>ERZ1022756.63-NODE-63-length-41157-cov-10.463481_pt1 | contig 41157 bp, 40 predicted proteins | sample MGYA00520902_ERZ1022756 | MGnify/ENA primary metagenome ERZ1022756 (study PRJEB33162, sample SAMN09537601) | freshwater metagenome | isolation source: freshwater | place: Canada:Alberta | collected 2017-07 | study: EMG produced TPA metagenomics assembly of the...
TTTAAAAATTGAAGGAGATAGTTCCATGAGATCTCTGGCGGGGGTAAGAGTTTAGGGTTGAGGGTCTAGGTTTAAGAATTGAGCCACTTGATACGAGCGGCCGTGATTTCATCAACACCATCCAATGATGGGTTATCACCTTTGAGCGCGGCAGCGATCGGCTTCGCTAATTTTTTACCTAATTCAACGCCCGGTTGGTCAAAGCTATTCAGACCCCAAATAGCACCGAGGCAAAGTGCACGATGTTCGTAGAGGGCTAACAAAGCGCCTAAATAGTAAGCATCAAGTTTTGGTAACCAAATCAAATTACTTGGACGACCACCAGGACAAGAGTCATAAGCGAACTCTTCTTCAGAGCCATTCGCCAAAGCTTGCGCTTGAGCTAAGCAGTTAGCAATCAAGGATTGATGATGTTCTTTGGCTTCAGGTAAATCACTCATGGGCTGTTTGATCGCAATGAAGTCCACTGGAATGATTTGTGTACCTTGGTGAAGCATTTGGAAATAGCTGTGCTGAGAATTGCTGCCAGCGCTGCCAAACACCACGGGAGATGTTGGATCACAGGATTGCCCATCGACGGTCACGCTCTTGCCGTGACTTTCCATTTCTAATTGCTGCAACCACTCAGGTAAAAATCTCAGACCATGGGCGTAAGGCACAATCGCTTTAGCAGTGATGCCGTGTTTTTGTTGGTTGTGAATCAAAGTCAATGCCAAAGTGAGTGGCATATTTTCTTTTGCAGGAGCATTCACAAAATGCTGGTCCATCGCATGAGCACCAGCTAAAAATTGTTTGTATGTGGCAAAGCCAAATTTAATGGCAATCGGAAAACCGACCGCTGACCATACTGAGAAACGACCGCCGACCCAATCCCAAAATGGGTAAATATTTTCTGGAGCAATTCCAAACTCTTCAGCAGCCTCAGGATTGGCAGTTATACCAATCAAGCACTTTTTCAATTGTGATGGCGCTACCTGATGAAGTTTTAACCAATTGATGACCGTTTGAGCATTTCTCATGGTCTCAAGGGTTGTGAATGTTTTGGATGTGATCAGAACTCTGGTGCTGCGAGGTTGAGCCTTTGCCAAAGTAGTGGCTAATTCAGCACTGTCGACGTTTGCCACAAAATGCAAACGAATCGCTTTACCCACATTTGGGTTCACCTGATAAAGCGCATCACAGACTAAACGCGGGCCCCAATCTGAACCACCAATACCGATACAAATCACATCAGTGATACCGATCAGTTGATTACAAAACCCTTCCATTCTTTGCCACACAGCTTTGACTTGTGGCATGACATCTTCGCCATCCACCATCATGGGCTGGTCTGATAAGTTACGAAGGGCTGGATGAAGGGCGGAACGACCTTCTGATTGATTAACAGCGCCGCCCGAAAAGATCGCATCGCGTTTTTCCAAAACGCCACGGGTGGTTGCCAACTTGAACAGCTTTTGCCATTCGGCATCAGTGATTTGTTGGTAGGCAGTATCTAGAGCAAGGTCTACAGCGCTAATTAATTTAGACATTTATGAATTTTAACAAGTTTTGGGGCCTGTAAAATGAAAAAAAATGGCGGTCGGTTTCAGATACCTCTATAATCACCGCTGTTTTGGAAGCTTGGCAGAGTGGTTGAATGCAGCAGTCTTGAAAACTGCCGAGGATGCGAGTCCTCCGTGAGTTCGAATCTCACAGCTTCCGCCAGACCCGAAAGCCCCCTCGTTGAAAAGCCTGGGGGCTTTTTTATGTCCCTCGAATAACCTCTCAAATGCCCTCTTAATACTTACTTCAAAAACAACATTTGCAAATCATTCAAGTACTGAATGCCCAAACCGGATGCTTTCAAGCTTGTGGGATCTTCGTCTAGCAAACCTTTTTTCAAAGCATTTTGAATCGGCCCATTAATGGCGCTGATTTCTAAACCAGTTCTTTCTTTGAATTCATGTGTAGGCACACCATCGATCAATCTCAAAGTGTTGAGCATGTATTCAAAAGGTAAATCATCTTTACTCAAGAGACGCTCTTCAATCAGCGCATGACCTTGAGCGAAAATCTTTTGCATGTAAGTGTCAGGATGACGCTCATTGGTTTGTCTGGCGATTTGATTGTGAGCAGAAATCTTTCCGTGTGCTCCAGCTCCGATGCCAATGTAATCACCAAACTTCCAGTAATTCATATTGTGTTGACAGCGATGTCCGGTCTTTGCGTAAGCAGAAATTTCATAACGCTCATACCCTGCACCCTGAAGTTTTTCCATTAATGCGTCGAGCATCTCAAACGCACTGTCGTCATCAGGAATGGCCGGTGGGTATTTTGCGAAGAGTGTGTTGGGCTCAAGCGTCAGATGATAAAGAGACAAGTGCTGAGTTTTAAATGCCAAGGCTTGCTCTAAATCTTGGATGGCTTCATCGAGTGTTTGATTTGGCAGGGCGTACATCAAATCAATATTGACTTGATCGAATAGGTCTAGAGCTGCATGGATGGCTGTCTTGGCTTGGGCTGAGTCATGAATGCGACCCAAAGCTTTGAGCTTCTCATCATTGAAACTCTGGATGCCCAATGAAATGCGATTAATACCACTTTGCGCATAGCTTTTGAATTTCTCAATTTCAAAAGTACCAGGATTTGCTTCCATGGTGATTTCAGCATCGGCATTCACAGGCAGTAGAGCGCGTATATCAGACAGCAGTTGATCTAAACCTTCAGCAGAGAGTAGGCTGGGTGTGCCACCACCAATAAAGATGGTGTGAATCCTGCGCCCCCATACTTTGGGAAGTGTGCTTTGCAAATCTAGGCGCAGTGCCTCAAGATATCTTTTTTCATCAAAGCCCTGATTAACTTCTTTTCCCTCTTTGATTTGATGAGAATTAAAGTCACAGTAAGGACATTTTTTAATGCACCATGGGATGTGAACGTAAAGAGATAGAGGGGGCAGTGAAGTCAGCATCGTGAAGTGTCAGCCTGACAAACCTATTTTTTTATTTAACTTTTTGTTCAACTCTTGAAGCAATAAATTCAGTGCTTGGCCGCGATGACTGATTTGATTCTTTTCTTCAGCACTTAATTCGGCGGCTGTTTTTTGCAGCTTCGGAATAAAGAACAAAGGATCGTAGCCAAAGCCATGCTCGCCTTGCGCAGCTTCCAAGATTTCACCTTGCCAATGACCAACCGCAATCAAAGGTTCTGGATCATCAGCTGAATTGATGAACACCAAGGTGCAAGTGAAGTGAGCGCTGCGTTGCTGGACCCCACTTAACTTTTTAATCAAGAGTGCATTGTTATCAGCATCCGTAGGATCTTTCTTTTGATCGCTCAAAGCAAATCGGGCTGATAGAACTCCTGGCAGACCACCGAGTGCATCAACGCAAATACCAGAATCATCAGCAAGGGCGGGTAAGCCACTCAATTTGCTGGCATGCCTGGCTTTGGTGATGGCATTTTCAACAAAGGTGGGGAAGGGCTCTTCACACGATGGAATGCCCAGCAAACCCTGTGGTGTTACCTCAATACCCAGGGGGCTGAGTAAAGCGTTAAATTCTCTAACTTTTCCAGAATTGTTGGAAGCTAAGACAATTTTCTTCGAAGACATTATTTTTTTGCTAAAGCTTCTTTTTGAAGTTTCACCAATTCTTTGATGCCGCTCTCCGCCAAGTTCAAGAGTTGATCAAGTTCTTTTCTCGAGAATGCTGGACCTTCGGCTGTTCCTTGAACTTCAATGATGCCGCCTTTTGCAGTCATCACAACGTTCATGTCTGTGTCACAAGCAGAGTCTTCGGCATAGTCCAAATCAAGCACAGGAGTGCCTTGATAAATACCCACTGAAATAGCGGCCACATGATCTTTGATGGGATCTTGAGTAATCAATTTCTTTTCTAGAAGTTGGTTCACGGCATCACGTGCGGCCACAAATGCTCCAGTGATCGCTGCTGTTCTGGTGCCGCCATCGGCTTGCAGAACATCGCAATCCAAATGAATGGTTCTTTCACCCAGCAATTTGAGGTCAAAAACGCTGCGCATCGAGCGACCAATGAGGCGCTGAATTTCTTGGGTTCTGCCACTTTGCTTGCCCTTGGCAGCTTCACGATCCCCCCTGGTATGGGTGGCTCTAGGCAACATGCCGTATTCCGCTGTGACCCAGCCCTCGCCACTGCCTTTTTGATGAGGGGGCACTTTTTCAAGGATGGAGGCGGTGCAAAGCACGTGTGTATCGCCAAATTTCACCAATACAGAGCCTTCTGCGTGCTTGGTAAAGCCTCGAATGATGGCAATTGGGCGAAGATTTTCGGCTTGGCGATTACTAGGGCGTTTGGATATTGTCATGTTAGGACTTTACAATGGATGAATGATAGAAAGTATGACCGGTTTTGGTAGTGCCTCCAGACAATTAGACCTGGGTGGCGGAGTCTATGCAACTGTAGCGGTGGAATGCCGTTCAGTAAATAGTCGTTTCCTAGATTTGAACATACGTTCCCCTGAAGAGTGCCGTTCTGCAGAAATGCCTTTGCGTGAACTGGTCACCAAACAGTTGGGTCGCGGCAAGGTGGAGTTCCGGATCAATGTGCACCGCGAAACCGAAGCCTCAACTCAATCCACAGATTTATTAAATTCAGACAGTCTGAAAAGCCTCAAAGCGCTAGAAGCTGCTGTTTTGAAAGAAATGCCAAATGCTGGAAATATGCGCATGGGTGAAATCTTGCGTTGGCCAGGCGTGATCAATGAAAAGAATGTGGATGATGAGCTGTGGCGCAAGCTGACCTTAGAAGCCGCCACAGAAGCTTTGACAGCTCTTAAGGTTAGTCGTCAAGGCGAAGGCAAGGCTTTGCTTGAGATCTTGATGGAGCGCGTCAATGGCATCAGAGTGATTGTTGAACAATTAAAGCCATTGATTCCGCAAATTATCGCGGCTCATCAAGCCAAGCTCACTGAGCGCTTAACTGAAATACTCACAGGCATTGATGCGCAAGGTCAGGCTGTGGCAAAAAACGATGTATCAGAGCGCATCAAACAAGAAGTTGTTTTGTATGGCGTGCGCATTGATGTTGCCGAAGAGCTTGAGCGCTTAAAAACACATTTAGACGCTGTAGAGTCAGCCCTTAAAAAAGGTGGGCCAGTGGGCAAGCGTTTGGACTTCTTGATGCAAGAGTTAAACCGCGAAGCCAATACATTGGGGTCTAAATCGGTGTCTCAAGAAAGCAGCAATGCATCGATTGAAGTCAAATTATTGATTGAGCAAATGCGTGAGCAGGTGCAGAATCTTGAGTAATGATTGAGCTGAGGATTTTTGATGACGTATACCGGTAGCATGTTGATGGTGGTTGCTCCCTCAGGTGCGGGCAAATCCTCTTTGGTCAATGCTTTGCTCAAGCAAGATCAAGATATCGGTTTATCTGTCTCCTTCACCACACGAGCGCCAAGACCTGGTGAAGTGAATGGCCGCGAATATAACTTTCTAAGTGAAGCCGAATTTTTAGCTCGCCAAGAAGCAGGTGATTTTCTAGAGTGGGCCAAAGTGCACGGCAACTACTACGGTACATCCAAATCTTGGATTGAATCTCAAATGAAAAATGGCAGAGATGTCATTTTAGAAATTGATTGGCAGGGGGCTCGCCAAGTACAAGCCATCATTCCAGAAGCAATTTGGATTTTTATTTTGCCGCCATCGATACAAGCGCTGCAAGATCGTTTACTTCATCGCGCTCAAGATGATGAGGCCACCATTCAAAAACGAGTGGCTGCCGCCAAAGAAGAGTTAACTCATGTGACTGAGGCAGATTACCTGATCATCAACGATGATTTCGAAACAGCCTTGGCTGAGTTAAATCAGGTGGTTTTGGCGAGTCGCTTGCGCAAGGGTTCTCAATTGGCAAGGTATCAAAAGTTAGCCCAAGAATTGACCCAAGAGCACGGCGCCGCAAACAAGCAAAAGTGAACTTTCTGCTACTTTTGCGCAAGTGAGTTATCCTTTAGGTATTCCTAGCACTTTTTGAGTTAAACACATGGCCCGTATTACTGTAGAAGATTGTTTGAAAACCATCCCCAATCGATTTGAATTGGTTCTAGCTGCGACCTATCGCGCTCGTCAATTAGCGCAAGGTCATGCTCCTAGAGTGAACGCTAAAGATAAGCCAACCGTGATTGCTTTGCGTGAAGTGGCTGCTGGCGTTACAGATCGAGACATGTTGGTCAAAGTACCTCTATAAGAGGTGACACGGTGGCGCAAACCTCAGATGCCCAAGGCATCCTAGCCGCCATCCTAGAGCAGTCAAGCCGGCATTTATTCGGACCCACATCCCAGCCGGCTCACCCCCCAAAGCCACAAGTTGTTTCCTTAACTGGCTTAATCGAAAAAATCTCTCACTTAAAACCTGATGAAATCGCTTTGGTCAAAAAAGCATTTCAATATGCTGATTCAGCGCATCTAGGTCAATATCGCCAAAGTGGCGAACCCTACATCACCCACCCATTAGCCGTGGCTGAGCTTTGTGCCAGTTGGAAATTGGACGCCCCATCCATCATGGCGGCCTTGCTGCATGATGTGATTGAAGACACGGGCAGCACTCGTCAAGAATTGGTAGAGATCTTCGGCGGCAAAGTGGCTGAATTAGTAGAGGGTTTGACCAAGCTAGACAAACTTGAGTTCCAAAGCCAGGCCGAAGCGCAGGCTGAAAGTTTTAGAAAAATGTTCATGGCCATGGCCAGAGACGTTCGAGTGATTTTGGTGAAATTGGCGGATCGCTTACACAATATGCGCACCCTTGATGCAACCACTTTGGTTAAGCGCAAAAGGGTCGCTCTCGAAACAGCAGAAATATATTCACCGATTGCTCACCGCCTTGGTTTGAATTTGGTTTACAGAGAACTACAAGACTTAAGTTTTAGACATTCATCACCATTCAGGTATGCCACTTTAGACAAGGCGATTAAAAAAGCCAGGGGCAATCGCAAAGAAATGGTGGTCAAGATTTTGGATGCCGCGCGCATGACTTTGACCAAGTCTGGTCTTGAAGCTGACTTGCGCGGTAGAGAAAAAACCTTGTACAGCATCTACATGAAGATGCGCCAAAAGCATTTGAGCTTTTCTCAGGTCTTGGATGTTTACGCTTTCCGTGTCACGGTCAAATCGATTGACGAGTGCTACAGGGCGTTGGGTGTATTGCATGCCTTGTATAAGCCGATGCCAGGCAAATTCAAGGATTACATAGCTATTCCTAAGCTCAATGGCTATCAATCGCTGCACACCACCTTGGTGGGCCCTTTTGGTATGCCGGTGGAGTTTCAGATTCGTACCCAAGACATGCACCGTGTAGCGGAAGAGGGCGTTGCTGCGCATTGGGCGTACAAAGATGGTGACGACCATCTCACTGAGATGCAAACCAGAGCTCACCAGTGGTTGCAATCATTGATTGATATCCAAGATAACAGTGGTGACTCTCAAGAATTCTTGGAGCACGTCAAGATTGATTTGTTCCCAGACGCGGTTTATGTGTTCACTCCCAAAGGTCAAATCAGAGCCTTGCCAAGGGGCGCCACAGCCTTGGATTTTGCCTACGCTGTGCACAGTGACTTAGGTAACGAGTGCGTTGGTGCCAAAGTGAACGGTGTTCAGTTGCCATTAAGAACAGAGCTAAAGAACGGCGACATCATTGAAATTAGTTCAACACCGAATTCACAACCGAATCCCGTATGGCTCACATTTGTTAAAACTGGCAAAGCTCGTGCAGCGATTCGTCATTACCTCAAAACCAGACGTTACTCAGAAGCGATTCAATTGGGTGAGCGCTTGTTATCTCAAGCACTGCGTCAGCAAGGGGGTGATGCAGCTTTGGTCACGGATGATATTTGGGAAAAGCTCTTGCATTGGACGGGCAGTAAAGGTCGTGAAGAATTGTGTGCTGATATTGCCATGGGTCATCGTCTTCCAGCGGTGATGGCCAAAAGAATTGAAATGATCATTCGAGAGAGCAAGGGTCATTCTGAACAGATGCGTTTGGATACTGCTGAGTGGGAGACCGCAAGGCATGACATGCCTGAGCACAAGCAAGCCATCATGATTGATGGCAATGCAGGCGAATCAGTGTCTTTCCCCGCTTGCTGTCATGCTATTCCTGGTGACAATATCCTGGGTTACCTTGGCAAGGGTGAGGGACTGCAAATTCATACCCATGACTGTCGTCAGGGCCAAAGACTTCACCACCGTGATCCAGATCATTGGGTTGATGTGATTTGGTCAGAAGATATCCAGAGAAGTTTTGACGTGGCCATTCGTGTGGATGTCAAAAATGCCAAAGGTGTTTTGGCGCGTATTGCGGGCACATTGACGTCGGCTGATGCCAATATTGCTCACGTGGCCATGGATGATCGATTCAGTGAATCTGCAGTAGGTATTCGCTTTGTGATTCAGGTGGAAAGCCGTTATCACTTGGCCAAAGTCATGCGTCGTTTAAGACAGAATCAAGACGTTCTAAAAATCACCCGAGTTTTTGGTAAGTAACTTTTAAGATATCAAGTTCTTTCAAACCATCCGGGGTTTGTAGATTCACAGTATCACCTTCTCTTGCTTTGATGAAAGCTTTGGCAATTGGTGAAATCCAACTGACATGATTTTTCTCCATGTCGACCTCATCAACCCCCACGATCGCAATCGTGGTCTCTTGACCAGTCTCATCTGCATAAGAGACTGTTGCTCCAAAAAAGATTTGATCAGTTTGATCTCTTGCTTCAGGATCAACCACCAAGACATCTTCTAAGCGCTTGGTCAAAAAGTAAATGCGCCGATCGATTTCACGTAAACGTTTTTTACCGTATTGATAATCGCCATTTTCAGATCTATCACCATTCGATGCTGCCCACGAAACAATTTTGACGATTTCTGGGCGCTCTTCATCCAGAAGATGCAAAAGTTCATCTTTCATGCGCTGGTGACCAGCTGGAGTTATGTAGTTTTTGATTTCCATGGCATAATGTCGGTCTTAATGCGGCTGTAGCTCAGTTGGATAGAGTACTTGGCTACGAACCAAGGGGTCGTGGGTTCAATTCCTGCCAGCCGCACCAAAACAGAAGGGCCTAGTGTAAAGCTAGGCCCTTTTTCATTCAAGTCGTCTCATTCCTTCAATGAGAGCTCACGCGGTAGGTTCAAGTTGCCTACAAAACACTACAAGCAGGGTGCATCAAATCCCTTTGTGCTGATGTTGATTTGACTTTAAATGAAGCCATAACTGTGTTTAAATATCTCCCGAATATTGAGCATTGGAATAGGTATTGATAAGCATTGAATTTAAAAAATGCATTCAATGAAATCGGGACATGTGTCACGAAATTGCTTGAACATGTCTTTGCGGGGGAGTCGGTTTGCTACGTTCTGTTTTCATCGTTACGCTCATCAGCGTTTTCATGCCATTCATGGCTCATGCTCAATCATTTCCGCAAAAACAGATTCGTTTGATCGTTCCATTTGCGCCAGGTGGCAGCACAGATATCATTGCGCGCACCATTGCAGAACCTTTGGGTAAAGTGCTTGGCCAATCGATTGTGGTTGAAAATAAAGCGGGTGCTGGCGGATCGATTGGCGCATTGGATATTGCGAGGGGTAATAAAGATGGTCATGTGATTGGCATGGCCACAGTCTCAACCACTGCTTCAAGTCCAGCGATCAATAAAAAAGTTGGTTACGACCCCATCAAAGATTTTCAGGCGATCACAAATATTGCAGCGTCACCCAATGTGATTGCGGTGAACCCAAAATTCAGTGCCAAAGACTACAAATCATTTATAGAGTTAGTTAAAAAGAATCCTGGTAAGTACAGTTACGCCACCTCAGGTTCGGGCGGTATTGGACATTTACAGACTGAGTTATTCAAAAGTTTGACGGGTACGCAAATAAGTCATGTTCCCTATCGTGGCGCCGGCCCAGCCCTGCTTGATACGATTTCAGGAAAGGTGCCGATCATTTATGACAATTTGCCATCGGCCTATCCCTACATCAAGGATGGTCGTTTATTGCCATTGGTGATTGCTTCTCCAAAGAGACTCAATAGCTTGCCTCATGTACCGACCTTTGCAGAAGTCGGTTTGGCCCCGGTGAATCGGATGGCTTTCTATGGCTTGATGGGGCCTGCTGGTATGCCCAAAGAGGCTGTGGAGAAAATCCACGCAGGGGTTCTCAAGGTTTTACAAGATCCAGTTGTTAGAAAGCGCATTGAAGATGTTGGGGCAATCATCATTGCTAACTCTCCAGAGCAGTTTGCGGCAGAAATCAAAGCCGAATATGACATCTACCGAGATATTGTTGCCAAGCTTGGCCTTTCTTTGAATTAAAACTCCATCAAGCTCAATCGTTGGTTTTTGCTGACTTTTGATGACCTTGACCAATTTGGGGTATTGCAAGCTTGCGCACTTTTGGTGAACTACCACTATCCTAGTGGCTAAATCACTAATTGACTGTGTTTAAGTAACAATGAATCTTCCCCGTTCCTTCAGATCTATCGAGTTTGCTTGGCTCTTGGCTGCCCTGGTGGTATCCGTGGCGTCTTTGAGCAGTGTGGCTTATTTAGCAGATCGCATGCAAAGAGCTTTTGAGAGGGATGCCAAGCAACTGATCGCATCAGACGCTTTGATTCAGAGTGATCAACCTTTGCCGATCCTGTTTGAACAAGAGGCTCTTAAACAAGGATTGCAGGTAGCAAACACCACGGTGTTCCCTACCATGTCATCGGTTGGATCGAATGCCCGCTTGGTGGCTTTAAAAGCTGTCACAGAGTCATATCCATTAAGGGGCAGTCTCAAGATCTCGAAAGATCAATTGGACATCAAGGGCGCATACACACGCACAACCCCTTCGCCAGGTTCGGTGTGGGCGGAACCCGCTCTTTTGGCGGGTCTCTCTGCAAAATTAGGGGACCGCATCACCCTTGGATCATCAAGTTTTGTGATTGAAGCGTTGTTAACGCAAGAGCTTGATAAGGGTGCTGGTTTTTTAAACTTTGCGCCACGGGTCATGATGCGTCATGATGAATTGAATAAGACTCAATTGATTGGCTTTGGTAGTCGAGTGACCTATCGGTTTTTAATTGCTGGTCAAGAGACAGCGGTCAATGATTTTTTACTCTGGGCAAAAAAAGAAATTGATAGCAAGCAATTAAGAGGCATCAAAATTGAAGGGGTTGATAACAGTCAACCCTTGATGAGAGCAACTCTTGATCGAGCTGAAAAGTTTTTATCGTTGGTGGCCATTTTGACCGCCATGGTTGCTGCTGTGGCAATGGCTTTGGCCGCCAAGCGCTACACCAGTAAGCAAGCCAATCCAACAGCGATCTGGAAATGCTTGGGGGCGAACAAGCGCCAAGTATTGCTCGAGCACTTTAAGGCCAGCATGGTGATTGCACTCTTGGGCGGTGCTATGGGTGCGTGCTTGGGTTGGATCGGACATCAAGGCTTACTTTTCTTTTTAGGTGATTTGTTGGTGGCTGATTTACCGTCAGCATCGATCTGGCCATTGATCTGGTCTTTACTGGTTGCCGTTGTTTTGTTGATTGGATTTGTCTGGCCGCCATTGTTGTATTTGAGTGATATCTCACCGCTGAAAGTGATTCGTCGTGACATTTCAGTAAGACATCCTGCTTCTTGGCTGTTGATGTTTTTTGGAATCATCAGCTTCTTTGTTTTGCTCTTGAGCGTTGCTAAAGATGTCAAATTAGCCGTTTTAACTTTGGGCGGCTTCTCCTTGGCAGCAGGCGTCTTTGTGTTGGTGTCTTGGTTGTTGATCAAGTTGACTGCCAAGATGGCAGAGCATTCATGGTTAGGTCAACACGTTGTGCAACGCTTTGTTTGGCAATCATTATCCAGACGATCTTTGTTCACTGGTTTACAAATAGCATCTTTGGCGATTGCCATCATGGCCCTGTTGCTCTTGGCCGTGGTGAGACAAGACTTGATGAGTGCCTGGAAGGGCAGTTCTCCGCCTGATGCTCCTAATAGATTTTTGATCAATATTCAGCCAGAACAAAAAGCGGCAGTGGAAGAGAAGTTATTGAGCGCTGGGGTTAAAACAATTGTCTTGTACCCGATGGTTCGAGGTCGCTTAACGCACATCAATGATCAAGTGGTATTGCCGCAAGATTTTGAGGATTCACGTGCTCAGCGATTGGTCGATAGGGAGTTCAATCTATCCTATGGCGCAGACTTGCCTGATAAAAATAAAGTGACCGCAGGAACCTGGCATGGCAACACGCGCATGCCTGAAGTGTCGATTGAAAAAGGTTTGGCTAAAACATTGTCTTTGAAATTAGGCGATAGCTTGGTCTTTGATATTGCAGGTATTCCTGTGAAAGCAAACGTCACATCTATCAGAGAGCTTGATTGGGGCACCATGCGCGTGAATTTCTTTGCAATTCTGCCGCCCCATCTTCTTGGAGAGATGCCGCAAACTTGGATCACGGCCTATAAGCAAGGACCTTTGGTGCCACAAGTATTGCCTTTGGATATATCTGTGGTGGCGAAATTTCCTAATGTGACCGTGGTGGATGTTGAGTCGGCTTTGAATCAAGTGCAAGACGTTCTAAATAAGTTATCAGCGGCTGTGGAGTTGCTCTTTGGATTCACGGTGATCGCTGGCATCTTGGTGTTGGCTGCTGCTTTGGCCTCCACTCAAGATGAACGCCTCAAAGATGCGGGCTTACTTAAAACCTTGGGCGCTAGTCAGGCTCAAATCAGGCGTGCTTTTTATACAGAGTTAAGCGTGATTGGTTTTATTGCTGGCTTGATGGCTTCTTTGGGCGCCATTGGAGTGGGCTGGGCTTTGGCGACCCATGTCTTTGAATTCAATTTACCGATTCCATGGATTGTGATTGTCTATGGTGTGGTGTTTGGTGTTTCTGCTTGTGTATTGGGCGGTCTGTGGCTACAAAGAAAGATTTCTCACACATCAGCCTCAGAAGTGCTCAGGAATGTATGATCAAAGTGTGATCAAAAAGTTTAATCAAGAATAAAATAAGAAACATGTCACAAGAAAAAACCACTTATGAATTGATTGGCGGAGCTGAGAAGCTGCGTGAGTTGGTTGATCGTTTCTATGACCTGATGGATTTGGAAGAAAATTATCAGGGGATACGAATGATGCATCCTGCAGATTCAACTTCATCCAGAGAGAAGCTGTTCATGTTCTTGAGTGGCTGGATGGGTGGCCCGGATCTTTTTGTTGAGCAATATGGGCACCCCAGACTTAAAGCCAGACATTTGCCATTCTCAATTGGTATTTCTGAAAGAGATCAGTGGTTGCAGTGCATGCGCCAGGCCATGAAAGATGTTGGCATCAATGACATTCTATTTGAACGCCTGATGCAGTCATTCTTTACCACTGCTGACTGGATGAGGAATCGTGTTGGGTAATTGAACCAAGCGAGTGCCAGACCATCGGTCAGGAATCGATTGACGATTCTTTCTATCTAGGAGTGCAGATAGTGGCCATAAAAATAAAGTGATAGAAAAGAAAATAATTGAAACTGATCCGCCCATGCTGGCGCTTGGATTCATTTTGATATTGATGAAAAGCAATAGGGCTGCTGGGATCAACCACAGTGAGCCTATTGCAAAGCGCATCAATGCTTGTGAACGTTTCATGATCGCGCCATCCTCATTGACCAATTGAATGCGCCAAGTTTGCATGGCAAGCGTTTGCCCTGTTTTGGTCCAGTACCACATGAAGTAAAAAGCCAAGACCAGATAAATGTGAGCCATCAAAATGGCGGGCGCTGCTGTGACCTCAAACAAAACCCCGATGGTCAAGTGCGGCACTAAGAACGTAAAAGCCAAGACACCGAATAAAACCAGCATCTCATAAAGATTGAGTGCAATGCGGCGTTTGATCGTCGGAACTGGCAGCGACTTTAGGTAACTTGCGGGAAGGGGGATGAACTGATTAGATTCTTTCACAAACGCTATTTTAGCGTTGGTGAAGTGCTTGCGCTTGGTTTGCTTGTTTGAGCTCTTTTTTGAGCCAATAACTTTTTATCTTCGGCGGATAGTTGTTGATAGCTCTCCCAAGCGGCTGCTTTTTTCTCGGCAGAGATGTTCAGGATGCGAAGGTAGTTGTCTCTGGCGCGCTGGCGCTCAGTGGTCGATAAACCAGCCCATTCTGACATGCGAGACTGCAGGGTACTTTTATCAGCATCAGACATCGATGGATAACGATTCGCCACATCCACCCACTTTTTTTGACGAGCAACAGTTAGGCTTGACCAATCCTCTTCGAGGGGCGCCAAGATCAGGCGCTGATCTTCATTGAGCGTTGACCAGTTTTGAGCATTGGCCACCGCAGGGTAGGCCAAAAGAATCAACAGAAAAACAGTGATGTGAGCAAGCAAACATCGACTTAAACAGATATACCGATTTTGGCATTTCATGTTTGTGAAGGAATGAAAGAATGATGAAAAAGACATGATCAGATCTTTTCTTCTTCCCCTTGCTTGCTTTGTTTCTCTTGCGTGTTTTGCTTATCTTGCTTTTCTTTCTCAATATCCAAATCTTTGCCATTGGTGATCAAATATCTGACAAAGCCATCATCTTTGTATGCCTTGGGCGGTACTGCATCAACCAAAATCGCGCTATCGACCTTGGCAATGTCTCTGATGCGTTCATCTTCTTGCCAACCTGAGATCAAGACAATGCCAAAGGCCAAGGCAAAAATTGGAGCCGCACCAAAAGCACCCCATGCGCGATTGCGCCAATCAGAACCAGTTGAGCTTGAGTTTTTAAAGCCTTCTCGGACCCAGTTGCGTGACCAGAAGGATTTACGTTCTTCTAATTTCGCTGCCAAAGCCAGTTTTCTGGCATTTTCTAGGCGATTGGTGATGTGGGCTGGCAGATCTGCAGCACCTTCATCAAGTAAATCGCGGGTAAGCGAAGCCACTTGCAGCTCTTGCTGGCTATCTTCTTCAGGGGTTTGATAGTGCTTACTCACAATTTAATTCCTTGTTTTTTAAGGGCTTTCGCCAAAAAAGAGCATGCTCGAGAGCAGTGTGTCTTCACACTACCCTCCGAGCAAGCCATTAATTTGGCTGTTTCAGAAATGCCCAGATCATCCCAATAACGCATGAGGAAGGCTTCTCGTTGACGTGATGGTAGTTTAGAAATCTCATTTTCGATGATTTTAATCAATTGTTGGCGCTCTAAAATCGTCGCGCCATCTTCAAAACCAAGATTTTCTTCAGTAGAATCAAGGAACTCCAGGGGGTCAGAGTAATCAGAGTCGTCTAAATTATCTTTGGAGCCACCCCTGAGGGATGAGAACAAGCTGACCCAGGTATTTTGCGTTTTTTGACGTCTGAACCAGTCCAGGGTCGTATTTTGCAGGATTCGGGTGTAAATCAAGGGCAGTTCTGCGGCATCGTGGTCACCGTACTTCTCGGCCAGCTTCATCATGCTGTCTTGCACAATGTCCAAGGCTGCTTCCTCGTCCCGTGTAGAAAATACGGTACGTTTGAAGGATTTTGCCTCGACCCCTTTGAGGAAGTCAGACAGTTCTTTTGCGGAAGCCATAACCCCTATTAGACAACGCTTCACAAACCCACCCCTAATAAGGAGTTATAGGCTAAAATCCTAGGTTCGACTTGCCGGACCTTTCATAAGATGGTTTTTTCCCGGATTTAAGCGACCGCCACTCGAACCCGAGCCACAAGCACGGAGCCAGAGTAGCCCAAACAATTTTTTGCCGAAAATTGCAAAGGACTAAAGAAAATGAATGCAAATAACAACAGCGCGGAACTTTTGAACCCTGCTAGTAACAAACAAAACCAAGACGGCCCAGAAATGATTGGCGCTGAAATTTTGGTCAAAGCCCTTCATGCTGAAGGTGTGGAATATGTCTGGGGTTACCCAGGCGGTTCAGTTTTATTTATCTACGACGAGATCTTCAAACAAGATAAGTTTGAACATATCTTGGTGCGTCACGAGCAAGCAGCCGTTCATGCTGCTGATGGCTATGCGCGCGCCACAGGTAATGTCGGTGTTGCATTGGTGACCTCAGGTCCTGGTGTGACCAATGCTGTAACAGGCATTGCGACTGCCTACATGGATTCAATCCCAATGGTGATCATCACTGGTAACGTGCCTACGGCTGCCATCGGTGAAGATGCATTCCAAGAGTGCGACACCGTTGGTATCACTCGTCCAATCGTTAAACATAATTTCTTGGTCAAAGATCCTGCGGATCTAGCCTTGACCTTGAAAAAAGCTTTTCACATTGCCAGAACTGGTCGTCCAGGTCCGGTGGTGGTGGATATTCCTAAAGACGTGTCTTTCCAGAAGGCGCGCTTTAACTATCCAGATGAATTGATCATGCGTTCTTATAACCCTGTGAACAAAGGTCACAGTGGTCAGATTCGCAAAGCCATCAGTTTGTTGCTTGAAGCTGAGCGCCCATACATCTACACAGGTGGTGGCGTGATTCTTTCAGATGCAGCACCTGAGTTAAAGCAATTTGCTGACTTGCTTGGTTACCCAGTGACCAATACCTTGATGGGCTTGGGTGGATTCCCTGGCACAGACCCACGTTTCTTGGGTATGTTAGGTATGCACGGTACGTATGAAGCCAACATGACAATGCAGCACTGCGACGTCTTGATTGCGATCGGCGCTCGTTTTGATGACCGCGTGATTGGTAACCCTGCGCACTTTTGCAGCGTGCCTAGAAAAATCATTCACATCGATATCGATCCTTCAGTGATTTCAAAGCGCGTGAAAGTGGATGTGCCTATCGTTGGCGATCTCAAAGAAGTTTTGGTTGAGATGTCTGCCATGATCAAGGCCACTGGTCCATTAAAGAACAAAGCGAAGTTGGATGCTTGGTGGGCACAGATCAATGAGTGGCGCAAAAAAGATTGCTTGAGCTTTGATCGTGATTCTGAAATTGTGAAACCACAGTACGTGGTTGAAAAAGTTTGGGAACTCACCAAGGGTGATGCTTTTGTTTGTTCAGACGTTGGCCAGCATCAAATGTGGGCAGCGCAATTCTACAAATTTGATAAGCCACGTCGTTGGATCAACTCTGGTGGTCTTGGCACCATGGGTGTTGGCTTGCCATACGCCATGGGCATCAAAAAAGCTTTCCCTGACAATGAAGTGGTCACCATCACTGGTGAAGGTTCTATTCAGATGTGTATTCAAGAGTTATCAACTTGCAAGCAATACGACACACCCATCAAGATTATTTCTTTGAATAATCGTTATTTGGGCATGGTTCGTCAATGGCAAGAGTTGACATATAACAAGCGTTACTCAAGCTCGTACATGGATTCATTGCCTGACTTTGTGAAATTGGCGGAATCTTTTGGTCACGTGGGTATGCGCATTGAGAAAAAGTCTGATGTTGAACCAGCGCTTCGCGAAGCATTCAAAATGAAAGATCGAACTGTGTTCATGGATTTCCAAACAGACCCAACAGAAAACGTTTGGCCAATGGTTCAAGCTGGTAAAGGCATTACTGAAATGCTTTTAGGAAGCGAGGAACTCTGATGCGCCACATTATTTCTATTCTTTTAGAGAACGAGCCAGGTGCGTTATCACGCGTGGTTGGTTTGTTTTCTGCTCGCGGATACAACATTGAAACATTAACAGTGGCTCCTACAGAAGATCCATCTTTGTCACGTATGACAATTGTGACGGTTGGTTCTGAAGACGTCATTGAGCAAATTACCAAGCATTTGAATCGCCTGGTTGAGGTGGTGAAGGTGATTGATTTGACTGATGGTCCTCACATCGAGCGTGAGCTCATGTTGATCAAAGTCAGAGCTGTTGGTAAGGAGCGCGAAGAGATGAAACGCATTACGGACATTTTCCGCGGTCGTATCATTGATGTCAGCGATAAGTCTTACACCATCGAGCTGACTGGAGACAGCAGTAAATTAGATGCATTCATTGAAGCCACAGACCGCAGCGCCATTTTGGAAACAGTCCGAACTGGTTGCTCAGGCGTTGGTCGCGGTGAGCGTATCTTGAAGGTATAACTTTTTAACAAACAACAAACTGAAATTACATAGGAAATAGCATGAAAGTTTTTTACGATAAAGACGCAGACTTATCTTTGATCAAAGGTAAGCAAGTAACAATCATTGGTTACGGTTCACAGGGTCATGCCCACGCACAGAACTTGAATGATTCTGGTGTGAAAGTAACTGTTGGTTTACGCAAAGGTGGCGCTTCTTGGAATAAAGCTGCAAACGCAGGTTTGCAAGTTAAAGAAGTGGCTGAAGCTGTTAAAGGCGCAGACGTTGTGATGATGTTGTTGCCGGACGAGCAAATCGCTGAGGTGTACAACAAAGAAGTTGCTCCAAATATCAAGGCAGGCGCTGCATTGGCATTTGCTCACGGCTTCAACGTTCACTACGGTCAAGTGATTCCACGTGCAGACGTGGACGTGATCATGATTGCCCCTAAGGCACCAGGTCATACAGTTCGTGGCACATATTCACAAGGTGGTGGCGTTCCTCATTTGATCGCTGTTCATCAAAACACAACTGGTTCAGCACGTGACGTTGCTTTGTCATATGCAACAGCCAACGGTGGCGGCCGTGCTGGCATCATCGAAACAAACTTCCGTGAAGAAACTGAAACTGACTTGTTCGGTGAGCAGGCTGTTCTTTGTGGCGGCGCAGTTGAATTGATCAAAGCTGGTTTCGAAACTTTGGTTGAAGCTGGTTATGCCCCAGAAATGGCTTACTTCGAGTGCTTGCACGAGTTGAAGTTGATCGTTGACTTGATCTACGAAGGCGGTATCGCCAACATGAACTACTCAATCTCAAACAATGCTGAGTATGGTGAGTATGTGACTGGCCCACGTGTTGTGACTGAAGAGACGAAGAATGCAATGCGTCAGTGCTTGAAGGACATTCAAACTGGTGAATATGCAAAGAGCTTCATCTTGGAAAACAAAGCAGGTGCACCTACATTGATTTCTCGTCGTCGCTTGAACGCTGAGCATGACATCGAAGTGGTTGGTGCTAAGTTGCGCGCGATGATGCCTTGGATTGCTAAGAACAAGTTAGTTGATCAAAGCAAGAACTAAGATTTAATCGTTGAATCAATAAAAAGATCCAGAAAGAGAGACCCAATGGCAGTTCATTACCCGCATCCGATTATTGCAAAAGAAGGTTGGCCACATGTGGCCATCGCGGGTTTTGTATTGTTCGTGATTCATTCCACCGCAGGGTGGGCATGGTCTTGGCCTTTCTGGATTATTTTTATTTTTGTGGTGCAGTTTTTCAGAGATCCGGGTCGCCTGATTCCTTTGATCAAAGATGCAGTTTTATCGCCAGCTGATGGTCGAGTCATCATTGTTGAAAAAGGATTTGATCCTTATGCCAATCGTGAAGCACTCAAGATCAGTGTTTTCATGAACGTCTTCAATGTGCATTCGAATCGTTCGTCTGTGAATGGCACGATCAAGCGCATTGAGTATTTCCCAGGTAAGTTTGTGAATGCTGATTTAGATAAAGCATCCACAGAAAATGAACGCAATGCTGTGGTGATTGACGCCAATGGTCAAACCATCACCTTGGTTCAAGTGGCCGGCTTGATTGCCCGCAGAATTCTTTGCTACGCACATTTAGGCGACAAGCTTAAAAAGGGCGAGCGTTACGGTTTTATCCGTTTTGGCTCAAGGGTGGACGTGTATTTACCTTTGACCGCAGAGCCATTGGTCAGTGTTGGCGATAAAGTATCAGCAACCAGCACGGTACTAGCCAAATTGCCCGGATTGGACTAAAAAGTAATCTATGACGCCATTTCGACGTAGAAAACCAAGACTAACTAAAAATTTACCCAGCAATGTGACGCCTTTGCGTCGCAATGATTGGGGTGATTCTGATCAAGAGAATCTAGGTCGACCGCGCAATCGTGGCATCTATTTATTGCCCAATGCTTTCACGACCGCTAATTTATTTTGCGGTTTCTTTGCCATCGTGCAAGCCATGAACCAACGTTTTGAAATTGCTGCGATTGCCATTTTTGTGGCTTTGGTCATGGATGGTATGGATGGTCGCGTGGCTCGCATGACCAACACCCAGAGTGCCTTTGGTGAGCAGTACGACTCACTAACAGACATGGTTTCTTTTGGCGTAGCACCCGCATTGATTGCTTACGAGTGGGTATTAAAAGATTTGGGTAAGTGGGGCTGGTTGGCCGCATTTATTTTCTGCGCAGGAGCTGCCTTGCGCTTGGCACGCTTCAATACCAATATCGGCGTGGTTGATAAACGCTTCTTCCAAGGTTTGCCAAGCCCAGCCGCCGCTTCATTGATCGCTGGTTTTGTCTGGTTAGCGGTTGACAATAAATTACCTGTTAAAGAATTGGCTTTGCCATGGGTCATGTTTGCCTTGACCATCTATGCAGGTATTACGATGGTTTCAAACGCTATGTTCTACAGCGGTAAAGCCTTGGATGTGCGCTACAGAGCCCCCTTTGGCGTCATGATTTTGATCATCTTGGGCTTTGTTTTGGTGTCCACAGATCCTCCGGTGGCCTTGTTTGGTTTATTTGTGGTTTATGCCATCTCGGGCTATGTTTTTTGGGTTTGGCAAAAGATTGTCTTGCGCAAGAAAAAAGCTTCAGATATGCTTTCTAACAATTAATTCATTTTTTGTGTATATTAGGGTTTATGAATACAAGTTTGTCACTGCTGCTACTTTTAGGACTAGGTCAAAACCTGGGGTCTGTGCACGCTTAAATACTTAGAGTCAAAGCAAACAACACGAACCCCAGTCCTACTGGGGTTTTTTATTTAGAAAATTTAGTTAGTTCGGGAGCAAGTCATGACAGATAAATTGATTATTTTTGATACCACTTTGAGAGATGGTGAGCAGTCGCCTGGTGCTTCAATGACCAAAGATGAAAAGGTCAGGATTGCAAGACAGCTTGAGCGTCTTCGTGTGGACGTGATTGAAGCGGGCTTTGCGGCCAGCTCTGATGGCGACTTTGCGGCGATCAACGCCATTGCTCAAGTCATCAAGGATTCAACGGTTTGCTCTTTGGCCCGTGCCAATGAAAAAGACATTGGCCGCGCGGCTGATGCTTTGAAGGGTGCTAACTCTAAGCGCATTCACACATTCATTGCCACTTCACCATTGCACATGGAAAAGAAGTTGCGCATGACCCCTGATCAAGTGTTCGAGCAAGCCAAAGCCGCCGTGCGCTTTGCACGCAATCACACCAACGATGTTGAGTTTTCACCAGAAGATGGTTATCGCTCTGAAGTCGATTTCTTGTGTCGCGTGCTTGAGGCCGTCATCAAAGAGGGCGCCACAACCATCAACGTGCCTGACACGGTTGGTTATGCTGTGCCTGAGCTTTATGGCAATTTCATCAAAACATTGCGTGAGCGCATCCCTAATTCTGATAAAGCCATTTGGTCGGTGCATTGCCACAACGACTTGGGTATGGGCGTCGCCAATTCATTGGCAGGCGTCAAGATTGGTGGGGCGCGTCAAATCGAGTGCACCATCAATGGTTTGGGTGAGCGTGCCGGCAACACTTCTTTGGAAGAAGTCGTGATGGCCATTAAAACCCGCAAAGATTACTTTGACTTGTCAGTGGGCATTGATACCACCCAAATCGTGCCAGCTTCTAAGATGGTTTCTCAAATCACTGGTTTTGTGGTGCAACCCAATAAAGCGGTGGTTGGGGCCAACGCCTTCGCCCACGCCTCAGGTATTCACCAAGATGGTGTTTTAAAAGCTCGTGATACCTACGAAATCATGCGTGCTGAAGATGTGGGTTGGGCAGCCAATAAGATCGTTTTGGGTAAATTGTCTGGCAGAAATGCATTCAAACAGCGTTTGCAAGAATTGGGCATTGAGATGGATTCTGAAGCTGACATGAACGATGCTTTTTCCAGATTCAAGACCTTGGCTGACCAAAAAGCCGAGATTTTTGACGAAGATATCACCGCAATCGTGGGTAATAATGCTGAAGAAGCTAGTGACCACTATCGTTTTATCTCAATGTCACAAAGGTCTGAGACGGGTGAGCGACCTTTTGCCAAGGTTGTTTTCAAATCTGGCAAAGATGAGTTCACTTCTGAGTCTGAAGGCAATGGCCCGGTTGATGCAACCTTGAACGCCATTGAATCCAAGGTCAAAAGTGGTGCTGAGCAGTTGTTGTATTCGGTCAATGCGATCACAACCGGGACTGAGTCTCAGGGCGAAGTCACGGTGCGTCTTGCCAAAGGTGGGCGGATTGTGAATGGCGTTGGTACGGATCCGGACATTGTGGCCGCCTCAGCCAAGGCTTATTTTGCCGCTTTGAACAAGCTATATGACCCTGCTGCACACAAATTGAACGCTCAGATGGCTGTTTAAGCCCAAATAAGCTATAATTTCGGCACTTTCTGGGAATTTCTCAAAAAGTGCCGAAGTGATTGATTCCATTAAGAATCGAAAACTTTTGGGTTTTTCAACAATTCGCACGACATATCGGGTACGAAATCAATCATTGATTGAATCTCAAGCTCGTTTGTTCGCAAGTATGGAGTTTAAAAATGGCTATTCTTACAGCTGATAAAGCCGTTATTGTTAAAGATAACGCACGTGCAGCAAATGACACAGGCAGTCCTGAAGTTCAAGTTGCTTTGTTAACTGCTCGCATCAATGATTTAACACCTCACTTCAAAGCAAATGCTAAAGATCATCACAGCCGTCGCGGTTTGTTGAAGATGGTTAGCCGTCGTCGTCGTTTGCTCGACTATTTGAAGTCAAAAGATTTTGATCGTTATCGCGCTTTGATTGATAAGCTCGGTCTACGTAAGTAATTCCGACAATGCCTGCCTCAGTTTGACTTAGGCAGGCATTATCGTTTTGAGCGGTCGGTGGCTGCTCGTAGTACAGGACCCGTGTCATTCCAAAGACAGGTTAACTATTCTCTGAGCCTTTCTTTGGAATGGCATCCTTACTCCGCATAGCCCCTCATTGCTCCAGTGCTGCCATAGCGCTGATTTTCTATGGCAAATGTTGATTGGAGATATACATAAATGACGATGTTTAATAAAGTAGTAAAAAGTTTTCAATGGGGTTCACACACTGTTCGTATGGAAACTGGTGAGATCGCTCGCCAAGCAGGTGGTGCCGTTTTAGTGGATGTGGATGACACAGTTATTTTGGCAACAGTGGTGGGTGCAAAAAATGCCAAGCCAGGTCAAAACTTCTTCCCACTAACTGTAGATTATTTAGAGAAGACATACGCTGCCGGTAAGATTCCTGGTGGTTTTTTCCGTCGTGAAGGCCGTCCTTCAGAAGGTGAAACATTGGTTTCACGTTTGATCGATCGCCCATTGCGTCCTTTGTTCCCAGAAGGTTTCTTGAACGAAGTTCAAGTGGTGATTCACGTGGTATCGATGAACCCAGACGTACCTGCAGACATCCCTGCATTGATTGGCGCTTCAGCAGCTTTGGCTGTTTCAGGCATTCCATTCAATGGTCCAGTGGGCGCCGCTCGCGTTGGTTACAAAGATGGTCAATACATGTTGAACCCAACACGCACTGAGCAAGCGACCAGCCAATTAGATTTGATCGTTGCTGGTACTCAATCTGCTGTGTTGATGGTTGAGTCTGAGGCTTATCAGTTGTCTGAAGAGATCATGTTGGGCGCGGTTGTTTATGGTCATGAGCAAATGCAAACAGCGATCAATGCGATCAATGATTTAGTGCGCGAAGGCGGCAAGCCTGAGTGGGATTGGCAAGCAGCTCCTAAGAATGAGCCAATGATTGCTAAGGTCACTGCATTGGCTGAAGCTGGTTTGCGTGAAGCGTATCAAATTCGTCAAAAGCAAGCTCGTTCAACCAAGTTGAAAGAAGTGACAAAAGATGTGATGACAAAATTGGCCGAAGCTGGTGAGTTTGATGAAGTTGAAGCTAACAACATCATGTTTGATATCGAAGCTAAGATTGTTCGTAGTCAAGTATTGAACGGTGAGCCACGCATTGACGGTCGTGATACACGCACTGTTCGTCCAATTGAAATTCGTACAGGCGTATTGCCACGCACACACGGTTCAGCATTGTTCACCCGCGGTGAGACACAAGGTTTGGTGGTTGCAACTTTGGGTACGGCGCGCGATGAGCAAATCATTGATGCTTTAGAAGGTGAGCAACGTGATCGCTTCATGTTCCACTACAACATGCCTCCGTTTGCCACTGGCGAAACAGGCCGTGTTGGTAGCCCAAAGCGTCGCGAAATCGGCCACGGTCGTTTGGCTAAGCGTGCTTTGATTCCAGTGTTGCCAAGCGCAGAAGAGTTTGCATACAGCTTGCGTGTTGTTTCAGAAATCACTGAGTCAAATGGTTCGTCTTCAATGGCTTCTGTTTGTGGCGGCTGTTTAGCGATGATGGATGCTGGTGTTCCTGTGAAAGCCCATGTGGCTGGTGTAGCGATGGGCTTGATTTTGGATGGCAATCGTTTCGCTGTTTTGACAGACATCTTGGGTGATGAAGATCACTTGGGTGACATGGACTTCAAGGTGGCCGGTACATCAAACGGTATCACTGCATTGCAGATGGACATCAAAGTACAAGGTATTACCAAAGAGATCATGCAGGTTGCTTTGGCTCAAGCCAAAGAAGGCCGTTTGCACATTTTGAGCAAGATGCAAGAGTCAATGAGTGGTGTGCGCACAGAGTTGTCTGAGCACGCTCCGCGCATGGTGACCATCAAGATTCATCCAGACAAGATCCGCGAAGTGATTGGTAAGGGTGGCGCAACTATCCAGGCTTTGACAAAAGAAACTGGTACTAGCATTGATATCACTGATGATGGTCTTGTGACGATTGCTTCTACAAGTGCTGAAGGCATGGAAGAAGCCAAACGTCGTATCGAAGGCATCACTGCTGAAGCTGAAGTAGGCAAGATCTACGAAGGCCCAGTGGTTAAGTTGCTAGAGTTCGGTGCCTTGATCAACATTCTTCCAGGTAAAGATGGTTTATTGCATATTTCAGAAATCGCCAACGAGCGCGTGAAAGATGTGAAAGATTACTTGCAAGAAGGTCAAGTGGTGCGTGTGAAGTTATTGGCTGCTGATGAGCGTGGACGTTTGCGTTTGTCATTGAAGGCTGCGTGTGCTGACGAAGGAACAAGCATTGCTCCTTTGAATGGTGCTGCACCACAAGCTGATGCTGCACCTGCAGATCAAGCCGAACAGCAACAGTAAGCGCATTAAAGTAAGTGAGCTAAGACGGCATGCGTGCTGTTGAAATCAGCCAATACGGTGCTCCTGAAGTTCTAAAGCCTGTGACAAGACCTGACCTGGTCTTGCCACAAGCTGGCTCTGGTGAAGTATTGATCAGAGTCAGAGCTGCAGGGGTTAACCGTCCTGACGTTTTGCAACGTCAAGGTTTTTATCCTGTCCCTCCAGGCGGAACAGATTTACCTGGTTTGGAATTGGCGGGTGAAATCATTGGCGGAGACATTGCGCATTCTGACAATTTTTTTGGTTTCGAAATAGGTAGTCGCGTTTGCGCTTTGGTCATTGGTGGCGCTTATGCAGAATATTGCATTGCTCCGTTAGCGCAGTGCCTACCTGTGCCCAAAGGTTTTTCAGACGTTGAGGCAGCAAGTATTCCGGAAACATTTTTTACTGTCTGGAGCAATGTCTTTGATCGGGGTCGTTTGGGTTTAGACGGGCGCGGCAAAGAAACTTTGTTGGTGCATGGTGGTAGCAGTGGTATTGGTGTGACAGCGATTCAGTTGGTGACTGCCTTGGGTCACGATGTGCTTGTGACGGTCGGCAGTGATGAGAAAGCCGCTGCTTGTAAAGAGCTGGGAGCATTACTGGCAGTCAACTACCGTACCCAAGATTTTGTAGAGGAAGTTAAATCTTTTACAAATGGCAAAGGTGTCAACGTTGTTTTAGATATGGTGGCAGGCCCTTATGTGGGCAGAGAGATTAATTGTTTAGCGGATGACGGTCGAATTGTGATCATTGCTAATCAGGGCGGTAAAATTTCAGAAGTAGATGTTGGTCAAGTTTTAAGAAGACGTTTGACCATCACTGGATCAACCTTGAGGCCTAGGTCTGTTGACTTCAAGGGCGCTATTGCAAGATCCTTGAGAGCGCATGTTTGGCCATTACTGGAGTCTAAAAAAATTAGACCAGTGATCCATGAAGTATTTGAATTAGAAGCTGCTGCCAAGGCCCATCAATTGATGGAATCAAGTCAGCACATTGGTAAGATAGTATTAACTGTTAATTGAATGAGACTTTAATGAGACCCTTGACCATCATTGGTAACTGGAAAATGAATGGCAGCTTGGCTGCCAATCAGCAACTCATTGAAGAGCTATTGAGTAGCAAAGATTTTGTAAAAAATCTGCAAGGCATGCGCACAGCTTTGTGTGTGCCATACCCGTATTTATCGCAAGTCAGTCAATTGTTGACCAACTCTCCGATTGCTTGTGGTGCTCAGGATGTTTCTGATCATTCAAATGGGGCATACACGGGTGATGTCAGTGCAAAAATGTTGCAAGAGTTTGGCTGTCAGTACGTGATCGTTGGTCACTCTGAGCGCCGTCAATTTCATCAAGAGGGTGATGGCTTGGTGGCCAGAAAAGCAAAAGCCTGTTTACAAGCCAGCATCACCCCCATTATCTGTGTGGGTGAGACTGAGGCTGAACATGATGACGGCAAAACATTGAGCGTTGTGCGTCGTCAATTGCAAGCTGTTTTAGATTTGCTGCAAGGTCAGATTGGGTCTTGCATCATTGCTTATGAACCCGTTTGGGCGATTGGCACTGGAAAAGTGCCTACCCCAGCGCAGGCTCAAGATGTGCATAGGGAGTTGCGTTTGCAGTTGGCTAAGTTTGACGATGAAGCTGCCTCAAAAGTAGCAATTCTGTACGGTGGTAGCTTAAAGCCTGATAATGCTAAAGATTTGTTAGCGATGCCAGATATTGATGGTGGTTTGGTCGGTGGCGCATCGTTGAATGCAAAAGATTTTTTGGCTTTATGCCAAGCATGTAAATAAATTTGTTTTTGGAGACTTAGATGGAATTGTTAAAGACTATATTGGTTGTGTTACAGATCATTTCTGCGATTGGAGTGATCGTTTTGGTTCTTGTTCAGCAAGGTAAGGGCGCTGACATGGGGGCAGCGTTTGGTGGTGGTTCTTCAGGTGGCTTATTTGGTGCTGCTGGTTCAGCCAACTTCCTATCCCGCGTAACAGCCGTATTTGCCACAATCTTCTTCTTGTCTACCTTGGGTATTACTTTATTTAGTTCAACCAAGTCACAAAACGCCGGTGTTTTATCAGGTACCAGCGCCCCAGTGACACCCCCAGCTTCTGAAGTTCCAGCGCCAGCATCCGCTACGCCAGGTTCCCCAGTCGCTCCAGTGACCGGTTCTGGTCAAAATGTCCCTAGATAAGTTCCTAGAATTCTGAAAAAACCCCTCTAGAAAGACGGCAATAAGCTAAAATCTAAGGGTTTTACCGTATGCCGTCGTGGTGGAATTGGTAGACACGCTATCTTGAGGTGGTAGTGGCGTAAAGCTGTGCGAGTTCGAGTCTCGCCGACGGCACCAAACAGGGGGGTTTTGCCGCTTGTCAGAAAGCTGCAAGACCAATTAGAGAAAATATGTAAGTGAAACTTAGAGTTACGAATTGGAACGCTCTTGAACTTAGAAGCTTATTTTCCCGTTTTACTATTCATCCTAGTGGGGATTGGTGTTGGCTTGGCTCCCATGGGCCTAGGCAAATTGCTCGGTGCCAATAAGCCCGATGCTGAAAAAATCTCCCCGTACGAGTGCGGATTCGACGCATACGAAGATGCGCGCATGAAATTTGATGTGCGTTACTACTTGGTCGCCATCCTTTTCATCCTATTTGACCTAGAAACAGCATTTTTATTCCCTTGGGGCGTGGCTTTGTCTGAAATCGGCTGGCCTGGTTACATCGCAATGGTTATTTTCTTGTTGGAATTCGTGGTTGGTTTTGCCTACATCTGGAAGAAGGGTGCCCTTAATTGGGAGTAACGATAAAACATGGCTATTGAAGGTATCTTAAAAGAAGGTTTTGTCACAACATCGGCTGATAAGCTCATTAACTGGACGAGAACAGGTTCTCTTTGGCCAATGACTTTTGGTTTGGCCTGTTGTGCAGTTGAAATGATGCACGCCGGCGCATCTCGTTATGACTTGGACCGTTTTGGTGTTGTGTTCAGACCATCACCGCGCCAATCTGATTTGATGATTGTGGCTGGTACTTTGTGTAACAAGATGGCACCAGCCTTGCGCAAGGTGTATGACCAGATGCCTGAGCCGCGTTGGGTGATCTCGATGGGATCATGCGCTAATGGCGGCGGTTACTACCATTACTCTTATTCTGTGGTTCGCGGTTGCGACCGCATCGTTCCTGTGGACGTTTATGTACCCGGGTGTCCTCCAACTGCTGAAGCTTTGATGTACGGCATCATTCAATTGCAAGCCAAGATCAAGCGCACCAGCACGATTGCGAGAAAGGCCTGAGATGTCAGACACCCTATCCGTGCTTAAAGAGCGCTTAGAAAAAGTATTGGGCAAAAAAGTTTCTCGTTTGCACGAGGCCCTTGGTGAACTTACTTTGGTAGTGCGCTCAGAAGACTATTTAGAGGTAGCAAAAACATTAAGAGATGAGCCAAGTTTGGGCTTTGATCAGTTGATGGACTTGTGTGGCGTTGACTACAGCGAGTACGACAATTCAACGTGGGAAGGCCCTCGTTTTGCTGCTGTGAGTCACTTGCTGTCTGTGAAACACAACTGGCGTTTGCGCCTTCGCGTGTTTGCACCGGTGGATCATTACCCATTGGTCGCCTCGGTGACGCCGATTTGGAACTCAGCCAACTGGTTTGAGCGTGAGGCTTTTGACTTGTATGGCATCTTGTTTGATGGCCATGATGATTTGCGCCGCATTTTGACAGACTATGGCTTCATCGGTCATCCGTTCAGAAAAGATTTCCCGATCTCTGGCAACGTAGAAATGCGTTACGACCCAGAGCAAAAGAGAGTTATTTATCAACCTGTCACGATTGATCCTCGCGAGGTAACTCCTCGAGTGATTCGCGAAGAAAGCTACGGTTCTTGATCATGGCTGATATTAAAAATTACACCCTGAACTTTGGTCCACAGCACCCAGCCGCGCACGGCGTGTTGCGTTTGGTTTTGGAGCTAGATGGTGAAGTGATTCAGCGCTCAGACCCGCACATTGGTTTATTGCATCGCGCCACTGAGAAATTAGCAGAAACCAGAACTTGGGTACAAAACGTTCCGTACATGGATCGCTTGGACTACGTTTCAATGATGGCCAATGAGCACGCTTATGTGATGGCGATTGAAAAGTTATTGCAAATTGAAGTTCCAGAGCGTGCGCAATACATCCGTGTGATGTATGACGAGATCACTCGTTTGCTCAATCACTTGTTGTGGATTGGTTGTCACGGCTTAGACGTGGGTGCGATGGCGGTGTTCTTGTATGCCTTCCGCGAGCGCGAAGATTTGTTTGATATGTACGAAGCTGTTTCTGGTGCTCGTATGCATGCTGCCTACTATCGTCCAGGCGGCGTATACCGTGACTTGCCAGACACGATGCCTCAGTACTTGGCCAATAAGATTCGTGGCGAAAAAGCTGTGAAGAAATTGAACGAAAACCGCCAAGGTTCTTTGTTGGATTTCATTGAGGATTTCACCACCAGATTTCCAAAGTATGTCGATGAGTATGAAACTCTGTTAACAGATAACCGTATTTGGAAGCAGCGTTTGGTTGGCATTGGCGTGGTAACACCAGAGCGCGCATTACAACTCGGATTCACGGGCGCCATGTTGCGTGGTTCAGGTATTGAATGGGATTTGCGTAAAAAGCAGCCGTACGAGGTTTACAGCAAATTAGATTTTGATATTCCTGTGGGCGTTAACGGTGACTCCTACGATCGTTACTTGGTGCGCGTTGAAGAAATGCGTCAGTCCAACAAGATCATTCAGCAGTGCGTTAAGTGGTTAAGAGCTAATCCTGGTCCAGTGATGAGCGACAACCACAAAGTCACAAGTCCAAAACGTGTGGACATGAAGTCCAACATGGAAGAATTGATTCACCACTTCAAACTGTTCACCGAAGGCATTCATGTGCCTGCAGGCGAGGCTTACGCTGCTGTTGAACATCCAAAGGGTGAGTTTGGTATTTATGCAATTTCTGATGGCGCTAACAAACCTTACCGTTTGAAGATCCGTGCCCCAGGCTTTGTGCATTTATCAGCTTTAGATGAAATGGCAAAAGGTCATATGTTGGCTGATGCTGTAACTATTATTGGTACGCAGGACATTGTGTTCGGCGAGATTGACCGCTAAAAGGATAAGAGAACATATGTTGTCCCCACAAGCTCGCGCTGAAATCAATCGCAACATTGCAAAGTATCCAGCCGATCAAAAACAATCTGCTGTGATGGCGGCTTTGGTAGTTGCTCAAGACCAATACGGATGGGTGACTCCTGACTCCATTGAAGAAATTGCGACCATCTTAGAAATGCCACCGATTGCTGTTCAAGAAGTTGCCACGTTTTACAACATGTACGACACCAAGCCTGTTGGCAAATTCAAATTAGCGGTTTGTACCAATTTGCCATGCGAACTTTCTGGTGGCACTCGTGCAGGCGAGTACTTAAAGAAAAAATTAGGCATTGATTACAACGAAACAACGCCTTGCGGCACTTTCACCCTAAAAGAAGGCGAGTGCATGGGTGCTTGCGGAGATGCGCCTGTGGCGATTGTGAACAATAAAACCATGTGCAGTTTTATGAGCAATGAAAAATTAGACGCTTTGATTGATGAACTAAAAGCCAAAGCTAATTCAAATGTAAATGCGGCTGGAGGTGCAGCATGACCAGTTTGCACACACGTCACATTCAGCCTTTGATCCTTGCGGGTCTTGATGGCGATAACTGGCATTTAAAAGATTACGTCGCGCGCGGTGGCTATGCGCAGCTCAAAAGAATTTTGACTGAAGGCATCACGCCTGAAGCAGTGATTGCAGAGGTAAAAGCATCTGGTCTACGTGGCCGAGGTGGTGCAGGTTTCCCAACAGGTTTGAAGTGGAGTTTTATGCCACGTCAATTCCCTGGCGACAAATACTTGGTGTGTAACACCGACGAAGGCGAGCCTGGCACATTCAAAGATCGCGACATCATGCGTTACAACCCGCATGCTTTGATTGAAGGTATGGCGATTGCGGCATACGCCATGGGTATTTCAGTTGGTTACAACTACATTCATGGCGAAATCTGGCATGAGTACGCTCGTTTTGAAGAAGCCTTGGATGAAGCTCGCGCTGCAGGATATTTGGGTAATAAGATTTGTGGATCTGAGTTCTCATTCCAGTTGCATGCTCACCATGGTTGGGGCGCATACATTTGCGGTGAAGAAACAGCACTTTTAGAATCTTTAGAAGGTAAGAAAGGTCAGCCACGCTTCAAACCACCTTTCCCAGCCAGTTTTGGTTTGTATGGCAAGCCAACCACGATCAACAACACTGAAACATTCGCTGCTGTGCCATTCATTTTTAAAGTGGGTGGTGAGGCTTATGCCAAGTTAGGTAAGCCTAACAATGGTGGCACTAAGATTTTCTCAATCTCTGGCGACGTCGAGCGTCCTGGTAACTATGAGATTCCATTGGGCACACCCTTTGCTACTCTTTTAGAGTTGGCTGGTGGGATGCGCGGTGGTAAAAAAATCAAAGCAGTGATCCCTGGTGGTTCATCAGCTCCGGTCATTCCAGGTGCAATGATGATGGACACAGACATGGACTATGACGGCATTGCTAAAGCGGGCTCGATGTTGGGTTCTGGTGCTGTGATTGTGATGGATGAGACGCGTTGCATGGTGAAGTCATTGTTGCGCTTGTCTTATTTCTATCACGAAGAATCATGTGGACAGTGCACGCCATGCCGTGAGGGTACTGGTTGGTTGTGGCGCATCGTGAATCGCATTGAACACGGCGAAGGTCGTCCAGAAGACTTAGATCTTTTGAACGATGTTGCTGCGAATATTCAAGGTAGAACAATTTGTGCATTGGGTGATGCTGCGGCGATGCCTGTGCGGGGCATGTTGAAGCATTACATGGATGAGTTTGCGTATCACGTTGAGCACAAGCGTTGCATTGTGCCGGCTTACGTTTAAGCATTCAAAGAGATCGACAGGAAAATAAGATGGTTGAAATCGAAATTGATGGCAAAACGGTAGAAATCCAGCAGGGTTCTATGGTGATGGATGCGGCTAAGAAAATTGGCACGCACATCCCTCATTTTTGTTATCACAAGAAGTTATCGATTGCGGCTAACTGTCGCATGTGTTTGGTTGAGGTTGAAAAAGCTCCTAAACCATTGCCTGCTTGTGCAACACCAGTGACGCCTGGCATGAAAGTGTTCACGCATTCAGAAAAAGCAGTGCAAGCACAAAAATCAGTGATGGAATTTTTGTTGATCAACCATCCTTTGGATTGCCCAATTTGCGATCAAGGTGGTGAGTGTCAATTGCAAGACTTGGCTGTGGGTTACGGTAAAACCACATCACGTTACGATGAAGAAAAGCGTGTGGTCTTCCACAAGAATGTGGGCCCATTGATTTCAATGGAAGAGATGAGCCGTTGTATTCACTGCACACGCTGTGTTCGTTTTGGTCAAGAGATTGCTGGTGTGATGGAGTTGGGCATGCTCAACCGTGGTGAGCATTCAGAAATCACGTCATTCGTTGGTAAGACCGTTGACTCAGAATTGTCTGGCAACATGATCGATCTATGCCCAGTGGGTGCTTTGACCAGCAAACCATTCCGTTATTCAGCACGTACTTGGGAATTGGGCCGTAAGCGCTCTGTGAGCCCGCATGATGCCTTGGGTTCTAACGTGGTGATGCAAACCAAAGCAAATCAAGTATTGCGCACAGTGCCTTTAGAAAACGAAGCCATCAATGAATGCTGGATCAGTGATAAAGATCGCTTTGCTTATGAAGGTTTGAATAGCAAAGACCGTTTGAAAAATCCAATGGTCAAGCAAGACAATCAATGGATTGAGACAGACTGGGAGTCTGCGCTAGATTACGTGGCACGTTCTTTGTCATCGATCAAAGAAGACCATGGCTCTGATGCCATCGCTGCTTTGGCTCACCCGATTTCTAGTGTTGAAGAGTTATACCTTCTTAAGACACTCATGACTGGTTTGGGTTCTGACAATACTGAAACACGCTTGCGTGCTCAAGACGTGAGTGGTGCAGCCACAGCACCATGGTTAGGTATGAAGATTGCTGAAGTGAGCCAATTACAAAGAGCTTTCTTCATCGGCAGTTTCTTGCGCAAAGATCAACCTTTGTTGGCAGCCAGAGTTCGCACGGCCACCAAGCGTGGTTTGAAGGTGACTCGTTTGGGTGCGAGCACCGAAGACTGGTTGATGCCAGTGGTTGCCAGCGCTCAAGTTTCACCAGCAAATTGGCCTGCTGAATTAGCTGGCGTTGCAGCAGCAGTTGCTCAAGCCAAGGGCGTGAGTGCTCCAAGCAATGCTGCTATCAGTGCTCAAGCAAAGGCCATTGCTGATAGCTTGTTGAGTGGTGAGCGCAAAGCCGTGTTCTTGGGTGCCGCTGCCATGGCTCACCCACAGTTCGCACAATTACACGCTTATGCACAATTCATTGCCAAGCAAACAGAAGCAACTTTGGGATTCTTGCCAGAAGGCGGTAATGCCGTTGGCGCGCACATCGTTAAAGCTGTTTCTGCATCAGGTATCAATGGCTTGATGGCGAAAAATCTCAAAGCAGTGTTGCTCATGAATATTGAGCCAGGCGCAGACTTGATTGATCCGCAGTTGGCCAAGCAGACTCTTGCAAAAGCTGGCACCGTGATTGCGATGACTGCTTTTGACAGTGCTGAACTTCGTGAAGTAGCGGATGTTCTACTGCCTATCACGCCATACACAGAAACTTCTGGCAGCTTTATCAATTTAGAAGGCAGCTTGCAAACCGCGCAAGCTGTGGTCAAACCTTTGGGCTCAGCTCGACCTGCATGGAAAGTGCTGCGCGTGCTTGGTAATTTGATGAACTTGGATGGTTTCTACTTCAACAGTTCAGACGAGGTTTTGGATGAGGCAGTTCCTAAGAACTTTGCTGAGCAGTTAAACAACGCCACATCGGCTGCCCCAGCAATCACCAGCACCTTCACGCCAGCGATTGAGCGTTTGGCAGATGTGACGATTCATTCAACAGATGCGATTGTGCGTCGTGCCCCTGGTTTGCAGTTGACACAAGATGCTAAGAAAGCCATGAAGTTGGGTGTACCAACAGATCTCATGATGCAACTTCAACTGAAAGAGGGTGATGTTGTGCGTGTGACTCAAGCCGGATCTTCGGTGAATATGCCAGTAACTGAAGAGCGTGCATTGACCAGTGGCGTTGTCAGACTTTCTGCAGGCACAGCATTCAGTGCCCAATTGGGTGGAATGTTTGGTCAATTATCTGTGGAGCGCGTATGACCGACTTTATTCAGACAATCAATACCCACGGTTTAGCCCTCTTCGGTGAGATGGCATGGCCCATCGTTTGGACCTTGATGAAGATTGTGACCATCGTTCTACCGATGTTTGCTTGCGTGGCTTATTTGACTCTGTGGGAACGTAAGTTAATTGGTTGGATGCACGTTCGTTTAGGACCTAATCGTGTGGGTCCTTTTGGCTTGTTGCAGCCAATCGCTGATGCCCTTAAGTTATTGCTCAAAGAAGTCATTATTCCAAGCAAGGCCAGCAAAGTTTTATACATCGTGGCTCCTGTGATGGTGATTGCTCCAGCATTTGCTGCTTGGGCCGTGATTCCTTTCCAAGCAGAGATGGTCTTGGCTGACGTGAACGCTGGCTTGTTGTACGTGATGGCCATCACATCAGTGGGTGTTTACGGCGTGATCTTGGCTGGTTGGGCGTCCAACTCTAAATATGCTTTCTTGGGTGCGATGCGTGCCTCAGCACAAATGGTTTCATATGAGATTGCCATGGGCTTTGCGCTTGCCGCAGTCTTGGTTGTCTCAGGCACCTTGAACTTGAGCGACATTGTGAAGTCTCAGCAAACTGGTTATTTCGCCAGCATCGGTTTGAACTTCCTTTCTTGGAACTGGTTACCGTTATTGCCGATGTTCTTGATTTATTTCATCTCAGGTGTTGCTGAACTGAACCGTCATCCGTTTGACGTGGTTGAAGGTGAATCTGAGATTGTGGCTGGTCACATGATTGAATATTCAGGCATGGCTTTTGCGATGTTCTTCTTGGCTGAATATGCCAACATGATCTTGATCGCTGCTTTGACCTCGATTCTGTTCTTTGGCGGCTGGGCTCCGATTGTTGACTTACCAATTTTGCGCGACATCCCAGGTATTTTCTGGTTGGTTGCCAAGACATTCTTCTTCTTATCTTGTTTTATTTGGTTGCGTGCGTCATTCCCACGTTACCGCTATGACCAACTCATGCGTTTGGGTTGGAAGGTATTTATTCCCATCTCGATCTTCTGGATCCTGTTGGTTGGTGCTTGGGTCTTGTCACCCTGGAATATTTGGAAATAAGGCGAGGATTTAAAAATGTTCCAACGTATCCGCGAATTCTTCAGCAGCCTGCTCTTAAAAGAGCTCCTGCAGGGCATGGCTTTAACAGGTAAGTACTTGTTCAAGCCAAAGATCACTGTTCAGTATCCTGAAGAAAAAACACCGATGTCTCCACGTTTTCGTGGTTTGCATGCCTTGCGTCGCTACCCGAATGGTGAAGAGCGTTGTATTGCTTGCAAACTATGTGAAGCGGTGTGCCCTGCCATGGCGATCACGATTGAATCAGATCAACGTGATGACGGAACACGCAGAACCACTCGTTATGACATCGATTTAACCAAGTGTATTTTCTGTGGCTTTTGCGAAGAGGCTTGCCCAGTGGATGCGATTGTTGAAACACACATTCATGAGTATCACGGCGAAAAGCGTGGTGACTTGTATTTCACGAAAGACATGTTGTTAGCAGTGGGTGATCGTTATGAAAACGAAATCGCTGCCAACAAAACAGCGGATGCTAAGTACAAATGATGCTAGAACCTAAATCAATCTTCTTTTATATTTTTGCCGCAGTGTTGATCATTGCAGCTTTGCGCGTGGTCACTGCGCGCAACCCAGTTCACGCTGCACTGTTCTTGGTTTTAGCTTTCTTCACAGCAGCAGCTATTTGGATGTTATTGCACGCTGAGTTCTTGGCTATTTTGTTGGTCTTGGTCTACGTTGGCGCGGTGATGGTTTTATTCCTGTTCGTGGTGATGATGTTAGACCTGGACTTGGATCATTTGCGCAAAGGCTTCAAGCAATACATGCCGGTGGCCTCTTTGGTGGGTGCGATCATTGTTGCTGAGATGGCAATTGTGTTGATTCGTGGTTTTATCGGCACCAGCCAGCCAATCAGAAACATGGATCCTGAAGTAGCTGCCAATAACACCAAGGCCTTGGGTGTTTTGCTTTATACCGAGTACCTGTTTAGCTTTGAAGTGGCTGGCGTTATTTTATTGGTGGCCATCATTGCTTCAGTAGCCTTAACTTTGCGTCGCCGCAAAGACACAAAAACTCAAAATATCCCTGATCAAATTCGCACCAAAAAAGAAGATCGTGTGCGCATGGTCACCTCTATGAATGCTGATTCATCAGCCAATAAAGAATCTTAGGACAGTGATGATGAGACATTTCGGAAAAAGGATTTATTCATGACAATCACCTTGGCTCATTACCTAGTGTTGGCTGCCATTTTGTTTGCAATTGGTGTGGTTGGCATTTTCTTGAATCGCAAGAACATCATCGTTTTGTTGATGTCTTTGGAATTGATGTTATTGGCCGTTAATTTGAACTTCATTGCCTTCTCTCACTACCTTGGAGACATGGCTGGTCAAGTATTCGTATTCTTTATTTTGACCGTGGCAGCTGCTGAAGCCGCCATCGGCTTGGCAATTTTGGTCACGATGTTCCGTAAGCTAGACACGATCCATGCTGAAGACCTCGGACAACTGAAGGGTTAAGACAGATCATATGACTACTCCAATCTTGAACCCTCTTGTCTTGCTGGCAATTCCACTAGCCCCATTGGTGGGTGCAGTGATTGCTGGTTTATTTGGCACCAAGTTCTTGGGCAATCTCATTGGCCGCTCAGCTGCTCACACCGTCACAATTTTAGGCGTGGCTATTTCATGCATCTTGTCATTCATGGTCTTGAATGACGTGATGGATGGTGCAAGATTCAATGACACGATTTACACCTGGATGCAATTGGGCGAGTTGAGCCTTGAAGTTGGTTTCTTGGTCGATCCATTGACTGCCATGATGATGGTGGTGGTGACCTTCGTTTCATTGATGGTGCACATTTACACCATTGGTTACATGTCAGAAGACGAGGGCTATGCCCGCTTCTTCTCCTATATTTCTTTGTTCACCTTCTCAATGTTGATGTTGGTGATGAGCAATAACTTCTTGCAGCTCTTCTTTGGCTGGGAAGCTGTTGGTTTGGTCTCTTATTTATTGATTGGTTTCTGGTACAAGCGACCAACCGCCATCTTCGCCAATATGAAAGCTTTCTTGGTCAACCGCGTGGGTGACTTCGGCTTCATTCTTGGCATTGGTTTGTTATTGGCATACACCGGCAGCATGAGTTATGACGGTGTCTTTGCTCAAAAAGACTTGTTGGCTCAACAAGTCCTGCCTGGCACTGATTGGAATTTGGTCACAGTGGCTTGCGTTTGTTTGTTCATCGGCGCGATGGGTAAGTCAGCGCAGTTCCCATTACACGTTTGGTTGCCAGACTCCATGGAAGGTCCAACGCCTATTTCTGCTTTGATTCACGCGGCAACCATGGTGACTGCAGGTATTTTCATGGTGAGCCGTATGTCACCGTTGTTTGAGTTATCGGATGCAGCTTTGTCATTTGTGTTGATCATTGGATCAATCACTGCTTTGTTCATGGGTTTCTTGGGCATTGTGCAAAACGACATCAAGCGCGTGGTGGCTTACTCAACATTGTCACAACTCGGTTATATGACCGTTGCTTTGGGTGTCTCTGCTTACCCAATCGCTGTATTCCATTTAATGACGCACGCTTTCTTCAAGGCTTTGTTGTTCTTAGGAGCTGGTAGTGTGATCATGGGCATGCACCACGATCAAGACATGCGCAACATGGGTGGTTTGTGGAAGTACATGCCAATCACTTGGTTCACATCGTTGTTAGGTTCATTGGCATTGATTGGCACGCCTTTCTTCTCAGGTTTCTATTCAAAAGATTCAATCATTGAAGCGGTTGCTAAGAGCACCATCACGGGTTCTGACTTTGCCTTCTTTGCAGTGATGGCAGGCGTGTTTATCACAGCCTTCTATTCATTCAGAATGTACTTCTTGGTGTTCCACGGTAAAGAGCGCTTTGGTCAAGCTCATCACGACCACGGCCATGACGCTCATGACGCAAAAGACGATCACCATGATGATCATCATCATGGTTTGGCCCCAGGCCAAAAACCGCATGAGTCTCCATGGGTGGTGACATTGCCATTGGTGCTATTGGCAATTCCATCAGTGATTGTGGGTTATTTCACAATCAGTCCAATGTTGTTTGGTGACTTCTTTGGTAATGCCATTTTTGTAGATGCGACCAAGCACGTGGCCATGAAAGAATTGGCTGCTGCCTTCACTGGTCCTTTGGGCATGGTAGCTCACTCGCTACACACACCTGTTTTGTATTTGGCTCTTGGTGGGGTGGTTTCAGCGGCTGTCTTTTACCTTTGGTTGCCACAGATTCCTGCCTTCTTTGCGCGTGTGTTGGCACCAGTTAAAACGATTCTTGATAACAAGTACTACATGGATGACTTCAACCAGGCCGTATTTGCCAAAGGCGCAAGAATACTCGGCACTGGCTTGTGGAAGCGGGCTGATCAGGGCTTGATTGATGGTTTTGTTGTGAACGGCAGCACACGAGTGATTGCTTGGTTCTCAGCCAATGTGCGCCAGGTTCAATCAGGCTTCTTGTACCACTATGCATTTGCCATGATTCTTGGCTTGATTGCTTTGATCGGCTGGATTTTATATACCCACTTGGGCTCCATTAAATAAAACAATAGACAGAGCGCCCCGATATGATTCTTTCTTTCTCAATCTGGTTACCGATCATTTTCGGTTTAATTATTTTGTTCACTGGGTCGGACAATAGCAAGGGCTATGTTCGCATCATGGCATTGATTGCTTCTTTGGTCAGCTTTGCCGTAACTTTGCCATTGATCTCAGGGTTTGACACAAGCACTGCCGCGATGCAATTTGTGGAGCAAGTCTCTTGGATACCACGCTATGACATCAATTATTTCTTGGGTGTTGATGGTATTTCAATGTGGTTTGTGGTTCTCACAGCTTTCATCACAGTGATCGTTGTGGTCGCAGCATGGGAAGTGATCACGGTCAACGTATCTCAGTACATGGCTGCATTCTTGATTTTGTCTGGTTTGATGATTGGTGTGTTTGCCTCATTGGACGGTTTGTTGTTCTATGTTTTCTTTGAAGCAACTTTGATCCCGATGTACATCATCATTGGTGTGTGGGGTGGCCCGAATCGCGTGTATGCCGCCTTCAAGTTCTTTTTGTACACCTTGCTTGGCTCACTCTTAACTTTGGTCGCTATTTTGTATTTGTACAACGTGACAGATACATTCAACATCCTGACTTGGCACAAGGCCAAGCTAGACATCGTTGAGCAAATACTGATTTTTGGTGCATTCTTCATGGCCTTTGCGGTCAAGGTGCCGATGTGGCCAGTACATACTTGGTTGCCTGATGCCCACGTTGAAGCACCAACTGGTGGCTCAGTGGTGTTGGCTGCCATCATGTTGAAGTTAGGCGCTTATGGTTTCTTAAGATTCTCATTGCCAATCGCACCAGATGCAAGCCAATACCTAGCACCGGCGGTGATTGTCCTGTCATTGGTAGCGGTGATTTACATTGGTTTGGTGGCCTTGGTACAAGCTGATATGAAAAAGCTGGTGGCTTATTCATCAATCGCACACATGGGCTTCGTTACTTTGGGATTCTTCATCTTCAACCCGATGGGCGTTGAGGGTGCGATTGTGCAAATGATCTCTCATGGCTTCATCTCGGCTGCGATGTTCTTGAGCATTGGTGTGTTGTATGACCGCATGCATTCACGTCAAATTGCTGATTACGGCGGCGTGGTCAACACCATGCCTAAGTTCACAGCCTTTGCCGTGCTATTTGCCATGGCCAACTGCGGATTACCAGCAACTTCAGGTTTTGTGGGTGAGTTCATGGTTATCTTGGCGGCTGTTGATTACGACTTCTTGATTGGTATCCTGGCGGCGACTGCCTTGATCCTAGGTGCTGCTTACTCATTGTGGATGACCAAGCGAGTGTTCTTTGGTGATGTGGGTAATCAACAAGTTGCAGAGTTGACTGATATTAATGCGCGTGAATTTTTATTGATGAGTGTCTTGGCTATTTTCACAATTGGCATGGGCGTTTATCCAAAACCATTCACAGATGTGATGCACGTTTCTGTTATCGAGCTTTTAAAGCACGTGGCAGTGAGCAAACTTTGATCCTGAAAGAGGAAAGACATATATATGCAATCGATTGATCTCATTGCAATCCTGCCGGAGCTAGTGCTTCTGATTGTGGCAACTGATTTACTCCTTTTATCAGTGTTCATGAAAGAGCCAGTGGTAAGAGATGACGATATTTTTTATACGCCACGCGGAACGGAGTTGGCTTATAAGATCAGCTTGGCCTTATTACTTGGCCTGAGCTTTGCTTTTGGTTTCCAGGCGGTCGATCAGCCAGTCCATGCATTCAATAATCTTTTTGTGGTGGATGCTTTATCAAGCATTCTCAAGTCAGTCGCATGTTTGGCTGTTTTTGTGACCTTGATTTATTCAAAGCAGTATTTGATTGATCGTGGTTTATTCAGAATTGACTTTATTGTTCTAACACTATTGGCGCTGCTTGGTCAGTGCATCATGATCTCCGGCTCTAACTTATTGACTCTTTACTTGGGTCTCGAGTTATTGGCGCTGCCAACCTATGCCTTGGTTGCAATGAAGCGCGACTCTGCTCTAGGTACTGAAGCTGCGATGAAGTA
>ERZ1022756.64-NODE-64-length-41000-cov-21.585566_pt1 | contig 41000 bp, 45 predicted proteins | sample MGYA00520902_ERZ1022756 | MGnify/ENA primary metagenome ERZ1022756 (study PRJEB33162, sample SAMN09537601) | freshwater metagenome | isolation source: freshwater | place: Canada:Alberta | collected 2017-07 | study: EMG produced TPA metagenomics assembly of the...
TTCAACCCCTTTTGCGAATCATGCGAACGCGAACCCCGCGCCTGCACGTCCGGTTCCCGCCGGACAAGACTTGCAATTGCACGCTGAACCTGTAAGGGCCGCCGCTTCGCAAGGGAACCGCCCGTGCGATTGATCGAAGAAAGCCGGAGGGGCCCCGTTCTTGCTGAACGGACAAGCCAGCGATCGGCATGAAAGTGAAAGGACGCGGAGATGGCTCTTTACGAGCACGTCTTTCTCGCTCGTCAGGATCTGAGCCAGGCTCAGGTTGACGCGCTGGCGGCGCAAGCCACCGAAATCGTCGAGGCCGGCAACGGCAAGGTCACCAAGACCGAAACGTGGGGCCTCAAGTCGCTCGCCTACAAGATCGAGCGTAACCGCAAGGCGCATTTCGTGCTTCTCAACATCGACGCCCCCGGCGCCGTGATTGCCGAGCTTGAGCGTCAGACCCGTATCAACGAAGACGTCATCCGTTACATGACCATCCGCGTGGAAGAACACGAGGACGGCCCGTCCGTGATGATGCGCAAGAACGAACGCGAGCGTAAGCGCCGCGAAACCCGTGAGGAGCGCGACTGATGGCACGCCCGTTTTTCCGCCGCCGCAAGTCCTGCCCGTTCGCGGCCAAGGATGCCCCCAAGATCGATTACAAGGACGTGCGCCTGCTGCAGGGCTTCATGTCCGAGCGTGGCAAGATCGTGCCTTCGCGCATCACCGCCGTTTCGGCGAAGAAGCAGCGTGAACTGGCCCAGGCGATCAAGCGTTCGCGTCAGGTCGGCCTGCTGCCGTTCATCGTGAAGTAGGAGGCGATACCATGAACATCATTCTCCTTGAGCGCATCGAAAAGCTCGGCTCCATCGGTGACGTTGTCACCGTGAAGGACGGCTACGCGCGCAACTTCCTGCTGCCGCAGAAGAAGGCCCTTCGCGCCAACGAAGCCAACAAGAAGGTCTTCGAAGCCAACCGCGAACGTCTGGTCACCGAAAACGCCGAACGCCGCACCGCGGCCGAAGCGCAGGGTGAAAAGGTTGCAGGCGCAGAAGTGGTGCTGATCCGCGCCGCTTCGAACGCCGGCCAGCTGTATGGTTCGGTCAGCGTTCGCGACATCGTGTCGGGCCTCGCCGATCAGGGCCATGCCGTTGATAAGCGCATGGTCATCCTTGAAGCGCCGATCAAGAACATCGGGATGCACAACGTTACCGTTGCCCTGCACCCGGAAGTTCGCGTGACGGTGAAGGCCAATGTCGCCCGTTCGGACGACGAAGCCAAGCTGCAGAGCGAAGGCGTGGACGTGTTGTCGGCAATGTTTGCAGACGAACAGCGCGAGATCGAGGAACAGGCCGAAGCGACCCGCATCGACACCAGCCTTGAACCCGGCGAAATCCCGGCCGAACTGCTGAGCAGCGACGACGAGGATTAATTCTTCGGCCACCCGGCCAAATGAACAAGCGGAAGGGCGCGGGGATCGGATGCGATCTCCGCGCCCTTCTTGTAAATAGCGCCGCTTCGCGCGAAAGTGCTGACATACAACGATAACAACAAAGGAGCAGAAACACCTGCCATGATCGACATCCCTGCCATCCTCACCGAGCTGCAAAAGCATTACGACGACGCCGTGCGCACCTTGCGCGCCGATGTGATTGCCTTCGGGCGCGACGGCACAGTGCCTCCGCCTGCGCGCCGTGCCGATGGCAGTTACGCCTATCCCCAGATCACCTTGCATTATGCAGGCGTCGGGGCGCAGCGCGATCGCAGCCGCGCGTTTGGCCGGCTGGAGATGCCGGGCACCTACACCACCACTGTCACCCGCCCCGATCTGTTTGCGGAATACCTGACCGAACAGTTGCAACTGATCACCGCCGAATATGAAGTCGGCATGACCGTCAGCCGGTCGCGGCAGGAAATCCCCTTCCCCTATGTGCTGGATGGTGAGGCCGGCGCCGCGATGGTCGGCATTTCACCGCAGGATATTGCCGCGCATTTCCCCTCGACCGACCTTGCCCTGATCGGTGACGAGCTGGCCGACGGGATCGAGATCGACAGCACCACCGATATCCCGCTGTCGCTGTTCGATGGGCTGCGCACCGATTACTCGCTCGCCCGGCTCAAGCATTACACCGGCAGCGAAGTCCGCGATTTTCAAGACTTCATCCTGTTCACCAACTATCACCGCTATGTCGATGAATTCGTGAACTGGGGCGCGGCCCAGATCGGCAAGGATGGCTATATCGCGATGACCGGCGCCGCCGGGCTCGACATTCGTGAACCCACCGCCCACGCGCAGGATCAATTGAACGACACCGCCTGGCGCCGCCACCAGATGCCCGCCTATCACCTGATCCGCGAAGACGGACGCGGGATCACGCTGGTCAACATCGGCGTTGGCCCCTCCAACGCCAAGACGATCTGCGATCACCTTGCCGTGCTGCGCCCGCACGCATGGCTGATGATCGGCCACTGCGGGGGGCTTCGCTCCACCCAGAAGATCGGCGACTTCGTGCTCGCCCACGCGTACCTGCGCGATGATCACGTGCTCGATTGCGTGCTCCCCCCCGAAGTGCCGATCCCGCCGATTGCCGAAGTGCAGCAGGCGATGGCCGCCGCCGCCGAGAAGGTGTCAGGTGCGCATGGCGCCAACCTCAAGCAGCGGATGCGCACCGGCACGGTTGTCACCACCGATGATCGCAACTGGGAACTGCGCTATTCCTCGTCAGCCAAACGGTTTTCGCAAAGCCGCGCGATCGCCATCGACATGGAAAGCGCCACCATCGCAACGCAAGGGTACCGTTTCCGCGTGCCGTACGGGACGCTGCTGTGCGTATCGGACAAACCGCTGCACGGCGAAATCAAGCTGCCCGGACAGGCAAACAAGTTCTACGAAGAAGCCATCGCCGCCCATTTGCAAATCGGCATCGTCGCCTGCGCCATGCTGCGCGACGAGGGCGACCGGCTGCACTCGCGTAAGCTGCGCGCGTTCAACGAGCCACCTTTCCGGTAGGCTTTCGGCCCCGGGGCGACCGTTAGAGGTCGTCCCGGTCGCCCGAAAGTTCGATTTCCATGTCGTCGGCAGCCCCCGCTGCGACATCCAGAAGCGAACTTAGCTCTGACGATGATGCGCCATCGAGCACCTTGATGACAAGGTAGAGCACGTCTCCGCGGATTTCCCAGCTGCCCAGCTTCATTTCGGCCGAGGCCTCAAGCAGTTCGAGCGCTTTCCGGCCGCCAATACCGTCCTGAGTGACACGGCCGGCGGGCGAGAAAACCTCGCGGATCGTGAGGCCGGCCACTGTGTGGGTCTCGCCGGAGACGAACGCCAGTTGGGTGCGGCCTTCGCTGGTGTAGTTGAACGTGACCTTGTAGTCGCCGTCGCCATCGATCTCGTATTGAATACCCTCGCGGTCCAGCCGCGTCGCTACGCTCGCGTCCTGCGCCGTGGCCGGCGCGGCCGCAGCAAAAACAAGTCCCGCCAAGATGGATAGCGACAAGGCACGGCGTGTATTCATGTGATTCCCTCCGTTCACAACCAGTTGGGGACGGTAGCCGGATTCGCGCACGCTTGCCTCGAATTAATTCGATCTTCGATATGGCCCGCCTGCGGGTGACGCACCCAAAACACTGCGCTAGCTTCAGTGGGAAGCCAAGCCGGAGATGCCCGATGCCCGCTACCCATTCCTTGCGTTCCATTGCCGGCCGCGTGGCCATCATAACCGGCGCAGCCAGCGGCATGGGCCGCGCGACGGCACGGCTGTTCGCGGACGAGGGAGCCCGTGTCGCGCTAATCGACCTTGACCTTGCCGCCTGCGCAGCCGTGGCAGCGGAATGCGGTGACGGGGCGCGGGCCTATGCGCTGGATGTGGCGGACAAGGATGCGATTGCCCGCATCGTCGCGCAGATCGCGGGTGATTTTGGCAGCATCGACATTCTCGTGAACAACGCCGGGGTATCGAGCTTCTCTGCGCTGGATGATCCGGCCTATGAAGATATCTGGCACCGCGCGATCGCCGTTATGCTGACCGCGCATCAGCGTATGGTGCGCGCTGCTCTGCCGTGGCTGCGGCAAAGCGATGCGCCGCGCATCGTCAACATCGCCAGCACCGAAGGGCTTGGCGCGACCCCCGGCGATACGCCCTATGTCGCGGCCAAGACCGGGGTGATCGGGTTAACGCGCGGGCTGGCGGTTGATCTCGGCCCGGAAGGGATCACGGTGAACTGCATCTGCCCCGGCCCGATCCGCACCGCGATGACAGACGCCGTGGCAGAGGAGCACAAGACGATCTTTGCCAAGCGCCGCACCGCCCTGCGCCGGTACGGAGAGCCCGAGGAAGTCGCGCACATGACCCTGTCGTTGGTGCTGCCCGCGGCCAGCTATATCACCGGGGTAGCGATCCCGGTCGATGGCGGGTTGATGGCGCGGAACGCCTGAGCCCTACCCCCGCCCTTTCGTCTTGGTCTGACCGTCTTTGGCGTTGGTCACGACGAAATCCACAATCATGCTGGCAATATCCTTGCCGGTCGCGCTTTCGATGCCTTCGAGGCCGGGGGAGGAATTGACCTCCATGATCACAGGGCCGTGATTGCTGCGCAGCATATCCACTCCGCACACGTTCAGTCCCATGCGCTTGGCCGCGCGCACGGCGGTGGAGCGTTCTTCGGGCGTGATCTTGATGACGCCCGCGCTGCCGCCGCGGTGGAGGTTTGACCGGAAGTCGTCCGATGCACCCGTGCGCTTCATCGCGGCGACCACCTTGCCGCCCACCACCAGCGCGCGGATATCGGTGCCGCCGGCTTCCTTGATGAATTCCTGCACCAGAATGTTGACGTTGGCCCCGCGAAACGCCTCGATCACGGATTTGGCGCTGCTCATCGTCTCGGCCAGAACCACGCCGATGCCTTGGGTGCCCTCGATCAGCTTGATAACCACCGGCGGGCCTTTGACGGCGCGGATGATTTCTTCAGCCTGTTTGGGATCATTGGCATATGCCGTCAGCGGCAGGCCCAGACCGTGCTTGGCAAGGATCTGCAACGACCGCAGCTTGTCCCGGCTCCGCCCGATGGCGACGCTTTCGTTCAGCGACCAGATCCCGGCCATTTCGAACTGGCGCAGGATCGCAAGGCCATAATTGGTGATCGACGCCCCGATGCGCGGGATCACCGCGTCGTACGCGGCGATCGGCGCCCCGTTGTAGAAGACCTGCGGGCGATGGCTGGCGATATGCACCGTGCAGCGTAGCGTATTCAGAATGTCTAGGCTGTGCCCCTTCGCCTCGGCAGCCTCCTTCAGCCGCTTGTGCGAATAAAGGTTGGCGTTGCGCGCCAGCATCGCGATTTTCATGAAGACCCTTTCAAGACCGGCGATCTACCAGCGGACGCGCGCCATATGCGCTATCGCAGGTGATTGCAGCCACGAATGGCCGCTATCCACGACCATCCGCCGCCGCAGCGCGGTGCGCCCGATCAGCATCGGGAATTGCATCTGGGACCGGTCCGCAAGGCTGATCTCCGCACGAAAGGTGAGATTACCGATGGTGAGCGGCGTTTTGATGACAAACCGGGTCTGCTGATCGCCATTGCTGCTGGTGATGCCGCGCACGTCGACATGCACCGCTTCGCAGTGGTGGCGGGTGCCGCCCCAGTCGACGGCGAAGCGCACGAAGCGTTCGCCGTCGCGCAGGAAATCTTCAAGCACATCGGCGTGGAGCGACGATGTGCGCGCGCCGGTGTCGATCTTGGCCGGGATACCGGTGAGCCCGAGTTCAGGCAGGCTCACCAACTCCCGCCAGCCAACCACCAGCGGCGGGCGGGCGGTTACCAACCGGCTTTCTCGCCCTTGTTCTGCTTATCGAGCCACGCCTTCAGCGGGGCGAAGTATTCGACCATCGCCGTGCCGTTCATCTGCCGCTGGCCGGTAAAGGCCTCCAGCGCATCGGGCCACGGCTTGGACGCGCCCATCTCCAGCATGGCGTTCAGCTTCGCGCCGACGTCCTTGTTGCCGTAGAACGAACAGCGGTGCAGCGGCCCCTTCCACCCGGCGGTATCGCAAGCCGCCTTGTAGAACTGGAATTGGAGCAGCCGCGCCAGGAAGTAACGGGTGTAAGAAACGTTGCCCGGAATGTGATATTTCGCCCCCGCATCAAACCCGGCAGGATCACGCGGCACGGGCGGCACCACGCCCTGATAATCACGGCGCAGATCGTTCCAGCCGGTGTTGGTGGCGCTTTCCGGGATCGATCCGTCAAACAGGCCCCAGCGATACCGGTCCAGCAGCAAGCCGAATGGCAGGAACGCCACCTTGTCCATCGCCTGACGCAGCAGCAGGCCGATATCCTTGTCGGCGCTGGGCACGTCCTTGGGATCCAGCATCTCGATCTGCACCAAATATTCGGGGGTGATCGACAGCGCGATCATGTCCCCGATCGCTTCGTGAAAGCCGTCATTGGCGCCGTTCATATGCAGGAAGTCCTGCTTGTTATAGGCGCGCTGATAGTAGTTGTGGCCCAGTTCGTGGTGGATCGTGGTGAAGTCGTCCGCGTTGGGCTTGATGCACATCTTGATGCGCAGGTCATCGACATTGTCGATGTTCCAGGCCGATGCATGGCATACCACTTCGCGGTCGGCCGGCTTCACGAACTGCGAGCGTTCCCAGAAGGTGGCCGGCAGCGGGTCGAAGCCGAGCGATGAGAAGAACTGTTCGCCCACCTTGGTCATGCCCTTGGCGTCAAGGTTCTTCCTGGCGATCAGATCGGTCACATCGTAACCGATATCACCCGCGCCTGCAGGGGCGACCAGCGGGTAGATGTTGCCCCATTCCTGTGCCCACATATTGCCGAGCAGGTCCGCCCGGATCGGCCCTTTGCGGGGCTGCACGGCGTCGCCATACTTGTCGTTGAGCTTGCCCCGCACATAGGTGTGAAGCGCGATGTAGAGCGGCTTGACCTCCTGCCACATCCGCTCGGTCTCGGCGGCGAACTGGTCGGGGCTCATGTCATAACCGGACCGCCACATCGCGCCCAGATCGGCAAAGCCCAGCTCCTTGGCGCCCTGATTGGCGATCCCGGTCATGCGCGTGTAATCGGACCGCATCGGCCCGCCGACATTGTCGTGCCAGCTCGCCCACATTTCCTTCAATTCTTCGGGCGTACGCGCAAGATTGCCCATCTCGGCCTCGATATCGGAGCCATTGATCGGCTGGCCGTTCAAGGTGCCCTTCCCCCGTCCGTAGGCAGAGCCCAAACGGGTGGCGATGTCGTTCATTTCCTCGGCCGCGCCGGGCGTGGCGGGCGCCGGCATGATGATGCCGTTGCGCAGAATATCCAGCTTGCGCTGCGTTTCCGCATCAAGGCCCTGCACGCGGGCATAGCGCGCCGCTTCATTGGCATAGGCGACCTGTTTCAGCGTCAGTTCCGCGCCGTATTTCGCCGCCAGCGTATCGCTGTCATGGTTGATGTAAGTCGCATTCAACCACGACACGTGGCCGAATTCTTCAGAGAATTTGGCGAAATCAGCCTCAACCGAAGCCAGCCACGCTTTCGCGCCTTCGGCCGTTTCGGGGTAAGTGCTCTGCGCGGCGGCAGGCGCAGGCGCGGCGTCTTGGGCTGCGGCAGGCGCCGCCATCGAGGCGCACGCCAAAGCGGCGGCGGAAACGCTCAGCAATCTGGTAGAAAATTTCATTGAAGGGATCCCGTCCATCATTCGTGCGACATATTGGCCTGAGTGAACCTGTGCCACGCCTGAATCAAGCCGCAAGGAAATCGGCAATCGCGATCCCCAGCTCCGGCTTTGTCACGCTGTTCATATGGGTGCCGGGCACCGCGATATAGCGCGCATCAGGCAGCAGCGCGGCAAGATCTTCAGCGGAACCATTGTCCTGATCCTCGTCCCCGCAGATCACCGCCGTCGGCATGGTGATGCCCGACAGGCGGGCAACGTCGAAATCGTCCATCGCATCCAGCAGCAAACGCGCGGCGACCCGGTCAACACCCTGTGATTTCAGGAATGTGCGCGCGGCATAGGCCGGATCGCCGGGCTTGATCGTGTCAAATTCGTCGATCACCCGCTTGAAATGGCCCGCGCGCCGTTCCCACTCGGCAAGGCCAGCCACCCCCATGCCGCAGATTGCCAGCCGTCGCGGTTCAAGGATGCCGTGCGCGACCGCATGGATCGCGGTGCGCGCGCCCAGCGAAAAACCGACGAGGTCGAAGCCGCCCGGCTCCAGCCTCAGATGTTCGGCCAGCGCCGCCACATCGCGCACCAGCACGCCAGGGGGATAAGCGGCGGCATCCTGCGGCGCATCGCTGTCACCGTGAACGCGGAAATCCAGCATGATCGCACGGAACCCAGCCGCCGCCAGTCGCGCCCCGTGGCCCCATTTGATCCAGTTCATCTGGGCAGAGGAAAACAGCCCATGCAGCAGGATCACAGGGCGGCCCTCACCTTCCGTATGGATCGCAAGGCGGGCACCATCGAAGCTGGCGAAATGTTCCGTCGAATAGGTCATGCCCGGCCTGCTAGCGCGCTTCAACGGCCAGTGCCAGAAGGGACGGGGCCAGCTCGCAGACGGGCAGCGCGTGCTTGCTGATAGTAAGCCCACTTATTATAAGCGCACGCATGACCATTGATACCGGATACCGACTCGCTGACAATTCGCGCCAATTGCGCCGCCTGTTTGATGAACGGGTGCGCGAATTGGGCATCACCGGCCCGCAGGCGCGCCTGCTGCTTTCGCTGGAACGCCATCCCGATCAGAACCAGGCTTTCTATGCCGAGCGGCTGGAGATCGAACCGATCACCCTGACCCGCATAGTTGACCGGCTGGAGGATGCAGGCTGGATCGCGCGTCAGGCCGATCCGGCTGATCGGCGCGCGCGCATCCTCCACCTCACGGACAAAAGCCGCGGGATCGTCACGCGCTTGCGGGTGAACGTCGAAGGCTTGTTCGATGAGATGCTGACCGGCTTTGCCCCGGCTGAACGCGACCTGTTTGCGCAGATGCTGGGCCGGATCGCCGCCAATCTGGCCGCCGCACGCCAGCCGGAAGCGGCGCATGGCTGACGCCGGCCCTGCGATTGCCCCTGCTGACGCAACCACCGCGCCCACGCGCACGGCGTGGCGGCGTTGGGCGCTGATGCTGGTGGTGCCGCTGGTGGTGGCCGCAGCAGCGTGGCTTTACTGGCAAAGCCTTGCGGGCAAAGTTTCGACCGATAATGCCTATATCAAGCAGGACATGGTCGCCGTCAGTGCCGAAGTCGGCGGGCGGATCGTCGAGGTGCTGGTCACAGACGGAACCGACGTGACGGCCGGTCAGCTGTTGTTCCGCATCGATGCCGAACCGTTCCGCCTCCAGATCGCGGAAGCCGATGCCGCCATCGCAGGCGCGCAGGCCAATGTCATCGCGTTGAGCAATGATGCCGACCTCACCGGCACAGACATATCCGCCGCTGCCAAGGATGTCGCCTTTGCCGAAGCCCGGTTTGAACGGGTGCGAGCGCTGCGCGAAAAGGGCTTCTCGACCAAGGCCGATTACGAAGCCGCCGAACAGGCCGTGGTGCAGGCGCGTGAGGCCGTGCGGCAGGCCGAGGACCGTCAGCGCGAGGCGCGCGCGAGGCTGTCCACAGGGGCCGCCGTGCCCGGCGTCAACCCACAGGTTGCCGCGGCTCAGGCCCGCCGCGCCAACGCCGAGTTAGCCCTGCGCCGCACCGACGTGCGCAGCCCTGCCGCAGGCCGGATCGCACAGGCCGAACGGTTGCAGATCGGCCAGCAGGTCGTTCCCAACCTGCCCGTGCTGACACTGGTGCGATCAGCGTCCACCTATGTCGAAGCCAATTTCAAGGAAACCGACCTTGCCGATATGGCCGTGGGCCAGCGCGCCGAGGTCCGGTTTGATGCCTACCCCGATCTGGTGCTGAAGGGCCGCGTTGCCTCTATCGGCGCGGGCACGGGGGCGGAATTTTCGGTGCTTCCGGCGCAGAACGCGACCGGCAACTGGGTCAAGGTGACGCAGCGCGTACCGGTGCGAATCGCGCTGGAAGGGGACAGCCCGCGGCGTCTGATCGCGGGGCTTTCCAGCGAAGTGACCGTATTCACCGGCGCCCGCTGACATGGCGAGCCGCGCCGCGCCCGTCCACGACGCGCCCGAAGTGGAGACCGGCAACTACCCGCTGATGATCGTCGGGGTGATGGCCGCATCGCTGCTCCAGATTCTCGACACCACCATCGCCAATGTCGCCTTGCCGCATATGCAATCCTCGCTAGGCGCGACGGTCGATACGATCACCTGGGTGCTGACGAGCTACATCATCGCGTCTGCCGTCGCCCTGCCGATCACCGGGTGGCTGGCCGACCGGATCGGCGCGCGGCGGCTGTTCATCGGCTCAGTCGCGGGGTTCATCATCGCCTCGATGCTGTGCGGGCTGGCGCAGAACCTTGAAGAAATGGTCGCGTTTCGCGCGCTGCAAGGCGTAGCAGGCGCCTTCATTGCTCCGCTCAGCCAGTCGTTCATGCTCGATACGACGCGGCCCAGCCGGCACCCGCAGATCATGGCGCTCTGGGGCATGGGGATCATGATCGGCCCGATCCTTGGCCCGATCCTTGGCGGATGGCTGACTGAAACCGCGAACTGGCGCTGGGTGTTTTTTGTCAACCTGCCGGTCGGGCTGGCGTCGCTGGCAATCCTGATCGCCTACCTGCCCAAGCGGCCCCGGCGTGAACGGCGTTTCGACATCACCGGCTTTCTGCTGATGGCGGTCGCGCTGGCGGCATTCCAGCTGATGCTTGACCGGGGCGCCCACGTCGATTGGCTCGCTTCGGCCGAGATCTGGGTCTATCTGTTGCTCACCTTGTCGGCGACGTGGATGGTGGTGGTCCACTTCATCGCCGCGCCGGCCCCGATGTTCGACCGCGCGCTGTTTGCCGACCGCAATTTTGCAATCGCGCTCGCTTTCATGGTGGTGATCGGGATCGTGATGTTCGCGGTGATGGCGCTGCTTCCGCCGATGCTCCAGAACCTGTTCGGTTACGGCGTCATCGACACCGGCATCGTGCTGATGCCGCGCGGAGTGGGCATTCTCGTCTCGATGCAGATATCGGGCCTGCTGATGCGCCGGGGGATCGATGCGCGGCCCGTCGTGATGAGCGGGTTTGCGATCTGCGCCTTTTCGCTGTGGCAGATGGCGCATTGGTCGCTGGAGGTGGACGAGGCGCACGTGATTGTCAGCGGGCTGCTCCAAGGTCTTGGCATGGGCCTCGTCTTCATCCCCTTGCAGGTCAGCGCCTTCGCCACATTAAGCCCCGCGCTGCGCACCGACGGATCGAGCCTTCTGAACCTGTTCCGCTCGCTAGGCGCATCGACAGGGATCGCGTGGATGACGGTGCTGCTCGCCCGCAACATCCAGACAAGCCACGCAGACCTTGCCACGCACGTCACGGCGGCGAGCGGGAGCACGGTCGATGTTTCCACCATCGACCGGTTTCAGGCATTGGGCGACACGGCCATGACGGTGATCGATGCCGAAGTGAACCGGCAGGCGGCGATGATCGCCTATGTCGATGATTTCTGGCTGATGATGTGGATCACGCTGGCCGCCGCACCCCTCGCCCTGCTGATGCGCAAGAATGCGGGGCCAGCAGGGCCGGTCACGCTGTCCGAATAAGCGTCAGCGGAAGAAGCACTGCGTCCCGGCGTAAAGCATTTCCACCTTGTCGCCGCCGATGAAGCCGCCGATCTTGCCGCCCATCGCGAATTCCTCGCCCAACGTGCTGCCTTCCACCTTGGCAAAGCCCGGCGCAGCTTCCACCACCGCGCGCGCTGAGCCCAGCTGCACCTTGCCCGGCAAGGTGACGGTGCCAGCCGTGGGGGCATCGCCGTCCTGCGGCGCGTGCCAGTTCCAGCCGACCAGACGGCCTTCCTGGAAATGCGCGGTCAGCCCACTTGGAAAGTCGGTGAAGGTGATTGGCCCTGCCCCGCACTCGGTATTCTCGCCGCTGCGCAAGGGTGCGCCCAGCGATGCGCCAAGCGCAGCCTCAACCTCGGCCTTGCCGGCCGCGAAGTAGAACGCTTCCGCGCCTGCCGTCAGCCCTTCGCCGCGCAGTTCGACGGCGTTGGCCGCGACCGGAGCCTGCACCGTCTCGCCCTGCTGGCGTTCCGCCGGGCTCGGCACCTCGCCGCTGTCGCAGCCTGCCAGAACCAGCGCGCCAGCCAGCGCGGCGAAGACGATCCGCATACCCCTACCCCTTCTTCAGATGCCGCCGCCCGAGCAGTTCAGCGATCTGCACCGCGTTCAATGCCGCGCCCTTGCGCAGATTGTCCGAGACGCACCACAACGTGATGCCATTCTCCACCGTAGGGTCTTCGCGCACGCGGCTGATGAAGGTCGCCGCGTCGCCGACGCATTCCACCGGAGTGATGTAGCCGCCGTCTTCGCGCTTATCGATCAGCATCACACCGGGGGCTTCGCGCAGGATGTCCATCGCCTGTTCGGCGGAAATCTCGTTCTCGAACTCGATGTTCACCGCTTCCGAGTGGCCGACGAACACCGGCACGCGCACGCAGGTCGCGTTGAGCTTGATCTTGGGATCGAGGATCTTCTTCGTCTCGACCACCATCTTCCATTCTTCCTTGGTCGAACCATCGTCGAGGAAGCTGTCGATGTGCGGGATCACGTTGAAGGCGATCTGTTTGGTGAACTTGGTCGGTTCCACCGGATCACCGACGAAGATCGCGCGGCTCTGCTGGAACAGCTCGTCCATGCCAGCCTTGCCCGCACCGGACACCGATTGGTAGGTCGACACGACCACCCGCTTGATCGTAGCAAAATCGTGCAGCGGCTTCAGCGCGACCACCAGCTGCGCGGTCGAGCAGTTGGGGTTGGCGATGATATTGCGCGCCGTATAGCCGTCGATCGCATCGGGGTTCACTTCCGGCACCACCAGCGGCACATCGGGGTCCATGCGATAGAGCGAGGAATTGTCGATGACGATGCACCCGGCGGCGGCCGCTTTGGGAGCATATTCCTTAGCGGGGCCGGAGCCTGCGGCGAACAAGGCGATGTCCCATCCGGCCCAGTCGAAATGTTCGATGTTACGGCACTTGAGCATCTTGCCCGTGTCGCCGAATTCGACCTCGGTGCCGACGGACCGGCTGGAGGCGACCGCGGCCACCTCGTCACACGGAAACTCGCGCTCCGCCAAGACCTGCATCATCTCGCGTCCGACATTGCCGGTCGCGCCGACTACTGCCACCCGGTAACCCACTTGGCATTCTCCTGTTACTTCGCGCCTGCGAGATAGCGTGCGCTCGCCCCAGCGCAACCGCTAACCTTGGTATGCAGACCTATTCGCCCGTGCGCCCCATTCCCTTGGGCGGCGTCACCCCATGGCTTTGGAGGAAGCGCATGATGCTGTTCCAGACGTGCGGCCCGATCTTTTCCCCCGACACGCGGTGGGTGTAGCCGGGGTAGAGCATCATTTCGAACGGCGTGTTGCTTTCCTGAAGGACGCTGATGAGCTCCGACGAATTTTCAAACACCACATTGTCATCCGCCATGCCGTGGATCAGCAGCAAGGGGTCGCTAATTTGGCTGGCTTCCGGGATGGCGCTGGCTTTTTCATAAGCCTCGGGCACATCGCGAGGGTTCCCCATGTAGCGTTCGGTGTAGTGGGTGTCATAAAGCTCCCACCGGGTCACCGGCGCGCCGGAAATGCCGGCAGCGTAAAGGCCGGGGTCCGCCTCAAGCTGCTTCAGGGTCATGTATCCGCCATAGGACCAGCCATAGATCGCAACCTTGGCCGGATCGACGAAATCGAGGCTTTTGAGGAACTCAGCCCCAGCCTTCTGATCGCGCACCTCTGCCCCGCCCATCGCGCGGTAGAGCGGCTGTTCGAAATCGACACCCCGATTGGCCGACCCGCGATTGTCGAGCACGAAGTAGATATAACCCTTGTCGACGATCGATTGCGCGAGCGCCCCACCCCAACCCTTGGTGACCATCTGCGGCCCCGGCCCGCCGTAATGGCTGAAGAACACGGGGTAACGCTTGCCCGGCTCCATCGTCGGCTTGATCATCATCCAGTGCAACGGGGTGCCGTCTTCCGCAGCAATCGTGCCGTATTCGGGCGTGACATGGCTGGCGAGGAAGGGCGCATAGGGATGTGCCCCGGTGACTGCGTTCTCCTCGATCCATGCAACCTGCTTGCCATCAGGCGTCGCCAAATAGGACTGCGGCGGCTGGTTCGGGCTGGAGCGCGCCACATAAAGCAGCCGCGCCGCGCTATCCATGCTGGCGGTGTTGGTGAAGGCGGGATCGGTGAGCCGTTCCGGATCCCCCGCCCCGTCCAGCCGCGCACGGTAGATCTGCTGGGTCAGCACGTCCGCCGTGGCCTGGTAGGTGAACGTTCCCGCCGCTTCATCCACCCCGACCAGCGTGGTCGTGGGCGATGTGCCACGGGTGAGCTGCTGCCACGCCCCGCCCGCATAGCGGAAGAAATGGCCGAACCCGTCGCGTTCCGACCACCACAGCAGGCTGCCGTCCTTGAGGAAGCGATAATTGTCGCTGAGGTTCACCCAGTAATCGGGCCGCGATGCGGTTTCGGTGAACCACACTTGCGAAGCGCCCGTCACCGGATCGACCTTGAGCACATCGATTTTCGTCTGCGCGCGGTCCTGCCGCTGGACGTAAATTGCGCTGCCGTCCGGAGCCCAGTCGACGCGCGCAACATAGATATCAAGATCGATGCCGAGATCGACCTTCACGCTGCCCGATCCATCGGGGTTCATCACGAACAGTTCGACCACCGCGTTGTCAGTCCCCGCCGCGGGGTAGCGTTGCTCGAAAACTTTGGTGCCCTTCGCGCCGATGGCCGCGCGGGTGACGATGCCGACTGCCGCCTCATCTGTGCGCTGCACCACAATGCGGCTGTCATCGGGACTCCACCAATAGCCTTGAAGCCGCGCCATTTCTTCCTGCGCGACGAATTCCGCCTCGCCCCAGCGGATCGTCTCCCCCTCCTGCGGGGTGACAGGCTGCGCCTCTGCCCCCACTGGGCCGACCCACAGCCGCCGGTCGCGCACAAAGCTGACAAAGCCGCCCTTGCTGGACAGCTTGGGATTGAGTTCGGTGCCTTCGGTATCGGTCAGGCGCGTGACGCTGCCATCGAGCTTTGCCAGAAACAGGTCGCCATCAAGCGGCACCAGCACGCCGGAACCATCGCTTGCCCATTGGTAGCTGATGATGCCCTTCAGGCTGCCGACCCGCGCACGTTCGCGCTGCATCTTCTCGTCTTCGGACAATGCGCGCCCGCTGCCGAGCTTTTCCGAATCCACCAGCATCCGCCATTCGCGGGTGTCGATGTCATAGCCCCACAGATCATAGCGATCCCGATCATCGGCGCGGTTGCGCAGCAGGGTGAGATAGCGGCCATCCGGTGACAGCTTCACCTGACGGGGAGCCGGTCCGTCCAGACCGGGCGAGGCGAAGACGCGTTCGAAGCTCAGCGCCGGCGCGGCTTCAGTCATGACGTCCTCCGCCAGCAGCGGCGTGGTCAGACACGTGGAGAGAGAAAGGGCAACCGCAGCAAGAACCGAACGCATCCAAAGCTCACCTCGTCATTGCAAACCGCACAGACCGCGGCGCTGTTTGTTCCTCGCAACGACGAAGGGGAATGGCAAGCGTTGAGCGGGCGTGCACAAACGAAAAGGGCGACCCCTTCCAGGGCCGCCCTTCGATAATTGCTGGCGATGAAGCCTTACGCCTTGGGCGCGTTCATCTTGCGCTCGACGATACGCGCGCTCTTGCCGGTGCGGCCGCGCAGGTAATAGAGCTTGGCACGACGCACCACGCCGCGGCGGACCACGGTGATGCTTTCGACGATCGGCGAGTACAGCGGGAAAACGCGCTCGACGCCTTCGCCAAAGCTCATCTTGCGCACGGTGAAGTTCGAACCCATGCCGCGGTTCGAACGGGCGATCACGACGCCTTCATAGTTCTGAACACGCTCGCGGTTGCCTTCCTTCACCTTCACGCCGACGCGGACGGTGTCGCCTGCGCGGAATTCGGGGATGTCCTTGCCGGACTTGGCGATTTCTTCGGCTTCAATCTGCTGGATCAGGTTCACTGGTCCGGTTCCTTGTTTTTTCGCCGCGCGCCAGAGGCAGGTTGGACCCGAGCGCCCTCATAGCGCTCCCACAAGTCCGGCCTGCGTGACCGTGTGTCTTCCTCGCTTCTTGCCTTGCGCCAAGCAGCGATTTTCGCATGATCCCCCGATCGCAGCACTTCGGGGATCGTGCGCCCTTCCCATTCTGGAGGTCGGGTATAGTGCGGGTATTCGATGAGGCTTTGTTCAAAGCTCTCTTCATCCCCGCTAGAAGCCGCGCCCATTACGCCGGGAAGCAGCCGAATGCAAGCGTCAAGGATGGTCAGCGCCGCCATCTCGCCGCCGGACAGAACGATGTCGGCGAGGGAGACCTGTTCAATCTCTGGTCGGGCTTCGAACAGGCGTTCGTCAAAGCCCTCGAACCGCCCGCACAGAATGATGACACCGGGGCCAGCGGCGAGTTCGCGGATGCGCTGTTGCGTGATGGGTTTTCCGCGCGGCGTCATGGCGAGGATCGGTCGGCCGGCAGCAGGCGCGCTATCCAGCGCCCGCGCCAGCACGTCGCACTTCAGCACCATCCCCGCCCCGCCGCCAGCGGGTGTATCATCGACCGTGCGGTGCTTGTCGGTGGCAAAGTCGCGGATCTGCACGGGATCGCAGGCCCACTTGCCCTCAGCCATGGCGCGGCCCGCGAGCGAGACGCCCAGCGGGCCGGGGAACATCTCGGGATAGAGCGTGAAGATGGTGGCGGCGAAGGTCATTGCCACGCTACCCCGTCCTGCGCCCGAGTATCAACCTTGAGCGCAAACACATCGGGCCGTGCATAATGCCCGTCGGTATCGAGGTTCGCCAGCCCTGCCGCGACTTCGCCAAGGTCGAGTTCCGCCACAAGCATCTCCTCGCCCTCGCCCGCCTGCGCGATCACGCGGGTATCGGGCGCGGCGATCAGCGAACCGCCTTTGTTGAGCACTTCGCCGGGGATCGCTTCGATGAGCGCCTTCGCCTCGGCGTTGCCTCCCACGCGCTCCAGCCCCTCGAACAGGTCGTCTCGGCTCTGCACCAGCCCCGCCGCCAGCACAAAACAGCGCCCTTCCATCGCGTAGTGCCTTGAGGCAATCGCATGGCTCTCGCGCACCGTCGGCCACGCGGCGACATGCACATCCTCGCCGAGGTTATGCATCGCCGCGCGGGCCAAGGGCATCCAGTGTTCCCAGCAGATCAGCGTGCCAAGCCGGCCCCACTCCGCCTGATGCACACCCAGCGTCGATCCGTCGCCGCGCGCCCAGATCAGACGCTCGCCGTGGGTCGGCACCAGCTTGCGGTGATCCAGCACCGGCAGGCCGGGGCGGAAGGTCATCTGGTTGTTGACGAGGCTACGCCGCACCCGCTCGTGCGCGCCGATGCTGATCGCCGCGCCGCTTGCATCGGCGAGCTCCTGCAATGGCAGCAACCGCTCGTCATTGGCGACAACGGCTTGTTCGAGCATGATCGCGTGCAGCGCCTTGGTGCCAGGGTGGTCCCACAGCGCCGCGCCGGGCGCTTCGTCAAGCCACAGCGGGTAGCCGCCCAGAAACGTTTCGCCAAAGGCCACCACCTTCGCGCCGCTGTCGACGGCTTGGCGCGCAAGGGTCACAGCCTTGTCGATCCCTGCCTGAAAATCGAGCGGGACAGGAGCGGCCTGAACCACTGCAACGGTCAGGGAGCGGTTATGCTTCGTCATCCCCGCCGCTTAGGGCCGGAAATCCGTCGCCGCAACCGCCGCCCCCATCGCTGCTGCCACTATCCTTGCGGCGCAGCGCATGAACCGTCTCCCACGCCGTGCCAGCCCGCACGCCGGTGCCGGGGCCTTCGCCGCTGCCAGCGATGCCTTAGTCTTCCGCGAAAGCGGCCCCGATGACCAGCCGTTCGGCGTCCCACTCGATCACCGCAGTCGGGATCATCGGCACCATGAACGTCTTCGTTCCCTTTTCAGGCGGGGGTTCGCGGGTGATTTCGATAATGTCGGTCGCGCCGAAATTCTCGATCGCCAGGACCGTGCCGACAGCTTCGCCCGCATCCGTGATCACCGGCAGGCCGAGCAGGTCGGCATGATAAAACTCACCCTCAGCAAGCGGCGCGAGCGCATCGCGAGGGACGGTCAACACCGTGCCGCGCAAGCGTTCGGCATCGGCCCGGGAGGTGCTTTCAGCAAGGCGGGCGATGGCGCCGCCCTTCCCGTCATCGCGGACTTTCACCGCGGTCAACGCGCCATCATTGAAGCTTTTATGCCGGGCAAGCGAGGCCGCACCTTCGCCGAACAGCTTCAGACGCACCTCGCCCGCCACCCCGTGTGCGCCGATAATGGCGGCAAGGGTGACGGGCTTGGTCATGCTGACAATCAGCCTTCGGCCTGTTCGTCGCCAGCAGCTTCTTCAGCGGCAGGCGCTTCTTCAGCAGCAGCTTCGTCAGCGGCAGCTTCTTCGGCGGCAGCTTCTTCAGCAACCGGCGCTTCTTCAGCAGGTGCTTCTTCAGCAGGCGCTTCTTCAGCGGCAGGAGCCGGAGCGGCAGCCGCGGCCTTGGCTTCTTCTTCAGCGGCGCGTGCTGCTTCTTCGGCTTCGACGATCTTGGCGGCACGCTCTTCAGCGCGCTCCTTGGCCTTTTCGCCCGGCTCGCCCTTCTTGAGGTTCACGCGGGCTGCGCGCTCTTGGATGCCAGCGGCGTCGAGGAAACGGGCAACACGGTCGGTCGGCTGCGCGCCAACGCCCAACCAGTAACGGGCGCGGTCTTCGGTGATCTTCACACGCTCGCCGCTGTCCTTGGCCAGCAGCGGATTATAGGTGCCGATCTGCTCGAGATACTTGCCGTCGCGCGGGCTGCGGCTGTTGGCGACGACGATGCGGTAATAGGGACGCTTCTTGGCACCGCCGCGCGAAAGCCGGATGGAAATGGACATGGAATGCTACCTTTCGATTGAATTTAAAACGTTGACTGAAAACTATTGAACGAAAACTATTTCTTGCGCGGTGGGCCACCAAGGCCGGGCAATCCGCCCATCCCGCCGGAGCCGCCGAGGCCCGGGAAACCACCCATGGGGCCGCCCATTCCGGGCATCCCGCCCATCGGGCCCGCACCACCACCGCCGCCGAACATCGCGGCCAGCCCCTTCAGGCCGCCCATCTTCTTGATCTGCTTCATCGCGCGGGCCATTTCCTGATGCATCTTCAGCACCTTGTTGACCGTCTGCACATCGGTGCCGCTGCCGGCTGCGACGCGCTTCTTGCGCTTGGCATTCAACAGATCGGGGTTGGCGCGTTCCTTGGCGGTCATCGAACCGATGATCGCTTCCATGTGGACCAGCACCTTGTCGTCCATGCCCGAATTGGCCATCGCCGCCTTGGCCTTCTTCATGCCCGGCATCATGCCCGCCAGCATCCCCAGCCCGCCCATGTTGCGCATCTGGCGCAGCTGCATGGCGAGATCCTCGAGGTCGAACTTGCCCTTTTCGAGGTTCCGCGCGAGCTTTTCGGCGTCTTCCTCCTTGATCGTCGCGGCCGCGCGTTCGACCAGGCTGACAACGTCGCCCATGCCAAGGATGCGGTCCGCAACGGAGCCTGGGCGGAAGGGTTCGATCGCGTCGAGCTTTTCCCCGGTGCCGGCAAACTTGATCGGCTTGCCCGTCACCGCACGCATCGAAAGCGCCGCACCGCCGCGCGCGTCGCCGTCCATGCGGGTCAGCACCACACCGGTCAGCGGCACTTCATTGCTGAAGTTCTGCGCGACATTGACCGCGTCCTGACCGGTCAGGCTGTCCACCACCAGCAGGACTTCATTGGGGGCCGAAACGCTGGCGACGGCCTTCATTTCGGCCATCAGCGCATCGTCGACATGCAGGCGGCCCGCAGTGTCGAGCAGCAGGACGTCAAAATTCTGGAGCCGCGCCGATTCCATCGCGCGGCGGGCAATGTCCACCGGCTGCTGGCCCGCGACAATCGGCAAGGTCGCTACGTCAACTTGTGTGCCCAGCACCGCCAGCTGTTCCTGCGCGGCCGGACGGTTGACATCAAGCGACGCCATCAACGCCTTCTTGCCGTGCCGTTCGCGGATCAGCTTGGCGAGTTTCGCGGTGGTGGTGGTCTTGCCCGACCCTTGCAGGCCGACCATCATGATCACAACCGGCGGCTTGGCCTCGAGCAGCAGCCCTTCGACTTCCATCCCGCCGAGCGTTTCGACCAATTCGTCATGGACGATCTTGATCACCTGCTGGCCGGGCGTGACCGATTTCAGGACATCCTGACCGATCGCCTTTTCAGTGACGGCATCGATGAAACGGCGGGCAACCGGCAGAGCAACGTCGGCTTCAAGGAGCGCGATCCGCACTTCGCGCATCGCATCGCGCACGTCCTGTTCACGCAACGCGCCGCGGCCTTTGAGCTTGTCAAAGACCCCGCCAAGACGGTCGGACAGCGTGTCAAACATCGCCAGTTTCTCCACCCGGGGGCAGTGCCACCGGAAAAATGCGAAAAACGCCGGCGGACGAAACCTCGTCGGCCAGCGTTGCGAAAAACGTCCCCAATGGGGATCGGCCTTTTCGACTTTGATCAGGATGACTGGTGGAGCCTAGCGGGATCGAACCGCTGACCTCAACACTGCCAGTGTTGCGCTCTCCCAGCTGAGCTAAGGCCCCGAGCCAGTCATCATGCGAGCAAGGCAACGTGCCCTGCTTGCGGGAGGCGGCCATTAGTAGGGCCGCCTCCCGCTTGCAAGCGAAAAATCAGTTTTCGTCGCCGTCGTCGTCGCCGGTGCCGGTGGCAACGCCAAGATCGTCATCACCGCCAAGGTCGACGTCATTATCGGGCGAATCGCCGTCTTCGTCGATGTCCTCGATGTCTTCCAGATCATCGATGTCATCATCGCCGCCCAGATCGGCGTCGGCATCGACATCGGCCTTCTTCTGCACTTCCTCGAAGGGAATCGGCTGCTTGGACTTGAGCACCGGTTCGGGCGACCAGGTTTCGCCGCATTCGATGCAGGACACCGGGTCTTCCTTGCCAAGATCATAGAACCGCTCCCCGCACTTGGGGCAGGTACGCTTGGTACCCCATTCGGGCTTTGCCATCTTTATTCCTCAAATCAGGCCGGCCCCTGAAAACCGACGGGGCCGAACATCTGCAAAATCGTGGGTGGGTTGATCGTAAATGTTGGTTCCGGCAAGCCCTTTATCAAGGCATGGCCGGCTGCGCGGCGCGCCTTGCCAGAAGCGCGGGGCGCTGTCAAAGACCGCCGCCTTATGACCAGCCATCGCTTCTCTCCCGCCGGCCCGCTCAGGGGCACGATCCGCGTTCCCGGAGACAAGTCGATCAGCCACCGATCTTTGATGTTTGCCGGCCTTGCCGTGGGACGCAGCACCATCACCGGCCTGCTGGAAGGCGAGGATGTGTTGGCGACCGCGGCCGCGATGCGCCAGTTCGGCGCGCAAATCACGCGCGGGTCGGATGGCGCATGGGTAGTGGACGGCGTTGGCGTTGGCAGCCTGCTTGAACCCAAACAGGCGCTGGACATGGGCAATTCGGGCACGTCGACCCGGCTGCTGATGGGCTTGGTAGCGAGCCATGCGATCACTGCGACCTTCACCGGTGATGCCAGCCTTTCGGGCCGCCCGATGAAGCGCGTGATCGATCCGCTGGCGATGATGGGCGCGTCCTTCGAAGCATCTGCCGGGGGAACCCTGCCGCTGATGCTGCGCGGTGCATCGCCTGGCGTGCCGATCACCTATCGCTTGCCGGTGGCCAGCGCGCAGGTCAAAAGCGCCGTGCTGCTCGCCGGCCTCAACACCCCCGGCATCACCCGCGTGATCGAGCCCATCCCCACCCGCGACCATACCGAGCGGATGCTGACCGGATTCGGCGCGAAGCTGGAAATTGGCGAGGAAAATGGCGAGACCGTGATCGCCATCCACGGCGAAGCCGACCTCAAGCCGATGGATGTGACGGTGCCGGGCGATCCGTCCTCGGCGGCGTTCTTCATGGTGGCGGCCAGCATCATTCCGGGCAGCGACCTCACGATCATGAACGTCGGCATGAACCCGACCCGTGCGGGCCTTGTCGAAGTGCTGCGCCAGATGGGGGCCGACATCACCGAGATCGCCGCCCGCGAAGTCGGCGGCGAGCCTGTGGCCGATCTCCGCGTGCGCCACGCAGCGCTGACCGGCATTGATATTGATCCGGCGATTGCCCCTGCGATGATCGACGAATTTCCCGTCCTCTTCGTCGCCGCCGCGCTGGCCCATGGGACAACCCGCACGACAGGCCTTGAAGAATTGCGCGTCAAGGAAAGCGACCGGCTCGCCACGATGGCTGCCGCGCTCCAGCTGGCCGGCGCGCGGGTGGAGGAGCATGAGGACGGTCTCACCATCCACGGCACCGGCGGCGAGCCGCTGTCCGGCACGCAAGAAGGCGCACATGTCGCAACACGGCTCGACCATCGGATCGCCATGAGCATGGCGGTGGCGGGCCTCGTTAGCCGCGCCGGCGTAAGCGTGGACGATACCGCGCCGATCAACACCAGCTTCCCGACTTTCATGGGCCTGCTCACCGAGGCGGCGGCATGACCGCCCCGCTCGATTGGCCGAGCATCGTCGGATTTGCGGGCACGGCCTGCATCATCGGGGCCTATGCCTATTTGACGCTGGCCAAGGCGACCAATCCCTTTGTGCTCCACGGAACCAACTTGCTGGGTGCAGCGCTGCTGACCGTCTCCTTGCTCTACCACACCAATTGGGCGAGCTTGGTGCTGGAGGCCTTCTGGGCCGCCATCGCGCTTTTCGGATTGGTCAGGGCGTTGCGCGCCAAATCGCTGGTGGGAGACGGGGAATGATCGTCAAGACAATCGCCGCCGCCGCCATTGCAGCATTGCTGCCCGTGGCCGCCGCCGCGCAATCGGCTGATCTTCCCACTGATCCCGCTGCCGACTGGTCAGTGCCCACCTCCGAACACCGCGTGGCTGTTGAAGGCGGCAAGGTGTGGGCGCGGGTCAATGGCGTCATCGGTGAAGGCGCTCCCCCGGTGATCATCATTCACGGCGGCCCCGGCGGCACGCATGTGAGCTTCGGCGGCCTTCTCAGCCTCGCCGATCAGCGTCCGGTGATCCTGTACGACCAGCTCGACAGCGGCATGTCCGATCGGCCGGAAGACCCTGCCAATTGGCGCCCGGAACGCTTCGTTGCCGAACTGGAGGCAATCCGCAAGGAACTGAACGTCACCCGCTGGCATGTCATTGGCCATAGCTGGGGGGCAGCACTCGCGCTCGAATATGCCGCTGCTTACCCGCAACACACGGCCTCTGCCGTTTTGAGCGGCACCTACATTTCAACTCCCCACTGGATCACCGGCACCAACCTGTTGATCCGCGACCTTCCCGATAATGTCGCCGCCGCGATCCGCGCCTGCGAAGGCCCTAACCCGCCCGGCGCCGACATATGCGAACCGGCTACGGCTGCGTTCTATGCCGCTTACAATGGCCGCGCCGACCGCCCTGCCCCCTCTCCTGACGCGCGCGCCTATCGCCAGCGTTACGGCGGCAAGGGCTTTAACGGTACGGTCTACAACGCGATGTGGGGGCCGACCGAATTCCGCGCCTCCGGCTCGCTGGCGACCTATGATGCCACCCACCTGCTGCCCCGCGTCGATGGCAACCGCATCCTGTTCGTGGTCGGTCAGTATGATGAGGCGCGGATCGATACGGTGCAGGATTTTGTCGCGCTGACCCCCGGCGCGGAACTCGCGGTCGTGCCCGGCGGCAGCCACGCCTTCATCGCCGAACGTCCTGACGTTTCTGAAGCCATCTACCGCGACTGGATGACCCGCATCGACGCCCGCGAGAAAGCGCAATGATAATCGCCGTCGACGGCCCCACGGCATCGGGCAAGGGCACCATTGCCAAGGCGCTGGCCGCGCATTTTGGTCTGCCGCATCTCGACACCGGCCTGTTGTACCGCGCCGTCGGGCGGCAGGCGCAGCTGGACGGGGGCAATCCCGATGATCCCCACGTGGCGCTTGCCGCCTGCGACTTTGCGGATGACCTGCTCGAAGACGAGATCCTGCGTTCAGAAGAAGTCGGCGGCTATGCGAGCCGCGTGTCGGTCCACCCCGCGGTGCGCCGCGCGCTCTACGAACGCCAGCGCGCCTTTGCCACGCAGGAAGGCGGCGCAGTGCTGGACGGGCGCGACATCGGCACAGTGATCGCGCCCGAAGCGCCAGTGAAACTGTTTGTGACCGCCAGCGTGGCAGAGCGTGCGCGTCGCCGCTGGCTGGAAATGACGGGACGCGGGATCGACGTCGCGCTTGACGAGATCGAACGTGACATCGCCGCGCGCGACGCCCGCGACATGGGCCGAGCCGATGCCCCGCTGATGGCGGCGCCTGACGCAGTGGTGCTCGACACCACCCATTTGGGCCGGGATGCCGCGATCGAGGCCGCGATCGAGGCGGTGCTGACCTCGTTGGGCGAGCTGCCCGCCCCGCACACGGCACACCGCTTGCGCATCAGGCCCTATGATGATGGGCTGGCACGGCATTTCCATGACATCAACGCCGAATGGATCGAAGCGATGTTCCGGCTGGAAGCGACCGACCGCGACGTGCTCGAAAACCCGCGCGAACGGGTCATCGCGCCGGGCGGCGATATTCTGTTCGTCGAGGCTGAGGGTGTGGGCATCGTCGGCGCCTGTGCGTTGCAGCGCACCGGCCCGGGCGCATTCGAGTTGACCAAGATGGGCGTGCGCGAAACGGCGCGCGGGATGAAGGCCGGGGAATTCCTGCTCGAAGCGATCATTGCCCGGGCGCAGGAACTGGGTGCGACAAAACTCTATCTCCTGACCAGCCACAAATGCGCGGCCGCGATCCACCTCTACGAAAAGCTCGGCTTTGCCCACGATGCGCAGATCATGGCCGAGTATGGCGGCCGGTATGAACGCTGCGATGTTGCAATGCGTTACCGCCCCACGGGAACGCAGGCCGCAGGCTAGCCTCACTCCCCCCCAATTTCCTTGCTTTTCGCAGCGGCTTGCCCTAGGCGCGCGGCCGTTCTCGCAATCATTTTGGGTTGAAGGAACCTTCGCGTTCGGCATGGGGCCGCGCGGAGAAGTCTGCCTCTTGCCCCGCCAGCCCCGGCAATGGTGCCTGGGAAGCGGCAAAAGACCCCGGAAAAACCGGTGGCCGGTAGCAAAACGAAACAGGACTTAGATCCAATATGGCAACTCAGATGCCCACGCGCGCCGATTTCGAGGCGATGCTCAACGAACAACTCGGCGGTGCCGGCGAAGACGGGTTTGAAGGCCGCGTCGTCAAGGGAACCATCACTGCGATCGAAAACGGCTTTGCCGTGATCGACGTCGGCCTCAAGAGCGAAGGCCGCATCTCCCTCAAGGAATTTTCGCGCGGCGAAGACGACCACGGCCTGACCGTTGGCGGCGAAGTCGAAGTCTTCGTTGACCGCGTCGAGAACGCTGACGGCGAAGCCATGCTGTCGCGTGACCGCGCCCGCCGCGAAGCGGCTTGGGACAAGCTGGAAAGCGAATTCGGCGAAGGCAAGCGCGTCGAAGGCCGCATCTTCGGCCGCGTCAAGGGCGGCTTCACCGTCGACCTCGATGGCGCTGTGGCGTTCCTCCCCGGCTCGCAGGTCGATATCCGCCCCGTGCGCGATGTCACCCCGCTGATGGACGTGCCGCAGCCCTTCCAGATCCTCAAGATGGATCGTCGCCGCGGCAACATCGTCGTCTCGCGTCGTGCGGTGCTTGAAGAAACCCGCGCCGAACAGCGCAGCGAACTGATCAACGACCTGGTCGAAGGCCAGATCATCGACGGCGTCGTGAAGAACATCACCGATTACGGTGCGTTCGTGGATCTCGGCGGCATCGACGGCCTGCTGCATGTCACCGACATGAGCTACAAGCGCGTCAACCACCCGAGCGAAGTCATCAATATCGGTGACACGGTGACCGTGCAGATCGTGCGCATCAACGCCGATACGCAGCGCATCAGCCTCGGCATGAAGCAGCTGGAAAGCGATCCGTGGGATGGCGTTGCCGCCAAGTACCCGGTTGGCCTGAAGCTTCAGGGTCAGGTGACGAACATCACCGAATACGGCGCCTTCGTCGAACTGGAAGCTGGCATCGAAGGCCTGGTCCACGTTTCGGAAATGAGCTGGACCAAGAAGAACGTTCACCCCGGCAAGATCGTCTCGACCTCGCAGGAAGTCGATGTGATGGTGCTGGAGGTCGACAGCGACAAGCGCCGCATCAGCCTCGGTCTCAAGCAGGCCCAGCGCAATCCGTGGGACGAGTTCGCCGAGAAGCACCCGGTCGGCACCGAAGTCGAAGGCGAAGTCAAGAACGCCACCGAATTCGGCCTGTTCATCGGTCTGGATGGCGACGTGGACGGCATGGTTCACATGTCGGACATCGCATGGGGCATCTCGGGCGAAGACGCGCTGGCGCTTCACCGCAAGGGCGAAATGGTCAAGGCCATCGTGCTCGATGTCGATGTCGACAAGGAGCGCATCAGCCTCGGCATGAAGCAGCTCGAAAAGGGTGCGCCTTCGGCTGAAGGTGCGACCAGCGGCGGCGCCCTGCGCAAGAACCAGACCGTCACTGTCACTGTGCTCGAAGTGCGTGACGGCGGCCTTGAAGTGCAGGTTGGCGAAGACGGCGCGACCGGCTTCATCAAGCGTGCCGACCTTGGCCGTGACCGTGACGAACAGCGCCCCGACCGCTTCCAGGTTGGCAGCAAGATCGACGCGATGGTGATCGGCTTCGACCGTTCGAAGAAGCCGAACTTCTCGATCAAGGCCCGCCAGATCTCGGAAGAAAAGGAAGCCGTGGCACAGTTCGGTTCGTCGGATTCGGGCGCTTCGCTCGGCGACATCCTTGGCGCCGCGCTGAAGAAGGGTCAGGATTGATCCTGACATGGCCCGCCCGTTCGGGTGAGCCGCCTCAATCCAATCGAAAGGCCCGCTTGCTCACGCAGGCGGGCCTTTTCCTTTGGGGCGCGCGCCTGTAAGGTGGCCGGCATGATCCATGTTCACCAGTTTCCCTGCCTCAGCGACAATTACGGCTATCTCGTCCATGACACAGACAGCCATGAAACGATCGCGATCGATACCCCTGACGCCAAGCAGTACCTGCTCGAAGCCGCCATGAAGGGCTGGAAGATCACCCAGATCTGGAACACCCACTGGCACCCCGATCACGCTGGCGGCAATGCTTTGATCAAGGAGGAGACTGGCTGCACGATCACCGGACCGGCCGAGATCGAAGGCAAGTTCCCGGTGGATCGCATCGTCAGCCATGGTGACACAGCGATGCTCGGCGGGTTGATGGCGGAAGTGGTCGATGTGTCGGGCCACACCAACGGCCATATCGCCTATCGCTTTGCGGATGCGGACATCGCCTTTGTTGGCGATTCGGTCTTCGCGCTGGGCTGCGGGCGGATGTTCGAAGGCCAGCCCAAACAGTTTTGGGACAGCCTCAGCCGCATCAAGGCATGGCCGGGCGACACCCTGCTTTACTGCGCCCACGAATACACCGCATCGAACGCCAAATTCGCGCTCCACGCCGATCCCGAAAATATCGCGCTACAAGCCTATGCTGACGAAATCACCGACAAGCGCGCCAAGGACCAGTGGACGGTGCCCGCAGTGCTCAAGCGTGAGCTTGCCACCAATCCCTTCCTGCGCTCCGACGATCCCGCCATGATGGCCCGCTGGGGCGGCAGCGCCCCACACGAAACCTTTGCCGCCCTGCGCGCAGCGAAGGACAATTTCTAACGTCATGCAGGCCCTGCGGGTCGAACGCTTGTCGCCCGATCTGTCGGGTGTCACACTTGCCGACATCCCCGCGCCTGTGCGCGCGCCGGGCGAAGTGCTGGTGCAGGTTCGCGCTGCCTCTCTGAATTTCCCCGACCTGCTGATGACGCGCGGAGAGTATCAGTTCAAACCAGAGCCGCCATTCACCAGCGGTCTCGAATTCGCGGGCGAAGTGCTGGACGCTGACCCGCAGAGCGGCTTTGCCGCCGGTGACCGTGTGATGGGCGGCAACAAGACAGGCGCCTTCGCCGAGATTGCCAGCGTTCCCGCCAACAAGCTTTCCCCCATGCCGCAAGGCATGGACTTCGCGCCAGCTGCCGCAATGGGGGCAGCCTATTCGACCGCCTTCACCGGTCTTGTCGAATTGGGCAGACTACAGGACGGCCAGTGGGTGCTGGTCCACGGCGCGAGCGGCGGAGTAGGCCTTGCGGCCTGTGACCTCGCCCGCGCATTGGGCGCCCGGGTAATCGCCACCACCGGCTCCTCCGCCAAGGCAGAGCGCATCGCCGCCCTCGCCCGACCGGATACGGTGATCCTTTCCGAAGGGCGGTTCCGCGAGCAGGTGGCCGATATCACAGGCGGACAGCTCGCCGATATTGTCTTCGATCCCGTCGGCGGAGACGTGTTCGACGAATCAACCCGCTGCGTCGCATTTGGCGGCAAACTGATGGTGGTCGGCTTCACATCGGGGCGGATCGCCGACATTTCGACCAATATCCCGCTGATCAAGGGTTTCTCGGTCGTCGGCCTGCGCGCCGGCGAATACGCCCGCCGCTTCCCCGAGCGGGGGCGTGCAATAAACCGTGCGATCGCCACCCTGGCAGAGCAAGGCCGCATCACTCCTGCCATCGACCGCACCTTGTCGCTGTCGCAATGGCGTGAGGGCTTCGCGGCGATGGCGCGGCGCGAGCTCGTGGGCAAAGTGGTGTTTGTGCCGGGCAGCTGAGGCACGGCGATCAATAGAGGTGTCTTTCCTCGCGCACGTTCAGGATGAGATTGGTTCCGCCGCCTATAGCGCCACCAAAGGTCGCGCTGCCGATCGCCGGTTCCGCCAATTCGGCACGATACCTAGCAAGCAGCCAGCGGTAGCAATCGCACCGCATGTCTTTGAGCGTCGGCTGCCCCTCCACCAACGAGAAAGGGCGGCCCAAACGGACCGCCCTTCTCTCAAGCGTAAACCGAAATCTCTTAGAGCGAAGCGATAACCTCGTCGGCGAGCTTCTTGTCGGCCTTGCCGTCATGCGCCTTGGCGATCAGCAGCTTCGAAGCGGCGGCCGCAGCGGTCACAGCCTTGGCCTTAACCTCGGCAATAGCAGCGCGTTCGGCAGCGGCGATCTTGTCTTCGGCCATAGCGGCGCGGCGGGCGACCATCACTTCGCTGTCGGCCTCAGCGCGGGCTAGGATAGCATCCGCTTCGTTGCGGGCTCCTGCCAGCATTGCCTCGGCGTCCTTTTCGGCGCTGGCGATCTTGGCGGCATATTCAGCGCGCAGCGCCTCGGCCTCGGCTCGCAGGGTCTTTGCTTCGTCGAGCGCGGCGCGGATCGAAGCGATCTTGGCATCAAGGCCGCCGGTGATGATCGACGGCACCTTCTTCCACACGAAGACGGCGATCAGAACGGTCATCGCCAACGCGACCCACTGATAGGAATCGAGGCCAAGCACGCCCGGTTCGGCCGGACCTTCGGCCCCAGCGGCGAGCAGCATCAGAATGTCAGCCATGCGCCATAACCTCCTTGACCGCAGCCTGCGCGGCGGCGGGTTCGACATTCGCACCGGCGACGCGAGCGACGATGTCACGCGCAGCATCGGCGGCAACGCCCTCGATCTCAGCCAAGGCGCTGTTGCGCGCGGCGTTGATCGAAACTTCGGCTTCGGCGAGGCTGGCATCAAGGCGGGTTTGCGCCTCGGCCAGCTTGCTGGCGGTTGCCGCAGCCGCCTTGGCTTTGGCGTCTCCGATGACGCCTTGCGCCGCGGCGCGGTTGGCGTTTTCCCGCTTGCGGGAAGCGTCCTCGTCACTGTTGGCCGCATCGCGCGCCGCCTGAGCGGCAGCGAGATCGCCGGCGATCTGGTTGTCACGCATCTCCACCGTGCCGAGGATCTTCGGTACCATCCCGAGTCCGACAAGGACGAAGGTGAGGCCGAAGAAAACCATCAACCAGAAGACCTGGCTGGACAGTGTTGTTGCGATTTGTTCGATCTGAGGCATGATGAACCTTTAGCCGGAACGCCAGTTGCACAGGCCCCAGGGCGAACGGGGGAACACCCCGCCCAGCCCTGTGGTCTGCGTGTCGATCTTAGCGGAAGATCAGCAGAACGGCGATCACGAAGGCCAGCAGGCCGAGAAGTTCGGCAGCCGCGAAGCCGATGAACAGGCGGCCCTGCTGGCCGTCGGCGGCACCCGGGTTGCGCAGTGCACCTTCGAGGAACGAAGCGAACACGTTGCCCACACCAAGAGCGGCGAGACCGGCGCCGATTGCGGCGAGACCGGCACCCAGGAGAGCTGCTGCAGTTGCGTCCATGGTAGTAACTCCTTGAGAAAAATCTTGAGGTTAGCGAGGATTATCGAGAGCGCCTGTGAAAGCGTCTCAGTGAAGGTTTTCCGCATCGTTGATGTACAGCGAAGTCAGCAGCGCGAAGACATAGGCCTGAATTCCTGCAACGAGGATTTCCAGCGCGCTGATGGCGACCATCAAGATGAAGCTCGGCACGCCGACCAGCACGCCCGTGCCGATGCCGCCGCTGCCGCCAGCAATCACGAAGCTTGCCAGCACCTTGAGCAGAACGTGACCCGCCATCATCGCCACGAACAGTCGAAGCGCGAGGCTGAAGGGGCGAACCATGAAGGACACGAGTTCGATGAGGCTGATCGGCAGCGCGAGGAACGCAGGGGTGTTCGACGGCCAGAACAGCGAGAAGAAGTGCAACCCATGCTTCCAGAAGCCCACGATCAGCACGATCGCAAAGCTCATGATCGCCAGCACGCCGGTGGCGGTGAAGTGGCTGGTGAAGGTGAAGGCATGGACGTGCGGGATCAGGCCGAGCGGCACGAGGCCGAGCAGGTTGCCGAACAGGATGAACATGAAAAGCGTAAAGATGTAGGGCACATACTTGCGCCCCGCCTTACCCACATTGGCTTCGAGCAGATCGTCGATGAAGCCCGTCAGGGTCTCGACCGCCATCTGCCAGCGACCCGGCACCAGCGCGCGCTTCATGCCGCCGGCAACAAACAGCGTCACCAGGACGGCAGTGACCGCCATCCACAGTGCGGAGTTGGTGAACGCGATGTTGATCCCGTCAGCAAGCTGCCAATCGGACCCCAGCAGGGGTTCGATGGTGAACTGCTTCATCGGATCGACCTTGCCTTCTTCGGCTGCCACGATCGAAAGATCCCCAAATGTTTCACATGAAACGCGCCCCTGAATGGGGCCTGGAGGGGTTCAAGCGGGGGTCTAACCCTCGCTATCACTACCCTCGGCCACATCGGCGGAGCGCGTATCCGCGCCTAAAATGATGCTTCTGAAGGCCGACGCCGTTCCGAGGAACAGTCCGGTCAACAGACCCCAGGGCGCGATATCGAACAATGCGTCAATCGCAAAGCCGATCACCAGGCCGCCGATAATCCCGCCCAGAAGATTGGCCAAAGCGCGGTTGCCGCTGCGATAATTCGCATCGACACCCTTCACCTGCGGCCGGTTGCGTTCCTCTTCGCGCTCGCGTGCGGCCTTCAGCCGCGCTTCGAGCGCGTCGATCCGCGCATCCTCGTGAATGGGTTCTCGGGCGGGTTTCTTGTCGCTCATGCCGATGTCCTTAAAGGCAAGGCCACGTCATGTGCAACAAGGTGCCCGCCGAGGGCGCCGACCCCTTAGAAGGGGGGCACATACGTGTCAACATCGGGCGGGCGCAGTTTTGTGCAAGTGCGAAGCGTATTTGTTTTTCGCAGCCGCCTGCGCGCCTGCGTCCTCGGTGCGTTTCAAGCCTGCCGCTTGAGCACCTGGGGCGAGCGGTGGCCGTGCGGACCGTTACAGGATCAATCCACAATTGCGGCGCTGGTATCGGTCGCGATCGTGACCGTCAGGTCGCGTCCGCGAGGATTTCGCATCGCGGATACGGGCACGCAAAGCATCACGGACAGCGCGCATCGCGTGTGGGCGCGGCGGTAGTGCGGGTCTGCCAGCTGCCGTCGGGGGCCATATACTTTTCGCCCGGCACGGTGCGCGCGACCGCCTGACAGCCTGCGGTGATCCCGTAGGCTTCCGGCGTGGCGCTGTTTTCCCGCGCTTTTTCGATATAGATCGCCTTGCGTTTGATGTTGATCTCATCGACCAGCCGCTGCAGCGCCGGATCGGCGGGGCCGACAATGCCAAGATAGCCATCCGGCTTTTCGCCCACCTTGCCCGCGGAGCGCGCGGCGGCATAGGCAGGGTCACGCGTCTGGGCGATGGCGGGCACCGCCAACACGGCGATGGCGGCGATCCCGGCCAGAATTGAACTGCGCATCTTATTTCTCCCTGTCGCAAGCCATCAGAAGATGTCCGCGTTCTCCTCCACCGTGTTGGCGGCATCTTCGGCCAGACGGTAGATCACTTCCTGCCGGATATTGATGTTGAGCTCGATCACGATCGGCTTTTCCGGCGCGGCGATGTTGATGCAACCGCCCAGCCCTGCCGAAAGGATCACGCTTCCGGCCATCAATGCCCGGCGCCTGTTCCTGCCTTGCCGCCCCATCACTGCTGCCCTTTTCCCATTATCGGACAAGGATGTGGCAGCGCGGGTTGGCGCGGTCAATTCGCGTAACGTCATGGCTGGTCTTCGCTTTCGGGATGTTGAACGGGTTTGAGCACGGGGACGAGGCGGCCCTCGTTTATTTCGAACCGGCTGCGCGGATCGCCGAGGTATTCGGCATCCCAGAAAGATCGCACCATCGTGGCCAGTTCGTAGAAATTTTCCGAGCGGACATTGACCCGGAACCGGATCGGCAGCCTCGCAAGGCGGCGGGTGACGAAATTGCGGCTGGTGCCAGCCCCCTGCCGCACGCCATCGAATTCGAAGCTGGTGATGATCTCGCCATCCAGCTGCCCGCCTAACCCCACGCTCATCTGGCGGTAATCGAGCGAGCGGAGCGCGGAAAAGGCGTAATTGCCCATCGTGCCGAGGTCTTCGTAACTCAGCTCGCCGATATAGGCGACATTACCGCCGCCTGCCCGCGCGATCAGCACGCCGCTTTCGATGCGCCCTCTGCCATCGGCATCGAACACGACCGGCACGGTGCCATCGAATATGCCGGTGGCGCTGATATTCGTCAGCTCCATCTGCGCGACAAAGCGCGCGGCATCCAGCCCGACGATTTCGAAGATATAGCGGCGTTCTTCGGGGCGACTGAAGTCCATGACCAAGGGGCGCATGGTCAGCGTGCCGCCCATGAAGGGGAAACGCGCATCTTCCAGTGCCAGCAGCGTGCCGTCCTTCAATTCGAACTGCACGGTGCCCGCCAGCACTTCGACCCCGGGGTTGATCGCGGCGATGGTAACGCGCTGGTCGGGCGCGGTGGTGAGGTTGATGAGATCGGTGAATTCGACCTTGCCGGACAGCCCGCGCACCGGGCCGAAAGCGGCTGCAAAGTCAAAGTCCTCGGTGGCAAATGTGCCGCGGCTTGTCACCTTGCCGCCGCGCCAGTCGATCCGCCCGGTGCCAGTCACAGTTCCATCGGCCAGCGCGACGACGCCTTGCGCCAGATAGGACAGGTCCTGCGGCTGGAAGGCGTCATCGAACACCAACCCCGGCACGGTGAGCCGCGCGCTGCCGACGGCGGTGTTCAGATCATGGGCGATGACGACGCGCACGGCGCTGCGGCCCGATTCGCGGTGCTGGAGCAGGGCATCGGCGGTTAGGCGATTGTCGGCCAGCGTCAGGCTTGCGCCCTCGGCCATGAGCGGCTCGAACCGCGCCAGCGCGCCCGCTGCTGGCCGGTCGGACAGCAGAAAATCGCCGCCGGTCAGGCGCAGCCCGCCATCAGCGAAGGCCCAGCGCCCGGCAATCGCGTCCAGATCAAACGGCACTGCGGCGAGCCGCGCGGTGCCGCCGGTGAAATTGCCGGCCATCTCGCCCGAAAGGCTGCCGGTGAGGTTTGTTGCGGCAAGGCGCACTTCGCTGTCACCAGTGCCGATGCGCGCGGCGAGGCCTTCGACCGCAAAAGGCTGCGGATATCGCAGCACCGCGCCGGTTGCGGAGATACTCGCCGGGTTTTCGCCCAAGGTTCCTTCGAGGTTGAGCGCGCCTGTGCGGGCCGCAAGGATCGGGCCGCCGCGGTAGGCAAAGATCGGCGCAGATCCGTCCGGGCAAAGCGTCACCGCCTGCCCCCCCAGCACAAGGCCCGATACCGCCAGCCGCGCAAAGCGCACCGGCGTGCAGCGCGTGCCGATGGCGAGCCCGCGCGCTTGCGACCACGTTCCTTCCAGCGGGACCGTCAGGTCACTGACAGCGCCGTCCGGCAGATCGCCGCTGGCGTTCACCACGCCATCGAAGGCAAAAGCGCCGCCCCCGCTGCTGCGCAAGGAAAGGCGCGGGATGGCGATGCGGTTCGTGCCTGCGGCATAGTCCGCCATCGCCAACCGCATCGTCCAGCCGCCTGACGCTTGCTGTTCGATCCGCCCGCTGATGGTGGGCAGCCCCGCCCCGCCCGCGATCAGATTGCCGCTGAGGCCGGAGAGCCCATTGTTCCCCAGCGCGGCGCTGGCGCGGGACAATGCCAGCACCCGCGTGCCGCTGCGGGTGGCGAGGCTGGCGTCGGAGACGATCAGGGAGGCTTGGCTGCCCTTGTGGCGCACAATCGCGTCAGACCGGAAACTTGCTCCATCCAGCGCGCGGGTCAGGCCGGTGCGGAACTGTGCGATAAGCGGGGCGATCAACGTCCCCCCGCCGCCACGTTCGACAGCAGATAGGCTGGCGGAAAGGTCGCTTGCGGGAATGAGCCCGGTGCCGCGCAGGGTGCCTTCCCACTGCCCGCTGGCAAAGTCCGCCGCGCCGCGCCAGCTTCCCTCGGCTGCCAGTTGCGCAAGGCGGCCCTGCGGCGCGGCGATCCCGCTCAAAGCGAGATCATGGCCCAGCGCAAGCCGTCCGGGCGACCAGCTGAGTTCAGCCGTCCCGCCAATTCCCGCCGCAGCAAGGCCAGCCGTCCGTGCGCCTTCGCCCTCGATCCGAAAATCGGCGTCGGCAGCAGTAAAGTCCGGTTTCAGGCTGACGCGCGTGCCGATATCCGCCCGCGCGAGGCTGGCGCCAGCGCAGGCAAGGCGGGAAAGGCGCAGCGGACCATCCAGCCGGGGCGCGCCCGCATCCGTGGTCAGCTTGCCATACAGCGTGGCGCTGCCTGCGCGGCAGCCCTCAACCCCGATCCCCGGCGCGGTCGCGGCAAGGGTTCCGGCAAACCCGTCATCCAGCCGCCCGGCCCCGTCAAGCTTCAACCCCAGCCGGCCATAATCGCTGTCCACCAGGGCCCGGGCATCGCGGATCGTGACGTTGATCGCCGGCAGCCGCAGGGCCGCATCGCTACCGGTGAACACCAGCGGGTCAAGCGCGCCGAGGCTGAAGCGGCCGCCCCGGTAGCTGGCGAACACCCGCGCGCCTTCCACCTGTACGCCGCGCACCTGCGGCCCTGCCCAGCCTGCACCCAGCGATATCACCAGCCGCCGGACCGTAAGATCAGGCCGCGCCGGATCGCCGACGACAAGGTTTTCGATCACCTGTTCGCGCGGGGTCAGGCTGACGATGTCATAGGCCGCAGCGACGCCGCTATCGGCCAGATAATCGTCGATCACGTCAGCCGCGATCCGTTCGCGCGACAGCCATGCCGTCCCGGCGCCGACCAGCACCGCTGTCGCCAGCCCGAGCGCAATCCAGCGCCGGCGCGATGCCTGCGGCTTGCGACCGTCCGGCGGCCCGTCCATCTCGCTCGCGCCTACTTGCCGCATACTTTCCGCCACTTGCGCCCATCATCGTCCAAAGGCAATGACGCAGCCACCTGCAACGCTTTCCCGGAGGTTGCCTTGCCCGAAGCTGAAGACAGTTTCGAATTCATTGATGACGCTGTGCCCGATTGGGATGCCGGCAAGGCCGCAGGCGAAGGCCACCGCGCGCGGCTGCGTGCCCGCCTGCTGACCGGCGGGGCCGAGGCGCTGGCCGATTACGAGGTGCTGGAATACCTGCTGTTCGCCGCCATCCCGCGCGGCAACACCAAGCCGATCGCCAAGGCGCTGCTGGCGCAATATGGCAGCCTTGCCGGCGTGCTCAATGCCGATCCCAAGGCGCTACAGCGGGTCAAGGGCGTGGGCGAAAACAGCGCCGCTGCCTTGAAAGCCGTCGCCACCGCCGCCCGCCGCATGGCCCGGGGCGAGATTATCGGCAAGCCCGTGCTGGGCAGTTGGCAAGCGCTGATCGATTACCTCACCACCGATATGGCCCATTTGACCGTGGAACGGGTCCGGGTGCTGTATCTCGATACGAAAAACCGTCTGATCGACGATCACCACGTCGGCGACGGTTCCATCGACGAAGCGGCGATCCACCCGCGCGAAGTGATCCGCCGGGCGATGGATGTGGGTGCAACCGCGATGATCCTTGTCCACAACCACCCTTCCGGCTCTCCGGAACCAAGCCGCGCCGATATCCAGATCACGCAGCGCATCGCCGAAGCCGGGCGGCACATGGGCGTGACCGTCCACGATCATGTGATCATCGGCAGAGAAGGCCACACCAGCTTGCGCGCCAAAGGCCTGATCTGACCAGGCACCCCGTGCCGCAGGACGCGCGCGGGAATTTGCCACAGGGCAGATACGCCGGTTTGCCTTCTGGGAGCGCCGGTTGCGGCGGATTGTCCCGACAAGCGTGATGCGGTGCTGCGCGAACGCAGCCTGCGGATGGGGCAAACTTGCCTTGATCGCAGCGCTTCCCTAGGCGGCGGGCAACCTGCCTTCAGCCGGAGTCGATGATGGTCCCTCGCTATGCCCGCCCTGCCATGACCGCCCTTTGGGAGCCGGAGGCAAAATACCGCATCTGGTTCGAGATCGAAGCGCACGCGACGCAGAAACTCGCCGATCTGGGCGTGGTGCCGCAGTCGGCGGCCAAGGCGCTGTGGGATTGGTGGGCAACCAATCCCGCGATCGACGTCGAAGCCATCGACGCCATCGAGGCGGTGACCAAGCATGACGTGATCGCCTTCCTTGACTGGGTGGCGCAGCAGGTCGGTGAAGAGGCCCGCTTCATGCATCAGGGCATGACATCTTCCGACGTGCTCGACACCACGCTTTCCGTGCAATTGGCACGGGCGAGCGACCTGCTGCTGGCCGATCTGGACGCGCTGCTGGCCGCGATCAAAACCCGTGCCGAGGAACACAAGTACACGCCGACGATTGGCCGCAGCCACGGCATCCATGCCGAGCCGGTGACTTTCGGGCTGAAGCTGGCGCAGGCCTATGCCGAATTCGCCCGCTGCCGCACGCGGCTGGTGGCGGCGCGCGCGGAAATCGCCACTTGCGCGATCAGCGGCGCGGTGGGCACCTTTGCCAATGTCGATCCCGAAGTCGAAGCCTATGTGGCGGAGCAACTCGGCCTCGAAATCGAGCCGGTCTCCACGCAGGTCATCCCGCGTGATCGCCACGCGATGTATTTCGCCACGCTGGGCGTTATCGCCAGCAGTATCGAACGGCTCGCCACCGAAGTCCGCCACCTGCAACGGACCGAAGTTCTGGAGGCGGAGGAATATTTCTCGCCCGGCCAAAAGGGTTCCAGCGCAATGCCGCACAAGCGCAACCCGATCCTCACCGAAAACCTGACCGGCCTTGCGCGGCTGGTGCGGTCTGCTGTGACCCCGGCGCTGGAGAATGTGGCGCTGTGGCATGAACGCGATATCTCGCACTCGTCGGTTGAACGCTTCATTGGGCCGGATGCGACCATCACGCTCGATTTCGCGCTGGCGCGGCTGACGGGCGTTGTCGACAAGCTGCTGGTCTATCCCGAGCGGATGGCGAAGAACATGAACCGCATGGGCGGCCTTATCCACTCGCAGCGCGTGCTGCTGGCGCTGACGCAGGCGGGCCTGACCCGCGACGATGCTTACCGACTGGTTCAGCGCAATGCGATGAAGGTGTGGGAATCCGATGGCGCGCTATCGCTGCTCGATCTGCTCAAGGCCGATGCCGATGTCACCGCCGCGCTTTCGCCGGCGTTGCTGGAAGAGAAGTTCGACCTCGGTTACCATTTCAAACACGTCGACACGATCTTTGCGCGGGTGTTTGCGTGACGGCAGGGGCGCTGGACTTGGGACGCGAATTGCTTAGGCTGGGCGGGTTTTCAAGCCACCGGGAGGGCCGATCCGCGTGAACATCCTGCGCACCATCATCTGGGTTCTGGCAGCGGTCGGGTTTCTGGTCTTTGCCATCTACAACTGGCAGCCGGCCGAACTGCGGCTGTGGCAGAACCTAGTACTGGAAACCAAGTTGCCGGTGCTGGCGCTGCTCGCCTTTGCCTCGGGTTTCCTGCCGATGTGGGCGGTGCATCGCAGCGTGGTGTGGAGCCAGAACCGCCGCATCCGCACGCTTGAGAATTCGCTCAAGAACACCGCGATGGCGCACCGCGCCGAGGCGCCGCCGGTCGTGCCCACAGCGGCGGACAGCCCTGTGGACAAGTCCGGCAAAAGCGGTGGGGACGATGCGTTCGGCACAAGCGATACAGGCGACGCAGGGGGCGCGAGCGAATGAGCAATCCGGTCTATCTGGCACTCGACGTGCCGCAGCTCGAGCCCGCCAAGGCGCTGGTCGAAAAGGTCAAGGCGCATATCGGCGGCGTGAAGCTCGGTCTTGAATTCTTCTGCGCTCACGGCGCGCATGGGGTGCATGAAATCGCCCATTGCGGGCTGCCGATCTTCCTCGACCTGAAATTTCACGACATCCCCAACACGGTCGCTGCCGCGATGCAGGCGATCCACGTCTATGAACCCGCGATCGTCACCGTCCACGCCAGCGGCGGGCGCGCGATGATGGAGGATGCCAAGGCCGCAGCCGCCAACGGCACCAAGGTGGTGGCAGTGACAATGCTGACCAGCCTGGATGCGAACGACCTTACCAACACGGGCGTTTATGGCAGCGCCGAAACGCAGGTGATGCGTCTGGCCGAACTGGCCCATGCCGCAGGGCTGGACGGGATCGTCTGCTCTGGTCAGGAAGTCGGAGCGGTCCGCAAAGTGTGGCGCGACGGCTATTTCGTCGTCCCCGGCCTGCGCCCCAACGGGAACGGCACGGGCGATCAGAAGCGTGTCGTCACCCCCCGTCAAGCGCGCGACAACGGCGCAAGCGTACTGGTGATAGGCCGCCCGATCAGCCGCGCCGAAGACCCGGTCGCCGCTGCCCGCGCGATCGAGGCGACGCTTTAGGCGAGGCCCATGGCGGACGAGGCGACTCCCAACCTGCCCGCCCGCGATTTCAGCGCGACCGCCGCTTTCTATGCCAAGCTCGGGTTTGAGGAGGATTATCGGTCGGAAGGATGGATGATCCTGTCGCGCGGGGACATCACGCTCGAATTCTTCCCCTATCCCGATCTCGATCCTTGCCAGTCCGCCTCCAGCTGCTGCCTCAGGCTCGATGATCTGAGCGCGATCATGGCGCAGGTCGAAGCGAGCGGCGTGCCCGATGCGCGCACCGGCATACCGCGTTATCACCCCGCCGCGCCTGATCCGAGCGGGCTGACGATTGCCTATCTGATCGACCCCGACGGCACGCTGCTGCGCCTGATCCAGAACGACTGACCATGACCAATACCCTCGCCATCACCACGGCCACCCCCGCCGATGGACCCGCCTTGAAGGTGCTGCTGGAGACCGCCTATCGCGGCGATTCGGCTCGGCAGGGCTGGAACCACGAGGCCGATATCCTCGACGATGAACGGATCGAGCGCGAGGAACTGGACGCGCTGCTCGCCGATCCGGCTGTGACGATCCTGACCGCCCGCACCGGCGGCGACCTGATCGGCTGCGTCGCGGTGACCCGCAAGGATGCCAAGGCAAACGCGGCCCTCGCCTATCTCGGGATGCTGTGCGTCCTGCCCACGCTGCAATCGGCAGGGCTTGGCCGCAAGCTGCTCGATGCAGCGGAGGATCTCGCCCGCGCGCATGGCATTGCGGTGATGGAGATGACTGTGATCGAGGGCCGCGACGCCCTGATCGGCTGGTACGAGCGGCGCGGCTATGCCTTCACCGAAGAGCGCCGCCCCTTCCCGGTACTGCGCGATCCGCCAATTACCTTCGTGGTGCTGGAAAAGCCGCTCGCGCGGCCCTAGTTACCCGCAATGACCGGCGCATTCATCAAGATCTGCGGGCTTTCCACGCCCGAAACCGTCGCTGCCGCCGTCGGCAGCGGGGCAAGCCATGTCGGCTTTGTCCACTTCGCCAAGAGCCCGCGGCACGTGTCGCTGGCCGATGCTGCACGGTTGCGCGCGCTGGTGCCCGGGCACGTCAAGGCGGTGCTGCTGCTGGTCAACCCGACCGAACAAACCCTGGCCGACGCGGTGCGCGAGATGCGCCCTGACATAATCCAGTTCCACGGGGACGAAACCCCCGAAGACCTTGCCCGTTTCCGCGCGGAAACGGGGATTGCAGCATGGCGCGCAATGGGCGTGAAGGATGCCGCCGCGCTGGCCGATGCTACCCGCTTCCACGGCGCGGCAGACCGGCTGCTGTTCGATGCGCCAGCCTCCTCGTTGCCGGGCGGGAACGGAGCGGCGTTCGACTGGAACCTGCTCCGCTTTTACGACGGGCCGACGCCGTGGGGCCTCGCGGGCGGGCTGAATGCGGCCAATGTTGCCGAAGCCATTCGCCTCACCGGCGCGCCGCTGGTCGATACGTCTTCCGGCGTCGAACGCGCGCCCGGCGTCAAGGACGTGGACAAAATCGCCGCCTTCTGCAAAGCGGCTCGGCTATGAACACTCCTCTCAACTCCTTCCGCAACCAGCCGGACGATCGCGGCCATTTCGGCGAGTTCGGCGGGCGCTATGTCGCTGAAACCCTGATGCCGCTGGTGCTCGATCTGGAGCGCGAATAC
>ERZ1022756.65-NODE-65-length-40061-cov-24.299580_pt1 | contig 40061 bp, 40 predicted proteins | sample MGYA00520902_ERZ1022756 | MGnify/ENA primary metagenome ERZ1022756 (study PRJEB33162, sample SAMN09537601) | freshwater metagenome | isolation source: freshwater | place: Canada:Alberta | collected 2017-07 | study: EMG produced TPA metagenomics assembly of the...
CGTGAGAAGGCCGACGCCTAATGTCCAACATCTTCTTTTGGCGTAAAAAACGTGAAGAAGAAAAAGCGGAACAAAGTCAACCGGATTCAGCATCCGATGCTCAAAGTCTTGTTGCCGCCGAACTTCCGAGAAGAAGTTCAAGAGCCGGCATCCGAAGTTTGTTTTCGCGAATTAAGTTTGATCTAGAGAGCTTGGAACAACTAGAAGAGATCTTGATTCAAGCCGACTTTGGAGTTACCACCGCAGAAGCGATTGTCACCGAAGTAAAAAAGATAGCAAAGGCGCAGGGTGCTAAGTCCGAGTCAGATCTGAAGAACATACTTGCGGCAGTTATTCGTGACAAGTTAGCAACTGGCAACAGGGAGCTAAATCTTTCAAGCGGAAAACTTCCCTACGTAATTTTGGTAGTTGGTGTAAATGGAGTGGGTAAGACAACCACCATTGGCAAGCTTGCGACCTGGCTAACTCAGGGAAATCTGAAAGTTGTCCTTGGTGCAGCTGATACCTTTCGTGCGGCTGCGGTGGATCAACTTTCAACTTGGGCTAAAACAGCAGGAGTGAACCTAGTTGGACCAAGCTCCGAGGGTCAAGACCCAGCATCCGTAGCATTTCAAGCAGTTGAGTATGGTGTGAAAAACCAAGCGGATGTAGTGATCATTGACACCGCTGGACGATTGCAGAACAAGACTGATTTGATGGACGAGCTTTCCAAAATCAGAAGAGTTATTGAAAAGCAAGCTGAGATCGCAGAGGTTCTTTTGGTTCTGGATGCTACGACCGGACAAAACGGACTAGTCCAGGCCAAGGCTTTTTCTGAGGCGATTGCCGTGACTGGAATCGCCCTAACCAAGCTCGATGGTTCTGCCAAGGGTGGAATTGTCGTTGCAATTCAAAATGAGCTTGCAATCCCAATCAAGTTAGTCGGTACCGGAGAAGGCGTTGAGGATTTTGCTTTTTTTGACCCCGAAGAGTTCGCTAGCGGATTAGTGGCCTAGCCTAGAAATAGGAAGTGAGAGAACTGGTGTTTGGAAATCTGTCTGATCGTCTTGCCGAGACCTTTAAGAGTCTGCGCGGCAAGGGCAGACTAAGTGCAGCCGATATTGACGGAACTCTTCGAGAGATCCGCAAAGCACTGCTGGAAGCAGATGTTGCCCTAGAAGTTGTCAAGAACTTTGTTGGCGCAATTCGAGAAAGAGCTTTAGGCGATGAGGTTTCGACCTCGCTCAATCCTGCTCAGCAAGTAGTTCAAATAGTCAATGACGAGCTTGTCAAAATTCTTGGCGGCGAAGCTAGAAAACTTCGAAACGGCAAGGTTTCCCCAACGGTGATTATGCTTGCTGGTTTACAAGGTTCTGGAAAAACAACACTTGCTGGAAAGCTTGCCAAATGGCTAAAGACCCAAGGGGAGAACCCACTCTTGGTCGCGGCTGACTTGCAACGGCCAAACGCGGTCGATCAATTGAAAGTTCTTGGCCAGAAAGTGTCAGTGGAGGTGTATTCACCCGAAGTTGGCTCTGGTGTTGGGGACCCTGTCAAGGTCGCCAAAGACTCAATTGCGCACGCAAGGTCAAAGGGCAACACCGTCGTGATTGTTGATACCGCGGGTCGCCTCGGCGTTGATCAAGAAATGATGCAGCAGGCCAAAAAGATTCGTGATGCCATTAAGCCAGACGAGACACTATTTGTTATTGACGCCATGCTTGGGCAAGACGCCGTTAACGTAGCCAAGGCATTTGAAGATGGCGTTGGCATTACCGCTGTTGTTCTGACAAAACTTGATGGTGACGCTCGCGGTGGAGCAGCCTTGTCTGTCGCTTCGGTAACTGGCAAGCCAATCATCTTCTCTTCAACTGGGGAAGGATTGGATGCATTCGAGCCGTTCTATCCAGATCGAATGGCTTCACGAATCCTGGACATGGGAGACATCCTCACCCTTATCGAGCAGGCTCAAAAACAGTTCGACGAAAAGTCCGCTTTGGAGATGGCGGAGAAGTTAGCTAAAGAGAGCTTCACACTCGAAGACTTCCTTGACCAAATGCAGCAACTTCGAAAGATGGGTTCGTTGAAATCGATGCTTGCGATGATGCCAGGTGCTGGTCAAATGAGAGCACAACTAGACAATCTCGACGAGAAAGATATTGATCGAACTGAAGCCATAATTCGGTCTATGACTCCCGTCGAGCGAAACAATCCGAAGGTGCTCAATGGCTCAAGAAGAACCCGAATTGCTAGGGGTTCTGGAATGAGTGTTACTGACGTGAATTCACTGGTGAACAGATTCGAGCAGGCAGCAAAGATGATGAAGACGGTTGCTAAGGGCGGAACACCCCAGATCCCTGGTATGCCTGCTGGGATCGGATCAGTGGTGCCACGCAAAAAGGCAAAAGACAAGAAAAAATCCGGCTCGAAGTCGGGAAATCCTGCCAAGCGGGCTTTACAAGAGCAAGCCAACCGTGACGGCGGTTCTTTGCCAACTTCAGGTGCTGGATCGGCCTTTGGAATTGGCAACTAGCTATCTTTGGCCATTTCTGGCAGACTAGAGAAGTTGCCCAGGCACCTGACCCTCTAACCAGGAGCCAAAAAGGCAAAACCATAGAGCTTGACTACCGAGTGTGCCCCCACGCTCACGGTTGATTGTTCGCCCCAATTCAAATAACAGGAGCATTGTGGCTGTAAAAATCCGCCTAAAGCGTCTCGGAAAACTCCGTACGCCTCATTACCGCATCGTCGTTGCCGACTCTAGAAAAAAGCGCGATGGTCGAGTCATCGAAGAAATCGGTCGTTACATTCCGACTGAGAACCCATCTTTCATTGAAGTAGATTCTGAGCGTGCTCAGTATTGGCTTGGCGTTGGTGCACAACCAACCGAGCAAGTAGAGGTACTTCTAAAACTCACCGGTGACTTCCAAAAGTCAAAGGGTGACAAAGACGCCAAGAACACCGTTCAGGTAAAAGCTGCTAAGCCAGTGTTTGAAAAAGACACAAAGAAAAAAGCTGTGCTAGTTCCTAAAGAAGAACTTGCTGCCAAGAAAGCAAAAGCTGAAGCCCCTGTTGAGCAGGAAGCTCCCGCTGCGGAATCAACCGAAGCACCTGCCGAAGATGCAGTTGTTGCGGCAGCAGTAGAAGCCCCGGCTGAGGAAGTTGTAGCAGAAGCTCCAGCTGCTGAAGCTACCGAAGCTCCGGCTGAGGAAGTTGTAGCAGAAGCTCCATCTGAAGAAGCTAAGCCAGAGGCCTAATAACAAATGTTGGCCGCTGCACTCGAGCACCTAGTGAAAGGTATCGTCGATAATCCAGACGACGCCTCTGTCACTGAACGATCCACCTCAAGAGGAGATCTTCTTGAGATTCACGTTCATCCAGATGATCTGGGCAGGGTAATCGGTCGAAACGGCAGAACCGCAAAAGCACTTCGCACTTTGGTCAACGCACTTGCCGACGGCAAGAAAATTCGCGTTGATGTGGTGGATGGTGACTTCTAGCAAGACCAAGCTTCGAGTTGGTCGGCTCGTCAAGGCCCATGGCCTAAAAGGCGCGATCAAGCTTGAACTTTATACCGACAGTCCTGATCAAAGGTTTAAACCTGGTCAAGTTCTTGAACTCCAGGTACCAGAAACCTCTGAGTGGTTCGGGAAAACCATTAAGGTCTCGGAGCTTCGTTTTTATAACCAATCGCCCGTGTTATTTCTAGAAGGCATCGAAAACCGAAGCCAAGCTGAAACTCTCATCAAGGCAATCTTGCTAATTGAGATTGATCTGGACAAGCTCCCAGAAGAGCCTGAGGCTTGGTATGACCATCAGCTGCTGGGCCTCGAAGCTTTGGTAGAAAACACAGTTGTTGGCAAGGTGATAAGAGTGGATCATCTACCAGCCCAAGACTTGCTAGCAATTGAAACAACTAATGGCGAGGTACTCGTACCCTTTGTCAAGCAGATAGTACCGACTGTGGACATTTCTAAAGGCCAGATAGTTCTTGATCCGCCCGCTGGACTTTTTGAGCTGAACTTGACAGGCGGTGAGCTCGATGAGAATTGATGCAATCAGTATCTTTCCTGAATTCTTCCAAGTCCTTGATATCTCCTTAGTAGGTAAAGCTCGGAAGCAAAGCTTGTTGGATATTCATATCCACGACTTAAGAGACTTCACAGAAGACAAGCACAAAACTGTCGACGACACTCCTTTTGGCGGCGGGGCCGGAATGATCATGAAGCCAGAACCTTGGGCTCTAGCGCTCGATTCGGTTCTAACTTCTGAGTCAATTGTCATATTTCCCTCTCCGGCAGGAGTTCCGTTCAAGCAAGACACAGCACGAGAGCTAGCTGGTGCCAAGCATTTGGTTTTTGCTTGTGGTAGATACGAAGGCATTGATCAACGAGTCGTGGAATACGCATCGACTCGCGCCAAAGTAGTAGAGCTAAGCCTTGGAGACTATGTCCTAAACGGTGGGGAGGTAGCGGCAGTTGCGATGATTGAGGCAGTTGTGCGGTTGGTTCCTGGCGTGATCGGCAATTTTGAGTCGCTTGCTGAAGAATCTCATAGTGATGGATTGCTCGAATATCCCGGGTATACAAAGCCAGCCCTGTGGCGAGGCATGTCGGTTCCTGAAGTGCTGCTAAGCGGGAATCACGCCGAAATCGAAAAGTGGCGTAAGGATCAATCACTAGAAAGAACCCGCAGAATTAGGCCTGATCTCCTGGATTAAACCCCGATTGCCTCTGGCAGGAAACTGTGGCAATATGGAACAAGTCGTCTCCAGAAATGGACTCTGCCGCAGGGGAGCTAGGGCGAAGAAAAACCTCAAACATAACCGTTTTTGACCTGCGTGCTAAAAACAGGAAGCGACACAAAATGCACATTCTAGATTCTGTAGACAAAGCCTCATTAAAATCCGATGTTCAGGATTTTCGAGTCGGTGACACCGTTAAGGTGCACGTAAACATCATCGAGGGTTCCAGATCTCGTATTCAGGTTTTCCAGGGAATTGTTATTCGACGCTCAGGCGAGGGTATTCGTGAAACTTTCACCGTTAGAAAAGTAAGCTTCCAGGTTGGTGTTGAAAGAACATTCCCAATCCACTCTCCAGTTATCGACAAGATTGAATTAGTTTCAAGAGGTGCTGTTCGTCGTGCCAAGCTTTACTTCCTGCGTGAACTTCGCGGCAAGAAGGCGAAGATTCGCGAAAAGCGCGAGAACGTCTAAGACCTCAAAGGGGACACGCTGAGCGTGAGTGGCGAGCAGTCGTTAGGTTATCCAGCGCGACGTCGAAAGACAAGTAAACCTGGTCGCAAGACAACTAATTCGATCAGGAAAAACGTTTTTGTAGCATTTTTCATTGATCTTGTTGTTGTGCTTTTTGTAGCACTGCTACTTTCCCTTCTGATAAAGACTTTTCTCGTAAGGTCATTTTTCATCCCTTCGGGATCAATGCTTGAAACCTTGCAGATTGATGATCGAATTCTGGTGAATCAACTAACTCCGGATCTTTATCCGATTGAGCGTGGCGATGTGGTGGTATTCAAAGACCCTGGAGGCTGGCTTGGTCCCGCCGTAGCCGAATCCACCGACCCTGTTATAGCTGCTACAGACTGGGTACTTTCTGCTTTTGGAATAACTGCGCCAGATAGTAAGCAACATCTTGTGAAGCGAGTCATCGCAATTGGCGGCGACCGCATTATTTGCTGTGATGCTGACGGAAAGATAACAATCAACGGGGTACCAATTACTGAACCATACATTTCTGCTGGGCAAGCGCCATCGAGTATCGAGTTTGACGTCACGGTTCCTAGTGGATCCTTATGGGTTATGGGAGACAACCGCGGAAACAGCGAGGATTCTAGATTCCACTCGGACCTACCGAGCAAGGGTTTTGTCTCTAAAGAATGGGTCGTTGGCAGAGCAATGGTCGTGAGTTGGCCATTTGAGAACTGGATGTGGCTGGATAATTATCCCGATGTCTTCAAAAATATACCCAACCCTTGAAACTGAAACTCGAATCTTCGAGCGAGGCAACCGCTTCGTTATTGGAATCGATGAGGTTGGCAGGGGTGCGATAGCTGGACCGGTGGCTGTTGGACTGAGTCTGCTAGACAAATTAAATCCCAATTTGAATTCTTGGCCCGAGAAGCTTCAAGACTCGAAGCTAATGACACCTAAGTCCCGATCAGAAATTGCTTCTTCTCTTTCTGATTGGGTAACCGGCCACGCGGTTGGATACGCATCTAACAGCGAGATTGATAATTCGGGGATTTCCGAAGCACTTCATATGGCTGCAAGTAGGGCCCTTGAGGAACTTCTAAGTGATACCTCCCGAAAAGAAATCGCAGAACACGGAGCAGTGATTTTGTTGGATGGTTCGCAAAACTGGCTAGGCAGTATCGCCGCCGGTTTAGAAGTTGAGCTTTTGGTCAAAGCAGACACCACATGCGTGAGCGTTGCCGCAGCTGCTGTCTTGGCTAAGGTTTCCAGGGATTCACTAATGGAGAATTTGGACAAGGAGTATCCAGAATATGGCTTGGCTGGTCACAAGGGCTATGCATCCGGAGCCCACATTTCCGCCCTTAGAACCCATGGACCTTCAGCTATCCACCGAATTACTTGGCTGACTAGGATTCTGGCCTAGAGCTGGAATAGACTAGCTCTCAAATGGAAGAAAACGAGTTCGAAGACTACGACAGGCAAGCCGAAGTTGCTCTTTATCGCGAGTATCGCGATGTGGTGGGCACTTTCAAGTACGTGATTGAAACCGAACGTCGCTTCTACCTAGCTAACGAGGTTGAGCTCAAGCGGGTAGACACCCCAAATGATTTTTACTTTGAACTAAACATGAGCGATGTTTGGGTTTGGGACATTTACCGCACCGACCGCTTTATTCAATCCGTTCGAGTCCTGACATTTAAAGACGTAAACGTTGAAGAGCTATCCGGGAAAGCGTATGAGCTTCCCAAAGAGCTGGCCGTCGGAGAATAAGTTCTCCACAGTTTTACTATTCTTGCACCCCAGAAATCTTGCTCTTGGAATAGTTTTTCCATGGCACCCCAACTCTTTAGCGATAGTGAACTTCTTGAGCTAACCGATAGCTTCCAACCAAAAGGATTCGATAAGGCTCGCGCCCTGAACCTAGCCTCAGCTTTGACCGTGAGCTTGATCTCTGAACCTGGCGATCGCATGGCCGGAGCGCTCTCCAGAATTTTGGGGACGCCCAACCTAATTGAGCTTGCCATAGATGGGCTCAATGCTCGTGCCGTGATGAACAAAGTGGAGCAACAAGGATCAATGAGCGAACTGGAGGAAATTTTTGGCGATGTCCCCAGAACGCTAGAAGACTCTAGGCAACGCTGGTTGCCAAGACTTTCCAAGCTGGCAGTTATTCGCGCACTTCAGCAGGCCAAAGGCATGGGCCTAGATCTTTTGGTTTCCGATGATGAGAATTGGCCAGGTGGATTAGATGACCTTCAAGATGGTGCACCGAGAGTTCTGTTTGTCCGCGGAAAAAGACAACTGCTTGCAGGCTTAGGAGAGTCCGTGTCAATAGTTGGATCCAGACAATCCACCGAATACGGGTTACGGGTGACCCAAAATATTGTTCGCGAGTTAGCGTTGCATCAGCGCCCAACAGTTTCTGGAGGGGCTATCGGGATTGACTCTCACGCGCACACCGAAAGTGTGAAAAACTCTTTACCCACAGTGGCGGTCATGGCAGGGGGTTTGGATCGGAAGTATCCCAAAAGCAATTACGGACTATTCGGTCAAATCGAAAAGGGCGGTGCCCTTGTAAGTGAGCTTCCACCTGGAACCGCACCAACTCGTTGGAGGTTTTTGCAGCGAAATAGATTGATTGCCGCTCTTAGTCCGGTAACGGTAATTGTCGAGGCAAACTTTCGCTCTGGTTCGATTCGAACCGCAAACATGGCCCTTGATCTGGAGCGCGAACTTTATGCAGTTCCGGGGTCAATTTTTTCTGCGACTTCATCTGGAACGAACAATCTAATTGCGGAAGGGAAGGCAAGGCCGCTAGTAGATACAAAGTTATTGGTAGGCGAGCAAATGTATTCGGAGCAAAACTTGGAAGGATCCGAGATTTCTAAGCGAGCCTTTGATGCCGTTCGGGAGATAAGAAGGGCAACCAGAACAGACATCGCTAGGGTAGCCGGACTAACCGAAGCCGAGGTAAGTATTGCTCTCGAGGATTTGTTGAAAACCAATCAACTGATTCCCAATCACAGCTTCAATGGGATAGTCCATTACGCTTTGAAATATGGCTTCCGAACTTGAATATCTTCTCGATCAGTTCAGTGCTGAGCTTGCCAACTCAAGAGGCTTTTCCAATAACACCGTAAAGGCCTACCGCTCTGATGTGGTGGACCTTTTTAGTTTTATGGAGTCTAAGAAACAGCAAGAGATAAACGATATAGACCTAGAGCTCATTCGGGATTGGCTTTGGCGGGTAAGCGAGAAAGGTTTTACCAAGACCACGCTCGCAAGAAAAAGCGCTGCAATTAGGGCCTTCACCGCATGGCTTTTCAAGCTCGGTCAACTTGAATCCGATCCTGGCCTAAAGCTACGTTCTCCAAAAGCCTCGAGAACTCTTCCTAAAGTTCTGTCACGAGAAGCGATGTTGGGGATATTTGAACAACTAGAACCTCTCGCGACAAGTGATAACCCCGCCGGGATACAAGATCTTCTGATTATCGAAATTCTCTACGGAAGCGGTATTCGAGTTAGTGAATTGGTTGGCTTAGATTTACAAGACATTGATTACGCAAGAAAAATCCTACGAGTCACTGGAAAAGGCGATAAGCAACGCATGGTTCCATTTAGCGACCCGGCAGGGGAGGCACTGGCTTCATGGGTCAAAAACGGCAGGCCTCAGTTTGAAAATGAACTCAGCGGCAACGCATTGCTGATCACTTCGCGCGGAAAGAGGGTTGGGGTGAGGCAGGTTTACGCTCTGGTTGCAGGGCTACTCGCAGAAACCGCGGTGGGGGTAGCCGGGCCGCACGCTCTTAGACATAGTGCCGCAACGCACTTACTTGATGGTGGGGCAGACCTAAGAGCTGTTCAAGAGCTTCTGGGTCATTCCTCTCTAGCAACAACTCAGATATACACTCACGTGTCGGTAGATCGGCTGAAGCAAGGATATCTAAAGGCACACCCGAGGGCCTAACCAGGCTCCACCCAGGGAAGCAATCTAGAAGCAGCTAATTCGCCAGTGAACCAAAGCGGCGATAGGTATTTTCCATTTTTCCGTGCTGAAAAATGCAGACAGTAAACTATCCGGCAGTGAAAGACATACGATTTATCGGGCTCACAAACTTCCCCAATGAGATCTCCTTCAAAAACTTGCTCGCCAACTGACAGTGAGCTGCAAAGGGGTTCGTAGCTACTAAGCAAATTTCCATTGTGCGATATTGTCAGCACTTGCCTGTTGACGACTTTGCCAACAAATTCAACCATCCCATCTGCGGGGGCAAAAACTCCTTGACCATATTCGACCGCATAATCAACACCGCGGTGCCCAGGTCCATATGCAGTCTCCGGAGCCCGATAGTTGTTGATTAGCTGTTGGTTCAATACCGGCGGCTCCCATACTCTTTGGCTGCCAAGGCTGGGGGAGGGAAGTTGAATCGTCAAAGCTAGTGCTAGCAGGCTAGCTACTTGGAGGCTAAGAATTCGTTGTGGCTCTAACACAGCTCCACTCTGCTAGTAAGCGTCGGATTGAGGCCGATTCAGTGGCGATCTGTGGAAAATCTGGACTGGAAACCCATGCTTTTGGGCTGGTATGCTTGGTACCAGCGGCATTCTCGCTAAAAAATCTTTGATTTTTGAGATGTCGACTTCGCGTGTCGACCAAGATGGTTCCCACTCAGTGGCCCAAAAGGGCTTGTGGGATTTATCCGGCACCAGGGGTTATTTGCAACCGCTTATAACCATTAACTGAGTGGGCGCTTAACCGCGCCGAAAGGAGTTTCGACTCATGTCAGTCGTGACTACAAGAGCCCTGCTAGACAGCGGCGTGCATTTCGGGCACCAGACCAGACGCTGGAACCCAAAGATGAAAAGATACATACTTACTGACCGCTCTGGTATCTACATCATCGATCTACAGCAATCTCTTGCAATGATCGACAAAGCCTACGCTTTCGTGAAAGAGACCGTTGCAAACGGTGGCTCAATTCTTTTCGTAGGTACTAAGAAGCAGGCACAAGAAGCGATCATGAATGAGTCACTACGAGTTGGCCAGTCATACATTAACCAAAGATGGCTAGGTGGATTGCTCACCAACTTCCAAACTGTAGGCAAGAGACTTGCCCGCATGAAAGAACTTGAGACCATGGATTTCCAAGACGCTTCGAAGTCTGGTTTAACCAAGAAGGAACTGCTCATTCTTCGCCGCGAAAAAGACAAGCTAGAAAAGTCCCTCGGCGGTATCAGAAACGTAACTAAGACTCCCTCGGCAATTTGGGTAGTTGACACCAATAAGGAACACCTTGCTATCACCGAAGCCAAGAAACTTGGTATTCCAGTGATTGGAATTCTTGACACCAACTGCGACCCAGATGATGTCACCTACGGAATTCCAGGCAACGATGACGCCATCAGATCAATTCAGCTGCTAACTCGCATCATTGCAGATGCAGTTGCTGAAGGCCTTATCGCTAGACACTCAAAGCCAGAAGCTGAAGCAGAGCCACTTGCCGAATGGGAGCGCGAGCTTCTTGAACAGGGCAAGGAAACTCCAGAAGAGAAGAAGGCATAACTTATGGCTAACTACACAGCTGCCGACGTAAAGGCGCTTCGCGAGAAATCCGGAGCAGGCATGATGGATTGCAAGGGCGCCCTTGACGAGGCAAACGGAGATCCAGAAAAAGCTTTTGAGCTACTTCGTCTAAAGGGACTAAAAGGAGTTACCAAGCGCGAGGGTCGAGCTACCAGCAATGGTCTGGTTGTCGCTCGTGTTTCTGGTGGAACCGGATACCTTCTTGAACTTGCTTGCGAAACTGACTTTGTTGCCAAAGCAGAACGTTTCGTGGCTCTTGGAGAGCAAATTGCCGATGCAATTGTTGCTGCCGGATCCAAGGATCTAGAATCCGCTTTGAGTGCCTCACTAAATGGCAAGACCGTTGCTGACGCAATCAATGACGAGGCAGCCATTTTGGGAGAGAAAGCTGAACTGCGCAGAGTTTCAGTTGTTTCTGATGTTGCAGTTGATGCCTACCTTCACCGCACATCAAAAGACCTACCTCCACAGGTTGGTGTTTTGGTCGCTTTTGATGGAAACGCTGAAACAGCGCACGATGTTGCAGTTCACATCGCTGCGTTTAGTCCATCAGTTCTTACTCGCGAGGAGATCTCAGCCGAGACGGTTGCTACCGAGCGCCGAATAGCCGAGGAAACAGCTCGTAACGAAGGCAAGCCAGAAGCTGCTCTTGTAAAAATTGTTGAGGGCAGAGTAAATGGCTACTTCAAGGAAAATGTTTTGCTCGAGCAAGACTTCGCCAAGGACAACAAGCTGAGCGTCCAGAAGGTCCTAGACCAGTCTGGAACTAAGGTTTCTGCCTTTGTACGCTTCCGAGTTGGAGCCTAAGAAACTTGTTAGTAAAAAGACTCGGTCCGATAGGGCCGAGTCTTTTTATTTGCCCGCCTAGACTATAACTGGAACTTGGAGGATTACCGTGCCACAAAAAAGACGCAGAGTACTACTGAAGTTATCTGGTGAAGCATTTGGTGGTGGAACAGTGGGTGTTAACCCAGACGTCGTTTCGGCTCTAGCAAAAGAGATTGCTGAAGGATCCAAAACCACCGAAGTCGCAATCGTCGTTGGTGGTGGAAATTTTTTCCGGGGAGCAGAACTTTCCCAAAGAGGCATGGAGCGCTCACGAGCTGACTACATGGGAATGCTCGGTACCGTGATGAACGCTCTGGCACTTCAAGACTTTTTGGAACAAGCCGGTGTCGACGTTAGAGTTCAATCGGCTATTAGCATGGCTCAGGTTACGGAGCCTTACATTCCACTTCGCGCTATGAGACACCTTGAAAAGGGCCGTGTAGTAATTTTTGGTGCTGGCGCTGGCTTACCTTATTTTTCAACTGACACCGTGGCTGCACAAAGAGCGCTGGAGATCAAAGCCGATGAGGTTTTGGTGGCCAAAAACGGCGTTGACGGAGTTTACTCAGCCGACCCAAAGAAGGACTCTGCTGCCAAAAAGATTGAGACCATTACCTACCAGGATGCCCTAGTAAAGGGTCTTAAGGTGGTCGATGCTACAGCATTTTCCTTATGTATGGATAACAAGATGCCAATGCGGGTGTTTGGAATGCAAGGTAAAGGTAACGTAACAGATGCCATCAAGGGAAAGAAAATCGGTACTTCCGTTACTGCTTAGTTTTAGAAGAATAGGAACCAAGACATGATTGACCAGATACTTAAGTCCTGCTCAGAGAAGATGGGTAAGGCAGTGGAGTCTGCCAAGGATGATTTCGCGACTGTTCGCACCGGTAGAGCCAACCCACAGCTTTTTCAAAAAATCCTGGTCGATTATTACGGAACCATGACAGCGCTTGCACAATTGGCCTCATTGCAGAACCCAGAGGCCCGAACCATTGTCATAACCCCATATGACAAGTCTGCGCTTGGCGCCATTGAGAAAGCCTTGCGAGATGTCCCAAACCTGGGCGCCAATCCAACCAATGACGGAAATCTAATCCGGGTCAGCCTCCCAGAGCTAACCGAGGAACGCCGCAAGGAGTTCGTTAAGCTCGTCAAGACCAAAGCCGAAGATCACAGAGTTTCGGTTCGAAACATCCGCCGCAAGGGTAACGACGAATTAGATGCTCTTAAAAAAGATGGCCAGGCTGGCGATGACGACTTAGCCCGCGCTGAGAAGGAGCTGGACACGATGACAAAAAATCATGTTGACTCCATCGATGATGCCCTTAAGCGCAAAGAAGCCGAATTGCTCGAGGTTTAGTAAACCCATGTCAGACGTTAGTGCACCCGGGGGAAGATCACTATCTAAGTCAGTAGCGGTCGGTCTTTTGCTTGCCGGAATTTTTCTGGCAACACTCTTGGTTTATCGAGAACTCTTTATTGTTTTCTTGTCTGTTTCAACCGCAATCGGCGCGTGGGAACTATCGACTGCTCTTAGAAGAAAAAACTGGTATGTCCCACGAGTGCCCGCGGTAGTAGGGTCGGTAATCATTATGCCCGCCACCTACTATGGTGGACCGGCAGTGCAATGGCTTGTCAGTATCGCTATTGTTGCGGGTTTGATTATTTGGCGAAGCGTTCATCTGCTCTTTGAAAGAAGAAAGGCGAACTTCCAAACGCTTCAGCGAACTGTGAGAGACTTTGCCGCTGCTGCATTCTTGGTAATTTACCTTCCACTAACCTTGAGCTTTTCGATGCTGATGCTAAGGCGCGAAGAAGACGGCCAGTGGTGGGTTCTAGCATTTGTTACTACTGTTGCCTTGATTGACTCAGCCGGATACCTGTTTGGCCGGGTGTTTGGAAAAAACAAATTGGCACCCGGCGTGAGCCCAAAAAAGACCTGGGAAGGTCTTGCTGCATCAATTATTTTCGGATCCGTTTCTGCTGTCGCGTTTACTGTGTTTTTGCTAGGAGGACCGTGGTGGGTAGGGGTGGTTTTAGCCGCCGCAATAATCCTTGCTGCAGTTTTTGGAGACTTAGCGGAATCTTTGATCAAGCGAGACCTTGGCATAAAAGACATGTCAACTCTTCTTCCAGGCCATGGTGGAATGATGGACCGGCTTGACTCTTTATTGCCGGCAGCACTTATGAGTTACCTTGTTATGGTGGTCTTCTATGGATAAGACAATCAAGTTTGAAACTGCTCCGGGCCGGGGCTACGACAAGAAGCAAGTTGATGCACTCCTTGAATCGGCCAAACGCCAATACGAGAACCCCGACCAAGCCATACTTAGAGCTTCAGACCTTAGGGGACTCAGACTTGATCTAGTAAAAGGCGGCTACCTTATCGCTCAGGTCGACGTCGCATTAGATAACTTGGAGGATCACTTCAGCTTCACCGAGGTTCTGGCGTTCAAGAAACGTTACGGTGAAAATGAGCTAGCCAAAAGGTATTCCGAACTCAAGGACGCTCTAACCCCTAGGCTCAAGAAAGCCAAGGCTAAGCGCTTCACCAAAGTTTCTTTTTTAGCCCGCGGCTATGACAAGAAAAAAGTAGATGAGTTGTGTGATCGACTGAGCTCTCATTTCGCTGGAAAATCTAAAGTTAAAGTTTCTGAGATTAGAAGAGTTCAGTTCAGCTCGAGGCGAAGTGGCTATTCAATGCCCCAGGTGGACAGCTTCCTAGATCGCGTAATCGAGGCACTGCAACTTGAAATCAGCGAGTAGTTCAAACCTTCTAATTGGTGCTGTAGTAGTTGTTTTCTTCTTCATAGGTACTTTATTTAACGGCGAGGATTCTCCCGAGCCTGAACCAAGATATACCACCAGCTCTTCGACGCAATCACCAACTCCTAGCCCGACTCTGGAACCAACTCCATCACCTAGCCCAGAGGCTCCGCAGCCAGCTTCGTCTCCGGCACTTTCGGCCCTAGCTAACGTTCCCATTAAGGGACGAGCACCCAAAACTGGATATGAGAGAGATTTGTTCGCAACCGACTGGGACTACAGTTTTGGTTGCGACATGAGAAACAAGATTCTTCGTCGAGATTTTAGCGAATTCAATCTTCGCTCCGGGTCTACTTGCATTGTGGAAACTGGTGTCCTCCAAGATCCGTATACCGGTGAGGCAATCAGTTTTCAGCGCGGAGTGGGCACTTCAAATGCGGTCCAGATTGACCATGTGGTTTCCCTAAGCGATGCCTGGCAAAAAGGTGCCCAGCAACTAACTAGCGACCAACGCTACGCCCTATACAACGACCCTCTGAATCTCTTGGCAGTTTCTGGCCCTGCCAACTCTCAGAAGAGCGACTCGGATGCCGCCAGCTGGCTTCCAGCCAACAAAGGATACCGCTGCGCCTTTGTGGCAAGACAGGTGGCCGTCAAACTCAGTTACAACCTGTGGATGACCCATGCAGAGTTCGATACCATCGCGAGCATTCTGAGTAGCTGCCCAGACCAATCCCTACCAACCCGCTAGTTTGCTGGCAAGTTAGAGCCCTAGCCCTAAGCCAAGTCTAAAGATAGACTTGAAGGTCTCAATCCAATTTGAAACCGAAGGAAGTAGCCATGGGTAAGTACGAAGCCCTGCGCGTACCCCTTGCCAAGAGACTCATTCTTTCATTCGACGAGACCTTGGCCCAGAAGGGGCTTTCTCGCCCCAATCTACCAAGAGCTACTAAGGCAGGATCTTTCTCCGCACTTGGATTTTTCTTCGTGCTGAGTTTTACTGCGGTTTACACCGTGGACCCTTATGCCGGCACTTTAGCCAGCGCTAGCACAGTCCAAGTTTATGAACCACCTCAGCAGCAGCTCGAGGAAATCACCTATCAGCGCGATCACACAGTTAGTTTTGAACGCGGTGGCTTTGTAATCATTTCTGGCAAGGAAGCAAGAAAGTACTTTGTGACTTCCGCTCCCACGCCAGAGTCGGGATCACCCAAGGCCTACGCTCTTTCGTATATCGAAAGCTACGGCTGGGGGATGGACGAGTACTCTTGCTTGGTAAATCTTTGGACCAGAGAATCTCAGTGGCGCACACTTGCAAAGAACCCATCAAGCGGTGCATACGGAATTCCTCAAGCCTGGCCAGGTACGAAAATGGCCACTGAAGGACCAGACTGGATGACAAATCACGAGACTCAAATTCGCTGGGGTGTAAAGTACATCGCGGCAAGATATGATGCACCATGTGGCGCCTGGGCCCACTCGGAAATGCACAACTGGTACTAATGAAGAGTCGAAGAAGTCGAGACTCAAAGTGGGGTGCACAGTTTCAACCCCTAGATATGGATCGAGTCCGAATTGGGGTCAAGAAACTCGAGACTAAGCGTGGCGTGGAATACTCAGTTCAAACATCCATCGGGCAAAATGCCGAAGATGACAAAACCTGGGTGTGCCCGCACTGCAACCAGTCAATAACTAAAGGTCAATCTCACACTGTTGCTTGGGACTCGGTTCGCGGAGTCGACACTAGAAGACACTTTCACAACGCCTGCTGGAAGGCATTCCAGGGACCACTGCTTTGATGGAAATAACTTCGTCAACAGAACTGCCTTCAAACCGCGAGTCAATAGACCTAGTCACCGAAGACAACTTGCATTTGGTTGCCGAACTGGCAACGCCAGCTCAAGGCAAAACTTCCGCAGTATTGCTGACTTTGCACCCACTGCCAACCCATGGTGGATTTATGGATTCACATGTGCTCAGAAAAGCAGCCAATCGGTTACCCGCTCTTGCGAATCTGGCCGTGTTTCGATTCAACACCCGCGGTACGTCAAGCCCGCAAGGCAAAAGTGAGGGAAGTTTCTCGGATGGTATCCAAGAACGACTTGACCTGGAGGCTGCAATTTGCTTTCTACAAAGTCGTGACGTAGGTCCAATTTGGCTAGTTGGCTGGTCTTTTGGAACTGAGCTTGCAATCAAGTATGGATACGACAAGCAAATCAGTGGGGCAATACTTCTTTCTCCTCCGTTACACAGGGCCAACGAGCACGATCTAATCAAATGGGCTGGCTCCGGAAAGAAGCTGGTTGCCATTGTTCCCGAACACGATGAGTTTCTAAATCCAGAACAAGCCAAGACCAGATTCGCTGTGCTACCAGAAGCACAGGTTATTGCAGTTGACGGGGCCAAGCACCTTTGGGTCGGAGAAAGTGCAACAAGAAAAGTATTAGACGAGATTGTGCGGGTTGCAGCACCGGGACGATACCCGCTGCCGACTAGTTACTAGAGCTTATTTTGCCGTGGAATGAGTATTTCCCGAACGATGAAAATAACCGATGCGGCAAAAGGAATTGCGACGAGTGCTCCTAGGATTCCAAGCAATGCACCACCTGATAGAGCAGCGATTACAACAATCGGAGCCGGAACTGAAACAGCAGCCTTCATCACTCTCGGACTGACTACATAGGCCTCAATCTGTAAGTAAATAAGGAAATAGATTCCCAGTATCAAAGCCATAGTTGGGTCGACCGCCAGCGCCACAATTACTACAAGCGCAGCTCCAGTAACAGAACCAATTAGAGGTATTACCGCAAGCAAAAAGACAATAAATGTCAGAACCAGTGCAAACGGCAGACCAACTAAGCTCATCGCTATAAATGCCAAAGTGGCATTCAAGCCAGCAACTGATGCTTGACCAATTACATATCGACCAACGGAAAGAGCAACTTGATCGAAAATCTTGGCATATCTTTTGCGCTTGCTGGCAGGAACCAGCTTCAGTAACGATGCCTCAAATCCGGATAGCGAAGCTAGGAAAAAGATTGTTAGAACAACAATGACGATGAAACCGAAGGCGCCGTTGAACAAGTTAATTCCTACCTGAACAACCCCACCCACCAAGCTTGGCCAATTAGATGAGTCACTTAGAAATTGCCCGGCACTAATCAGGGCAGATCCAACCGCCCCGCCAAGCTGTGCATCCAGGTTCACCACAATTGGCAGCTGGGTGATGTCACTTAAAAGAGTTGGCGCAGTTTCTAGAAAGTTAGCGCTTTGCGTAATAAGCGTTGGAGCTAGTGACCAAACCATGATCGCAAGGAAACCCAAAAGGCCCAAAATAACGGTTAGCACCGCAGCGGGCCTCGGAAGCCTTAGTTTCTCTAGTGCAGATACTGCGGGGTCTAGGCCCAGAGCCAAAAACACCGCAGCAAAGATGTAAGTAATCACATTAGCCAAAGTGCTAACTGCGCCACCTATGACTAGGGCAGCTAAAACCCCTAGGCCGCCAAATAACCCCAACTGGAAAGCTCCTGAGATTTTAAGGTTCTGAGTAGTCATAACTTGCCCGTTCTAGTCGAGAGATTTTTTAGAGGCCGCAACAACTTTTTCTAATTGCTCGAGATATGAACCTACCGTGCGTCGCTCTATCTCAAGTTTCTGGAGCTTGGATTTTGACTCGTCGAGCTCTCTGGCAATTCTTGTCTTGGCTTCGGCTACTAAGTTTCTGGCTTCCGACTCTGCCACGGCAATCAAATTCTCTGCCCGCAAGAGTGCTTCGTCAGTAGTTTTCTTGTTTATTGATCGAGCCGCTGATTCGATCGTCTCTGCCTCTAGTTGAGCAGCGTTGGTTCTCGCGATAGCATTTTGCAACTGGAGCTTTGCATCATCAAGATACTTCTGGGTTTGGTGCACGGCTTCCTGGTGCTTCTGAAGATACTCAGCTTCGGCTTCTGCTCGTCTAGCCGTTAGCTCGAGTTCAAGATCGATTCGAACCTGGTCTCCGATTATTAGTGCTGCCTTTTCGGCATCAATTTCACGAACTGATTGTTTTTGGAGCAGAAGCTTCTTTTCGGCTATATCCTTTTCTGCCTGAGCTTTTTGTAATTCGGTTTGGCGCTTGGTGTCCGATCGCAGCTTGGCAACCTCAGTAGAGATTTCTCCTCGGATGGCTGAGGCTTCACGAGAAGCTTCTTCAATTAGCCTCTTGGCTTCGAGTTGAGCTTTGGCAAGAATCTCATTTGCTTCGCCACGAGCTGTGTTAATTGCTCTTTGGCCTTTTCTGTCTGCTTCTGCAACTAGTGACTCGTAGTAACTGTCAGCTTCATTTTTCTTGGTTTCAACTTCTTCTGTGACACTTCCAAGGATGCGAGTTTTTTCACTCTCAGCGTGAGCAATCAGCCTGGTTGCTTGATCCTCAGCTGATGCCAGGATTATTGCAGCTTGGTTGCCAAGTCCGGCATAGGTTGGAGACTGGCTTTCTTGCAGCTTGGCTGTCAGTTCCTCAATTTCCAGCTTGGCTTGTTTGAGCTCCTCAATTAATTGTGAGTTTTGGGCCGAAAGCCTCAGCACATCCCTGTTTAGGTCAAGAAAAGCCTCATCCACCACCGCTTTGGCATATCCGCCTAGCGCAGAGGGAAACTTAGCGTCTTCCGTCGACATTCGGTCCTCCAGCGCTGTTGGTTAGAATAGGGAGGGCCCTTCGGGCCCGACTCTATAGTTTAGCTGGAATGGATAATCATGCGCTTTTTGCTTGCAACAGCCTTGTTTATCGTCTCAATATCGCTACTTTTGGTCGGATTGGCCCAGCGGACGATTTGGGCCCCACCTGCCACCTTTACTGTCAGCCTAAAAGGTGAAGTACTACAGCCCTACCTTGTAATTCCCCAAGAAGCCCTCGCCTTAATGTCAGGAGATGCCTCCATCAGCGCCTCCGGCGAAGGGTCAGTTTTCATAGGAGTAGGTGCCGAGGCGGACGTGAGTTCTTGGGTCGGATCGAGCAACCAAGCCATTGCCGAGATCAATGAGGAAGGTGACTCACTAGCCGTTTCGGAGAAACTAGGCACCGGTGAATTAGCGAACCCGGCTGGGTCAGATTTGTGGCAAAGCGAAACTGTAGCGGAGGGATTTAGCACTTTGACCGTCCCATCCGGAGACGATTTGGCAGTTTTAGTTGCAAGCGACGGAACGGCAGTGGCTCCTGAAAACATAGTCATAACTTGGCCGATTGAGCCGCCAACTTTGACATCAAACATTTTCCTGGGAAGCGGTCTAGTACTACTGGTGATTGCAATCTTGTTTAACCTATTTGCGGTAAGAAAAATGATTAAGAATAGAGGCCCCAGAAGAAAAGTACCGAAAGCACCTCAGGGACCAAGATATCGACCAAAGAAAACAAACTACGATCTGCCCAAGCGCGGTAGAAGATCAGCGGCTAGAAAAATTGCCGTGGTTCCGTTGTCAATCGGATTAGTTTTTGCTCTTTCTGGGTGTCAAAGTGTCGCAGTCCCAATCCCTACTCCTTCAGTTTCCGAGTCCGCATCGGTTTCCATTGTTGATGAAATCAAGCCTGCGGTTACCATCGCACAGGTTTCAAAAATTCTGAGCAAAATTCAAGAGGTTGTTGCTAAGGCAGATGAGTCGGGAGATGCAGAGCTACTCAAGACTCGAGTTGCAGGTCCATCGCTTTCACTTCGCGAGACAAACTATGTTTTGAGATCTAAATCTGGTGACGTGCCGTTGCTGGCGCCAATTTCAAGCACCCTTATTTCGCTTAACATTATTTCCAAGACTGACCTGTGGCCACGATCATTTATGCTCGTGACTGGAGCTTCTGATGAGCTACCGCAGGCTCTTGTTATTCAGCAGCTATCGCCTCGCGAGCCTTACAAACTCACTTACAACATAGAACTATTGCCAGGAGCAGCGTTCCCCGATGTCTCAGCTCCACAAGAAGGCTCGATTCCGCTAGAACCCGATTCTTTGCTTCTCAAGGTGAAACCGCTGGATCTGGCTACTTCTTATGGTGATGTTGTTGACAAGGGTACAGAAAGCGAGTTCTATAATCTTTTTGACCTGCTGGGAGATCAGTTTTACGATCAGATTTCTGCTACCCAAAAAGCTCAACCAGAGAAGCTAGCCGATGCTACAACCACATTCGCTCACGTCTTGGCTGACGAGAACGTAATCTCTCTAGCGACATCAGATTCTGGAGCAGTAGTTGCACTGATGATGACAGACACCTGGGAGATCAGACCAAATAACTCTGGCTCTGTAGTTGCTGTAACTGGTAACGAGCGCCTGTTGTTAGGTTCTGAGGTCAGCACGCAAGGCGTTAGCACCCAGTATGGAAACATGTTGCTTTTTTACGTACCAATCTCAGACTCAACGCAGAAAATCAAACTACTGGGTGCAACCCAGGCACTGTTGAGTATCAGGTCTTTGTAAATGACTATTGAATTCGGTAAGCCCTCAACTCCGATTGCAGCGGATAAAGTACCTGCTCTAACCATTCAAGTTGACTCAGAGTCAATCAGAGATTACCTGGCGCTATCGGACAAATTACCTTTGCTTGTTTTATTCGAGCAAGAAGGTGACCCGACAAGCTCTGCTATCTTGGCCACTCTAAAGAACTTGACCGAAAAGGCAGCTGGAAGAATACTTACCTTGGTTGTTGATGCAATCAAATCCCCAGAGCTTGCTAAGGCCTTTGAGATCTCTCAGGTGCCATGCCTGGTTGGACTACTGAAAGGGCAACCGGCTCCGTTGTTTGTTGGGGATCAACCAGCTGAGCAGGTTCAACTGATAATTGATCGAGTGCTTCAAGTCGGTCAAGAAAATGGCTTAATGGGAACGGTTGTTGTAGCCGAGGCCGATAAGGAACCAGAGCTAAGCCCCACTCACAAACAAGCCTTCGAAGCCATTGAACAAGGAGATTACACATCGGCTCAGGCGCTTTACGAGAAGGCGCTTGTTGAAAAGCCAAATGACCAGATGGCAGAAGCAGGCTTAGCCCAAGTAAAGCTACTTATTCGGCTAGAAGGCAAAGACCTAGCAGCCTTGGTTTCATCAACCACCAGCGACGAGAAAACAGTACTTGATCGAGTTGACGCGCTAATAGCAACTGGTTCGGCAAGTGTTGCATTCGATCAGCTGTTGGCCGTTTTTGAGAAGACCCCCAAGCAGGATCGAGAAAATCTACGACTTAGATTCGTTGAGCTTTTTCTAGTTGTTGGCAATGAAGACGAAGCAGTAGTTCGGGCCAGAAAGAGCCTTAGCCTGCTGCTGTTCTAGGTTGATGAGATGACCGTATATCTAGATCACGCAGCCTCCTCTCCAATTCGCACGAGTGTTCTCGAGCTTTACACAAAGACCTTGGGCGAAATTGGTAACCCCTCTTCAGTCCACAGCTTCGGTCAAAGATCAAGGCAGATTCTAGAAACTGCTAGAGAGCAAATCGCGGCAGCGATAAATTGCGATCGCAATGAAGTGATCTTTACATCCGGTGGAACCGAAAGCGATAACTTGGCAATCAAGGGTCTGTATTGGCACGTCAATGGCCTTGATAGCAACAGAAAGCTGATCATCTCGGCAGCAGCCGAGCATCACGCTGTTTTGGATACTGTCAACTGGCTAGCAAGCTCGCAGGGGGCAGAGCTATATCTTGTTCCAACAGATAATCAAGGCGTACTCGATTTAGCTGATCTCGAGCGCGTGCTTGAACAAAGATCCAGCGATGTTGCGTTGATTAGCTTGATGTGGGCGAATAACGAAATTGGAGTAATCCATCCAATTTCAAAAATCACTGAGCTAGCCAGAAAGTATGAAGTTCCGGTGCACTCCGATGCAATTGCCGCCCTTGGTCACATTCCAGTGGACTTCGCTGAATCTGGCCTGGCAGCTATGACCATCACTGGACATAAGCTCGGAGGTCCGGTTGGATCAGGCGCACTCATTCTTCGAAGGAGCCAGAAAATCACTCCGGTTGTCCACGGTGGCGGCCAGGAGCGAAATCTTCGTTCAGGAACCCCTGACGCCGCTGCTGCTGCCGCCCTGGCACTAACCATCACCGAGGCTGTGTCTGAGCAGGAAGCTCTTGCCAAAAAGCACCAGATATTTGGCAACCGGGTTATCGCAGGCGTTAAAGCCATAGCAAGCGATGTAGTTTTCTCTAGTGAGGACGCCCCAAGACTTCCTAATAATGTCCACTTTCGTTTCCCTGGATGCCTGGGAGATAGCCTGCTATTTCTTCTGGATGTCGAAGGAGTTTCTATTTCAACAGGTTCAGCCTGTACGGCTGGAGTAAGTGGACCATCTCACGTAGTTTTGTCTCTAGGAGCGGATTCTGACGAAGCAATGGGAACAATGCGAATAACCTTTGGTCACAATACTTCCGATGATGAAATTGATGCTTTCTTGATGGCTTTTCCGAAAGCCTTCGAGGGTGCCAAAAAAGCTGGACTGACAAGGAAATAAATGAGGGTACTAGCAGCCATGAGCGGCGGAGTTGACTCCGCTGTTGCTGCTGCGCGCGCCGTTGAATTAGGGCACGACGTTGTTGGGGTGCACCTTGCTCTTTCAAGAATGCCAGGAACGCTAAGAACTGGCTCTAGAGGATGCTGCACCATCGAGGATTCGATGGATGCCCAGCGCTCCGCCAACAAAATCGGAATACCCTTTTACGTCTGGGATTTCTCAGAGAGATTCAAGCAAGAAGTCGTTGATGATTTCATCCAGGAGTATCAAGCAGGCAGAACACCTAATCCATGCATGCGCTGCAACGAGCGAATCAAATTCGCGGCACTTTTAGAAAAGGCCTTGGCGCTAGGTTTTGATGCCCTTTGCACAGGCCACTACGCATCTATCGAACAAGACCCGTACGGGAATCTAGAGCTTCATAGATCCACTGCCATGGCCAAGGATCAGTCCTACGTGCTTGGTGTTCTCACAGCACAGCAGCTGAAGCATTCCCTATTTCCATTAGGCAAAGCTGCCACCAAAGAGGATGTTCGCGCGGAAGCAGACAAGCGCGAGCTATCGGTTGCTAAGAAACCAGATAGCTATGACATTTGTTTTATACCTGACGGAGACACCAGGAAGTGGCTATCGGATAAAGTCCCAAGAACCGAAGGCGCAATTTTGGATCAAAACGGGCAGCAGCTTGCAACTCACGATGGAGCCGTTGGCTACACCGTGGGGCAACGTAAGGGTCTAAACATTTCTAAGCCGGCCGCGGATGGGAAACCGCGCTATGTTCTTTCAATTCGGCCTAAGGACAACGTTGTGGTGGTAGGACCAGACTCCGCACTATTGATTAGCGAGCTAAGTGGCAAAAACTACTCCTGGTGCGGAGTGGCACCGGAAAACGCAGGGAACTGGTTTGAAGCTGAGGTACAAGTTAGAGCCCATGGCGAATCACACCCCTGCCAGGTGAGAGTCGAAGGCGATCAGCTAAGAATTAAGTTGCAAGAGCCCATCCGTGGCATATCCTCTGGCCAAACAGCCGTTATCTATCTGGGTTCTAGAGTTCTTGGACAAACCACAATCGACCAGACAACCTCAGCGGTAATGGAGCAAGTTTGACCCCGGCAGAACAACAAAGAGCTCTAGAGCTAGTTGATCTAATCAACCAACACCGTTTCGCGTATTACCAATCCAATACCTCGCTGATCTCGGACGCCGACTACGACAAGCTAATGCGAGAGCTCGAGCAGCTTGAGTCCAAGTACCCACAGCTAATCACAGGTGATTCGCCAACTCAAAGCGTTGGAGGAGAAGCTTCTTCGACGTTCCAGCCTTCTGTTCATTTAGAGAAAATGATGAGCCTGGACAATGTCTTTTCCATGGAGGATTTAGATAGCTGGCTCGACAAAACCGGGGGAGGGCCTTTTCTTTGTGAGTTGAAAATTGATGGGCTTGCCATCAACCTCAGGTACGAAAAGGGCAAACTAGTTTCGGCGGCTACCCGTGGCGATGGCAGTGTCGGCGAAGACGTAACTCGAAACGTGCTGGCCGTTAGGGGAATCCCTCACGAACTAGCTGGCAAGGACCTGCCCGACGTTGTTGAAGTTCGAGGTGAGGTCTTTTTCAGCCTTGAGGATTTCGCCAAGCTAAACCAGTCACTAATTGATCAAGGCAAGGCTCCGTTTGCAAACCCCAGGAATTCAGCGTCTGGTTCGCTACGCCAAAAAGATTCCAGCGTCACGGCTTCTAGGCCACTGCAAATGATTGTTCACGGGGTTGGTGCATTCAATAGCGAATCGCTAAAAACGCAATCCGAGATTTATAAGCAGCTCAAGAGTTGGGGATTACCAACTTCTGCGAGGTATCAAGTTCACGAGCTTGCCTCTGATGTGAAAAAGTACATCCTAGACTTCGAGGCCAAGCGTCACACTCTAGAACACGAGATTGACGGAGTGGTAATTAAGGTAGATGAGCTAGCTAGGCAACAATCCCTGGGCTTTACTTCTAGAGCCCCTAGGTGGGCCATTGCCTATAAGTACCCACCTGAGCAGGTCAATACGAAACTACTTGAAATCAAGGTATCAATTGGCAGAACTGGCAGGGCCACTCCCTATGCGGTGCTTGAGCCAATTCGTGTGGCCGGTAGCGAAGTTGAGTTTGCAACCCTACACAATCAGGAAGTGGTTGCTGCCAAGGGAATCTTGATTGGCGACACTGTAGTTCTTAGAAAAGCAGGCGATGTAATTCCTGAGATTTTGGGTCCAGTTGTGGCGCTGCGTGATGGTTCTGAGAAAAAGTTCGTGATGCCCAAAAAGTGCCCCGAATGTCACAGTCTGCTAGCTCCTGCTCAAGATGGCGACGTTGACCTTCGATGCCCAAACGCAAAAAGCTGCCCAGCTCAGCTGCGCGAGAGAATCGCATACATCGGATCCAGATCTGCACTGGATATTGAAGCTCTAGGATTTGTAACAGCCGTAGCCCTAACGCAACCGATAGAACCAGCAGAAGCTCCCGTAAAGAGCGAAGCTGATCTATTTACCTTGACTCTAGACAAGCTTCTTCCGATCAAATCCCGGGTCGTTGACGCAGACACTGGAGCTGCGAAACTAGATTCTGAAGGTAACGAAAAAGTTGTTGAGTACTTCCGCAAGAAAGACGGATCTGCTGCAACTGTCGCCACGAAATTGCTTGAAGAACTTGAGAAAGCAAAGAAACAACCCGCTTGGCGCGTTTTGGTTTCGCTATCCATTAGGCACGTTGGTCCAGTAGCCGCTAGGTCCCTTATGAACTCGTTTGGTTCAATAGAGAAAGTATTTTCAGCGACCGAAGAGGAGCTAGCCGCTGTTGATGGAGTGGGCCAGGTTGTTGCTCGAACCATTAAGGAATGGATTCAGGTTGATTGGCATAACGAAATAGTGACCGCCTGGAAAAAAGCTGGAGTTAACTTCACTCAAGAACTCTCACAAGGTAACTCCGGAGTGTTTGCAGGCATGAGTATCGTTGTAACGGGAACTTTAGAGTCGCTCTCTAGAGATCAAGCTGAAGAAGCCATCATCGGAGCCGGAGGTAAGGCTGCTTCATCGGTATCTAAGAACACAGCCTTCGTTCTGGCGGGTGCAAATGCAGGTTCCAAATTAGCCAAGGCAGAGTCGCTGGGTGTTGAAGTAATTAGTGAAGCGGAGTTTCTAAGGCGCCTGAAGGCGAATTAGTCTCTCTTGTTGTCCTCATAAGACTCAACTTCGATTGGCTCGTAGCTAGCTCTGGTGCCCTCACTGTAATCAACCTCAGAATCAGATCCGTCGGTGATTGAGTTTGAAGTTCCCTCAAGTTCGCTCTGGACCAGGGTCTCATCCGCAGCCACCATGGACTCTGTGGACATAAGAGACTTCATGGTGTTTAGGAAGTCCTCAATCTCGTTCGATTCTGACTCCCAGCGAGATAGGCGCTCTTGACCATCCACGATGACAGCGTTGGCATAAGCCTCAGCCTTACGAGCTAGCAACTCTGCACGACGACGTGACTGGTTGATTAGGTTTCCAGCGTTTCTTTGAGCGTCTTCGGTTAGGTTTGTGGCTTGTAGCTTTGCCTCTCGCAAAATTCTTTCGGCCTCAGCGTTTAGTTCTGCTGAAAGCTTCGAAGCTTCCGCAACTGCCTTGTTGGCTTCTTCAGTTGCCTGCTGAGCCTGCTTTACAGCCGCCTCATACATGCGCAGTGCTTCCTGCTCACTCTCGTCACGCTTGGTCTTCAGCTCTGCTTCAAGCTCAACTCGCGATTGAGCGGTGCGCTGAGAAAGCTCTGTCGCAACTGCTCTTGCCTCTTCGGTCTCACGGTGAACCTGGGCACGCAATTCTGCGGCAAATCTTTCACCTTCGGAACGAATTGCTGCTGCTTCACGCTGAGCGTGAACGGTCTTCTCTGCAGCTTCCGTCGCCTGGGTCTTGGCTGCAGCAATAGTCTCTGCGCTTAGACGCTCAGCCTCTAGGCGGATCTCCTTGACTTTACTTTCGGTGTCAGAAAGAAGTTTCTGTGCGGCAGCTTCAGCCTTGCGACCAAGTTGTTCTGCTTCAGCCTTAGCGGTCTCGCGAACGCGAAGTGCATCCTGACCGGCGTCGGTCATAAGTTTTCTGGCTTGCTCTTCAGCGACTCGAAGAGTCTGCTCGAACTGAGCACCAAGTTCCGCGTATCCAGTGCCAGAATCGCGCTTTAGGCGCTGCTTTAGGCTGGCAATCTCGCTCTTTAGGAACTCAACTTCGCTGGCAGCTTTGTAGTTGTATTCACGAACGTGCTCAAGCTCTTCGCGCATGGACGCAAATGTGGTGTCCACCTCATCTTTGTCGTAGCCTCGGAAAGCGACTGTAAATTCTGAGTTTTCCAATTCGAGTGACCTTTTCTTCTTCTGGGATTGGTTTTGAGCCTAAGACTCTACTTTAGTGCCCAAAACACCCTCAAAATCAAGCAATATCTATCTTGCTAGAATGGCCTACGGGCCAATAAGCCAACACTTAACCAAATTAGTTAACCGAAGGTTTTCATGACTGAAATCACACCAGAGCTGGTCAGGCATCTGGCTGGATTAGCCCGCATCGAGGTAAGCGAGGCCGAAGTTGCCCAGTTTGCCAGCCAGCTAGCGCTAATCGTTGATTCGGTTGCTACCGTGCAGGCCATCGCCAACGATGACATCAAAGCAACCAGCCACCCGATTGCCATGTCCAACGTGTTCCGTGAGGACGTGGTAACCCCTTCGCTTACTCAAACCCAGGCGCTATCCGGTGCACCCGAAAGCGACTCCGGTAGATTCAAGGTCTCAGCGATTTTGGACGAGGACTAAATGTCTATATTGTCTAAATCCGCAAGCGAGCTTGCCAGCATGCTGGCTAAAAAAGAGATTTCATCAGTTGAGCTCACTAAAGCTCAGCTTGGAAATATCGACAAGCTAAACCCCAAGATCAATAGCTACCTAACCGTTACCCACGAGCTTGCTCTTTCTCAGGCGAAACAGGTAGATGACCTAAGAGCCAAAGGCGAATCACTTCCGGCGCTCGCCGGAGTGCCAATTGCGGTCAAGGACAACCTGGCAACTATTGGCATTGCAACAACCGCAGGTTCGAGGATCTTGCAGGGCTGGGTGCCACCATATGACGCCACCGTGGTCAAAAAGATACTTGCAAATAGGATGCCAATTCTTGGCAAGACCAATCTGGATGAATTCGCGATGGGTTCCTCAACTGAAAACTCTGCATATGGACCTTCTTTGAACCCGTGGGATCTAACCCGGACTCCAGGCGGTTCCGGTGGAGGATCATCCTCAGCTGTTGCTTCCATGCAAGCTCCGCTGGCAATTGGTTCTGATACCGGTGGATCAATTAGATTTCCAGCCGCCGTTACCGGAACCGTCGGGGTAAAGCCAACCTATGGAGCTGTCTCTAGATATGGACTGATAGCGCTTGGCTCTTCTCTTGATCAAATTGGTCCAGTCACCAGAAACGTTATGGACGCAGCAATGTTGCAAGATGCAATCGCAGGTCACGACGCTATGGATGCCACCTCGTTGCCTGAGAGCCTTGGGTCTATGACAGAAGCCGCCAAGAACGACTCAGTCAAAGGATTAAGAATTGGAATCATCAAGGAACTTACCGGTGAAGGCTTCCAAGCTGGAGTATCTGAAAAATTCAACGAGGCACTAGAGCTTTTAGTTGCAGCTGGCGCTGAGGTTGTTGAGGTTAGCTGCCCAAGTTTCCAGTATGCAATTGCTGCTTACTATTTGATTCAGCCAGCCGAAGCATCGTCCAACCTGGCTCGTTTCGACTCAGTTCGATTCGGGCTTCGGGTTATGCCAGAAGGTGCCGCCACTGTAGAAAAGGTAATGTCAGCAACTCGCGAGGCAGGCTTTGGCCAAGAAGTAAAGCGCAGAATCATGCTTGGAACCTACGCGCTTTCTTCCGGTTATTACGACGCTTACTACGGCAGTGCTCAAAAGGTTAGAACTCTTATTCAAGCTGATCTTGCGAAGGCCTTTGAGAAAGCCGATGTTTTGGTATCCCCTACCGCTCCAACCACCGCATTCAAGCTCGGGGAGAAGCAGGAAGATCCGCTAGCGATGTATCTAAATGACATCGCAACCATTCCTGCCAACCTCGCAGGAATTCCTGGCATGAGCCTTCCGGTTGGCCTTGCCAAAGAAGACAATTTGCCAGTCGGAGCACAATTTCTAGCGCCCGCTCGTGAAGACGCCAGGCTATACAAAGTCGGAGCAGTACTTGAAAAACTTCTTGAAACCAAATGGTCCAAGAAGATGATGGACTTTGCTCCAGAGCTGCAGGTGAGCTGATGGCCAAGGATCAGCTGATGGATTACCAAAAAGCCCTCGAAGCTTACGAGGTTGTAATCGGTCTCGAGGTTCACGTAGAGCTAAACACCAAAACCAAGATGTTCTGCGGTTGCGCCAATGTGTTTGGCGATGAACCAAACACCAACGTTTGCCCTAACTGCCTTGGCTTTCCTGGAGCAATGCCTGCTGTTAACGGAAAGGCGATTGAAAACTCAATCAAGATTGGCCTGGCTTTAGATTGTCAGATAGCTGCCACCGGAAGATTTGCAAGAAAGAATTACTTCTACCCAGATCTTGCAAAAAACTTTCAAACTTCGCAGTATGACGAGCCCATTGCTTTTGAAGGCAAGATCGACATCGAAGTTCCTTCCGGCAAAGTCTTCACAGTTGAGATTGAACGCGCTCACATGGAAGAAGACGCCGGCAAGCTAACCCACGTTGGCGGTAGCACAGGAAGAATTCAAGGAGCCGAGTATTCCTTGGTTGATTTTAATAGGGCCGGTGTTCCACTGGTTGAAATCGTCACCAAGCCCATTTACGGCGCGGGCGATGAGGCGCCTGAACTAGCAGCAGCCTACGTCCGATCGATTCGTGAGATTGTGAAAAACCTTGGGGTATCAGATGCTCGCATGGAAAGAGGAAACGTTCGCTGTGACGCAAACGTCTCTATTCGACCAAAAGGAGAGGCGAAGCTTGGCACCCGAACCGAAACCAAGAACGTGAACTCGCTACGCAGCATCGAAAAAGCCGTGAAGTATGAAATCCAAAGACAGGCGCACCTTCTATCGCAAGGCGTTCCAATTATTCAAGAAACCCGTCACTGGCACGAAGACCGCGGAGCAACATCTTCTGGACGACCAAAATCTGACGCCGATGACTACCGCTACTTCCCTGAGCCAGATCTTGTTCCTATTCAGCCATCCAAGGAGTGGATCGAACAGATTCGAGCCACCCTCCCAGAAAAGCCAGCCATCCGCCGGAAGCGACTAATGGAACTGTGGGGCTTTAGCGAATTAGAATTCCGCGATGTAGTGAACTCTGACCTGCTCGACGAAATTGACGAAACCGTAAAGGCTGGAGCCAAACCACAAGCTGCCAGAAAGTGGTGGACCGGGGAAATTGCGAGAATTGCGAACAGCGAAGACAAGGACATCACTGAGCTTTCCATCACGCCGTCCCAGGTGGCTTCAATTGCCGAACTTGTTGAATCAGGCAAACTCACTGACCGATTAGCTCGCGAAGTTCTAACCGGAGTGTTGGCAGGCGAGGGAGACCCGGCAGCAATTGTCGCCGCTCGCGGACTCGAAGTTGTTTCAGATGATGCGGCACTTCTTGCTGCAATTGATAAAGTTCTTGCCGAGCAGCCAGATGTTCTAGAAAAGATTCGTGAGGGAAAGATCCAGGCAGCCGGTGCGGTGATTGGGGCCGTCATGAAAGCCATGGCGGGCTCGGCCGATGCCGCCAGGGTTAGAGAACTTGTTATTCAAAGAGCCACCGAAAGCTAAAAGTCGGTCCATTTAGCAGTGCATAACTCTGTGGATAACTTCAAGTTTTCCCTGAAGGTTAGGCGCTGCCAGCTGGGGAGAACTCTCAACCGCTTATAGAGCCTTTAGCTGGCCTGGCACCCATTGTGGCAACCGCTTCGGCCCCAGAGGCGGCGCCAGCCTGAAGTGAGCTCTGGATGCACTCGCTACCTAACTCAGCGAAGTGAACCTCTTGGACCAATCGAGAAATAAACCCACCACAAAATGCATCGCCTGCACCAGTTGGGTCGACAAGTTTTGCCTCCGCGGCAACAACCTCCAGGGCTGATCCGGAACCGACTAGGGCTTTGGCTCCTTGGTGACCGGAAGTTATCACCACCAGTTGGTTTTTGGGATCTAGGCCAAGCAGTTCTTGCTCTTCTAGATTCGGGAAAGAGAGGTCGGCAAGTTTCATCAGCTTCCGAAAGCTTTCAACCCCGTGATCTTTTATGAATCCGTATGAACCCGGGTCAATAGCTAGAAGCGCTCCCGCACTCTTAACTCTCGTTGCAAACTCGGAAACTTCTTCGAAGGATCTACCAAGCAAGCTGTATCCAGACAGATAGACAACCGCAAATCCTACTGGGTCAATCTTTGCTAGATCTAGGTCTTGGTTGGCACCACGGTCAGTCAGCATAGATCGGCTTTGTCCGTCAACCAATACAACTAACGACCCCGTCGGTTTTCTGCTGGATTGCAATTGACTCTGGATTCCCTGAGCGAGAAGGTCTTGCTCAAGCTTTACAACATCAGAACTTCCAACACAGCCTACAAAGCTTACAGATACACCGTTGTGTGAAATCCAGGCAGCAACATTGGCAGCTTGTCCCCCCATTGATTTTTGAATCTTGGCTTTGGTATCGGTGTTTGGTCTAATGGTTTCTTCTGGGATGACAATTAGGTCTTCGATGACATCACCGATTACCAAAACTTTGGTCACTGAATTTCCGCCCAAGCTTTTGCAATATCTCCAGCGACGCGAACGTTGTTTCTTGCTAAATCCAAGTTCACTTCCAGCGACTTGCCACCAGATTCTTCAACGATGAAACCAAGCAAGAATGGGGTTACCGCTTTACCGGTAACCCCCGCTTTCTTTGCAGCCTCAAATGCGATTGCAAGAACGCGGTCGTGCTCTTTTGGATCCCACTGTTTCTGAATTGGTATTGGGTTAGCAACAACGATTCCCTGCCCGTGTCCAAGTTCATCCTGAGCCTTCATTGCTGCCGCAATTTCTGCGACCGAGTCAAGCTGCCAGTCCAGTGTGTAGCCAGAGTCGGTTAGCCAAAAAGCTGGGAATTTGTTTGTCTTGTAGCCAATTACTGGAACCGACAAAGTCTCTAGGCGTTCGAGAGTTGCTGGGATGTCCAGCACGGATTTCACGCCTGCGGAAACAACAGTTATCTGAGTTAGCGCGAGGGTTGAAAGATCAGCGGACTCATCGAAGGTATCTATTGCTCCGCGGTGAACCCCACCTAGGCCGCCGGTTGCAAAAACTCTGATTCCGGCAAGGGATGCTAGGTGTGCGGTAGCGGCTACGGTAGTTGCACCGGAAGCTTTCTTAGCAGCAAGTATCGGAATGTCACGAACACTGGCTTTGGCTAAATTCTCGTTGGCAATTCGGTCGATGCCTTTGCCGTCAAGACCTATTTGCGGAACGCCATCCAGGATTGCAATTGTGGCTGGGGTAACACCAATACTTCGAAGAATTTCTTCAAATTCTTTAGCAGCTTCCAAGTTTCTGGGTCTTGGAAGGCCGTGGGAAATGATTGTTGACTCAAGAGCAACAATTGGCTTTCCAGAATCAAGTGCTTTAGAAACTTCGGGGGAGAGAACATACGAGGTCATGAGATAAAGCTAGCTCTCTTTTGTTGATGAGAATCATCTATTGGGGTGAGTAACGGGACTTGAACCCGCGACATCCTGGACCACAACCAGGCGCTCTACCAGCTGAGCTATACCCACCATGTCTTTGGGCTAACCCAAAGCTTCTATATTCTATTGCGTTTAGAGCTGGTCGGCTATTTGCTTAGCTTGGTTAGACTCTGGGCCAGGCTGGTCAACAAACACCGTGTGGCGATAGTAACGGAGCTCGGCTATCGACTCTCTGATATCAGCTAAGGCTCTGTGCCCACCAGATTTTTTAGGCAGCTGGAAGTAAACCTTTGGGTACCACCTTCTGGTGAGTTCTTTGATTGAGGAGACATCAATGTTTCGATAGTGAAGATGTGCATCTAGCTTGGGCATATATCTATTGAGGAACATACGATCGGTACCAATCGAATTTCCTGCCAAAGGAGCAGTTCTAGCTTCGGGAGCAAAGCTTTTTACGTAAGCCAAAATCTGATCCTCCGCTTGCTCGATGTCCAGCCCTGAGTCCAACACGTCAAACAGACCTGACTCTTGATGCATTTGGGTTACGTAATCACCCATTTGATCAAACGAATCTTTTCTGGGTTTGATAACAACGCTTAGCCCCGTCTCATCAAGCACCTTGAGTTCGGAGTCGGTTATTAAGACTGCAATTTCTACCAGCGAATCTTTCTCAACATCTAGGCCGGTCATTTCGCAGTCAATCCAGACTAGGTTCTCAATTGACTTCATGTTTCGAGAACCTAGCGTGCCGCTTTGGCAAGTCGGTGTGATTTGCTAGATCGTTTTTGGGCCTTGCGCTCTTTTCTTCCCTCAATCAGCCAGTAAAGGACTGGAACAATAATCAATGTCAAGACGGTGGATGACACAAGACCACCAATCACAACAATTGCCAGTGGTTGCGAGATAAATCCTCCGCCTGTTATTCCAAGTGCCAGTGGCGACAGGGCAAAGATGGTGGCAAGAGCTGTCATGACGATAGGACGAAGACGCTGCCTCGAACCATCCATGATGGACTGCTGAATTGGCTTGCCTTGCTTTCGGTATTGGTTTATGAGGTCAATCAAAACAATTGCGTTGGTGACCACCACACCAACTAGTAGCAACATTCCAATTAGGGCTGGAACACCAAGTGGGGTGTCTGTAATAAGCAGTAGACCCAGCGCTCCGGTGGCCGCAAACGGAATAGATATCAGCAAGATAAGCGGCTGCACCAAGCTGCTAAAGGTTGCAACCATGACTAGATAAACAATGGCAATAGCAGCAAGCAAAGCCAGACCTAGCTGACCGAAGGACTCGGCCTGATCGGCTGACACACCTCCGATTGTCGCTGTGGCACCAATTGGGACTTCAACCTCATCCAAGGCCTCGGTAACTGCCCTGGTGACAGCTCCTAGATCATCGGAGTCTGGGGTCAAAGAAACGGTAGCTACTCGATCGCCTTTTTCGCTGTTGATGGCAACTGGAGCTTGAACTTCTTCAATAACTGCGATCTCTTGTAATTCAATAACCCCTGATCGAGTTGGAATCTTGATGGCACGTATTTCATCCAAAGTTGTAGGGGTGCTTTCTTGGATTATGAAAATCGGTGTTGATTCGTTTTCAATGTTTACCGAACCAATAGAACCAGGACGTAAAGTCGCAGCAACTAGTCCTGAGACTTGAATCTCGGTGAGTCCTGTTTCGGCAGCCTTCAGTCGATCAACGGTAATCTTTAGGGTTCTTTGTTGCTCAGACAAGGAAGATGAAATCTCCGAAATGTTTTCAACGCCGATCATTCCGGCTCGAACTTTGTCAACCGCTTCAAATAAAGCATCATCGCTAGTAGCCGTTAGCTTGATATCAATGGTTCCAGAGCCACCGAAACCACCGCCACCGCCTGCGGAAATTGCAGCATCGCCGATGTCGGTTCTTGAATCTAACTCAGCTTGGACTGCTTCTTGAATAGCAAGGTTATCGGCACCTTTTTGGATTGAAACTTGAATTGTGGTTACGTTTGAGTTACCACCAAAGTTGACTCGGCCATCTGCCTGACCGCCGTAAGTTGCAAGCACGGTTTCAACACCTTCTTGGTCCAGAATCAGATTTTCAACTTTCTTGGCCGCCTCGTCTCGCTGCTCGAAGGTGCTACCGACGGGAAGTTCTTGCCTTACCGAGAAAGTGTCGCCTCCAAAATCTCCAATGAAGTCAGTTTTGAGCTGTGGCACAAGCGCAAAAGTGAATCCCAAAACAGCCGTTGCGGCAATTAGCGTCACAACTGGGCGTGCCTGGGTGGTTTTCAAAACTGGAATGTAGCCCCGCTGAAGCCAACTACGCTTTTCTTTTGCTTCCTCTAACTCGCGAGCTTGTTCCATGCGCTGTTTGGAAGCTAGCTCCGTTTCCATGGCAGCATCTTCGGAACCTACCGGTGCCTTCAAGAACCAGTAAGCCAGAACCGGAACTATGGTGAGTGAAACAACCAAAGAGGCTAGCAACGCGATAGTGAAGCTGAGGCTAAATGGCCTAAACAGCTCTCCAACTACCCCGCCAACCAGAGCTACCGGCAAGAAAACCGCAACTGTGGTAATCGTTGCTGATGTGATTGCGCCAGAAACTTCCTTGACGGCATCGATAATCGCGCGCTTTTTGGGTTCGCCGTAGGACAAATGTCTGTTGATGTTCTCGATAACAACAATTGAGTCATCCACCACACGACCCACAGCGATAGTTAGAGCGCTCAGGGTAAATAGGTTCAAGCTATATCCCGAAACCCATAGACCTATGAAGGTAACAAGTAGTGAGGTTGGGATGGAAATCGCCGTAACAAGGGTAGAGCGAATAGAGGCAAGGAATAGCAAGATGATCAAAATTGCAAATGTAAGGCCTAGCAAGCCTTCAATGGTTAGGTTCTCCAGCTGCTTCTCAACAAAGGGTCCTTGATCAAACACCGTGGTGATCTCTACATCGCCACCTAGTTTTTCAACCAGCTCTCCAATTTTTGACTCAACTCCGTTGGAAATTGCAACCGTATTACCTTCTTGAGTTTTGGTTACCTGAATGCCAAGCGAGTCAAGACCATTGGTTCTGGAAATGGAACTGACTGGTTCGTAATCGTAAGTCACCGTGGCAACTTCGCCAATAGTGAGAATCTTTGGAGCTAGTGTCGCTCCCGTGAAGCCGGAAGGGACTTGAGCAAAAGAAGTTGTCGAAGCGATCAAAGGGAGCTTTTCAAAATCTTCCAAAGCGTTAACATTTGTTCCGATTTCGATCTGTAGTTCACCCTCGTCATCAGTAATTGAGCCGGCAGGCAGAATAAATCCATTGGCACGAAGAGCATCTGTGATGGATTGCTGACTGAGGCCATTTTGGGCCAGCACATCAGATTTTAGATCAAGAGTGATTTGCTTCTTTTTGCCTCCGGCAACCGTTATCTCTTGAACTCCAGGCACTTGGGACAAAATGGGAACAGCGATATCTTCTAACACCTCGGAGATGGCTTCGTTATCTCCAGTGGTTGATGCAACTGACAAAACAATGATTGGCACACTGTCAAAAGATCCTGAGATTACTCGTGGTGCCACGTCTGTAGGAAGTGAGTCCTGGACATTGGAAACCACGCGGTTAAGCTCCTCTTCCACCTGCGCAGTGGTTACTCCAAAATCAAACTCCACTCGAACAATGGACAGGTTTGCCCTTGATGTAGAGGTGACATTCACTAAGTTTTTTAGAACCCTGGCTTCTTCTTCGATGATGGAAGAAACCTGAGCATCGACAACTTCTGGAGAGGCTCCTGGGTAGCTAGTGACAATAGAGGCTTGGGGCACCTCGAAAGATGGCAACAGCTCCTGCTTTAGGGACCCTAAGGAGATCAAACCAGCGACCGTTATGAGGATGGTCAAAAGGCCCACTACTGAGCGGTTAGCCAAAGATGCGGTCGAGAGTCTAAACAAGGATGTCCCCTAAATTAAGTGGTGGGTTTTTGTACTTACTAAGCAAACCACCTATCGGGCAAGGTAGCAAAAGCTATACCCATGCTCTCAGGCAGTTCCCAGTAACTAACAGACCTGAAGAGCTCAGGCGTAGGCTAAGGACATGAAAAAAGCCCTAAAAATCCTTACCAGAATTGCCATAGGACTTCTTGTCGCAGCTCTAGTTGTTCCATTTCTAATTCCGGTTGAGACCACCGGTACCAAGACCTACCAAGAGGCAGCGGGAGCATCTGCCACCTTCGCTACCGCCCAAGGGATAGACATTTATACCGATGTCACCGAATTTGACTGCCAAGAAGGGAAGGACTGTAAGAATCCACCGGTGTTTATTTTGCTCCACGGGTTCGGGGCCAACACCTTTTCATATCGTTTTGTCACAGAGCCACTAAGTGCCTACGGTGAAGTCGTAGCCTATGACCGCCCAGGCTTTGGCTTCACGGAAAGACCTACCAGCTGGGAGGATGAGAACCCTTACGGTTCGGCTGGCAATGACCTGATTCTTGACGAGTTGATTCAAAAGTACGCAGCCAACCAAGATGTCTATCTTGTTGGACACTCTGCTGGAGGAACTCAGGCAGCTCAGTACGTGGTGGATAACCCTGGTTCAGTAACTGGTTTGATTTTGATTTCACCAGCGATTTTGTCCTCGGCTGGTTCACCGTCTGGCTTCAATTGGATTTTCAGCATTCCTCAGTTAGATCACTTAGGCCCGCTGCTGGTTTCTTCAATTGCCTCGAGCGGAATGGACTTACTAGATAGGTCATGGTTCGACAAAACCAAGATCACCGAAGAGATTAAAGCCGGTTACCGAGCACCGCTAGATATCATCGGCTGGGAAGAAGGCTTTTGGGAATTCAACCGAGCCCCGCGAACCTTCGATGTCAAGAATCGACTACCTGAAATAACTATTCCAACACTTCTCATCACTGGCGATACTGACGTGGTGGTGGCAACTGCAGACACCGAGGCGCTCGCAACCATGATTAAAAGCTCAACTTTGGTTGTCATCCCACAATCAGGCCACCTTGCCCAAGAGGAAAACCCTCTAGAAACCATGCAGGCAATAGCTGACTACTGGAAGAACCTAAACAAGTAGTTTGGGAACAAACTGGCTGCATATTGGTTGACCTCAAAGCACTAGAGGAGATAAGGAATCAAAGAGTGAACATTAGGTTTGGGCTAGATACCTTCGGGGACATGACCCTCAAGGACGATGGCACACCCGAAACTGCAGGCCAGGTCCTTCGAAACGTGGTCGAGGAGGCTGTCCTAGCCGAACAGGTCGGTCTCGACAATTTCAACATCGGTGAGCACCACCGCGATGACTTCGCGGTTACTGCCCCCGATACAGTGCTTGCTGGTATTGCAACCAAAACCAAAAGAATAACTCTCGGATCTGGTGTGACGGTTTTGTCCTCAGAAGACCCAATCAGGGTCTACCAGCGCTTTGCCACCTTAGATGGTTTATCCAATGGCCGTGCGGAGATAACCGCCGGAAGAGGGTCCTTCACCGAGTCCTTCCCGCTGTTTGGCTACGAGCTTTCCAACTACGCAGAACTTTTTGAACAGAAACTAGAAATGCTAGTTGAGCTACTCAAAGAAACACCGGTCAACTGGTCGGGTTCAATTAGGCCGCCTCTTGTGAACCAAGAGGTTTACCCAAAGACCGAACGTGGTCGAATTCCTCTTCGAGTTGGTGTTGGCGGATCTCCAGAAAGCGTAATTCGCGCTGCCAGGCTAAACGCCAATCTAGCCCTGGCGATTATTGGGGGAGATCCTGCCAGGTTCTACCCATATGCCAAGTTGTATCACGAGCAGATGGAGAACTTCGGCAACGAGGTTCGCGAGATCTCGATCCATTCACCTGGTCACGTTGCCCAAACCGACGAGCAGGCTATTGAGGAGCTGTGGCCAAGTTATCAATCCAGCTTCGGCCGAATCGGAAGAGAGCGCGGCTGGGGCCCGATGACTAAGGATCATTACCTCAACGAAGTTCATCAGGGCAGCTTGTATGTGGGTTCACCAGAGACCGTAGCAAAAAAAATTGCCTATGCACTTCAGTCAGTTGGTGCTAACCGTTTTGACCTAAAGTACTCAACTGGACCGATGCCTCATTCCAAGCTAATGACCTCGATTGAACTGCTAGGAACCGAAGTTGTTCCTATGGTGAAGCAGATTCTTTCAGAGTCCCTTGCTAGCAAATAATCTAGCCCTCTCCTAATCGAAACTCTGGACAAGCTGAGCTAGTCTGAGGATCAACTGATAGCTAACAGTAAGGAAAATAATGAATTTCAAAGTTTTGTTTGCAGAGTTTCTAGGAACCGCCATTTTGGTTGCAGCCGTTGTTGGCTCTGGGATTATGGCCACTAACTTATCGGATGATGTACTCCTAGCCCTGCTGGTAAATGGAATCTCCACTGTCGTAGCTCTTGGTCTTGTGATCCTTGCCCTAGGACCGGTTAGCGGTGGTCACTTCAACCCGGCTGTCTCGATAGCCTTGGCTATTGACCAGAAATTTAAGGTCGCTAGAGTTGCACCTTACATTGCTGCCCAGTTAGCTGGAGCAGTTTCTGGTGCAGTGCTTGCCAACCTTATGTATGGCGCAGAAGCAATTCAGGTATCTAGCACTGGAAGGGTTGGCCTGGGAGCTGCCATTGGCGAGGTTGTTGCTACCGCAGGACTGGTGTTTCTTATTCTGAATCTCATCAGGACCAAGAGAACTGAACTAATTGCCGTGGCTGCTCCAGCATGGATCGCCGCTGGTTACTTCTTCACTTCCTCAACATCATTTGCTAATCCGGCGGCAACCGTTGGAAGAATCTTTAGTGATAGCTTTGCCGGAATCGGACCTGAGTCGGTTCCAGTTTTTGTAATTGCACAGTTGGTTGGAGCAGGGCTTGGAATTGTTTTGGCAAAAACGTTCGCTAATTCCAAGAAGAAGAAGTCTTAGGCGAAAGCTTCTGGTGGTGGGCATGAGCACACCAAGTTGCGATCTCCATAGACTGAGTCAACTCTTCTAACCTTTGGCCAGTACTTCCACAAATGCTGTGACTTGACAGGGAACACCGCCAACTCACGCGAATATGGGTGATTCCACTCTTCGGTCAAAATCTTGGCAGTGTGCGGCGCTTGTCGAAGTGGGTTATCTTCAGGGCTCCAGGTGCCGGCACCGAGCTGGTTGATCTCGTTCTTTATCGCGATCATCGCATCGATGAAGCGATCCACTTCTTGCTTGGGCTCTGACTCGGTTGGCTCAATCATCAGCGTTCCAGAAACTGGGAAGCTCATGGTTGGCGCGTGGAAACCGTAGTCAATTAGTCGCTTTGCGACATCGTCAACGCTCACACCAGTGTCCTTAGTGATCCCACGAATGTCGATGATGCACTCGTGAGCAATCAAACCAGCATTACCGGTGTAAAGCAGCGGGAAGTGATCTTTTAGCTTCATGGCAACGTAGTTGGCTGACAGAACAGCAACGGAGGTTGCATCACGCAAGCTCTGGTTACCCATCATGCGAATGTATGCCCATGAAATAGGCAAGATCG
>ERZ1022756.66-NODE-66-length-39269-cov-10.271638_pt1 | contig 39269 bp, 31 predicted proteins | sample MGYA00520902_ERZ1022756 | MGnify/ENA primary metagenome ERZ1022756 (study PRJEB33162, sample SAMN09537601) | freshwater metagenome | isolation source: freshwater | place: Canada:Alberta | collected 2017-07 | study: EMG produced TPA metagenomics assembly of the...
GCGGCAGGGGCGGGCAGGGCGGGGCGCTGCTGGTCGATCCAGCTGCGCGTTCGGTCTGCCAGTTGCGGCAGGTCGGCACGGACGATGGTGTCGGCCTTCACCTCGGGCTCGCGGCTGAACAGGAAAGCGCCGATCAGCACCAGCAGCACGGCCATTACCACGGCAAGGAAACCGAACAGGCCAAGGCCGTCGGTCACTGCGCCGATGATACCTGCGCCGATGAACAGGGTGATGACGCCAGCCAGCGCCAATATCGCAAAGCGTTTGGCGCGCCGTGCCGCGCGCCGCGCGGTGTGCGCCACGCTCTGCATCGACTGGTCGTTGATGCGCGCACGCACCCGCTCGATGCCAGCTTGCGCCTTTTCGATCACTGCATCGACTTCGGCCGAACCGCCGGGGGGAGAGCGTTTGGTCATCGCGTTGCGATCAGCCCTCCAGCGCCGCGAACGGGCTGTTCTTGCCTGAAACCTGCGCCTGTGCCTGCGCCTGTCCTTCGGCGCGGGCGATGTAGCCGCGGGACTTCTCGACCTCGGTGGACAGCGTGCCGATCGTGGTCTTCATGCTGTCGAGCGCCTTGATCTTGAAGGTGTCGACCGCGTCCATCGTGTCATAGATGTTCTGGAATGCGCGCTGCAGCGTTTCCAGCGGGATGGTGCTCGCGGCTGCCTGATCGTGGATGCGCGCCGTATTTTCCTTGAGCAGCGCACCGGTGGAATCGATGATGCCGGCGGTGGTGGAATTGAGCGCGGTGATTTGTTCCAGCACCATGCGCTGGCCGGTCATGGCCTGCGCGACCGTGACGGCGGTGCGCAGCGCGCCGACCGTGGTCGTGCTCGCCCGGTCAACGCCTTTGATCAGCTCGACATTATTCTTCTTCACCAGATCGAGCGCGAGATAACCCTGCACGCTCACCGCCAGCTGGGTCAGGATGTCCTGTCGCCGCTGCCGGACATAGAATAGCGCGCTTTCGCGCAGCGCCTTTGCTTTTTCGGGGTCGGTCGCGTCAAACTCGGCGGCCTTCTGTTCCAGCCGCTCGTCCAGCAGCTGCGCGACATAGGCCATCTGCTCCAGCTTACCCATCGCCGCCCACAGATTCTGGCGTTCGATGTCGATGTCGCCATTGTCCTTGATCAGCGTCGTCTTGCCGCTGTCGAGCGCGCCGAGGATATTGTTGATCGTGTCCTGGCTCGATGCATAGCTGTCGAAATAGCTGCGCATCTTGTTGCCGAACGGGATCACCCCGAACAGCTTCTTGCGGCTCAGCTTGCCCTGTTTGCCGGGGTCGAGATCTTCGACCACGCGGCGCAGTTGGGCGAGGTTGGTGCCGACGTCATTGTCGCGGTCCATCGCGCGGATCGGCCGGTCGAGGAAACGGTTGCTGTGCTGCGCGGCGGCAGCGATCGACTTGCGCCCCAGATTGGTGATCTCGTCGACCTTGCGCCCGAAATCGGGGCTGTTGGTCTCGGTCGAGACAAGGTCGGCGACAAAAGAGTCGGCCAGCCGTTCGGCTTCGGTCCGTTCGGTCTCGCTGATCTTGACCATGCCTGATGCGCTGGCCGGCGCGATGACTGGCACCGGCGCTGGCGGGTCGAGCGTCAGCGGCGGATCGAGAGTGGTCGTCGTCGTAGTCGTACTGGTCATGGTCCTGTCCGCTCTTTCCCTACCCCGTTCGCAACAGTGGGGAGCAATGCCCGCCGCTGCAAGGGGAAACGCTGTCTTATATAGATAGGACAGCGGCGGCGCGCAACGCCGTTTACCGCCGCGCCAGCACCGGCGCGATCCAGGCAGAAAGGATCAGCTGCGCCAGATGATAAAGCAGGATGGGGAGCAGGATCATCCCCGCAGCTTGCGGGGGAAACAGCAAGGCGGCGAGCGGAGCGCCGACCGCCAACGATTTGTGCGAACCCAGAAACAGGATTGCGCTCTGCGTGCCCTTGTCGCGGGTCAACCGTCCGCCCAGCCACCAGGCCCCGCCAAAGCCTGCGGCCAGCATCGCCGCCACCCCGCCGCCGATCAGGGCAAGGTCTGCCGGCGACAACTGGCTCCATATTCCGGCGATCACGGCAGCGGAAAAGGCGGCATAGACCGCAATCGCAATCGCCCCCTGATCGATCGATTTCACCAGCGCCGGATGCGCCAGCACCCATGGCCGCACCCAGCGTTGCAGCATCTGTCCGATCAGGAAGGGGAGGAGGAGGATCAGCGCGATACGCACACCCAGATCGCCGGACAGCGGCGGCGCGCCTTCCCGCCCCGCGAGCAGCGCGAACAGTATCGGCGTCGCTGCAATGCCGGCGAGGTTGCCGATGGCGGATCCCACCACGCTGGTCGCGACATTGCCGCCGGCCATGTTGGTGTAAGTGGTCGCTGACTGGACCGTGGTCGGCAACACCCCGCAATAGAGGAAACCCAGCGCCACCAGCGGCGGCAGCCAGCCGTCGAGCAACCGCGCGAGGCCGAGGCCCGCCAGCGCCATGGCGCCGAACACGAACAGCAGCACGCCGCCCTGGACCCGCCAGTCGGCCAGCCCGCGCATCACTTCGGCGCGCGGCAGGCGGATGCCGTGCAGCAGAAAGACGATGAACACCGCGGCGGAGGAGATCAACGAGGCGGTGTCGGCTGCCGCACCGCCCACCGGTGCCACGCTCGCCAGCGCCATCGCGGCGATCAGGATCAGGATGAACCGGTCGGGGATCAGGCGGGCGAGGATGGACATGCCGTTGGGGGCATGGCGGGGAAACATCCGACGGGCAAGGGGCGCGGATAGGCATGCTACGGCCTGTCCTGCCACCAGTTACGCTTGCCGCAATGCAGCAAACAGGCTAGGGGCGCGCGCTAACGCCCCCTTCCCCTGCATATCTGAGAAAAGAGCGCCCGCATGGCCCTGCGCAATATTGCGATCATCGCCCACGTCGACCACGGCAAGACCACCCTCGTCGACCAGCTGTTCCGCCAATCCGGCACCTTCCGCGACAACCAGCGCGTTGAGGAACGGGCGATGGATTCGAACGACCTCGAAAAGGAACGCGGGATCACGATTCTGGCGAAGTGCACCAGCGTCGAATGGCAGGGCACACGCATCAATATCGTCGATACGCCGGGCCACGCCGACTTCGGCGGCGAAGTGGAACGGATCCTCTCGATGGTCGACGGCGTGATCCTGCTCGTCGATGCCGCAGAAGGGCCGATGCCGCAGACCAAATTCGTCACTGGCAAGGCGCTGGCGCTCGGCCTTCGCCCGATCGTCGTCGTCAACAAGATCGACCGGTCGGACGCACGCGCCGCCGAAGTGCTCGACGAATGTTTCGAACTGTTCCTCAATCTCGGTGCCAGCGACGAACAGCTCGATTTCCCGATCCTCTACGCGTCGGGCCGCAACGGCTATGCCAGCCCCGACATCGAAGCACGCTCGGGCGATCTCAATCCGCTGTTCGAAACCATTGTCGGCCACGTCCCCGCGCCAAAGGTCGAGGAAGACGCGCCCTTCACCATGCTGGTGACGCTGCTCGATCGTGACAATTTCTTGGGCCGCATCCTCACCGGCCGCGTTGCCACCGGTACCGTCAAGGTCAACCAGCCGATCCACGCGCTCGACAGCGCAGGCAATGTGATCGAAGCGGGCCGCGCGTCCAAGCTCTTCTCCTTCCAGGGGCTGGAGCGGGTGCCGGTCGAACAGGCGAGCGCAGGCGATATTATCAGCCTCGCCGGCCTTGCTGTCGCGACGGTTGCCAACACCATTGCCGAAACCAGCGTGACGACAGCGATCGCCGCTCAGCCGATCGATCCGCCGACGCTCTCGATGCGCTTTGCGGTTAATGATAGCCCGTTCGCGGGCCGCGAAGGGGACAAGGTCACCAGCCGCATGATCCGCGACCGCCTGATGCGCGAAGCGGAATCGAACGTCGCCATCCGCGTCACTGAAAGCGCGGACAAGGACAGTTTCGAAGTCGCCGGCCGCGGCGAGCTCCAGCTCGGCGTGCTCATCGAAACCATGCGCCGCGAAGGCTTCGAACTCGGCATCAGCCGCCCGCGCGTGCTGTTCGGCAAGGATGACAGCGGCGCCCGCACGGAGCCTTATGAAACCGTCGTCATCGACGTGGATGACGAATATTCGGGCACGGTCATCGAAAAGATGAACCTGCGCAAAGCCGAATTGACCGATATGCGCCCCTCTGGCGCGGGCAAGACGCGCATCACCTTCTCCGCCCCGTCGCGCGGCCTCATCGGCTATCATGGTGAATTCCTGTCCGACACGCGCGGCACCGGCATCATGAACCGGCTGTTTGAGAAGTATGGCCCTTATAAGGGCATCATCGAAGGGCGCCCCAATGGCGTGCTCATCTCGATGGGCACCGGCGAAGCGGTCGCCTATGCGCTCAACGCGCTGGAGGATCGCGGCGTCCTGTTCGTCCAGCCGGGCGAGCCGCTCTATGAAGGCATGGTGATCGGTGAAAATGCCAAGCCCGACGATCTCGAGGTCAACCCGCTGAAGTCGAAGCAGCTCACCAACTTCCGTGCGAGCGGAAAGGATGATGCGATCCGCCTCACCCCGCCGCGCCGCGCCACGCTCGAACAGGCGATCGCCTATATCGACGATGACGAGATGGTCGAAGTGACGCCCAAGTCGATCCGCATCCGCAAGATCCACCTCGATCCGCACGAGCGCAAGCGTCACAAGAAAAAGCTCGAGGCGGCTTGAACCGCCGCATATCGAATTGAGCAATATTTCGGAGCTCGAAGATGTCTGACACCCCTCCCGACCGTCTGTCGGTCAATCCGCAAAGCCCGCATTTCGGCGGCGATCTGCTCAACCGCGGTATCGGTATCCGCTTCAAGGGCAAGCAGCGCCATGATGTGGAGGAATATTCGATCTCCGAAGGCTGGATCCGTGTCGCTGCCGGCAAGAGCCGCGACCGGTTCGGCCAACCGATGACGATCAAGCTGTCGGGTGAGGTTGAGGCCTGGTTCGAGGATAGCGTCCAAAAGGACGAAGAGGCCTAAGCGCCCCTGCTGCGGTGAAAGCCCCCGGCTTTCACCGTGCTACAAATAGTTCAGATTAGCGGCCCAGGCTTTCGACGATGCGGCCGAGCGCGCCGTCGGCGTCCGGCGTAAAGGCGGGCGCGCTGTTCGCGGCGATGGTGGCGGCATTGCTGCGGCCATTGCCCCAGACGCCGTCGGGATAGATGAAGCCGCTGACCGGATTGCTGCGCAGGCCGAGATCGCCGATGGGCGCATACCAGACGCGCACTTCGGACCAGTCGCCAGCCGCCGATACGTCAACCACGCGTACCCCGCGCTCGATCTGGCCACGGCGGCCGTTGATCGGCGACCAATTGGCATGGTCGATCAGGAGCTCGCGGTCGGACACAATGGCGCTCACCACCGCGACATGGCCGATCGGCATTCCGCGGGTCGGGGCAAAGTGCATCACGGCGCCCACGCGGGGATCGCGGCCGCGCTCGTAGCGGCCTTCCGCTGCGGCCCACCAGTCGCGGGCATTGCCGAACAGATCGATGCCGGAGTTGGCGCGCGCAAAGGGTACGCACTGGAGATAGGTGGTCGCGCTTGCGGCCGTCGCGGCGACGGATGCGATCATCAGCATCATCGCGACAATGGCGGTGCGCAGCGAAGCGATCATGCGAAGGGCGACCCTATATCCCTGAAACGAATCCGGTTTTGCGCCGGTGAGTGTCGCTTGCAGGTCGGTGGACGGGGAGGCAACCGCTCGGCCCGCCGCTTTCGGTGAACGGTGGGTGATTGGCGATGGATGGTTCCGGGCGCTTGGGTTGACCCCGGTCCGGTGCCCCCTCAGGCGCTGCGTGATCGCAGCGGGGGATTGGTTTGAAAGATCGCCAGAGCGTCTTCCGCAGTCATCGGCCGGCCGAAATAATAGCCCTGCAGCTTCTTGCAGCCGAGTGCGATGATCGCCTTGGCCTCTTCCAGCGTTTCCACGCCTTCGGCTGTGGTGGACATTTCCAGACTTTCGGCCAGCGCCACCACCGCACGGATGATCGCGATGGATTCGCGCGCACCAGTCAGCGCACCCTTCACGAAGCTGCGGTCGACCTTGATCGTGGAGAACTGCCCCATGCGCAGATAACCGAGCGAGGAATAGCCCGTGCCGAAATCGTCGAGCACCAGCTTGACGCCGAGCCCGCGCACCTGGTCGAGCGTCGCCATCGCGCCGGAAACTTCGCGCAGGAAGACGCTTTCGGTCACTTCGAGTTCGAGCCGCGACGGCGCGATCCCGCTGTGCGCCAGCGCCTTCATCACCGCTCCGACGAAGCCGGGGGAGGCGAGCTGTTCGGCAGACACGTTGACCGCCACCTTGGTCGTCAACGGCCAGCGTGCGGCCTCACGGCAGGCGGACTGCAGCACCCACTCGCCGATCGGGCCGATCAGGCGGCTGTCTTCCGCCACCGGGATGAATTTGGCGGGGGACACGGGCCCAAGTTTGCCGTTGGTCCAGCGCAGCAGCGCTTCGAAACCTTCGACGCTGCCGTCGGCATAGACCACCGGCTGGAACACGACCTCGAATTCATTTTTCGCCAGCGCTGAGCGCAGTTCGATTTCGATCTCGCGGCGTTCACGGGCCTGATCGTGCAGTTGCGGCTCATAGCTGTTGACGACCCCGCCGCCCTTGTCCTTCGACCGGTAGAGCGCAAGGTCGGCGTTGCGGGTCAGCGCTTCGACCGTAGATCCGTCACGCGGGCCGACCGCATAGCCCAGGCTCGCCCCGACATAGAGGGTGTGCTGGTCAATCTCATAGGGCAGGGAAACCAGCTCGATGATCCGGCGACCCAGCAGTTCGACTGTTTCGATGCTATCGATCTCGCGCATCACCACGGCAAATTCGTCCCCGCCCAGGCGCCCGGCGATGACATTGTCGTTGCACATTTGCTTCAGCCGCGCGGCCACCTGCGCGAGCAACCGGTCACCGATCGGGTGGCCGAGTGTATCGTTGACCGCCTTGAACCGGTCGAGGTCGATCATCAGAAAGGCGCAGCGCCGCCGCCAGGCGCGGGCCTGTTCCAATGCGCCGGCCAGCGTTTCGTTGATGTACAGCCGGTTGGGCAGGCCGGTCAGTGCGTCGAACCGCGCCAGATGCGCGATGCGGTCTGCCGATGCGCGCTGTTCGGTCACGTCCGATCCCACACCGCGGAATCCGGTGAATGCGCCGGCAGCATCGAATGCGGGTGATGCCGACAGTTCCCACCAATGTTCCTCATCGTCGATCCACACGGGCACGATCAGGTTGGCAAAGCTTTCCTTGTGGTTGAGCTTGTTGGCCAGATCGCGCAGCGGGGGGGCGATTTTGCCGCTTTCCCAGTTCCCGCCGGCCAGCATCTGGATGAAACCTTTGCCGGAGAGGTCTTCGGCATCCTTGCGAAAGGCATGGGCAAAGCGCGGCGAAGGGCGGATGATGCGCCGCTGTGTGTCGACCTGCCACAGCCAGTCGGCGCCGGCATCTTCGAACTCGCGCAGCAGCAAGCTGACCGTTTCGCCATGTTCCTCGGCTTTGCGGCCGACCAGCGCATGCTGGATGAATGCCCGGCCAGCGGACAGGATCGCCCAACTGATCACCGTGGTCAGGCAGATCACGGCGACCGCCGCGACGGGTGATCCGACCACCAGCAGCGACACCGCACTGATCAGGCCCACGATCGGCATGAAGCTGCAGAACAGGATCGGGACCGCCGTTGTCGAATAGGCGTAGACCGCCGTGAGGCCGGCGAGCACAATCCACGCCTGTTCGGCACTGCTGATGTTACCGGTGAGGGCAAACCAGATCATGGGTGATCCGACGATCAGGCCGCTCATGGTGCCGAGCAGGAATTCTTTTCCGATGAAGGCGCTGGATCCCTGGGCCCAGCCATCTTCGCGCGAGCGCCGCAGCATGAAGCGGACATACATGATCCCCGCGACCAGCCCCAGATAGGCGCCGAGCTGCCAGACCGGAATTGTCGCGAGATTCTGGATGGCAATCGCCATCGCGGCAAGCAGGACGCTGCCGATCTGGACCCATCCCACCTTGCTGACGAGCGCAACCTGCTGGCGGCGAATGTCTACCAGGTCGATGCCCGGCAGATCACCGCCGCATAAAACGGCGCGCAGCGGAAGTTCTCCACTGTCTCCGGCAACAGGCATCAAACGCTTCATAGAGCCGCGCGTAACCCGCAGCCGGTTAGCGTTTGGTTATTGTCCGGTCCGAAAAATCAGAAAAAATGCCTGTCCGTCGAATATTTTGCGTCTCAGGCCGCCAGATCATAGGGCTGGATGTCGCCTGACAGATACAGGTTGCGGGCCTTGGACCGGCTGAGCTTGCCTGAACTGGTGCGCGGCAGCGTGCGTGGCGGGATCAATTCGACGATGCACTGCATCCCCGTAATTGCCCGTACTCGCTCGCGAATTTCGCCATGCAGCCGCCGGCGTTCGGCCGGATCGCTGGTCCGGCAGTGGACCAGCACCGCCGGCGTTTCCTCGCCGCCGGGCGGCGTGATGGCAAAGGCGGCGATGTCGCCCGGCTTGAACCCCGGCAATTGTTCCACCGCCCATTCAATATCCTGCGGCCAGTGATTCTTGCCGTTGATGATGATCATGTCCTTGGCGCGACCGACGATGTAGATGTAGCCGTCGGAAATGTAGCCCATGTCCCCGGTGTCCAGCCAACCGTCCGCCATGCAGGCAGCGGTGGATTCCTCGTCGCGGAAATAGCCGACCATCAGCGACGGGCCGGTGCACCACACTTTGCCGATTTGCCGTTCGGGCAGGATGTTGCCGGCCTCGTCACGGATCTCGATTGCCATGTCGCGCGCGGGCTTGCCGCAGTTGACGATTGCGCGCCAGCGCTGGGGCCGGTCTTTGCGGCCCTCGCCGCCAGAAAGCTGTGCTTCTTCAACCAGTTCCACGATGATGCCTTCGCCCGGCGGCATGATGGAGACCGCCAGCGTCGCCTCGGCAAGGCCATAGCTCGGGAGGAAGGCCGATGCCTTGAAACCGGCCTCGGCAAATGTGTCGACGAACCGCTGCATCACGTCCGGCCGGATCATGTCCGCGCCATTGCCCGCCACGCGCCAGCGCGACAGGTCGAACCGGTCGGCGGGATGGGTCTGGGTGGAAACCCGGCGCGAGCAGATTTCATACCCGAAGGTCGGCGAATAGGAGAGGGTGGTGCCCGGGTTGCGGCTGATCAGATCAAGCCAGGCGAGCGGCCGGCGCGCGAAATCCTCGGTCTTGAGGTAATCTGCTGACACCTGGTTGGCGACCGGGGATAGCAGGCAGCCGACCAGCCCCATGTCATGATACCAGGGCAGCCAGGACACACAGCGGTCACCCGGCTGGACATGCATGCCGTGCGAATGTGCGGCGAGATTGTTAAGCAGTGCATGGTGCGTCACCGCGACCCCGTGCGGGAAACGCGTCGATCCGCTGCTGTACTGAAGGTAGGCGATATCCTCTCCGGATGCCTTGGGCAGCGGGCCTTCGCTATAGGGGAGGGCGGCAAAACCGTCCCACGCCAGCCCCTCGACCGACTGGCGCGCTGCGGCCTCGTCCCCCATCGCCGCGACATCGGGCGGGTAGAACAGCAGCTTTGCGTCACAGCTTTTCAGCTGCACTTCGAGCTGGTCGACATAGGCCCCGCGCCCGCCGAAGCTGGTCGGCAGTGGCAGCGGCACTGGCCAGGCACCCGCATAGATGGCGCCAAAGAAGAGCGCGGCAAATTCGGCGCTGGTTTCCGCGACCAGAGCAATGCGGTCGCCCGGCTTGATGCCGTGCGCAATCAGCCGATGCGCCATGGCAAGCGCGTCGCTGCGCAGCTCGCTATAGGGATAGGGCCGCGCCAGCCGGCCGCGCGCGTCATGGAAATTGAGGCCGCGCAGGCCGCCCGCCGCATAATCCAGCGCCTCGCCCATCGTCTCGAAGTCCGCGAAACGGCGCGGTTGATGGTCGTCGCTGGGCGTGGGCTGCAGGCTTGCTGCTGCGGCTGAATCGATGGTCAGGCTGTCAGTCGAAGGACTCACCTGTACGCTCCCTTGATCTGTTCTGGCCGTTGAAACGGCAGCAAAATTCATGCGCCGCACGGGCAATATCCGCCCCGCATAGCGATCTGGGGCCTAACGCGCCACTGGCGTTCAAATTCCGGCCTGACTGTGGCAAAAGGGCGGCGCATGGATGAAACGGGTGACAGCAATGGCCGGCGGCGCGGCCGCAAACGCCCGGGCAAGCCGCTCGATGCGGCCAGTCTTCCCGAACTCGCCCTTTTTTATCTGTCGCGCTTTGCCACCAGTCGAACCGGCCTTGAACGCTATCTGGTGCGGAAAATCCGCGAACGCGGCTGGGCGGGGGAGGGTGAGGCTGATGTGCCCGCGGTCGCCGACCGCATGGTTGCCTTGGGCTATATCGATGATGCCGCCTTTGCCGAGATGAAAACGCGCTCGATGCTGCGGCGGGGCCTCGGCGGGCGGCGGATCGCGACGCAGATGCGCGCCTCGGGCATAGCCGGTGACGATGTGGCGGGGGCCGATCAGCTGGTCGAGGATGGCCGGATCGCGGCGGCCTTGCGCCATGCCGAACGCCGCCGTTTCGGCCCCTTTGCCGCCGCCCTCCTCACGGATCGTGCCGCTATCGAACGTGCCGTGGGTTCCTTTGTGCGCGCCGGCCATGATGCCGCGCTTGCCCGCGCCATCATCCGCCTTGCACCCGGAGAATCGACGGATCAGCTGGACTGAGCGCTTGTCGCGACGTCGTAGAGCCGCCATGCTCATGCTGTTCGGGGTTTAGAGGATCCGTCATGATTGCCAGCCGCTATCTTCTCGCCTTTGTCTTGCTCTGCGCCATGCCGGTCGTTTCCGCCTGCAATGCCGGCGCGGCAAGCGGTGCTGCCCAATCACCCGCCGGGCTCGATATCATCACCGTCACCATCACCAGCGGAACGCAGTCGCATGAGGTCCGCGCCGAAGTCGCGCGCACGGCGGCAGAGCAGGCGCGCGGTCTCATGAACCGCAGCAGCCTCGCCGAAGGGGCGGGAATGCTCTTTCCCTTCCCCGAGCCCAAGTTCGCCTCCTTCTGGATGCGCAACACGCTGATTCCACTCGACATAATCTTCATCCGTAAAGACGGCACGATTGACCGGATCGCTGAAAACACAGTCCCGCATGATGAAACGCCGGTGGTCAGCGGCGGGCTGGTTTCGGCGGTGCTTGAACTGCCGGGGGGCACGTCGGCACGCCTCGGCATTGATGAAAGCGCCACTGTGCGCTGGGATGACGTGCGCTAGCATGTCGAGCGGGCTTGCTGACTGGCGGGCGCGGCGGTAAGCGGCTCGGCCATGTCCGTGCTCGCGAAAATCTTCACCTGGTGGAATGGTGCCACCATTGGCACCCTGCTCTGGAGCTGGCGCAATGGCGTCAAAGTGGGGGAGGATGCCACCGGCAACCGCTATTTCCGCTCGCGTGACGGCAAGCGCCGCTGGGTGATCTATTCAGGCTCCAACGATGCCAGCAATGTGCCGCCCGAATGGCATGGCTGGCTGCATGGCACGCATGATGCGCTGCCCTCGGAAGGCCTGCCGCCGGTGCGCGACTGGCAGGATGCGCCGCTGCCCAATCTGACTGGCACCACGGCCGCTTATCGTCCGGCCGGTGCGCTGGAACGTGGCGCGCGCCGTGCTGCGGCCACCGGCGATTATCAGGCGTGGACGCCCGACGCTCCGTGATCCGGGCAAAGGCCCCTCTGATCGGCGCGGCGCTGGCTGCCGCGCTGCTGCTTTCCGGCTGTGATCGCCAGGCGGAGGAACCGCCGCCTCCTGCGGAAACGCGCCCGCTGCCCAAGGCGCGCTCGACCGGCGCGGATGATGTTTATGCCGGCGTCACGCCGATGGAGGAGCGTGTGGCCGTGCTCGGCCTCCTCAACAAGCGCAACGGCCTCGTCCGCGATGTCACACTGAAACCCGGTGAAAGCATTCGCGTCGGCCGCGCGGTTATCCGCCTGCGCGCCTGTGAACGCACGGCCCAGTGGGAAATGCCCCAGGAAACCGGCGCTTTTGTTCAGCTGATCGTGCTCGATCACGGGTCGGAGGATTGGCGCCGGGTCTTCTCCGGCTGGCTGTTCAAGGATCGGCCGGAACGCAACATCGTCCAGCACCCGATCTATGACGTCTTTGTCAAAAGCTGCACGATGAGCTGGCCCGGCGAGGTCGAGGTGCGCGATGATGCGCCCGCTACCCCTGACGCGCCTTCGGCCAGCACCGCATCGAGCGAACCCCAGGCGCCCGCCGCTGAAGGGGATGCGCCTGCTGCTGCCCCGGCCCCCGCTGCTCCGGCACCTGCGCCCGCTGCAAATGCGGATGATACCGCCGGCTGAAGCAGCGCCAGATAATCGCTCTGGCTGATCTCCACTGCCCCCATTCGCTGCAGGTGGGGCGTCATGAACTGGCAGTCGAGCAGGGAAAAGCCGCCGACGCGCAGCCGCGCCACCAGCCATGCCAGCGCCACCTTCGATGCGTCCGTCTCGCGTGAGAACATCGATTCGCCGAAAAATGCGCGGCCCAGCGACACGCCATATAGCCCGCCGACCAGCCTCCCGCCCCGCCAGCATTCGATCGAATGGGCGTGGCCCAGCCGGTTGAGCGCAGCATAGCTTTCTTCGATGCTGTGGTTGATCCAGGTTGATTCCCGCTCCGGTGCAGGGGCCGCACATTCGCGGACGACAGTCCTGAAGTCGCGGTTGGCCGTCACCTCGAACCGATCGGCCCGGATCGTCTTGGCGAGCGAGTGGGAGAGGTGGAAACCATCGAGCGGCAGGATCGCCCGCCGCCGCGGCTCCACCCAATAGACAGCTTCATCCTCGCGGCTGTCCGCCATCGGAAATACGCCCTGGGCATAGGCGGACAGCAAGGTCGCAGGCGGGATGATCGTCGGCTCGGCCATGGCTGCGCGTAGCATTGGCGCGCGCATGGCCCGCCGTCCAGACCGCTGCGGCGCTCATGCCCCGCTCGTCCGACCTGTAAAATTAACCGACACTAAAGGGCCGGGCGATATGGGGGTGCTCGGGTCAGTTTTCCGGCCTGCAGCATTTCAAGCGACGGTCGCATGTTCCGCCTGTTCAAACATTATATCCCGCGTGTCGTGCTGCTGATGGCGCTGCTGGATTTTCTTGCCTTGTTTCTGGCGGCCGAAATCGCATGGGTGCTGCGCGCGACCCAGATCGGGATGGTGGTCGAACCCTTGGTGGAACGCCTCTGGCCGGGCGTGATCTTTGCCGTCGTGACCCAACTCGGGATGGTTGCGGTCGGCTATTATAGCCCGGAAGCGCTGCAATCAGGCCGCACGTCGCTGATGCGTCAGCTCGCGGCGGTGTCGCTGGCGGTGATCCTGCTGTCGACCCTCTATTTCCTGTTCCCCTCGGTCGCGCTGTGGCGATCGAACCTCGCCTTTGCCATGCCGCTGGCGATCCTGCTGCCACTTATCCTGCGCAGCATTTTCGCGCTGGCCGTGGGTGTCGATGCCTTCCGCCGCCGCGTGCTCGTGCTTGGCGCGGGCAAGCGCGCCGCGCGCATTGCTGATCTCGCGGCCCACCCGCAGGCACGCTTCTCGATCGCGGGCTTTGTGAACATGACCGATGCCGAACCGGTGGTGCCCGGCGCGGTGCATCGCGCCAGCCTCGACCTTCTGTCGGACCATGTTGTGGCGCTGGGTGCAGGCGAAGTGGTGCTCGCGCTGGAAGAAAGGCGCGGTGCGCTGCCGCTTGCCGATCTGCTGCGGGTCAAGACGACTGGCGTCCATGTTAATGAAATATCTAGCTTTCTTGAGCGCGAGACAGGCCGTGTCGATCTCGCCACAGTCAGCCCCAGCTGGTTCATCTTTTCGGATGGGTTCACTGCCGGCCAGCGTATTTCCAAAGTCGCCAAGCGCTTTTTTGACATCATCGCCAGTGTTGCGGTGCTGCTGTTGATGGCCCCGCTGTTGCTGCTGGCGGCCATCGCCATCCGCGTCGACAGCAAGGGGCCGGTTTTTTACCGCCAGATTCGCGTCGGCCTCTTCGGGGTGCCCTATCGCATCATCAAGCTGCGCAGCATGCGCACCGATGCCGAAGCCGCCGGACAGGCGGTCTGGGCCAGTGAAGATGATCCGCGCATTACCCGCGTCGGCCGTTTTCTGCGCGCTACGCGCATCGATGAAGTGCCACAGGCATGGAATGTGCTGAAGGGGGAGATGAGCTTCGTCGGCCCGCGTCCCGAACGGCCCGAATTCGTCTCCGAACTGGAGGCCGCCATCCCATATTATGCCGAACGGCATATGGTGAAACCCGGCCTTACCGGTTGGGCGCAGGTCAATTATCCCTATGGCGCGTCGATAGAGGATGGTCGGGCAAAGCTCGAATATGACCTCTATTATGTCAAAAATTACACGCCCTTCCTCGACATATTGATCCTGCTTCAGACGATCCGGGTCGTGCTGTGGCCGGATGGAGCGCGCTGATGGACAGCTATGCCATCGCCGCGCTGATCGCGGCCATCCTCTTCTTCGCCTTGGGGCTTGCCACTTTGGTGCGCCGCTCCGGCCGCGGCATCATCGCGCTGGTCACGGCTTTTGCGCTGACCGCCGTCTGGCTGCTTGCCATCGCGGTGCTCGGCTCTGTTACGGCCGAAGCCAAAGCGGCAGAGGCGATCCGCAACCTTGGTTGGCTGTGGTTCATGGCGTCGATCGCTGACAGCCGCAGCCGCGAACAGCGCATCAGCGCGGTCGGCTGGATCTATATCGGGCTGTTCAGCATCCAATGCCTGCTGGCGACGGTGGTCGTTGTCGCCGCTCAGTTCAACCATCCGCTGACCGGCCTCGAACAGACGATCACCTCATTGCAGATGCTGTGCGCAGCGGGCGCTTTGGTGCTGGTCCACAATCTGTTCGAAGCGGGCCGGGCGGATGAACGCAAGGCGCTGACCCTGCCATTGGGCGCCTTGGCTACCCTTTGGGCCTATGACCTCAACCTTTATGCCATCGGCTATCTCAGTGGCGCGCCTGCTGATCTGCTGCTGATGCTCCGGCCCGAAGCGATGATTGCGGTGGCCGTGTTGTTCGGTGTCGATGCGCTGCGACCCTCTGGCCATGGCGTGCGATTGTCCCGGCCGGTCGCGTTCCGCTCGCTCGCGCTGGCGGCGGTCTCGGGCTGGCTCGCGCTGCTCGCGCTGCTGGCGGCGTTGATGAGCGGTTTTGGCGGGGATTTCGGCGCCCGTGCCCAGGTCGGCGTGCTCGCGGCGGCGTTGGCCGCGATCGTCCTCACCTTTGCCTCGCCCCGCATCCGGGCGCAGATCCGCGTCTGGACGGTCAAGCATTTCTTCGAGCATCGCTATGACTATCGTACTGAATGGCTGCGCTTCACCGCGACGCTTAACCGGCCGGAGGACAGCGGCCTTTCGCTCGACGCGCGTGTCATCAAGGCGCTTGCCGATATTGTCGAAAGCAGCGGCGGGCAGCTCGTCGCGCGGGATCATGCGGGCGATTATGCCCTGGTCGCGCAATGGCCGGCGGATGGCGAAGGGCGGGCCCAGGACGCCAATTGGGCAGAACTCGCGCAATGGCTCGCCAGCGGCCGCATCGTCCAGTTTGATGAGGTGCGTGATGGCGCCGCCCCGGCTGCCGAAATCGCGGCAGTGCCGCCCCGCCTCGTTACCGATGACCGCGCATGGATCGCCATTCCGCTGATCCACCTCGATTCCGTGGAAGGGATAGCGGTGCTGGATAGGCCGCTCGTCAACCGCGCGCTCGACTGGGAGGATTTTGATCTGTTGAAAGTCGCGGGACGGCAGGTGGCGAGCCATCTTGCCGAAGCGCGCGGGTCGGAGGCGCTCGCTGAAAGCGCGCGCTTTGATGAATTTCACCGCCGCTTCGCCTTCATGATGCATGACGTCAAAAATCTGGCGAGCCAGATGGCGCTGCTCGCGCGCAATGCCGAACGGCACGGGGATAATCCGGCATTCCGCACCGACATGGTGGCCACGCTCAAACTGTCCGCAGACCGCCTCGGCCAGTTGATGCAGCGGCTGAGCCAGCAGGATATGACCCGCCCGGCACGGTGCGCGTCCGTCGATCTCGGCACTGTCGCGCGCAGGGTCGTGTCTGCCCGCCGCGCGCAACATCCGGTGCTGGTCGAAGGCGAAGCGCCTGCACCGGCCTGGGCCGATGCTGAAACGGTCGAACAATTGCTCGTTCACCTCGTCCAGAATGCGATCGATGCCAGCGCAGCTGATACGCCGGTCACGCTCCGTCTCGGCGGCGATGGCGACCATGTCACGCTCGCGGTCGAAGATCAGGGCATGGGCATGAGCCCCGCTTTCATCCGCTCGCAACTGTTTCGCCCGTTCAGTTCGACCAAGGATGGCGGCTTCGGCATCGGCGCCTTTCAGGCCCGGCGCCTCGCAGAGGCGATGGGCGGTTCGCTCACCGTCACCAGCCGCGAAGGCGAAGGCAGCATATTCACACTCACCCTCTCGCGCGCTGACAGCGTCGGCCGCGATGCACATCTTCAGGACAGCGAGGCAGCATGAGCCGCATCGACATCATCACCAAACAAAAGCTGCTGGTGGTCGAGGATGACCCCGGTCTGCAGACCCAGTTGCGCTGGGCCTATGAAGATTATGAGGTGCTCGTCGCCGGCACGCGGGAGGAAGCACTCGCCCTGATGCGGTCGGAGGAACCGGGGGTGGTCACGCTCGACCTCGGCCTGCCGCCTGATCCCGACGGGGTCAGCGAAGGCTTCCGCACGCTTGGCGAAATCCTCTCCTTTGCTCCCGATACAAAGGTGATTGTCGCATCCGGCCACAATGCCCGCGAAAGCGCGCTCACCGCCATCGCCGGGGGCGCATGGGATTTCTACCAGAAGCCGGTGGATATTGATGAGCTCGGCGCGATTGTCCGCCGCGCATTCCACGTCCGCAACCTGGAGGAGGAGAACCGCCGGCTGATGGCCGCGGTGCCGGGCGAGGTGACGATGCTCGGCGGCCTCATCACCGCCGCGCCGGAAATGACCCGCGTGGTGCGCACCATAGAAAAGGTCGCCGGCGCCAATGTCTCGGTGATGCTGCTGGGCGCCAGCGGCACTGGCAAGGAATTGCTGGCCAAGGGCCTGCATCAGGCTGGCCCGCGGGCGGCCAAGGCGTTCGTCGCCATCAACTGCGCCGCCATCCCGGACACATTGCTGGAAAGCGAGCTGTTCGGCCATGAAAAGGGCGCCTTCACCGGTGCGGTCAAGACCACTGAAGGCAAGATTGAAATGGCCGACGGCGGGACTCTGTTCCTCGATGAAATCGGGGACATTCCTTTGCCGCTGCAAGTGAAGCTGCTGCGCTTCCTGCAGGAACGCGTGATCGAACGCATCGGCGGGCGAAAACCCATCCCGGTTGATACGCGCATCGTCTGCGCCACCCACCGCGACCTCAAGGCGATGGTGGCGGAGGGCAGCTTCCGCGAAGACCTGTATTACCGCCTCGCCGAAATTGTCGTGCCCATTCCTTCGCTGGCGGAACGGCCCGGCGATGCCGTGCTGCTCGCCCGCCATTTCCTGCGCCATCATGCCGGGCAGATGAAGACGGCGGCACGCGACTTCACGCCGGATGCTGCCGCAGCCATCGAAAGCTGGCGCTGGCCGGGCAATGTCCGCGAGCTCGAAAACCGGGTGAAGCGCGCTGCCATCATGGCCGAAGGCAAGGCGGTGACCGCCTCTGATCTCGATCTCGAAGCGGGAGAGGGCGATGATGCCTTCGTCAATCTGCGGGCCGTGCGTGAAGCTGCCGAACGCCAGGCGATCGGTCGCGCGATGGCGATGGCAGACAATAATGTGTCGGCCGCCGCGCGCCTGCTCGGCATCAGCCGCCCGACCCTTTATGACCTCATGAAGCAGCATGGCTTTAACGCCGCCTAGCACCCGCCGGAAACGCAGAGCCGAAGCCGCGGCGGCGCGGCGCGCTGCCTTGCGCGCTCTGCCTTGGTACCGGCGGCCGTTGCTGCTGGCGCTGGCGGTGATTGCCACCTTGCTGCTCGCCTTTGCGATGGTGCGCGGGGTGCAGCTGTGGTTCGCCGATCCGCTGGCGCGCGGGCGTGAAGCCTATGCTGCTGGCGATTATCGCTCGGCCCGCGTTGATCTGACTGCGGCGATCGCCGGGCAGGAAACGGCTGCTGCGCGGCTGGATCTCGCCCGCGCGCTCATCGCCCTTGGCCGCGGCGATGAAGCGGCACGGCAGCTTGACCGCGCTCTTGCGCTCGGCGCGGCAGAGGAGGCCACGACTGTCCTTCGCGCCGAAACGCGGCTGCTGGCGGGCGATGCCGAAGGTGCGCTCGCCCAGTTGCGCCAGCCGGTGGTCGCTGGCGATGCGGCCGATGCCGCGCGCGTCGCTGCCCTGGCACATTGGCGCGCCGGGCGATTGGCCTCTGCCGACCTCGCCTTTACCCGCGCCATACAGGACGGTGCATCCGTGCGTGGCTGGATCGACTTTGCGCGCTATCGCCTTGCCGAACAGGATCTGGTCGGCGCGGACAATGCGGTCACGCAGGCGCTTGCCCTTGCGCCCCGCCATCTTGGCGCAGCAACGCTCAAGGCCCAGATCGTGCGGACGCGCGGCGGGCCTGTCCCCTCGCTGCCCTGGTATCAGGCCGTGCTGCGCGAAAACCCCCGCCATATCCCCGCGCTGCTCGGCTATGCCGCCGCGCTGGGGGAGGCCGGGCGCTATGCCGCGATGCTGGATGCGCTCACCAGGGTAGAAGGCATCGAACCGCGCAATCCCGACCTGCTGTTCCTGCAGGCTGCCCTTGCTGCCCGTGGGGGGGAACCTGCGCTCGCCCGAACGCTCATTGGCCGTATTGAGGGGCCGCGGCGTGACCAGCCTGATTTCTTGCTGCTCAAATCGGCGGTTGAACTGTCGCTCGATGCTCCCGTGCTGGCGGGGCAGGCGGCCGCCCGGCTGGTGGCAATGCAGCCCGATAATCGCCGCGCCCGCCGCTTGCTCGCGCTCGCTCTCGCGCGGGCGGATGACCTGCGCGGCGCCGTCCTCGTGATTGATCCGATCACCACCGCGCCCGATGCGGACAGCTGGTCGCTGTTGCTCTTGTCCGATGCCTTTTCCGGCATGGGCTGGCTGGAAGATGCCCGCCAGCCGCTCGATCGTGCCTCGCGGCTTGCGCCCGGCGCGCCGGGCGTCCTTTCCGGAACCGAAGGCGGGGATTCGCTCGATCCCGGCGTTGCCATCCCCGCTGTTCGCGCGCGTATTGCCGCTGGCCGGGCGGATGAGGCGCTCGGCCTTGCCATTCGCCTCGCCGATGCCAACCCCGGTGTCGCCCAGGCCCGGCTGCTCGCCGGTGATGCGGCGCTTGCCGCCGGCGATGCGGCTGGCGCGATCCGCCATTTCCGTGAAGCGGCGGCGATCCGCTTTGATGAACCGGCCATGTTGCGGCTGGTGTCCACCCTCTCCGGAACGGGGGACAGGGCAGGGGCGACGGAGGCGCTCTATGCCTTCATGGCGCGCTGGCCGGAAAATGTGGCGGCGATGCGTGTTGCCGCGGCCATGGCCGCTGAATCGGGTGAATGGGACCGCGCTAATGCGATCCTCTCTGCTGCCATTGCGCGGGCGGGGCCGAATGATGCGCTGCTGCTGATGCAGGCGGCGCGCGCGGCGATGGAAAGCGGGGATGTGGCGGCGGCGCTGCCGCTTGCGCGCCGTGCCTATCGGCTGCTGCCGGGCAATGGCTCAGCCAGTGGCATTTACGGCATCGTCCTCAGCCGCGCGGGGGAACGCCCGCAGGATGCGCAGGATCTGTTGCTAAAGGCGGTACAGCTGTCGCCCGATGATGGGCTGCTGCGCGAATGGCTGGCGGAGGCCAGCCAGCGCTGACAATCAGGCGTCGGCGCGTTCCAAAAGCTCGCGCACGTCAATGTCGAGACGGCGGATCTGGTCGGCGACCGGCGGCCAAACCTGTGTCAGGAATTCGGCGCGCAGCCGCGTACGCAACTGGTCGGCGGCCCCTGCCGCCACGAACATGCCGACCCCGCGCTTGACGGTGATCAGCCCTTCGTCCTGGAAACTCTGATAGGCTTTGGCCACGGTCAGCGGGTTGGCGCCATATTCGGCGGCAAGCGCGCGGACGGAAGGCAGCATGTCCCCGTCACCATAGTCGCCGTCGAGGATGCCTGCGGCGATCACGTCGCGCAGGCGCTGATACACGGGTTTGGACTGATCGAGCATCGGCGACCTATTGCATTAATACAGCAACACGTCAACCGCCAACCTCATGAAAAAGCGGGGTCGTTTCAGCTCAGTCATCATGCCATTCGCTGAACACGGCTGACAGGTCGGGGCGCGGGCGTTCTTCCAGCGCCTTCATCGCGCTGCCGATGAAGACATAGCCGATAATGCGGTCGTCCGGGCCGGTGCCGCCCAGCGTGCGCAGCATTGCCTCGCTCCCCGCTGGCCAGCCGGTCAGCCAGTTGGCGACAAAGCCATGGGCATGCGCTGCATTCATCACCTGCATCGCCATTGCGCCCGCGGACAATTGCTGTTCCCACAGCGGAATCTTGCTCGATGCGACCGGTGTGGAAAGCAGGGCGAGCATCACCGGTGCGTATCGCGCAAAGGCCTCGAACGTCTCGATTTCCAGTCGCCCCGCCTCGGGCCGCTCGGCACAATAGGCCGCGATGATCCGCGCGCCAAAGGCGTCACGCTGGCCCGGCGGGATGGCGATGATCCGCCAGGGGTTGAGCTTGCCATGGTCGGGCACGCGCGTGCCGATCGCGACAATGTCGGCCAGCTGCTCGGGTGAAGGGCCAGGCGCGGCCATGTCGCGCGCCTTGCCCGAACGGCGTGTGCGCAGCAGCGAAAGCGGCGATGATGTGTCGTTGAACATGGCGCTAAACCTAATGATTGCCTGCCCTTGCGACAATCCGGCTTGGCAAGACATTTTCTTGCGCTAGGGTTCGCGCACTTGCGGCCCTTGTTGGAGGGGGGCGCTAAAAAAATGGGTGGGGTCGTGACTGAATTTAAAGCCATGTCTTTGTGGGCCGAAGCGGACTGGATTGCCGCTATCGCAACTGCCGTGTTGGTTCTTTTCCTCATGGGTGGCGGCTTCATCGCCAGCCGCAAGACAGAGGAATTCGCCGGCCATCCGCGCGGCCTTTACATGCTGTTCTTTGCCGAAATGTGGGAACGTTTCTCCTTTTACGGCATGCGCGCGATCCTCGTTTTCTATCTCGTGCGTCACTGGGATTTTGCCGAAGGTGAAGCCAATGGCGTGATCGGTGCCTATGGCGCGCTTGTCTACATCATGCCGGTGCTCGGCGGCTGGCTCGCGGACCGCTATCTGGGTCAGCGCAAAGCGGTGCTGTTCGGCGGGATTTTGCTCGCCATCGGTCACCTGCTGATGGCTGTCGAAGGTGATGGCGGCCTCAGTGATCCGACCATCAACATCTTCTGGGCGGCGCTGGCCTTCATCATCGTCGGCTCGGGTTTCCTCAAAGCCAATATCTCGGTGATGGTGGGACAGCTGTATTCGGTTACGGATATCCGCCGCGATCCGGCCTACACCATCTTCTACATGGGCATTAACGCCGGTGCGGCACTCGGCACGATCCTCGTCGGTTATCTCGGCGAAACCGTCGGCTGGGCCTATGGTTTCGGTCTGGCCGGCATCGGCATGGTGCTCGGCCTGATCGTGTTCGTGGTCTATCGTCCGCTGCTCAAGGGCGCTGGCGAACCTGCTGATCCGGCCGTGCTGGCACGCCCCTCCTTCGGCGGTATGAAGTTTGAAGTGCTGCTCTATGCCATCGGCGTGGCGTCGGTCGCGGTGATCTGGGGCCTCATCCAATATCGTGATGTGATGCAGTGGCTGTTGCTCTTCTCGGGGCTGGCGCTGCTCGGCTATTTCCTCAAGGAAACCTTCAAGCTGGAACCCGTCGCGCGTCAGCGGATGTTCGCCATCCTGTTCCTGATCGCGCTGAATCCGCTGTTCTGGGGCCTGTTCGATCAGGCGGCGGGCAGCATCAATCTTTACACCGACAAGTTCGTCGACCGCGCCGGGGTGCCTGCCTCGCTGTTCCAGTCGATCAACCCCATCTACATCATCCTGCTTGCGCCGCTGTTCGCTTGGCTCTGGACCTGGCTTGGCAAGCGCAATCTCGAACCGTCGGCGCCCGCCAAATTCGGGCTTGCGCTGCTCCAGATCGGCCTTGCCTTCCTGGTGTTCGTGTGGGGCGCTCTGTCGGTCGGCGTGGAAAATGCGACGCCGGTGCTGTTCGTCTTCCTGCTCTATCTCTTCTCCACCACGGGTGAGCTTTGCCTGTCGCCGGTTGGCCTCAGCGCCATGAACCGGCTCGCGCCGCGCTATCTCGCCAGCCTCATCATGGGTGCATGGTTCTACATGACGGCGGTCGGCAATTTCGTCGCCGGCCTCATTGGCGAAGCCACGGGCGGTGAGAGCGGAGAGATGAGCAAGCAGGGCACGCTCGATATCTATTGGGATATCGGCCTCGTCTCCATTGGCGTGGGGGTTCTGGTTATCCTCGTTTCGCCGATCGTGAAGCGCTGGATGCACCTTGATACGCTGAAGGACGATGTCCTTCCCGCCCGCACATAACATTCGACCGAAAGGGGCTAGTCACAATGAAGCTCGTTAACAGGATATTGGCCACCGCCGCGATGGCGGCCGCGCTCTCCGCCTGCGCCGCAGGCGGGGGGAGCGGCACTTCCTCCGGGCCCGCCACCGCGGCTGCCCGGCCGGCACCGGTCAATCTTGATCCTTATCCATCGACCTACCGTCCTTTTGCTTCGGTGCCGACGGCGATTGTCGGCGCGACGGTGTTCGATGGCGAAGGCGGGCGCATTGAAAATGGCACGGTGCTGCTGCGCGATGGCAAGGTGGAGGCCGTGGGCGGCGCTGACCTTGCTGTGCCGGCGGGCTACACCCGCGTCGATGGCACCGGCAAATTTGTGACGCCCGGCATCATCGATGTGCACAGCCACTTGGGCGATTATCCCAGCCCCTCGGTCGAAGCGCATAGTGATGGTAACGAGGCGACGGACCCGACCACGCCGGAAGTGTGGGCGGAACACAGCATCTGGCCGCAGGATCCCGGCTTCACCCGCGCGCTTGCCAATGGCGGGGTCACCTCGCTGCTGGTGCTGCCGGGTTCGGCCAACCTGATGGGCGGACGCACGGTGACGCTAAAGAACGTCCCGGGTCGCACCATGCAGCAGATGAAATTCCCCGGCGCGCCCTATGGCCTCAAGATGGCCTGCGGTGAAAATCCGAAGCGTGTTTACGGATCGCGCGGGCGCATGCCCTCCACCCGCATGGGCAACCTCGCGGTTAACCGGCAGACTTGGGCACGCGCCGCTGAATATCGGCGCAAGGCGGATGCCGGTGAAAGCCAGCCGCGCGACCTTGCGATGGAAACCCTGTCAGAGGTGCTGCGCGGCAACATCCTGATCCACAACCATTGCTACCGGTCGGATGAAATGGCCATCGTCCTCGATATGGCGGAGGAGTTTGGCTACAGCGTCTCCACCTTCCATCACGCGGTCGAAAGCTACAAGATCGCGGATATGCTGCGCGAAGCGAACGTCTGTTCGGCGATGTGGGCCGACTGGTGGGGCTTCAAGATGGAAAGCTATGACGGCATTCCGGAGAATATCGCGCTCGTCCACAATGCCGGGGCCTGCGCCATCGTCCATTCGGATGATGCCAACCAGATCCAGCGCCTCAATCAGGAAGCGGCCAAGGCACTCGCTGCCGGTCGCCGCGCCGGTATCAACATTTCCGAAGCGACAGCCATGACCTGGCTGACCATCAATCCTGCGCGCGCCATGGGCATCGATGCGATGACCGGTTCGCTCCGCGCCGGAAAGATGGGCGATGTCGTGCTGTGGAACGGCAATCCCTTCAGCGTCTATTCGCGGCCCGAGCGGGTGTGGATCGACGGCGCGCTGATGTTCGATGCCTATAACCCGCGCCTGCGCCCGGTGAGTGACTTTGAGCTGGGCCAGCCCGGTGAAGGAGACGTGAAATGAGCCGTCTTGCTTCGCTCACTCTTCGCCTTGCGGCAGGGGCCGCCATGGCTCTCTCCGCGCCTGCGCTCGCACAGGATATCGCCATCACCAATGCCCGCCTCGTTATCGGGGATGGCAGCGCTCCGGTTGATGCCGGCACGGTCGTCGTGCGCGGCGGGCGTGTGGTGGCGGCTGGTGCCAATGTCGCCGTTCCTGCTGGTGTGCCGAGCGTCGATGCCGGCGGCAAATTTGTGACGCCTGGGCTCGTCGCTGGCTTCAGCCGCATCGGCCTCGTGGAGGTAAGCGCTGTCGACGCGACGGAGGATTCCAACTCGCGCACCTCCATCTTCAGTGCGGCGATCGATATCGCCCCCGCGCTCAACCCGCTCGGCACGCCGGTCGCGGTCAGCCGCATTGATGGTGTTACCCGTGCGCTGGTCTATCCGGGCAACAGTTCGGGCCTGTTCGCCGGGCGCGGCGCGCTGGTTGATCTCGGGGCGGACCGGGACATGGTGACCCGTGCCGGCCTCTTCCAATATGTCGAATTCGGCGAAGAAGGGGCAGCACGTGCCGGCGGCAGCCGCGCGGCGACCTTCCTCCATTTCCGCGCCCTGCTTCAGGAAGCGCGGGATTATGGCGCTAACCGTGCGGCCTATGACGGGCGCAGCACGGATAATATGCTGCGTCGCGCCGATGCCGAAGCCTTGCTGCGGGTGCTCGACGGGCGCGACCGGCTGTTCATCAAGGTTGACCGTGCGTCGGATATCCTCGCGGTCATCCGCCTGCTGGGCGAATTTCCCCAGATCAAGCCGACGCTGGTTGGCGCGGCCGAAGGCTGGACGGTCGCGAGCGAAATCGCCGCCGCCCGCATTCCGGTGATCGCGGTGGCGCTCACCGATCTGCCCGACAGCTTTGAAATTCTGGCATCGACGCAGAGCAACATCGGCCGCATGCGTGCCGCCGGTGTCAATGTCTCGATCGGCCTTGTCGATGATGAGGAAGTGCACAAGCTCGGCTATGCTCGCCAATATGCGGGCAACCTCGTTGCCTTGACGCGGGTTCCGGGCGCAACCGGCCTCAGCTGGGATCAGGCGTTCGCCGCCATCACCTCTGGCCCCGCTTCGGCGGCTGGCGTCGATGGCGATGTCGGCTCGCTCCGTCCGGGCCGCGTCGGCGATGTGGTGATCTGGGATGGTGATCCGCTGGAGGTCACGTCGGTTCCGGTCGCGGTCTATATCGACGGTGTCGAACAGCCGATGACCAGCCGTCAGCGCCGTCTGCGTGATCGCTATATGAACCCGGTCGAAGGTGACTTGCCCAATAGCTACGATCGATAGCATAATGATTTAGTTAAGGATTTTCGGAGGACGTCGTCGCGCGATCATGCGCGCAGGATGGGGGAGAAGTCGGGATGACAGGGATAGGCAATCTGGCGCTGGCCTGTGCCGCCTTCATTGGCACCCACTTCCTCCTGTCCCACCCGCTGCGCACGCCGCTGGTGCGTGCCATGGGGGAAGGGGCGTTTCGTGGCGTCTATTCGCTGGTCGCCTTCGCCACTTTCGGCTGGATGCTCTGGGCCTGGCAGGTGGTGCCGAAATCCAATCCCGCTTGGCTGGCGGGCGATGCTGTCTGGATCGTGGCGACGGTGGTGATGTGGTTCGCCTCCGTGCTGCTCGCCGGCTCCTTCATCGGCAATCCTGCACTGCCCATGCCCGGCGCAGCCGGCATGGCGATGCGCAATCCGGTGGGCGTGCTCGCCATCACCCGCCACCCGATGATGTGGAGCTTTGCTCTGTGGGCGGTCGTCCACATCTTGATTTGGCCGACACCTGAAAATCACCTGCTGTCGACTGCCATCCTCATCCTCGCGCTGGGGGGCGCTTTGGGTCAGGATATGAAAAAGGCGTCGCTGATGGGTGATGCCTGGCGCAGCTGGGGACGGCGCACGGCTTTCATCCCCTTTGCCGGCCAGATCAGCGGACGCATCCCGTGGGGCGCTGCATGGCCGGGTGCCATCGCGCTGGGGGGCGGGACCCTGCTGTGGCTGCTGCTCACCTGGATGCACACGCCCATGGGCGCACGGGTGGAAGCCGGCATCTGGCGCTGGATAGGCTGAGGCGAACGCCTCAGATCCGCACCATCCGCATACCCATTTCGCCATAGCGCGGACCCGCCGTCGCCCCCTTGGGCGATGCCGCATTGAGCGCGGCAAGGTCATCGGCATCGAGCACCAGATCGGCAGCGAGGACGCTGTCCTCCATCGTCACGCGCCGCTTGACGCCGGGGATTGGCACCACGTCCGGCCCCTGCGCCAGCAGCCAGCCGAGCGCGACCTGCGCGTGGCTCACGCCATGTTTGGCGGCCACCGCGCCGACCGCATCGACGATTGTCAGGTTGGCCGCAAAATTGTCGCCCTGCCAGCGCGGGTCATTGCGGCGCCAGTCATTGGCGGGCAGGTCATCCAGACTGCGGATCGATCCGGTCAGGAACCCGCGACCCAGCGGCGAATAGGGCACAAAACCGATGCCCAGCTCGCGGCAGGTGCCGAGGATGTCGTCCTCTACGTCGCGTTCCCACAGCGAATATTCGCTCTGCAACGCCGCCACCTGATGCACCGCATTGGCTGCGCGCAGCCGCGCCGGTGCCGCTTCGGACAGGCCGATGTGCTTGATCTTCCCTTCCTTCACCAGATCGGACAGCGCGCCCATCGTCTCTTCGATTGGCACATTGGGGTCCATCCGATGCTGGTAATAAAGGTCGATGCAATCGATCCCCAGCCGCTTCAGCGATCCTTCGACCGATGCGCGCGCATTGGCAGGTGAACCATCGATGCCGGTGATGCGCTTGTCGTCGAAACGGAACCCGAATTTGGTGGCGATGACCAGGCCGTCACGCTTTCCTTTGATCGCCTCGCCAACCAGCTCCTCATTCTGGAACGGGCCATAAATTTGTGCGGTGTCGAAAAAAGTGACGCCCATGTCGATGGCGCGGTGGATGGTGCGGATCGCCTCGCCCGGATCGGCTTCCTCGCCATAGACGATGTTGCCGTCCTTGATCATCGGCATACAGCCGATGCCGATGGCGGATACGGTCAGGCCGTCGCCCAAATTGCGCAGATGCATTGCTCGCTCTCCCTCAATTCCCCCGCGGATGTGCGGTGCGCCATTCGGTCGGCGTCTGAAACTCACCCTGCCAGATACCACGCCGCGCAGCCCGCGCCGACTCTTCTTGCGCTGCATAGGGGGCGGTGCCGCGTTCGGCGGGGCTGAGGGCCAATCCGGCCTCGACCATCGCCGCCCCGACATCCTCTGTCCCTGCCGCTGAACAGCGCGCGATGGCACGGCCGAAACCGTCCCGCGCCTCGACGATACAGTCGATGCCGCCCGCCAGCACCAGCGCTTCCAGCTGTGCCCGTGCCGCTCGCCCGCAGGGCCAGGCGTTGCCCTCTGCGGTCATGCAGCTCTGGCGATATTCGGGCGCGTCAATGCCATGGATGCGCACGTCCCCGGCACCGCTCAGGCGCATGCTGTCCCCGTCGATCACCCGTGCCGATGGCGCCGCAATCCGTTCGGGTGGCAGCCACCAGTCGGTGGTCGCCCAGCCCGCGACCAGCAGCAGCAACAGTGCCAGCGCGATGGCACGCCGCATCACTCGGCCTCGGCGTCGTCCTTGCCCGCGTCCTTGCCCGCCCGGGCATCGACTGTGGCGGCAGCGGCGACATCGTTGGAAACATTGCCGAGCGTGCGGATGATGTCGGGCAGCGTTTCGACCGCGACCAGCAGCGCCAATGGCTCGATCGGCACGCCCATCGCCAGCGCAATCGGCGCGATGGAGGATATGAAGCTGATCGAACCCGGCAGGCTCACAGCGCCCAGCGTCGTCGTCGCCGCGACAGCGACCCCGATCGCCAGCGTCATCGGCGTCAGCTCAACGCCCGTCAGATAGGCGACATAGATGGCGACCGCGAGGTTCATGGCCGGGCCGGTTGAACGGAACAGCGCCACCGCCAGCGGCAGCGTCACATCCGCCGTCGTCTCGCGCACGCCCAGCATCTTCGCGCCACGCAGCATGGCGGGGAGAGAGGCGAGCGAGCTTTGCGTGGAGATCGCCACCGCCTGTGACGGCAGTACCGCGCGCACGAACATCATCGGCTTGCGTCGGCCGCCGATGATGCCGAGCGGATAGGCGGCCGCCCACACAATCACCCCGATCAGCGAAACGATCAGGATATAGTGGAGGAAGACGCCGATGGCGCCCACGCCGGTCCGCGCCGCGACAACAAAGGCGAGGGCGGCAACGCCGATCGGCGCCAGCGCCAGCACCCAGCCGATCACCACCAGCATCGCATCGCCGATGGCGCTGAAAAAGTTGGAGAGCAGATCGCGTGGGCCTGCTTCCAGACGGGTGATCGCGAGCGCGAAGATCGCGGTAAAGATGATCAGCGGCAGGATCGCGTCATTGGCCGCCGCCGCGACCGGATTGGTCGGGATCATCGCCTTCACAAATTCGGAGAAAGCCGGCACCTCGCCGATCTCGCCTGCGCTGGCGAGGCTTCCGACCAGCGTTTCTGCAGCCGCAGCGGGGATCGGGAACATCTCGAGCAGCAGCGGCGTCATGAATGCGGACATGATCGCCCCGCCCCACAGCACCGCAAAGAAAAAGCCGATCGACCAGCCGGCGATCTTGCCTGCGCGCGCCGCCGCGACGGAGGTCACGATGCCGGTGATCAGCAGCGCGACCACCAGCGGGATGATCGTCATCTGCAGCGCACGCAGCCACAGCGCGCCGACGGGATCGACAAAGGCGGTGATGGCATCCACCCGCTCCGGAGCGATCCCGGCCAGCGCGATCCCCGCGCCAAGCCCTCCGATCAGGGCGATGAAGATGGCGAGCGGAGAGATGCGGGGCATCGGCAAGGTGGTGCTGGGCATCGGCGGGTGATGCCCGCACATGCCGCTTCGGGCAAGAGGCTGAAGGGAAAGGATTGCCGTTCCGTCTTTACAGCCGCGCCGTCCCTCTGCACTCTCCCCGCCTATGCCGCCATCAAGAGCGGCATTTGGGGAGAGAGCGATGACCGAACGGCCCGAAACCTTCGGCGCGGCGTTGGCAATGTGGGCGCGCGAAACGCCGCACCAGCCGGCGACGTGGTTCGAAGGCGTCGAGATGGACTATGCGACGCTCGATGCGCGCGCCAGTCAGGTTGCCCGCGCGCTGGTTGCCGCTGGCTTGGGAAAGGGCGATCGTGTCGCCTATCTCGGCAAGAACAGCGACCGCGTCGTCGAACTCACGCTCGGCGCGGCGCGTGCCGGCGTTGTCCTCGTCCCCATCATCTGGCGCCTGACGGGTGAGGAAATCGCCTACATCATGGGTGACAGCACAGCGAAGCTCCTGTTCGTGGGTGACGGGCTGGAAGATAGCGCCGTCGCGGCAATGGCTGCGTCGGGCGTCGCTGTCCCCGTCATCGGCATGGACCTCTCGTCGCCGCACTCCGGCTGGGCGGACTTTGCCCAATGGCGCGACGCGCAGGACGCCACCGATCCCGGCATTGCCGTCGCGGCGGAGGATGCCGCGATCCAGCTCTACACCTCAGGCACCACCGGAAAGCCCAAGGGAGCGGTGTTGAGCCATGCCAACGGCACACGCTTGCGCTGGGCGATAGAGGATGGCGGCCTGATGTGGATGCTCGCCGAACCCGGCGAAAGCGTACTCAACTGCATGCCTTTCGCGCATATCGCGGGCATCGGCACCGTCACTGGCGCCGTTTATTCCGGGCAGTTGCTGGTCATCACGCGCGAATTCGATCCCGGCGCCACCTTGGACATCATTGAACGCTTCCGCCTTGGGCGCTTGTTCCTTGTCCCCGCCGCGCTCGGCATCCTGCTTCAGCACCCCAAGGCTGCGACCACCGACTTTTCCTCGATCCGCACCTTCTCCTATGGCGCCAGCCCGATCCCGCTCGATCTGCTGAAACGCGGCGTCGATGTCCTGCAGTGCGATTTCGCACAGATGTACGGCATGACTGAAACCTGGGGCACGGTCGTCATGCTCCCGCCGGAGGATCACCGGCCGGAACGCGCCGCCAAGATGACGTCCGCCGGAAAGGCGCTGCCCGGCGTCGAGCTCGCCATTCTAGATGAGGATGGCAACCATCTGCCCCCCGGCAGCGTCGGCGAAGTCGCGATCAAATCGCCCACCAACATGATCGGCTACTGGAACAAGCCGGAGGAGACGGCAAAGACGCTCATCACCGGTGGCTGGCTGCGCACGGGGGATGCCGGCATTCTCGATGAGGATGGCTATCTCTTCATTCAGGACCGGATGAAGGACATGATCATCACCGGCGCGGAAAATGTCTATCCGGCGGAGGTTGAAAGCGCGATCTACGGCCATCCGGATGTCGCTGATGTCGCGGTGATCGGCGTGCCTGATGAAAAATGGGGAGAAGCGGTGAAGGCGATCGTGGTTGCCAAACCCGGCACCAGCCCTGACCCCGCCGACATCATATCTTTCGCCCGCCAGCGCATCGCCGGCTTCAAATGCCCGAAGAGCGTGGACTTCATTGATGCGCTCCCCCGCAACCCCTCGGGCAAGATCCTGCGCCGCTCCTTGCGCGAACCCTATTGGGCAGGGCGGGATCGGCGGGTGAACTGACCAGCGGCCAGTCCCACCCCTGCATGTCCGCTAACGGGACGCCTTACTGAGACCTGTCAGTCGGGCGATGCTGGCAATTCATCACCCGCATGATAGGCTCGGCGCGGGAAGCGGGCCTGACTGGCCTGTCTGACGCGCGAAACGGAAACAGGGTGTCTGACAGCAAGAGGATAACCTTGTCGCCATCGAGCTGGCGGCCCTTGCGGTTGCCTGTGCTGGTTGCCGTGCCCATTCTGGTCTTCTCGATTTTGCTGTCATGGCAGATGTACCTGTTTGACAGGCGCGCAGCGGATGCGCGGATCGACAATGTCGTCAGCCTCGCTGAATCCCGTCTCGCCAACCAGCTTGGCATGTTGGAAGGCTTGCGGGGCATGGTGCTGGGTGGCGGCCGCACTGATCGTGAAAGCCTGCGTGCCTATCTCTCCAGCGTCCGTGCGGGGGATCTCGCGCCCGGCATGACCGGCGTCGGCTTTGCCCTCGCTGCGGTCGGTTCGCCGGGGGAGGTCGAAGCCGTCATCGCCCGCGATCATGGCATGGACCGGCGTGTCTATCCGGCGATGACCGGCGATCTTGGCTTTCCTGTCACCATATTGGAACCGGAAACGGCGCGGAACCGTATCGCGCTTGGCTATGACATGTATGCGGAGCGACGCCGCAGGGCGGCGATGGACCGGGCATGGGAAACCGGCAACGCCGCTGCCACACAGATTGTTCGGCTGGTGCAGGACGCTCAGGACGGCGAACAACCCGGCTTTCTTCTCTATCTGCCGCTGCCCGCCGATGGGGATAGGCTTGCCGCCACCCATCCGGGCAGGCCGCCGATACGCGGCTTTGTCTTTGCGCCGATCAGTATCGGCGATTTCTTCCGCAATGCCCTCGACCCTGTTTTGGGCAAAGGCCTCGGCTTTCATGTGATCGCGCTGGAGGATGGCCGCCGGGTGGAATTGTTTGCCGATGGGCCCTTGTCCGGTGCGCGTGCGGTCCGTCGGCTGGCGGTGCTCGACCAGACCTGGTTGATCGAAGTCTATGACCCCTATGGGGGCTATCTTCATTCCCGTTCGCTGCGTGCGCTTGTGTTCGGCGGCCTGATTGCCTTGCTCGCGGGCTTACTCACCTTTGCGCAGGCGCGCCGTGTCCGCGCGCTCGCCATCCTCGCCCGTGAACGGCAGGAACGCGCGCAGGAAAAGGATCTGCTGCTCGCGGAAATGGACCATCGGCTCAAGAACAGCCTTGCACGGCTATCGGCGCTGGTCGGCATCACCATCCGCGATTCCGGAGATCTCGCCGATTTCGAGCGGCGCTTCGGTGGCCGTTTCCGCTCGCTCGCCACCACCCAGTCGCTGGTTACGGCCGCGCCAACTGCGGCCATCGGCATCGGCCCGCTGCTTGATGCGGAACTGCGCTCCACCGGCCATGAGGAATCGGCGCTGGTCGATGCGAGCGGTGCAGAGCTGCTGCTCGATGAAGCGAGCGCCCAGACCATCGGCCTCGTCCTCCATGAACTCGTCACCAACAGCATCAAATATGGCGCGCTCGGGCATGAAGGGCGGCTCACCGTCCGCTGGCACCGGGACGGGGCGGTCACCCACATCGCATGGCGAGAGGAAGGGCTGGGGTCGGATGCCGCACCATCGGATGAAGGCTTCGGCACCGGCTTCGTGCGCAAGCTGGTCGAACGCCAGCTTGGCGGCCGTTTTGAACGAAGCATCGGGGGTGGGCGGGTAGCGGTGGACTTGAGCTGGCCGCGGGACTGAGCACCGCCCGCCAAACGCCCTACCACCCGCGTAATATTGTTGCGTCCCCCTTGGTATCCGTGCCGCGCCGTCCTATGACGGAGGGGGAGATGTTTTGACCATGCAGACGATGCTCGATTTCGCACTCGGCGACACGGCGGACATGATCCGCGACACCACCTCGCGCTTCGCTGCGGAGCGGATTGCCCCGCTCGCCGCGCGCGTCGATGCGGAGGATTGGTTCCCGCGGGCCGAACTGTGGCCGGCGATGGGTGAACTGGGCCTCCACGGCATCACGGTGGAAGAAGAATGGGGCGGCCTCGGCCTCGGCTATCTCGATCATGTCGTCGCGGTGGAGGAAGTCAGCCGGGCGAGCGCCAGCATCGGCCTCAGCTACGGCGCGCATTCCAACCTGTGCGTCAACCAGATCCGCCGCTGGGGCAATGATGAACAGCGCGCGAAATATCTGCCAAAGCTCATCTCGGGTGATCATGTCGGTAGCCTCGCCATGTCGGAGGCAGGCGCCGGGTCGGATGTCGTCTCGATGAAATTGCGGGCGGATGCGGTGCAGGGCGGCTATGTCCTTAACGGCACCAAATTCTGGATCACCAACGCGCCCTATGCCGACACGTTGGTCGTCTATGCCAAGACCGCGCCGGAGGCCGGATCGCGCGGCATCACCGCCTTCCTCATTGAAAAGGACATGGCCGGTTTCTCGATCGGGCAGAAAATCGACAAGATGGGGATGCGCGGCTCGCCCACGGCAGAGCTGGTCTTCAACGATTGTTTCGTGGGTGAAGACCAGATCATGGGCCCGCTGCACGGCGGCGTCGGCGTGCTGATGTCCGGCCTTGATTATGAGCGCGTGGTGCTGGCTGGTTTGCAGCTTGGCATCATGCAGGCCTGCCTTGACACCGTCCTTCCCTACATCCGTGACCGCAAGCAGTTCGGCCAGCCGATCGGGGCCTTCCAGCTTATGCAGGCCAAGGTTGCGGATATGGTCGTCGCGCTCAATTCGGCGCGTGCCTATGTCTATGCTGTCGCCCGCGCCTGCGATGCGGGGCAGACGACGCGCCACGATGCCGCCGGCGCCATCCTCCTCGCATCCGAAAATGCGGTGAAGGTCGCCAATGAGGCGGTACAGGCGCTCGGCGGTGCCGGCTATACAAAGGACTGGCCGGTCGAACGCTATTACCGCGATGCCAAACTGCTCGATATCGGCGCCGGCACCAATGAAATCCGCCGTATGTTGATGGGCCGCGAGATCATCGGAGCGGCAGGATGAGCGCGCCGGTGCTGGGGACGGCGATCGATCCCGATAGCGATACCTTCCGGAACCGCGCCGCACACAACCGCGCCCTGCGCGATGAGCTGTGGGCACGTGTGGCAGAGGCGGCGCTCGGCGGGCCTGAAAAGGCGCGCGAACGCCACACCTCGCGCGGCAAGCTGCTCCCCCGCGACCGTGTCGAACGGCTGCTTGATCCGGGCGCGCCCTTCCTCGAAATCGGCCAGCTCGCCGCCGACGGCGTCTATGGGGAGGATATCCCCGGCGCAGGCATGATTGCCGGCATCGGCCGCGTCTCTGGCCGCTTGTGCATGATCGTCTGCAACGACGCGACGGTGAAAGGCGGGACTTACTATCCGCTCACGGTCAAAAAACATCTGCGCGCGCAGGAGATTGCGCTCGAAAACAATCTGCCCTGCATCTACCTCGTCGACAGCGGCGGCGCGAACCTGCCCCACCAGGCAGAGGTCTTCCCCGACCGCGACCATTTCGGCCGCATCTTCTTCAATCAGGCGACCATGTCGGCGCGGCGCATCCCGCAGATCGCCTGCGTGATGGGCAGTTGCACTGCGGGCGGGGCCTATGTGCCCGCCATGTCCGACGAAACCGTCATCGTCCGCAATCAGGGCACCATCTTCCTCGCCGGCCCGCCCTTGGTGAAGGCCGCGACGGGTGAGGAAATCAGCGCCGAGGATTTGGGCGGCGGGGATCTCCACGCCCGCAAATCCGGTGTCGTTGATCATCTCGCCGAAAATGACGAACATGCGCTGACCATCGTCCGTGACATCGTCAGCCATCTCGCTTCCCCGGCGAAGGGCGGGGACCAGTTGTCCCGCTCCCCCAAATATCCCGCCGAAGACCTCTACGGTATCATCCCGGAGGATGTCCGCGCTCCCTATGATGTGCATGAGGTGATCGCCCGCCTGGTCGACGCATCCGAATTCCATGAATTCAAGGCGCATTTCGGTACCACGCTGGTCTGCGGCTTTGCGCATATCTGGGGGATGCCGGTCGCGATCCTCGCCAACAATGGCGTGCTCTTTTCGGAAAGCGCGCAAAAGGGCGCGCATTTCATCCAGCTGGCGCAGCAACGCGGCGTGCCGCTCTTGTTCCTCCAGAATATCAGCGGTTTCATGGTCGGCGGCAAATATGAGGCGGAGGGGATCGCCAAACATGGCGCAAAGCTCGTCACCGCCGTCGCCACCGCCACCGTGCCCAAAATCACTGTGCTGATCGGCGGCAGCTTCGGCGCGGGCAATTATGGCATGTGTGGCCGCGCTTACTCCCCACGCTTCCTCTTCACCTGGCCCAACGCCCGCATTTCGGTGATGGGCGGGGAACAGGCGGCGTCGGTGCTGGCCACCGTCCACCGTGATGCCGACAGCTGGACGCCCGAACAGGCCGAAGCCTTCAAGGCCCCGATCCGCCAGAAATATGAGGATGAAGGCAACCCCTATTACGCCACCGCCCGCCTGTGGGACGATGGCATCATCGACCCGGCACAGACGCGGGATGTGCTGGGCTTGGCTTTGGCGGCGACACTCAATGCGCCGGGGGACGAGGGGGCGCGCTTTGGCGTGTTCCGGATGTGAGTATGGCGATGCGTGTTGATCGCCTGTTCATCCTCGATCGAGAGTATCAGGATCCGGCGTTTTCGGGCGAAGCCTTCTATTGCAAGGACTGTATTCTCATTGAAGGCCTTTTGGCCGCGTTCCCCGATCGGACGGCCAATCTCGAGATTGTCCGCGTGCCATGGCCCAGACCGCGCCCGGCCGTTGTTGCTGCCATCGGCGCAGATAACCAGAACCTTCCGGCAATCGTGTTTGCTGACGGTGGTTTCGAAAACGAGATCAATCGGGTGCTGGAAGCACTGCATTTGCGCCATGGATTTCCTCGATGCCATCCATGACCACCCGCCCCCTCATCACCAACCGCGGCGAAATCGCCTGCCGGATCAACCATATTGCACCCATGCCTTAGCCTAAGGGACCGGTCCGGCATGATATTCCGCAACGACATCCAGATCCTGCGCGCCATCGCGGTCATTTTCGTGGTGCTTTATCACCTCGAACTGCCGGGTTTTGCCAACGGGCTGCTCGGCGTTGACATGTTCTTCGCGATCAGCGGCTATCTGATGTACCGCATCTATAATTTTGATCAGGGTGCGAGCGGTTTTTATGCGCGGCGGGTGCGGCGCTTGCTGCCAGCCTATACGGCGACTGTCCTGTGCACCCTCGCGGCCTGCTTTCTGATCGTCCAGCCTTCGGATTTCGGCCAGGTCGCTGAACAATCGCTCTACGCAGGGCTGTTCGCCTCGAACATCGGTTTCTGGTCGCAGAATACCTATTTCAGCACCGTGGACTTCAAACCGCTGCTGCACCTGTGGTCGCTGGCGGTGGAACTGCAATTCTATCTGTTCGTGCCGCTGATCATGCTGCTCGACCGGTGGAACAAATATATCCTCCCGCTGCTGGTCGCGGGGTCGCTGGCGCTATGCCTCTTCCTGTTGCTGATCAGCCCCAATGCCTCCTTTTTCATGATGCCGGCGCGGTTGTGGCAATTCGGGCTGGGTATGCTGGTTGCCCGCGCCAGCATCCATTCGGCCGGTAATCCGTGGATAGGGCTTGCCGCCCTGATCGCTTTGCTTGCGATGCTGTTTTTTCCGACCATCGGCTATCATGCCGATCTGATCCACGGGCACCCGGGCCTGGGGGCGATACTGGCAACATTGGCGACGGCGCTGTGCCTCTATCACGGCCTGTCCGAAGCTTGGCTTTCCAATGTCGTCGGGCGCGCCATGCGCTATCTCGGGGACATTTCCTACTCCATCTATCTGGTTCATTTCCCGGTTATTGTGCTGGTCAATTATCGCCCCTTTGGCGGGACGATATTGGGCGCATCGGGATGGGCGGGGTATGCGCTTATCTTCGGCCTGATCGCCGTCCTCGCTTGGGCCTGTCACCAGATTTTTGAAAAGCGGGCAGGGCAATGGTTCAGCCTTCCTGCAACGGCGGCCGCCGGCGCCGCGCTCGTCATGGCGGGGCTATGGACCCCGGCAACGCAGGCGCGTCAATTTGACGGCACCACCAACCGCATATCCGCCGCCTATTCCGACCGTGCGGCCTATCGCTGCGGCACCATGTTCCGGATACAGCATTTCCGGGATGAATTCTGCGCCTTTGGCCCGGGTGACGCCCGGCGTGGCTATGTCATGCTGATCGGTGACAGCCATTCGGACGCGATCAAATCCAGCTTCATTGCCGAAGCCCGCCGCGCGGGCCACAGCGTGCTGTTCCCGGTCAGGAACGATGCGCTTGTTTCGCCGGCGCTGGATGAAAACTGGCTGTTGGATGCCGCCAGGAAATATCGGGTGCGCCATGTTTTCCTGCACTTCAGCCTCGCCAACACCAAAACCGCGACGATAGAAAGGGCGCAGGCACTGTTGTGGCAGCATGGCATTGCGACCACTGTCATCATGCCGGTGCCGACGCGTGAAGCGCTGGTCCCGAAGATCCTGCTCGATGCCCATGAACGCGGCGTGCCTGCCCCGCTGCAGTCCACGGCCAGCTATGAACAGGCCATTCGCCCGGTTGCCGCAGAACTGCGCCGGCCGCGTCCGGGTTATGCGGTTATTGAGCCCGCCTCGGTCCTTTGCACGGCCTATTGCCAGATCCGTTCACCCGGCGGCGCGCTCTATTATTTCGACAAACATCACCTGACGCTCACCGGGGCGCGGCAATTGGCACCTTTGTTCCGGGCGGCTATGGATATGCCAAAGCCCTCCAATCCCGAGGCTACCCCGCGACCATGATCCAATCCCTCCTCATCGCCAACCGCGGCGAGATTGCTTGCCGCATCATCCGCACCGCGCGCCGCATGGGTATCCGTACCATCGCGGTCTATTCGGATGCGGACGCAAACGCCCTCCACGTCCGCTCGGCGGATGGGGCGGTCCACATCGGCCCCAGCCCGGCGCGTGAAAGCTATCTGGTGGGGGAAAAGATCATCGCCGCCGCCAAGGCGACCGGCGCACAGGCGATCCACCCCGGCTACGGCTTCCTCTCGGAAAATGCCGAGTTTGCTCAAGCCGTCATCGACGCCGGCCTGATCTGGGTCGGCCCCAATCCGGCCAGCATCACCGCCATGGGGCTGAAGGATGCGGCAAAGAAACTGATGGCCGCCGCCGGCGTCCCCGTCACCCCCGGCTATATGGGTGAGGATCAGGACCCCGCCTTCCTCGCGGCCCAAGCCGCCGAAATCGGCTATCCCGTCCTCATAAAGGCGGTTGCGGGCGGCGGCGGAAAGGGGATGCGGCTGGTCGAAAGCGCCGATGGCTTCGCCGATGCGCTCGCCTCCTGCCAGCGCGAAGCCGCAGCCTCCTTCGGCAACGCCCACGTCCTCATTGAGAAATATATCCAGCGCCCGCGCCATATCGAAGTGCAGGTGTTCGGGGACAGTCACGGCAACATCGTCCATTTGTTCGAACGCGATTGCAGCCTCCAGCGCCGCCATCAGAAGGTGATCGAGGAAGCCCCCGCACCCGGCATGGATGCCGCCACCCGCGAACAGCTCTGTGCGGCTGCCGTCCGCGCGGCGAAAGCAGTCGACTATGTCGGCGCCGGCACCATCGAATTCATTGCCGACGCGAGCGAAGGCCTCCGCGCCGACCGCATCTGGTTCATGGAAATGAACACCCGGTTGCAGGTCGAACATCCGGTGACCGAGGAGATTACCGGCGTCGATCTCGTCGAATGGCAGCTCCGCGTCGCCAGCGGGGAAGCCCTCCCGCTCCGGCAGGAGGAGCTCAGCATCAACGGCTGGGCGATGGAAGCACGGCTCTATGCGGAGGATCCGGCCAAGGGGTTTTTGCCGAGCATCGGTCGGCTCGACATTCTGAATATCGAGAAGAAGGCCGTCCGCACCGATGCCGGGGTGCAACAGGGTGACTCGGTCACGCCTTACTACGACCCGATGATCGCCAAGCTCATCGCCCACGGGGCGGACCGCGACACCGCCATTCGTGACCTCGGGGATGCGCTCGCTGGCGCCGAAGTCTGGCCGGTTCGCACCAATGCTGGCTTCATGCTGCGTTGCCTCAATCATTCGTCCTTCAAGGCTGGCGATGTCTCGACCGGCTTCATCGCTGCAAATGAGGACGGTCTGCTCCAGCCCGGCGAGGCGCTGCAAACCGAACTGCGCGATGATGCTGCCGTAGGTCTGATTGCCGAACAGTTCAGTTGGATCGGCGGGCATTACGGCACGATCCGCCGCTTTGTGGATGGCGAGTTTCATGGGTCCCCGGTGCACATCATGCTTGGTTTCCGGCTCAATCGCGCACCTGTTGAGGAAGTCACCCTCGTCATCGATGGTGTTGCCGAACGTCGCGCTTTGCCGCACCGTTATGCGGACCGCTTCATCTCGGTCGGACCGGTGGTAGGCGGCCTAGCGGTGTTCAACGATGGCGAGGCGATGCTGGTCACCACCCGTATCGACGGCTCCGGCCACCACTCCGCGCATGATGGCGACATCCTCTCCCCCATGCCGGGCAAGATCATCGCGGTCGATGTCGCGG
>ERZ1022756.67-NODE-67-length-39153-cov-13.537496_pt1 | contig 39153 bp, 44 predicted proteins | sample MGYA00520902_ERZ1022756 | MGnify/ENA primary metagenome ERZ1022756 (study PRJEB33162, sample SAMN09537601) | freshwater metagenome | isolation source: freshwater | place: Canada:Alberta | collected 2017-07 | study: EMG produced TPA metagenomics assembly of the...
TTGAACAAGCTCATTGAGATGCAGATGGAAGGGGCCGTCGGCTAGTGAGCGAAGCAACCAAGACAGCTCAGCACGGGCTGTCAGAACACAGCCATGGCTTCGGGGTGCCGATTCAAACTCGCTCGGAGCGAATGAAGTCCGTAACGCTTTCCGACTTTGCCGAGATTTCTACCCGAGAAGAGCAGTGGAGATACATTACAGCCGACCGTCTGGGTGGCCTAGATCAGTCTGGGCTAGACGAGTTCTCGGGGGACATCGAAAGCAAGCTTGCAGAAGGCGTCGAAACTTCTTGGGTTGAATCAGATAACAAGCTATTCGGGGCCGCCGGCATCCCAGAAGATCGCGTGGCTGCTGCCGGTTGGGAAGCTGCGAAAGCTGCCTACCTTGTTTCGATTCCTTCATCTGTCACGGGCTCTGCTCAAAGCACCATAACGATTACTTCGGTCTCCGCAAATCCGGCTGCACTTCACATCATCGTTGAGGCAAAGCGCGGTTCGGATTCAGTTTTGGTCATAGACCATCGCGGAGATGCCATCTTGTCTGAGAACATCGAGTTCGTAGTTGAAGACGAAGCAAAACTAACAGTTGTGTCCATCCAGGATTGGAATTCTGACTCTATTCATAACGGAGCCCAGTACGCAAAGCTTTCTCGCAACTCGATCTTCAAGCACGTAATGATCACTCTTGGTGGTGCCGTCGTGCGTATGAGCCCATCAGCCTCTTTCTCTGCACCGGGCGCAGACGCAGCGCTTTACGGGCTGTACTTCGCAGATGCTGGTCAATACTTGGAACACCGGATTTTTGTTGACCACTCGACCCCTAACTGTAAATCACGCGTGACCTACAAAGGCGCACTTCAAGGCGCTAAAGCCCACACGGTTTGGGTTGGGGATGTACTAATACGTGCTGCCGCGGAAGGCACAGACACCTACGAGCTAAACAGAAATCTATTGCTTACCGACGGAGCTCGAGCAGATTCCGTTCCAAACTTGGAAATCGAAACCGGCCAGATTCAAGGGGCGGGACACGCTAGCGCGTCCGGAAGATTTGACGACGAGCAGCTGTTCTACCTTCAGGCTCGAGGACTATCTGAGCTTGAAGCCAGAAGGCTCGTGGTTCGTGGCTTCTTGATGGAAGTAGTTCAGCAGATTGGCGTGCCTGAGATTGAAGAGCGTCTTGCTGCATCCATTGAGGCTGAGCTTGAAAGGAGCGCAAGCTAATGGCGCTGAAGATTTGCAAAGTCGAAGACATTAAGCCTGGCAAGGCTCTTAGAGTGAAAATTGGCGATGACGCAATTGCCCTCGTGCACACTAAGAACGGACAATTCAAGGCAATTGCAGACAAGTGCTCGCACGGTGAAATTTCACTGAGCGAAGGATTCGTCGATGACGAGACCATCGAGTGCTGGGCACATGGTGCAAAGTTCTCTCTGGAGACCGGAGCGCCTCTGAGCCTTCCGGCTTACGAACCAGTTGCTGTTTACGAAGTGCTAATCGAAAATGGCGAAGTTTTTATCGAGTATGACAAGGACACGGAGTAAACAAATGGCGACACTAGAAATCAAGAACCTGCACGTATCAGTTGAGACCGAGCAGGGAACCAAAGAGATCCTCCGGGGAGTCGACCTTGTCATCAAAAGCGGTGAGACCCACGCTGTAATGGGGCCGAACGGATCTGGCAAGTCAACCTTGGCTTACTCGATTGCGGGCCACCCGAAGTATGAAGTCACCAAAGGCGAGATCTTGCTCGATGGCGAGAATGTGCTTGAGATGTCTGTCGACGAGCGCGCGCGAGCTGGATTGTTCCTAGCTATGCAGTACCCGGTTGAAATCCCAGGCGTAAGCGTTTCGAATTTCCTGCGCACGGCAAAAACTGCCATCGACGGCAAGGCCCCTGCTCTTCGCGGCTGGGTAGCTGATGTTCGAACCGCTATGGAGAATCTAAAGATGGACTCTGCCTTCACGGAGCGAAACGTGAACGAAGGATTCTCTGGTGGGGAGAAGAAGCGTCACGAGATTCTTCAGATGGAGCTTCTAAAGCCGAAGATGGCGGTTCTTGACGAGACAGACTCTGGTTTAGATGTGGATGCATTGCGTGTGGTGGCTGAAGGCGTAAATCGCATCAAGGCTGAAAACAGCATGGGTGTGCTGCTAATTACTCACTACACCCGTATCTTGAACTACATCAAGCCTGACTTCGTGCATGTCTTCGTGGCTGGAAAGATCGCTGAACAGGGCGGCCCAGAACTTGCTGACAGACTTGAATCTGAAGGCTACGACCGATACGTTAACGCCTAACATGCCTAGACAACTCGAGCCGGTGCTTTACGACAAGATCGAAGAAGCGCTTAAGGAAGTTATTGATCCTGAGATTGGCGTAAACATCGTCGATCTTGGTTTGATCTATGGTCTTGAGCTCGCGGATGAAGACGAGTCGCTTCTTATCAACATGACCCTCACCTCAGCAGGATGCCCACTGACCGATGTTCTTGAGGAGCAAACAGCCGAGGCACTAGATGGAGTTGTTGATGCATTCCGAATCAACTGGGTTTGGATGCCACCATGGGGTCCAGAAAAGATTACCGATGATGGCCGCGAACAGATGCGGGCCATCGGTTTTTCTATTTAGTTCCTAGATACTTCCAAGCCATAGGTAGAGCCGCGGCTGCAAGCGCGATCTTGATCGCATCTCCAACTAGAAATGGCACTAGACCTGCCATAACTACCGCGCTGAGATCGCTTGCCAAGTTCAGATTTGAAAGCGCAAAGGCGAGCCAAGGTAGGCCGAAGAGATAAATCACTGCGTTTCCGATTGCGAAGCTCGCGATAACGCCAGACACCTTCTTGTGCCAATTAAGTTGAGAGAACCAACCGACAACCGCTGCGGCCGCGATGAACCCAACTAGGTAACCAAAAGTTGTACCAAAAGTGATTCCAGCTACAGCTCCAGTGAACACTGGAAGCCCAGCTGCTCCTAGGGAAAAGTAAGTAATCATAGAAAGAGCACCCCTGGATGCTCCAAGTACCGCGCCAACGAGCAACACGGCGAAAGTCTGTCCAGTGATTGGAACTGGCCACATCGGGATCGCAATCTGAGCTGCAACTGCAGTTAGAACTGCTCCTCCAAGAACCAGAGCCATATCAGTTGCAATGCTGCGCGGAAGTACGCGGTCAATCAGCGGTTGACTGCCTGATAGTGGTAGGGACATGAGAAACCTCTTCCTTGATGGAGCGAGCTGTGCGTTATTCACGATTGTAGACTAAAGGCTTTGACAGTTCTCCCAGCCCAAAGGACCAGCTCTTGCTTATTGTGAAGGACCTGGAGATCACTATCGGTGCCAGAACCCTGATGAGTGAAGTGAATTTTCGCGTGGCTTCTGGGGACAAAATTGGGCTGGTTGGCCGAAACGGAGCTGGCAAAACCACCTTGACGAAAATTCTTGCAGGAGATGGCCAACCCAGTGCGGGAAGTGTTGAGCGGATAGGTGAGATCGGCTACCTACCTCAGGATCCAAGAACCGGAGACCCGGAAGAGCTTGCTCGGGACCGAATTCTGAACGCCAGGGGATTGGGAGATCTCCTTCGACAGCTGACAGCTACCGCAGAAGCTATGTCTACTGCCACAGGTGACGAAGCCACGAAAACAATGACTAAATACTCCAAGCTTGAAGAGAGGTTCCAGGCGGCCGGAGGTTATGCGGCCGAAGCTCAAGGTGCTGCGATTGCAAGCAATTTGGGAATTGAGGAACGGATACTCTCGCAGCCACTTAAGACCCTCTCTGGTGGTCAAAGAAGGCGCGTTGAACTAGCGCGAATTCTTTTCTCCAGTGCCGAGACAATGCTTCTAGATGAGCCCACAAACCACCTTGATGCCGACTCGGTTGTTTGGTTGAGAGACTTTCTGCGTAGCTACCAAGGTGGGCTGATCGTGATTAGTCACGACATCGACCTAGTTGAGAACACAGTGAATCGAGTCTTCTACCTTGATGCCAACCGTCAATTCATTGACGTTTACAACATGGGGTGGAAATCGTATCTGAAGCAACGCGAGTCTGACGAGGAACGACGTAAACGAGAGCGAGCCAACGCAGAGAAAAAGGCTGCAACCTTGACCCTGCAGGCTGCAAAGTTTGGTGCAAAAGCTACCAAGGCAGTCGCTGCGCAACAAATGGCCCGGCGCGCCCAGAAACTTCTAGACGATCTAGAGGATGTTGGCCAGTCCGACCGGGTGGCAAAGATTCGATTCCCTGACCCAGCACCCTGCGGTAAGACTCCGCTCATGGCCTCAGGTTTGAGCAAGAGCTACGGTTCCCTTGAGATTTTTACGGCGGTTGATCTAGCAATTGACCGTGGTTCAAAAGTTGTCATCATCGGCCTCAACGGTGCAGGTAAGACCACGCTTCTACGAATGCTTGCGGGCATCGACGAGCCAGATACCGGACAGATTGAGCCGGGTCACGGCCTTAAGATCGGCTACTACGCGCAAGAGCACGAAACTCTGGATGTCAATAGAACTGTTCTTGAGAACATGCAGCGTTCAGCACCCCATTTAGGGGATGTTGATGCACGAAAAGTTTTGGGCTCATTTCTTTTCAGCGGAGATGACGTGAACAAGAAGGCGGCCGTGCTAAGTGGCGGTGAAAAAACTCGTTTGGCACTTGCTTCTCTTGTTGTCTCGTCCGCAAATGTGCTCTTGCTGGATGAGCCAACGAACAACTTAGATCCCGCCTCAAGAAAAGAGATTCTCAATGCTCTGGCAAGTTTCACCGGGGCGGTGGTGCTGGTCTCTCACGATGAGGGAGCAGTTTTGGCCCTTAACCCCGAGCGAGTGCTTATCCTGCCCGATGGAACGGAAGACCACTGGTCCGATCAGTACGCGGATCTAATTTCGCTCAGCTAATTCTTTGAATCCAGCAGCTCATCCTCAACATCCGCATCCGTTCTCTTGCGCTTTCGAACAGCTCGTGGCGTGTAGTTGGGGTCTTTTTCAATGCGGCGGTACTCACGCTCTTGTCTGATTGCCCAGAACAAAGCAAAGAATCCCATGAGGGCAAACAGGATCCACTGAACTGCGTAGCTTAAGTGGTTACCCTCGTCGAGCGTTGGCTTGCGAAGTGGTTGTGGAGCGCTTGATTCACCAGGGGATTCGCTGATCAATCTCAAGTAGAACTGCTGCTCAACTTGATTTCCAACCAGTTCGTTCAGCGACTCAAGGTGAATGCTTGTTGCAAAACCAGCTGGAGAATCGCGATTCGGAGTAGGTTCACTTAGTCGAACCCTAGCAATGACACTCTTTTGTTCCATCCCTGGCGTCATTGAAACTGCGGGAGCCAAATCAGAGTCAGCCGGTATCCAACCTCGTTCGATGATTACGATCTCGCCACTGGAGAGCTGGAACGGAACGATTTGCAGAAAGCCCGGTTGCCCAGCAATCGGACGATTACGAACCAGTAGCTCTTTGTCTGTTAGGTATAGGCCATCAAGCTGGACCGGTGTCCATTCGTATGGAGTCACTTGATCGAGAGTTAGTTCAGCAATCGAGGCAAAGTCGATTGGGGGCTTGTCGTAGTTCTCAACCATGCGCTGGATCTTGGAAACGGCTTGGTCTCTGCGATCGAACTGCCAAGTGGCGAGTGCGACACAGGCAGCCGCAAACAAACTTGCTAGCAGGAACCAGGAAAGCCAACGGAGCCAAGCCTTGGCCATTAGCTTCATTTGCTTTGCCTTACTTCAAGTAAAAATGAACGGTCCTGAAGATAGTTTCTCAAAAATTCAAGATGCTCATCACAAGCTAACCAAGTCTTGGTTCGGCCATCGGTGTGGATTCGGGGATTTGCCCAGATCAGATGATAACGAGCGACAGCGTCGCAACCAGCACGCGAACATCTTGCTTCCGAAACTGAACTACTGAACAAGGACTAAGGCTTCTTGAAATCCGCACCGAGATCTACGGTTATCGGTTTTGCAACGACTGTGACATTCTCAAGAGTGCCTGATTTTGGGGCCTGTGCGTTTGCAATAACTACTGCAAAGTATGGAAGAAAAATGGCCCCGGCAAAACACAGCCACATCAGCCAACCCTCAACAAAAATTGCCGAGACGATGCAAACAACGCGAATGGTCATGGCAATCAGGTACTTCACCATCCGAGCGCTACGCTCTGACTCAGCCGACTCACCGACTGTGGTGATGCTTTGGGCTTTTTCCAAGGCGACCTTCTCTTGATCTCTAGGGTAGTTCAAGGCTAAGACTAGACTTCATTTAGTTCAAACCAACCGTTTGGGCCTCTATTCCCGAAAGACTAAGGAATTCCAGATGACTGATTCAAGAGTTGTTCTGATTACCGGCGGAAACCGCGGGATTGGCTATGCAATTGCTTCGGAGTTTGTGGCAGCAGGGCATAAAGTGGCCGTCACTGTTCGATCAGGAACTGGCCCAGAGGGTTCACTCACCGTGAAAGCTGATGTCCTTGACCCCAGCTCATTGGATACCGCCATCGCCGAAGTCGAGAAGAATCTGGGCCCTATTGAAGTCCTAGTCGCAAACGCGGGCATCACCAAAGACACGCTGTTGATGAGGATGAGTGATGAGGATTTTGAGCAAGTCATTGACACCAACCTCAATGGTGTATTTCGAGTTCTAAAGCGCGCTTCAAAGTCGATGATCAAGCAGCGCTTTGGTCGCGTACTTCTAATCGGTTCAGTCGTGGGGCTTTTGGGGTCGCCTGGGCAAGTGAACTACTCAGCTTCAAAGTCAGCACTTGTTGGTATGGCCAGATCCCTTACTCGCGAACTTGGCGGTCGAGGTATCACAGCAAACGTTGTAGCTCCTGGATTCATTGACACAGACATGACTTCCGAACTAACCAAAGAGCAACAAGAGGATTACCTCAGCCGCATCCCAGCAGGCCGATTTGCTAGCCCTGCCGAAGTTGCCAGAGTATGCCTGTGGTTAGCCAGTGATGACGCCTCATACATTTCAGGAGCGGTAATTCCAGTTGACGGTGGCCTTGGAATGGGACACTAGGAAGCGATTCACTGCCAAGATTGTTGCAACGACAAGAACTAAGGAGCAAAAAACGTGGGAATTCTTGAAGGCAAGAAGATTCTGATTACAGGTGTTCTCACCGAGGCCTCGATTGCCTTTTCCGTGGCAAAACTCGCTCAAGAGCAAGGGGCGGATGTCATCTTGTCCTCGTTTGGTCGAATGCTGCCGATCACAACGAAGATTTCCGAAAGACTCCCAAAGACCGCACCCGTTATTGAACTAGATGCCACCAGTGAAGATGACCTAGCAGCTCTATCAGGACGAATCAAAGAGCACTTTGATTCGATTGACGGAATAGTTCACGCCATTGCTTTTGCTCCGCAGACTGCTCTTGGAGGAAATTTCCTAGAGACCCCTTGGTCAGATGTTTCAACTGCAGTGGAAGTATCGGCGTATTCTCTAAAGTCCATAACTATGGCAGCGAAGCCAGTGCTGAAGAACCCATCGTCAGTTGTTGGATTGACATTTGACGCAACTGTTTCTTGGCCGGTATACGACTGGATGGGCGTTGCAAAAGCGGCCTTTGAATCCACATCTAGATACCTTGCTCGCTACCTGGGTAAAGACGGTATCCGCGTTAACCTTATTTCTGCTGGTCCGCTTCGAACCACAGCTGCCAAAGGAATTCCAGGATTTGCCACCATGGAGGAGCTCTGGACCGACCGGGCACCTCTTGGTTGGGACTTGACTAACACCGAAACAGCAGCGAGAGGAATTATTGCCTTGCTCTCGGATTGGTTCCCTGCAACAACTGGTGAAATGATTCACGTCGACGGGGGATTGCACTCAACGGGTGCTTGAGTCGAGTTTCTCGATAAGCGGCAGCAAAGAGTTCTCCTCGATAACTAGATCCGCGTACTGACGAAGCACTGGCTTTGGTCTAAATGCAACTGCGTATCCCGCACACTGCAGCATTTGGATATCATTTGCACCATCACCAATAGCGATTGTCTGATCGGTTGAAATCCCTGAATCGCTCGCCCAAGTTTTTAGTGCTGAAGCCTTAGCATCGGCATCAATGACCGGACCGGTTACACGACCGGTGAGTGTTCCATCGATGACCTCGAGACTGTTGGCCATCCAGTAATCAAGACCAATTTCATCCGCTAGTGGGGCAAGTATTTGACTAAACCCTCCGCTTACTGCCCCGATCCTCCCGCCTCGAGCGTGAACTGCTGAAATGAGTTCGATTACTCCCGGGGTGAGCGAAATCTTAGGTTTGAGCTGAGCGAAGATTTCCTCGGATAGCCCTTCGAGTAATCCCACTCTCTTCTCGAGTGATTGCTTGAAATCAAGTTGACCTGACATTGCCTGGTCAGTAATGACCTTCACCTCCGGCATGACGCCTGCAAAATCCGCAAGCAACTCAATAACTTCTTGCTGGATTAGCGTTGAGTCAACATCCAGCACTACTAGAACGCTCAAGGAGTAACCAGCACTCCCTTGCCAACAACAGTCACGCCACTATCGCTCACAGTAAAGCCGCGATCCAAGTCTCGGTTCCGGTCAACTCCAATTGATGCTCCGTCGGCCACAACCACAGACTTGTCCAGGATGGCTCGTCTAACTGTGCAATCCCGTCCAACCTGAACGCCATCGAGAAGAACAGAATCTGTAATCAAAGCGCGAGAGTGCACTCGAACATTAGGGGATAGAACACTTCGTTCCACTATCCCTCCCGAAACAACTGTGCCAAGAGAGACGATCGAGTCGGTGGTCCGACCTTGATTGCCCTCACCATCATGAACGAACTTTGCAGGCGGAAGGTTGACCTGCTGAGTAAAGATTGGCCACTGATCGTTATAAAGATTGAACACCGGCATCACTGAAATTAGGTCCATGTGAGCTTCGTAATATGAATCAATTGATCCAACATCCCGCCAGTAGGACTTGTCTCGATCGGTTGAGCCAGGGATTTCGTTGTAAGTGAAGTCGTACACGCCAGCATCTTGCCTTGAGACAAAGTAGGGGATTATGTCGCCGCCCATATCGTGCTCGGAATCTTCAAGTGTGCCATCGTGCTCAATTGCATCGATTAGCGCCTGTGCGGAGAACACGTAGTTGCCCATAGAAGCTAGAACCTCGCCTGGGGACTGCGCAAGCGGTTTTGGATCTGTTGGCTTCTCGCGGAAAGCTGCGATGCGTGATGGATCGGCTTCGCTGGTTTCGATGACTCCAAAGGCGCTGGCAAGCTCAATTGGTTGACGGATTGCAGCAACTGTCACGCCAAGACCAGATGCGATGTGCGCTTCTATCATTTGGGAAAAGTCCATCCGATAAACGTGATCGGCACCAACCACCACGACAATGTCAGGGGACTCATCGCTCAGAAGATTCATGCTCTGTAAAATCGCATCCGCACTACCCGAGAACCATCGCTTTCCAAGTCTCTGCTGCGCAGGAACGGAAGCAACGTAGGAACCTAGAAGAGGAGACATGCGCCACATCTGAGAAATGTGACGGTCCAAACTGTGTGACTTGTATTGGGTTAGAACGACAATTCTTCTAAGACCTGAGTTCACAAGATTCGATAGGGCAAAATCTATGAGGCGGTAGCTTCCGCCGAAGGGAACTGCTGGCTTTGCGCGCTCGGAACTTAGCGGCATAAGGCGCTTGCCTTCACCGCCTGCTAACACCATCCCGAAAATTCGCAAAGCGTTCATAGTCATGATGTTAGAGCAGTTTCCCGAATCTGTGGGCGCTGACGGTAGCATCGTAATCATGAGAGTGGATGTCGTAAGTAAGGAGTACCCGCCAAAGATCTACGGTGGGGCAGGCGTCCATGTTGCTGAGCTAGTTCGAGTCCTAAGGACTCAGATAGATGTAAAGGTGCGCACTTTCGGCGAGAATCGCAACGAAACCAATACTTTCGCCTATTCCGTGCCTGACTCGTTTGACCAGGCCAACCCGGCATTGCAGACGCTAGCTGTGAACCTTGAGATGGTTTCTGAGATCGCCGGGGCTGATATCGTGCACTCTCACACCTGGTATGCAAACTTCGCTGGACACACAGCGTCACAATTGCACGGTATTCCGCATGTGGTGACCGCTCACAGTCTTGAGCCACTTCGACCATGGAAGCTCGAGCAGCTAGGCGGCGGCTACCGTTTGTCGTCTTGGATTGAGAAGAGCTCCTATGAATCAGCGACTCGCATCATTGCAGTGAGCGAGGGTATGAGGCAAGACATCATTCGCTGCTACCCAGATCTAGACCATGCAAAGATCGTCACCATTCATAACGGCATTGATTTGTCAGCTTTCCAGGCATCGTCACAGCCTGATTTGGTTCGCTCTCTCGGTGTCAATCCTGATTCAAGAAGCGTTCTATTTGTGGGGAGAATAACTAGGCAGAAGGGTCTTCCGTATCTCTTGAAAGCTGTGAGAGAGCTTCCAGATGATGTTCAGCTGGTTCTAGCTGCTGGTTCAGCTGACACCCCTGAGCTACTCAAAGAGGTAACTGATTTGGTGAACGAGCTAAAGAGCACAAGACCAGGGGTTGTGTGGATCAACGAACAGCTTTCGAGGCAGCAACTAGTTGCCTTGCTGTCCTCGGCAACAGTCTTTGCATGCCCATCAATTTATGAACCACTTGGCATCGTGAACCTCGAAGCGATGGCGTGTGGGACACCGGTTGTTGCAACTGCTACTGGAGGAATACCAGAGGTCGTCGCTCACGGCGAAACTGGTTTACTTGTCCCTATCGAACAAGTTCAGGATGGCTCAGGAAAACCACTTGACGAGAACAAGTTTGTTGCTGATTTTGCCCAGAGCCTCAACCAGCTTCTATCAAGCTCTGATATTGAGAAGTTCGCAACCGCGGGACGCAAGCGTGTTGAGGAGAGCTTTTCCTGGGAGAAGATTGCTCGCGAAACCATAGCTTGCTACCAGAGCGCTCTGGCCTGAATCCTCTAGGCTAAAAATCATGAGTCTTGTTCTGGATTTCAATAATGTAACTGTGCTTAGGGATTCGAAACCTATTCTCAACAATGTCGACTGGCAGGTAGTTTCCGATCAGCGCTGGGTGATCGTTGGGCCAAACGGTGCGGGTAAGACCACTTTGCTTCGCGTTGCAGCTTCGCAAATTCACCCATCGACTGGCACCGCGAAGCTATTGGGTTCAACTCTCGGAGAAGTCAACGTTTTTGACTTGCGCACCCGGATCGGATTCGCATCCAATGCTATGAGCTCGCACATCCCAAACTCCGAGACAGTTTTAGACGCAGTTATGACGGCAAGCTACGGAATCACCGGGCGTTGGAATGAAAAGTATGACGACGTCGATGAGCGCCGAGCTAGGAGAGTCCTCGCCGAATGGCAGCTGGATGAAATGGCCGATCGACCTTTCGGCACCTTGAGTGACGGGGAAAAAAAGCGTGCTCAGATTGCCAGAGCAGTGATGCCTGATCCGGAGATTCTGCTACTTGATGAGCCGGTAGCCAGTCTTGATATGGCAGCTAGGGAGCACACGATTTCAGTTCTTGGAAGCTACGCCTCCGCACCAACCGCCCCAGCGATTGTGATGGTGACGCACCACATCGAAGAGATCCCAAAAGGTTTCACCCATGCCTTAGTTCTCTCCAGAGGTCAGGTCTATGCCGCAGGCGAGATTGACAGCACTCTGACCACCGAAAAGATCTCAGGAGCCTTTGGCTTCGGGCTTGAAGTCACGCGCGATGGAGACAGATTCAGGGTTAGAGCCCGAAACTAGCGCCTAGTTTTTGGGTTTTTGCTCTGGTATAGTGGTGAAGTTGCCAAAAGAGGCAAAACCCCCAGATTTAGAAAGTATTTGAACATGAAGGCTGAAATTCACCCAACCTACCAGGCAGTTGTTTTCCGCGACCTAGCCTCTGGTGAGTCTTTTCTTACTCGTTCAACCCTTTCCAGCACTAAGACCATCAAGTGGGAAGACGGCCAGGAATACCCAGTATTCGATGTTGAAATTTCTTCCGCTTCACACCCGTTCTACACAGGTAAGCAGAGAATCATGGATGCTGCTGGTCGTGTTGAGCGCTTCAACGCTCGCTACAAGAACTTCGGCGCCTAAAGCTTTAGCGGCCAGCCTCGCTGGATTGTGAAATCAGGCGAACTTCCTCGACGGAATTTCTCATACGACGCATCCTGATTAGCGCTCCACTCAATTTGTGAGTTGTGTAAAACAACAACGTCATCCGGTAACTTCTCCGAATACTTTCTAGCAATCGCCTGTGCCACTCGTCCGGCTGCAACGGCGTCAGCAGTTGCATTGTGGGCATCTTCTAGTTTCACGCCATAGATTCTTGAAGCAACTTCCAAGGTGCGCTTACCCGAGCGATAGGTGTCCACGTACTTATCGAGCACCATGGGGTCAATAACCGGCATCGGTTCTTGAATTGGCTCTAACCCATGACGCAAGGCCTCGTAATGCAAGATGGTGAAATCGTAGGGAGCATTAAAAGCGACCACGGGGAGCCCTCTGGAAAAGAAACCCCTTAGGGTCTCAAGAAGTTCCGAAATTACTTCTTTTGCCGCTCTGCCGTTAGCTCTCGCAATCTCCGTTGTGATTCCGTGGACATTAGATGCCGCTTCCGGTATTTCAATTCCTGGATCTGCTAGCCACTCTTGATTCGGACCAGAAATACGCCCATCCTGATCAATCTCAACCGCACAAGCGGTCACTATTCTTGCTTCACGAAGATCAAGTCCAGTTGTTTCCAAATCAAAAACGGCAAGATTTCTTGACCACTGGGGGGTCTCCTGGAACTCAAAAATTAGCTGCTCATTCACATTCACAGACTAGGGCAGAGCAAGCACTTCTTTGAGGAACTCGCTTAGCAGGTGTTCAAAGTTTCCACTCTAGACTTGTGATGTGCTTTCTCAAGATCTCTCGCTTTCCGCCAGCTCGCGGGCAGTTCGCCATACAGTTCTGGTTGACGAAGTTGAGAGCGTTTATTACGAATACCCTTCCGCTTCAGAAAAACCAATAACGTTGATAATGATTCACGGTTATCGGGGAAATCACCGAGGACTCGAGGCGATTGCTGCAGGTCTGTCAATGTACCGGGTGATAATTCCAGATCTTCCAGGCTTCGGAGAATCGAAACCGCTTAAGACTAACCACTCAGTAAAGGCATACTCCGACTGGTTGCACAGTTTTATCAAGACTCAAGGGCTTGAAGGAATTGTCCACTTGATGGGCCATAGCTTTGGGTCCCTGGTAGTTGGACTCTACGCTACGGAGCATTCCCCCAAATCAATATCTCTGGTAAATCCAGTTTCAACGCCTGCCCTTCAAGGTCCACAAGCTGCTCTTACGAATCTGACAAAGCTCTACTATTTGGTTGCAAGCTTGGCGCCAAGATTCGCTGGGGAGTGGATTCTTCGAAACAAACTTGCTGTGATGGTGATGAGCGTTGTGATGGCAAAGAGTCGAGACAAGGCTCTTCGCCGCTGGATACACAAGCAACACCTTTCCAACTTCAGTGATTTCGCCTCAGTAAAGGTTGCCGTTGAGGGATACGCCGCATCAGTTTCAACGGATCTTTCAAAATTGGCAGCTCAGATCACTGCGCCAGTTCTTGTGGTTGCGGCAACGATGGATGATATAACAGACATTCAATCTCAACGTCGAGTAAGCAAGTTGTATAAGAACCTCACCTATTGCGAGATTGAAGGAGTCGGCCATCTAGTTCACTATGAGGCTCCAGGGCAAGCTGCCACATTCATATCTAAATTTCTAAACGAGCTTTCATGAAGTTATTCTTTGACTGCCGCTTTATTCGCGTCGATCACCACGATGGTATTTCTAGATTCTCAGCCGAGCTGGCATCTGCTCTTGCTAGAAAGGCTCCTTTAGTTGCCCTAGTAAGTACGAAAGAACAGCTGAAGTGGCTTCCTGAAGGCATCGACTTCATTCTCGGGAACGATCCAACCCATGCCATTGCTGAACTGTTGCTTCCGAGCAAACTCAATAGGGCTGGTGCCACACACGTGTTCTCACCGATGCAGACAATGGGTTCATTCGGTCGCAAATACAAGCTAGTTCTCACTCTGCACGACCTCATCTATTACTCCCATCCAAAAGCGCCGACATTTTTGCCACTTCACATTCGAATTGCATGGCGCCTTTATCACTTGAGCTATTTGCCAGTTCGGCTGCTACTGAATCGAGCTGACTCGGTTGTCACAGTTTCAGAAACCAGCAAGGCTTTGATTGTTTGCAAGAAACTTACTAAACGAGCGATCCACGTCATCTACAACGCGCCCGACACCGCCGAGGAAGTTGCTCTTCCAGTCGTTTCAGACACATCAGAAAAGCGAAGAAGACTTGTGTACATGGGTAGCTTCATGGAGTACAAAAACGTGGAGTGTTTAATTTCTGCAATGCAGTTTTTACCTGAGTACCAGCTGGTGCTTCTAAGCAAAGTTTCTGAGAAGCGAAGGGAGCAGCTTCAAGCACTAGCAAATACTTGGAGTGACCGAATCACTTTCAAGAACGGCGTAAGTGACGCCGAATATGCCAAGGAGCTCTCAGGCGCATTTGCTTTTGTTTCCGCTTCCAAGGACGAGGGTTTTGGAATTCCGCTCGTTGAAGCAATGAGGCATGGGGCCCCGATAGTGGTCTCAGACATTCCTATCTTTAGAGAGATTGCCGCTCAAGCGGGAAGCTATTTTGATCCCTCGAGCCCGGAAGATTTCGCAAACCAGATTCAAAAGCTTGAGCCTCTGGATGTTTGGGAAGATGCCAGCAACCGCTCCAAGGAGCGCCAGGCAGCATTTAGCTGGGATACTTCAGCGACAAAGCTATTGGCGGTTCTGGAGAAACTCTAAGGGGTCAAGGGCTCTAGGGAATAGTTCACTACCTGCCAAGAGTTTTCGATGTGACGCACAACGTTAAGTGAGGCATTTCCTAATCTCTCGCCATCTCTTGGCAACTCGTTATTGCTGGCAATAGACAGAAGTCCGCGAATTAGCGCTCCGTGCGAAATAGCCAGAACACGTTTTCCCTTGAACTGAGAACAAACCTGGTCAAGCAATAGTTGCGACCGGGAAGCTAATTGTGAGCGGCTTTCCCCGCCAGGGATTTCATCTAGGTTTGCATACTTCGCGCGCCACTGTTCGTGCGATAGACCTTCGGCTTCCCCAAAAGATCTTTCAATCAATAACTCGTGCTCGATAATTTCGTTGAAGCCAACTTGGCTAGCGATAATCTCCGCTGTCTGTTTGGCACGGGTGAGCGGTGAAGTTAAAACAACGTCCCAGTCATTAATTCGAATTGCTTGGGCTGCAAGTTTTACCTGCTCAAGGCCTGTTTGGTTCATTGGTATGTCGGTGACTCCCTGGAGCAGAAAGTTTATGTTCCAGTCCGTCTGACCATGACGAAAAAGACCAAAATGCGTGTCAGTCAATCAACAGCTCCTCTAGCGCAATCGATGTTGGAGCTTCGATTTTGGCCAAAGCGATCTCATCTGCCTTGGTGGGCCCAACATTTACGATTACTATCGGTTTTCCCGCTTTGTTCGCAGCACGGGCAAATCGCATTCCGCTGTTTACCGTGAGTGAGCTACCGGCAACGAGAAGCGCATCGCAGCGCTCAAGTTGATCCATTGTTGCTGCCACTCGCTCAGTTGGAACGCTTTCCCCAAAGAACACTACGTCTGGCTTGAGTATGCCGCCACAATTTGGGCAGGGAGGGATTCGAAAATCAGCGGTAGCTTCTATTTCGGCATCACCGTCAGGAGTGAATTCAACAGACATGTCCTTCTTTATCGATGGGTTGGCTTCCTCGATCAGAGAGTCCATTCTCAACCTTTCGACTAAAGTCCGGCATAACATGCAAATCACTTTGTCCAACCGACCGTGCAGTTCAGTCACCTTTTTTGAGCCCGCCTGTTGATGCAATGAATCCACGTTCTGGGTGATTATGTGTGAAATACGACCGAGACTTTCGGCCTGGGCCAAAGCAAAGTGGCTACCGTTGGGTTTTGCGTTGGCAATGACCGACCAACCAACGTAGCTACGAGCCCAGTACCTGGCGCGAGCGGCTTCGGTTCCCATGAAGACATCAAAAGTCATCGGGTGTCTTTCAGTTTTGCCCTCGCCTCGATAATCAGGGATGCCAGACTCAGTTGACACACCGGCTCCGGTAAGAACGAGAATTGATTTACCTGCCAGTTGCTCGCGTGCATAATCCAGACCAAAGCGAGCAGCCTCGGATAAGGTCAATGGGTTGGGGTTGATGTTGAGCATTGGCCTAAGTCTAAGTTAGGTGAGCGGTAGTGATTAAATACCTCGGCTCCAAGCGGGCTCTTATGCCTGTGCTTGAAACCCTGTTTGCTGCAAGTGACGCCCAGACAGCTGTCGATCTGTTCACTGGAACTACCAGAGTTGCAGGGGCCATGAAGCAAGCTGGCATGTTTGTCACAGCCGTAGATACTGCAAGCTACTCCGAGGTCTTTTCCAAAACATTCATCGAGCTAGATTCTTCCGAGGCTGACCTGCCTGAACTTGAAAAGGCCGTCCAACACCTAAATTCACTACCTGGATCGGACGGCTACTTCACGGATGTTTTCTGCGAGAAAGCCAGGTACTTCCAGGCTTCTAACGGGAAAAAGATAGATGCTATTCGAGACGCTATCGAATCGGAGTATCGAGACAGCTGGATGTATTTTCCTCTTTTGTCTTGCTTGTTGATTGCAGCCGACAAAGTTGACTCAACCACCGGGGTTCAGATGGCTTATCTAAAGAACTGGTCGAGGCGAAGCTTCATGAATCTCGAACTCAAAGTGCCGGAATTGATAGCAGGTAAAGGGGCATCGGTTCGCTCTGATGCAGCTGAAGCTGTTACAGCGATCGGCTCCGTAGATCTTGCCTATCTTGATCCGCCCTATAACCAACATCGCTACTTTGGCAATTACCACATCTGGGAAACACTGGTGCGATGGGATAGGCCGGACTACTACGGCATAGCCAACAAGAGACTCGATGCAAGAGACCCTGCAAACAAAAGTGCTTTCAATTCCAAGCTCACGTTACCTAGCGCTCTTGAAAGGGTGATTTCAATCCTGGATGCAAAAACGCTGTTACTCAGTTACAACAACGAGTCTTGGCTATCCCGTAGAGAGCTGACGGACATGTGCTTAAAATTTGAAGAAGTGAGAATTCTTGATTTTGACTCAAAGCGCTATGTTGGCGCCAAGATCGGGGGATACAACCAAGCTGGTGAACTGGTGGGGAAACCCGGAGCTTCGAGAAATCTAGAACACATTGTTGTGGCAGGTAGTAAATCCACTGTGTCAGGTATGGTCAAGGCGTTAGCGTCATAAACCCCGATTATGTTTTAGCCTTGGGGTAGCAAAGGCATGGAATAGGAGAGCTTGGTGAACGCTGACGACAAGCTGGATCTAAACGAAATGATGGATCTGATTCAGAGTCATCTCGAAGCTGCGGAATTTGCAAGCCTTGCCTCGATTGCAAGAAAACTAAAGGCTGGCGAATTGGTCACGCTTCTGGAAAGACTCAACGAAAGAGATCGAGCGATTGTTTACCGAGTTCTTCCAAAATCCGTTGCCCTGGAGGTTTTTGAATCCCTAGACCCAGCACTTCAGGGTGAGCTCCTGGAAGAATTGAGCTCTGAAGAAGTTTCATCGATTTTTGCCAAGCTAGACCCAGACGACAGAGTTGGATTACTCGACGAACTACCAGCCGGAGTGGCAAAACGATTGCTGACCGGCTTGTCGGCAAGAGAACGGGGCCTGACAAGCGAAGTCCTGGGCTACTCGCAAGGGTCGATTGGTCGACGTATGAGTCCCGAGTACATTTCAGTTAGGGACACTGACAGCGTCTCGCAAGCCCTTGCCAAGGTAAAAACCAAATTACAGTCAGCTGAAACTATCTATACGCTCCCAGTCGTCGACTCTTCAAAGCAGCTAGTTGGTGTCGTCAGCCTTCGAGACCTCATGCGCACGTCCCCTCGAGTAAAAGTTTCTAAAGTTATGTCTGAACCGCTAATGGTGAACGCTAGCGATGATGAAGAATTCGCTGCTCGCACTTGCTCAGACCTAAAAGTATTGGCTCTACCCGTTGTAGACAACGAGCTAAGGCTTGTAGGAATACTTACCGTAGATGACGCTCTGCGAATCCTGGAGCAAGAAGAGTCTGAAGACGCAGCTCGAACAGGTGGCGCGGAGCCACTTCGAAGGCCATACCTTTCGACACCGGTTTTTGCTATCGTCCGATCTCGAGTGATCTGGTTGCTTGTACTCGCTTTTGGAGCAACATTCACAGTTTCAGTCTTGGGCGCCTTTGAGGCTGAGATTGAGCAATTGGTGGTGCTTACCTTGTTCGTTCCACTGCTAATAGGCCTTGGTGGCAATACAGGAAACCAGGCGGCTACTACTGTCACACGCGCCCTTGCTCTTCAAGATGTAGGTACCAGGGATGTTTGGCAAGTGCTTTTTCGAGAGCTGCGAGTCGGGGCACTTCTTGGCATGCTTCTGGGAGTTATTGGTTTTGGTTTGGCAACCGCGTTTTTCGGGTTCGAAATTGGCTTAGTGATTGGCTTGACGTTATTTGCAATTTGTACAGTAGCTGCAACTGTGGGTGGAGTAATGCCTCTAGTTGGTCTTGCGCTACGAGCTGATCCAGCAGTTTTTTCAAATCCCTTCATCACTACTTTCGTAGACGCAACGGGTTTGATTATCTATTTCTTGATTGCTAGGGCAATTCTCGGTCTTTGACCTAACAATTGATACTTGTGTCCGAGAGGGGACTTGAACCCCTACCCCCTTGCGAGGACTAACACCTCAAGCTAGCGCGTCTACCATTCCGCCACCCGGACGTGACTTTTTACTACGGCCCCAATGTTAGCACGAGGGAAAGTGACGACCTGTCGTGGTACTTGGAACCAACAGCGATTGCAGGTAGTTTTGAGACATGGCTACTGACCCGAGAAATGCTTTGACTCAACTCATCGCTTCGCTTGAGAAGCACTTTGAAGCCGCTAGCTCGAAGCGTGGTGAAGAAGATTCGAGTGTGGAGCAGGCGTATTACCAACTCGAAGATGCTTTTCTGAACTACGAAGAGGCACTTGGATCCGAACTCGGTGAGTTCTTGCCCTTCACTTTGGTTGAAGACGATCAGTGAGTTTTCTTGAAGCCCTTATCCTTGGCATAGTTCAGGGTCTTACCGAATTCCTACCGATTTCATCCTCCGCACACGTTCAGATTGCGCAGCAATTGATGAATCTTTCGGAGCTAACCAAACCTCAACTAACTGCATTTATCGCAACAGTTCAGCTCGGAACTGAGCTAGCCGTTGTTGCATACTTCATTAAAGACATAGGCCGTATTGGCTCATCCTGGCTTCGCTGGAGTGCAAGGCCAAAATCGAAAATGTCGAGAGACACAAAACTTGGATGGCTCATCATCATCGGCACACTACCAGTTGTGGTTCTTGGACTTGCATTTAGGGACTTTATCGAGAACGATGTGCGCAATCTTTGGGTAATCGCCTACACATTAATTGGATTTGGCTTGCTCCTTGGAGTTGCCGACTTCTTGGGTCGAAAGCAAAAGACCATAAAGGATTTGACTTATTCCCATGGGGTGATGTTTGGCCTTGGACAAGCCCTTGCTTTGGTACCAGGAGTTTCTCGCTCGGGCGGGACTATCACAGTTGGATTGATGCTCGGCTACACCAGAGAGGCAGCTGCCCGCTACAGCTTCTTGCTAGCGATACCTGCGGTTCTTGGTTCTGGATTATTTCAGTTCTTTTCGACATTCAGTGATCTCAACTCGCAACTGCTTTTTGCAACTATTGTGGCAACGATAGTTTCTGGAGTAGTTGGAATTAGCGTGATTCACTTCCTATTGAAGTACCTTCAAAGAGGATCGTTCTTACCCTTTGTTCTCTGGCGTGTGCTGGTTGGGGGCTGGTTACTTGTAATGCTCTCTACTGGTTCTTTGGTTGCTTAGTTTTCGGGTGGTTTTTCTTCCGACTGCAGGAACTTCTCAAGCTCGCGTGCTATAGCTTCACCTGACGCAGCTTCGGATTCAAACTCATCTCGGTTTTTTTCTAGTTGCTGAATATAGCCAGCCATTTCTTCGTCGTTCTCGGCAATCTCATCAATTCCGCGCTCCCATTCGAAAGCTTGGTCTGCCAGGTCACCCTGGGAAAAGCTAACACCCAGCATTTTTTCAAGTTCTGCCATGAGAGCAAGGGTTGCTTTTGGGGAAGGGGAGTTATGAACATAGTGCGGCACTGCTGCCCAAAGTGCCATTGTCGGAATGCCGACTTCTTCGAGGGCAATTCCCAGAGTAGACAGAATTCCAACCGGGCCTTCGTAACTGCTTCTTTCGACATTCATTGCTGACCGGACAGCCTCGTTCTGGCTGGTCGCATTCACAGTTATTGGTCTGGTGTGTGGGGTGTCAGCCAACATGCCACCAAGGAATACAACCGCATCAATTTCTCGGTCTTCGATCATTTCCAGAATCTCCGCAGTAAAGGCCTTCCACCTGCGAGCGGGTTCGGTACCAATAAGCACACTGAATCTTGATAAAGCTGGGTCTTTTTCGCTGGAGATCATGAAGGTAGTACCTGGCCAAGTAAGTTCGCGATTGCCTGATTCATCAAAAGAAACTGAAGGGCGAGTGAATTGGAAATCGTAGTAGTCCTCAGGGTCTACTTCCGCTGCTACTTGGCACTGCAACGCTTCGCTGATGAGTTTGGCCGCTTGAGATGCTGATTCGGCTGCATCGTTCCAGCCTTCGAATGCACAAATAAGCACCCTGCCACTGAAAATGGTGTCCCCGCCAGTCACTTTATGAAATCTTGTCCTTTGATTACTTGTAGGTTTTCAATGGCTTAACTGTAAGGCTAAATGCCAAAGCTAGACTTCAACCATCATGATTTTTCAGCAACTTCCAGCCGCCGTGTTATGGGACATGGACGGTACATTGATCGATTCAGAACCCTATTGGATGAGAAGCGAAGGGGCCTTTGCTAAAGCCAACAACAGCACCTGGACCGAACAGGATGGCCTAAGTCTGGTTGGAATGTCTCTGTTCGATTCCTCCAAAATCATCAAAAAGAAAGTTGGATCGGAGCTTGAGCCTGAGCAGATTGTTCAACATCTAACCGACAGCGTTGCTGCACAACTTAAGCAGGAGATTCTATGGAGGCCAGGAGCTAAGGACCTGCTTTTGTTACTTCGGAAAAAGAAGGTGAAGACTGCACTTGTGACTATGTCCCTGCACCGCATGGCCAAGCAAGTGGTTGATGCAATCGGATTCGACTGTTTTGATGTGATTGTTGCCGGCGACGATGTTCGGCAAGGCAAACCGCATCCTGAGCCATACCTCAAAGCTGCCGAACTTCTTGGGGTCAAAGCACAGGATTGTGTGGCTTTTGAGGATTCCCTAACTGGACTCAAATCAGCTGAGGCAGCGGGAACCAAAGCAGTCGGAATCAAGAACATCGTTGAGATTCCATCTCAGCAAGGAAGAGTGCTCTGGCCAACTCTGGAAGGTGTAACTATGTCGGATCTTCGGGGGTTATTTAAGTGATTAAGAAATCTCACCTATTCAAAGCCGGCGACAAGGTCCAACTGACCGGACCAAAAGGAAAATTGAATACAATCACACTCGTTAAAGGCGGGGCTTTTGGGACCCATCGAGGAGATTTAAAGCACGACGACATTATTGGAAAAGCCGACGGCTCCGTTGTGGCAAACCAAAATGGAGTTGAGTATCTTGCGCTCAAGCCGTTGCTGAATGACTTCGTCCTGTCCATGCCTCGTGGGGCTGCCATCATTTACCCTAAGGATGCGGCTCAAATTCTTGTGGAGGGAGACATCTTCCCTGGAGCTGTTGTGGTCGAGGCTGGGGTTGGTTCGGGGGCCTTGAGTATGTACTTACTTCGCGCCATAGGAGAAAATGGTGAACTTCACTCGTTTGAGCGTAGATCGGAATTCGCCGAGATCGCAGCTGGCAACGTCAAAAGCCAAACTGGTTCGAGTCCAAAGAACTGGAAAATTCACTTAGGGGATCTTCAAGAGGAACTGCCCAAGAAGCTGAAGCCTCAAAGCGTGGATCGGGTTGTACTGGATATGCTCGCACCCTGGGAATGCATTGATCAATGTGCACAAGTGCTCGCCCCAGGCGGGTTAATCGTTATCTACGTTGCTACAGTCACTCAGCTTTCTAGAGTTGCGGAAGATCTGCGCTCTTCGAGGTTGTTTACCGAACCCAACGCTTTTGAATCCATTGTGAGGCCCTGGCACTTGCAGGGCTTGGCGGTAAGGCCAGAGCATCGCATGATCGCCCATACTGGCTTCCTATTGACCGCACGGCGCCTCGCTCCTGGAGCGGTACTTCCTCAGTTCAAGACCAAGGTGAAATCTACCGAGTACAAAGACGAGGACATCTTGGCTTGGAACCCAGACGGACTGGGAGAGCGGAAGGTTTCGGAGAAGAAGCTGCGCAAAACAGTCCGTAAGGCCACTTCCTAGCAGTTATCCCCGATTCAAGGCCGACAGCTAAACTTGGTATCAAACACAACTAGAAAGTTGCTTCTTTTGCAAAAGTCCGTCCTGTTTCTTTCCAGCATCATCCTGACCGCCTCTTTGACTTCTTGTGCCCCGGCTGAATCTTTCGCCTGCGCACAGTTAGCAGGTGGAGAGCAAGTTGATTCGATCAGCGTTTCGGAGACACTAGAAGAACAACCAGTTGTGAACTTTCCATCTCCGCTTAACGCAGAGGCAGTCCAAGCACGAATTGTTGTTGAAGGTGCTGGTCCGGTTTTCACAGGCCGGAATCTAGTTGAGTTCGAATTCGCCGGCTACAACGGAGGAAGCGGTCAGCTTATTCAACAATCGAGCTTCGATGGGACAGAGACTCCAGCTGGTTTCTTTGGGCCTGGTCAAGTTCCTAACTTCTGCGAAGCACTTGCTGGAGCCAAGGAAGGCTCTCGTGTGGTTGCGATTTTGCCTCCTGAGCAGGCTCACAACGGAGAAGGTATTCCAGACCTCGGCGTTGGCCCAGCCGACTCATTCGTTTTCGTTATTGACCTGAAGAAGGTCTTTATGGATAGGGCAACAGGCTCGAATGTTGCCCCTGAAGCCGGATTCCCAAGTGTTGTGACAACACCAGAGGGCATTCCAGGAGTCACCATTCCAAACTCACCGGCTCCCACTGAGCTCAAAGTTGCTCAACTGATTCGAGGCGAAGGCGAGATAGTGCAGAAGGGGCAACTTGTCACCATGCATTACAGCGGCTTCATTTGGGATAGCTCCGAGAAGTTCGATTCCAGCTGGGATTCGGGACAACCTGCTCAGTTCCAGATGCAAGATGGGGCTTTAATCGAAGGCTTCCTGTCTGCCGTTGTCGGGCAACCGGTTGGATCACAAGTGATTGCGATTATCCCGCCGGCACTTGGATACGGCGATGCAGGCGCGGGAACGATTCCCCCGGGGGCGACACTTGTGTTTGTTATTGACATTCTTGGCACCAGCAATTAGCTAACATGCCTGAAAAGATTGATCTGTCGGAGCGGTTGTTCAATCTGACCTGTGCCCTGTTGGTTTCGAGAAATGGTCTTTCAAAATCTGAGATTTTTGCAACGGTACAAGGATACAAAGAGATCTACACACCAGGCGGGGACTCAACCGCAATCAATCGCATGTTTGAACGTGATAAGACTTTGCTCACTCGCGCGGGTATTCTATGGCGATCTTTCATTCCCAAGGAGGCAATGGATGACAACCAGGAGTTTCGCTACCTGATTGCCAACGAGGATTTTGTTTGGCCCAAAGGGATAAAACTAACTTCCAAGCAGGTTGCTCTCTTGAATCTAGCTGCGCAGGTTTGGGCCAAAGCGTCACTTTCATCAGATGCTAACCGGGCAATACACAGGATTCGCGCGATGGGTGAAATTGCCGATAGCAGTTCTTTGATTGGAATCGCCCCTCGTATTCGAACGCATGAGCTTTCATTCTTGCCACTTTCGACAGCAATCGAGTCGTGCTCAAGGGTCTCTTTCGACTATCAAAAACCAGGCGAGTTTGAGGTTACGGTCCGAAACATCGAACCCTGGTCACTTCAGAACATTGGCGGTCAGTGGCTTCTGGTTGGTTTTGATCTTGATCGGAGTGAGCCAAGGAATTTCCTACTAAAGCGAATCATCTCCGAAGTTGACATACAAGATGTCACCTTTGACCCTCCCGGTAAGACCGATGTCGACAAGGCACTGGAAGATCTCGAAGCCCATAAGCAGTCGCAGAGAGCAAGGATCAAAGTTGCTCCAGCAAGTGCAGCTTGGTTCCATTTTGATCTTGCTCCCACTGAAGAGAACTTTGAGTTGAATTTTATGGACTTGCATTTACTCGCGGAAGAACTCATGGAATTTGCAGACGAGATAGAGGTTCTTGAACCCAGCGAGCTTGCGGACCTCATCAAAGCCAATCTTCAAAAGGTGAGTGATGACCATGCCTAAGAGCTCAAGCCTCAGTGGGGCTGATCGCTATAATTTCATGCTCGCGCTAACTGGCTATTTGATTAGCCACCGACAGCAAAAACTTTCTGATCTTGCCCGGCACTTTGAAGTCTCGGAGAAAGAGATTAAATCTGCGGTGGTGACAATCTCTCTGTCAGGCGTCGGTTTGTATCGACCAGATGAGCTTTTCTTTCTTGACTATGACCTGCTAGAAGAAGGCATTGTAGATCTGAGCTTTGCGCCTACTCTCGAAGCTGTCCCGAGACTTTCCACCAGGCAAGCTGCTGCTATTGCTAGTGGATTGGCTTTTCTTGTTGATTTGGTTGACCCGGCCGATCGTAAACAGATAGACGAGCTACTCGAGATTTTAGGAAGGGGAACTCTTGGTACCAAAGAGCTTCCATTTATGGTTCAACCAAATCGCGGTGATCAGGACTTGGCTCTTGTTCGGAAAGGTGTTGCGGAATCAAGAGTATTGAAGTGTTCCTACATCAATTCCTCAGGAGAGGTTTCTAATCGCGAAATCGAGCCACAACTTCTGGAATCGAGGGATTCCACTTGGTATGTCCGTGGCTTTTGCAGAACTAACCAGGGGTCAAGAGTGTTTCGACTCGATCGAATGAGGCAAATTGAAATCCTAGATTCGTTCGAAGAGAGATCTATATCTGTAGTTGTTGGCTCCGAAATATACGAAGTACGAAAGACCGACACAGAAGTGTTATTCGAAGTCGAACCTGAAGCTTTTGGTTTGATTGCCGATTACAAGCCAGACTATGAAATCTCGGGCAATAAGGCAGTTCAAGTAAAGATAGCGATCGGTGAACTAGGGACGCTTGGCCGAATTGTTTCAAGGTATAGCGGAAAAGTTAGAGTACTTGCACCAGAAGCAGCTCGCCAATCTGTTAGGGAATTTGCTCAGCGTGCCCTTGGTAATCACAAGCCAGTGCCTGTAGCGGAGTAAGTTTTATTCATATGGAATGGTTTTGGGCGGGCGGTTTAGCACTTGCAATGTTTATTTGGTCCGGCATCTATTTGATTAAAAAGCTTCTCAGGTTTGGACCGCCTGCTAAGAAGCTGGCAGCCCAACTCGAGGCCTTAAGCGCAGCCAATGCCAAATTCCCCGAGGTGGCAAAGGTTCTATCTGCACTGGGGGATGACCCAGATATCCACCGTGCAAGGCGCCAACAGCTTCTAAGAGAGGCCAGAGAGCGCAAGCGCCAGCGAGAGCGTAGGCTTAGGGCTAGAGATCTTTAGTAAGAGATAGGGAAACCAATGCGTTTACAGGGCTGGGAATGGATCATTATTCTGGCGATTGTTCTGCTGATCTGGGGTGGGCCAAAGCTTCCAGGTCTTGCCAAGTCACTTGCGCAGTCAATGCGCATTTTCCGCAAGGAAATAAAGACTACTGACGAAGCAAAGCCGGCCGAAAAGCCAGCTGAGGGTGAAACACCCGCTGACAAGTAAGTGGCAAGGAAGAAAAACCCCGACGCCAAAATGAGCCTTTCGGGGCATCTCAAAGAGCTTCGCAACCGTTTGTTCTGGTCTGCGCTCTTTATCATCGGTGGATCAATCGGCGGATGGTTTATGTTCGATACAGTCTTCAACGAACTGCAAAGGCCGATTGTTGAACTGGCGTCACAACCTGGTAGCAATGCGACGATTAATTTTCCAACTGTTGTTTCTGCCTTTGACGTACGTCTTCAAGTCTCGATTTTTCTCGGGATTCTCATGAGTGCCCCAGTATGGCTTTACAATCTTTGGGCATTCGTAACACCAGGATTGAAAAAACGTGAGCGCCGCTACACGATTGGATTTGTGCTGGCTTCTGTTCCGTTGTTTATTGGTGGAACAGCTCTTGCTTGGTCGTCGCTCCCTACTTTCGTTGTTGTATTGGTTGGTTTCACCCCCGATGGAGCCGCTAACGTCATAAACGCGAGTGAGTACATTCTGTTTACAATTCGGATTCTTCTAGTTTTTGGTCTGGCATTTGTATTACCAGTTGCATTGGTGATGCTGAACTTCGCTGGAGTGATCACAGCACAAAACATCATCAAGTCTTGGAGGATGGCTGTTTTTATATCCGCGGTAGTCGGTGCAATTGCAACACCGGTAGCCGAACCGATGGCCATGTTTTTACTAATGATTCCACTTTTGATTCTCTACTTCCTAGCTGCGGGAATCGCCTATCTGCATGACAAACGAGTTACCAAAAAACTCGAAGCTCTTGAACTAGCTGACCCGCAAGCAGCGGAGTAATTCTCGTGGCCAACGAGGACCTGAGCCCATCTGAACGGTATGCCAGAGCAAAAGTCAAACAATCTGCCCCGAGCTATAACTCATTCCTGGAACTTATTGATTTTGCACTCGATCCGTTTCAGGAACAGGCCTGTCACGCTCTTGCCAAAGGAAAAGGGGTGCTGGTAGCAGCTCCAACTGGTGCGGGTAAGACAATCGTCGGGGAGTTTGCGATACACCTTGCAATTGAGAAAAACCAAAAGGTTTTTTACACAACCCCAATTAAAGCGCTAAGTAACCAAAAGTTTGCCGAGCTAGTTGCAAGGTATGGTCCAGACCGAGTGGGCCTTCTAACAGGGGACACAAACAACAATTCTGAGGCTCAAATTGTTGTGATGACAACCGAAGTGCTCCGAAACATGATCTACGCCAACTCAGATTCACTTATTGATCTTGGATACGTGGTCATGGACGAGGTTCATTATTTAGCTGATCGATTTAGGGGAGCGGTTTGGGAAGAAGTTATCCTTCATCTTCCCAAGGACGTGAAGCTCGTATCACTGAGTGCGACAGTCTCCAACGCTGAAGAATTTGGCGCTTGGTTGGAGGAAGTCCGCGGTGATACAGAGATCATAGTTTCTGAACATCGACCTGTTCCACTAGATCAACACGTTCTGTTTGGGGACGAACTAATGGAGCTTTTTGCAGCTGGATCCAAGAATCAAAGGGTCAATCCAGACCTCGTGCAGAAGCACTCAAGCAAACTTCGAATCCCAATGGGTTCGCTCAGGAACACAAAGGGGAAGCGGCCAAAAGGTGGGGCTGACCAAAAGTTTGCGCGTATTCCTAAAGTTTCTAAGCCAGAAGTAGTCGAGATACTTGAAGATAATGATCTTCTTCCTGCAATTTTTTTCATCTTCTCAAGAGTCGGTTGCGATACGGCAGTTCGCGCATGTCACCAGTATGGAGTGCGACTTACAACCCGAGAAGAACAACAAGAAATTCGCTACATAGTCGAGCAAAAGACTGCATCAATCGCTGACGAGGATTTAGCAACCCTTGGCTACTTTGAGTGGCTAAGCGGTCTAGAAAGGGGAGTTGCAGCCCACCACGCGGGAATGCTCCCCGCATTCAAAGAGGTGGTCGAAGAACTGTTTCTCCGAAAGCTTGTTCGCGTTGTATTCGCAACCGAAACTTTGGCTCTTGGCATAAACATGCCAGCTCGAACCGTTGTCCTTGAACGCTTGGATAAGTTCAATGGCGAGTCCAGGGTTCAAATAACTCCAGGGGAGTACACGCAGCTCACGGGCCGTGCAGGAAGACGTGGCATAGATACCTTGGGTCACTCTGTGGTTCAGTGGTCTGGAAATCTAGATCCCGCAAGCGTTGCCGGCCTTGCAAGCAAACGAAGCTACCCGCTAATCAGTCCATTCAAGCCAACCGCGAACATGGCGGTGAATCTAATTGAGGCTTTTGGTCGAAAAAGAGCCCGTGAAGTGCTTGAAACATCCTTTGCTCAATTCCAGGCCGATAGATCGGTTGTCGGATTGGCGAAGGGAATACGTGAAAAGCAAATTTCACTTGATGGCTATGCCAAGTCAATGGAGTGTCACCTAGGAGATTTTTTTGCCTACTCCAGTATCAGGCGAGAACTAAGTGATATTGAAAAATTGTTATCCTCAACCAGGACCAGGCAAGAACGCGGCAAGGACATCCGACAAACCAAAGGTCGGAGTGAGCATGAGCGCAAGTTAGCAGAGCTCAAGGTCCGCATGAAAACGCACCCTTGCCATTTATGTTCTCATCGCGAAGCCCACTCGAGGTGGGCAGAGCGCTGGTGGCAATTGCACAGAGAAACCCAAGCAATCCTTGACCAGATCGAAGGACGGACAAATCTTGTTGCTTCCACCTTCGATAAAATTTGCGAACTTTTGATTGAGCTTGAGTATATAGATTCTTCAGATCAAGACCTTCTTGTCACTGATTCGGGCAAGATGCTTGCTCGAATCTACGGAGAGAGAGACCTGTTGGTGGCTGAAGCCTTGCGGCTCAAGCTTTGGGACAACTTGGATGCTCCATCTCTTGCCGCCATGGCCGCTGCGCTTGTCTACGAACCCCGTCGTGATGATGAGAACTTTGAGCCCCGTGCGGTAAAGGGAAACTTCCAAGAAAGCTTCGCTAAGACTCAGCAACTTTGGGATGAGCTTGAGGGGCTTTCAAAGAAATACAAGCTGCCCCGTTCCTCGCGTTTGGAAATGGATTTGAGTTACCCGATTCACCGTTGGGCAACTGGGGCCAAGCTCGACCTTGTGCTTGAGTCAGCGGATTTACTACCGGGTGATTTCATCAGATGGTGCAAGCAGATTATTGACTTGCTCGAGCAATTGGCGAAAGCCACCGAAGGTCAAATTTCTAACAAGGCTAGGGATGCTGTCGACTTGGTTAAGCGCGGCATCGTGGCCTACTCGTACTATGCATAGGCTAGACACATGAGTAACAATCATAAAATTGGTTTCTCGCTATGGCGAGTTCCGGTTGGAGTTCTCGGGGGGTTGCTATCTTCCTTGGCAATGCCAAGAGAAAACGTCTGGCCGCTGATTTTTGTTTCGGTCGCCCTAATACTTATCTCAATTCGTGGTCTTAGATTTTTGCCAGCTGCATTTGTCGGTTTCGCATCCGGTGTGGCTTTTTACATGAGCCAGATTGAATGGATAAGCCTCTACTTAGGTCCGGTCCCTTGGGTAGCCCTGTCGGTATTGGAAGCATTGATTTTTGCAATCGGCGCGGGCGTAATTGCTTCGGTTTGGTACTTCCTGAACCATTCGCTCACGGGAAAGTTTTCCTCGTTTTGGGTTGCACTTGCAATCTCAACAATCTGGACAGCACGTGAGTGGGTCTCGATAAATCTGCCTTACGGAGGTTTTCCTTGGTCCCGAGTGGCGCAGGCGCTATCGGATAGTTTTCTTTCTTCGTTGGTTTACTTTGTTGGAATCTCAGGGCTAACCTTTGTCTCGGTTTTCATAACGGTGGCTGTTTTGCAAGCGATAGAATCTGGCTTACCTGGCCTGCGCAAGCACCTGGTCTCTTTGGGTGCAACGGTCGGGGTAATAGTGTTGGCGGCTACCTTTGTCGTTCCAGCAAATGCCGAATCCGGTGAGGTAACAGTTGCGGCAGTTCAGGGAAATGCCAATGCTGGACTGTTTGCCAATGCCGAACGAGGCACCTTCTTGAAGAACCACTTGGATGCAACTCAACTACTGGATTCGCATCCGTTAAGGGCTTCCATTGACTTTATTGTTTGGCCAGAAAATGCTTCAGATTTGAATCCTCAAGCCAATGAACTTGCAAAACTCCAAATTGACTCTGTGATTCAAAAGTATCAAGTACCACTGATTTTTGGTGCGATCACAGAATCTGGAGATGAGATCTTCAACAGCTCGCTCTACTTCGCACCAGATCAAGGACAGATTGACCAGTATGACAAAAAGCGACCAGTGCCTTTTGCTGAGTATGTTCCGGATCGAGAGTTCTGGTACCAGCTGGCCCCAGACCTAATCGGCTTGGTCACGCGTGGCTATGCCTTTGGTACCAGGGATGGAATATTTGAGTTTGATGGAAACGAACTAGGGGTTCTGATCTGTTTTGAAATAGCCATAGACGAGATTGGTCGTGAGCTTGTTGCCGATGGGGCAGAAATCATTCTTTCTCAAACCAACAATGCCGATTTTGGTAGAAGTGATGAAACCTTCCAACAAGCAGCTCTAGCTAGGCTTCGCGCCATAGAAACTGGTCGGACTTTGGTAAATATTTCAACAGTTGGGGTGTCCAAGGTTTTTCTTGCCGACGGTTCGATTGTTGATCAGCTTCCAATTTTCGAACCTGGCGTGATGGTGCACAAACTTCCACTTAGAACCTCCACCACTCCCGCCATGGCAGTTGGTCCAGGCTTTGACCTTTCGATTAACTTAGCGGCTCTGGGTCTGTTCGCAAGTGGTCTGATCTTTAGGATTCGAGCAAGATCAAGAAATCACAGCTCGTGAAGTACCTCGTTGTAATACCTACCTACAACGAAGCTCCGACGATTACCAAGATTGTTTCAGAGATTCTCGAACTTAATTCGGACTTGTCGATACTTATAGTTGATGACTCATCGCCTGATGGGACGCAAGCTATCGTGAGGGAGATTTTTAGTTCAGAACCGAGAGTCAATCTTTTAGTTCGGAGCATGAAGGAAGGGCTTGGACTTGCCTACCTTGCAGGCTTTGAGTGGGCGTTTAGTCGAGAGTTTGACTTCATTGTGGAGATGGATGCAGATGGCTCTCATCGCCCAGAGGATTTATTGAAGCTTTTGAAATCAAGTTCTGGGGCCGATTTGGTAATCGGTTCTCGCTGGATTGACGGGGGAGAGGTCTTGAATTGGCCTTGGCTAAGGCGACTGATTTCCAGAACAGGAAACCGCTACGCAAAGTTGATGCTCGGGACAAAGATTCTGGATATGACTTCTGGTTTTCGGATCTATAGAACCAAGTTTTTGCAAGAACTAGTTGCTCAGCCGGTTTCTTCGCACGGTTATTCGTTTCAAGTAGAGCTCGCTTATCGCGCATCAAAGTTAGGCCAAGTGATTGAGGAGCCGATCACATTTGTGGAGCGAGTAGAAGGTAAATCAAAAATGACCTTGGCTATTGTGCTGGAAGCACTTACCAAGGTCACTTTTTGGGGATTAAAGAGAGTATTTAGTTAGAGATCGGCTTTTCCGGCTTTTCTTCTGGCTCGGATGTAGGTGATTCTTTCCTTCAGAATTTCCTCAAGTTCTTCTTTAGATCTGCGCTCTAGAAGCATTTCCCAGTGTGACCTTGGTGTCTTTAAATCATCAATCTCGAGTTTTATTAGCTTTCCATTAGTAAGCAAGGTGGCTTGCGAAGGGCATGACTTGCACTGCCAAGTGTTTGGCAATTCGGCGTCTTGAGCAAAAACTAGCTCGCTTAGGTGTCCATTCGGGCATTGATAGTTGTGCTTGGTTCTAGGGGAGTAATTGACTCCCACTTCGGACTCAAGCGATTGCGCTCCCAATCTGATGCCGCGCATTGTCTGTTGGGCCATGATTACTCCTGGTTGCGTTTAGTTGACCAATTAGCCAACTGGAGGTGCAACCTACAGGGGGCGTCAAATCATCCATGAATTGCCCAGTTAACAGAAACCTCTCAGCTAAAGGTCTGAACCGCCAGATCGGCTCGATCAGTTACAATTCCGTGAGCACCAAGCGAAAAAAGCTCCAGCATGATTTTTGGATCATTTATAGTCCAGAAGTGAACTTCGATCCCGGTTGGAAGAATTTTTTCTAGAAACCTAGGGTGAGTGAAATCGATACCATAGCGCTTGAGTGGAATCTGAAGTGCAGCAATTGGTTGAACCTCTTGTGCGAGAGCCTTCTCCATGCCAGCACGTGCAAAAAGATAGCACGCAAGCACTTTTGAACTTCCCGCAGATGAGGCCAGGGGAGTGAGCGTTCTTGCGAGCGCTCGTTTTCTCGACGCCTCACTAAAGCTCGAAATCAAGACTCGGTCCTGCGCACCGAGTGACAGTACGGTTTCTATTCCAACGCTCTCTGCCAAAGGCGTCTTGATGTCTAGATTGAATTTGGCTTGCGGAAACTTTGACAGAGCCTCGACCAAAGTTGGAATCTGGCCTGAGTGGGGCAGGCGAATTTCCTGTAGTTGGGCAAGAGTTAGCGCGGAAATCAGTATCTTTTTGCCTAGAAGTCTTTTCAGATTGCTGTCGTGAAATAGAACCGGGACCTGATCTTTGGTGACTTGGATATCTGATTCCAGGTAGTCTGCCCCTGCTGCCAGAGCTAGTTCAAATGAGCGAAGTGTGTTCTCGTCAGCTACTTGGTTTTCGCCAGAATATGTGAGCCCACGGTGGGCCAAAATGCGCGGTCTGGTGCCTGGGTGGGTGTCTAGATACGCAGTAGTCTTCATGGGTGCTTCCTGAATCCAACCGTAGCCTTCCTTTTAGGCTTGTCGTTCTAATCTTTGGCCTGTTTGTCTACGGGCTAGGTGTTGCGATGACCGTGCATGCGAGCCTAGGCATCGCACCTTGGGATGTATTCGCCCAAGGGATTTCCATTCAAACTGGATTGAGCTTTGGAGTCTCAACCGTGGTCGTAAGCGCTTTGGTGTTATTGGCATGGATTCCACTAAGGGTGAAGCCCGGTATCGGGACAATCGCAAATGCAGTTCTTATTGGACTGTTTGCCGACTTTTGGCTCTTAGTGCTGCCAGATACTTCGATCTACTGGCAAAGGCTGCTGATTTTTCTTGCTGGGGTAGTAGTTGTTGCTGTAGCCACCGGCTTGTATATCAGCTCAGCACTGGGCTCTGGGCCCAGAGACGGGCTTATGCAGGGAACCGCAAATGCCTTGGATAAGCCCTTCTGGATGGTCAGAACGGCCTATGAAGGCAGTGTTTTGAGCCTTGGAGCCCTGATGGGTGGTCAGGTTCGCGAAGGGACGCTTATCTTTGCGCTGAGCATCGGATATCTGGTCCAGCTGTCCATGAAATTCTTCAAAATCCCCAAAGGCTAGTGGTTTTGGGCCTCATTCGTCACCGGGAAACCGCCAGAGTCCTGCTTCAGGCTGATTCAGGTCGCTTTCTACTTATGTTTTCGCTCTGGAGCCCAGAAAGTGCTCTAGAACCGCGCTGGGTAAGCCCTGGAGGCGGTTTAGAGGGCTTAGAGCCACTCAATGTGGCTGCCAGTCGGGAATTGCTCGAGGAGACCGGCTTAGAGGTAAACCCAGAGACTCTGGGTGAAAAAATTCGCTCGATTGAATTTATTCAGCCCTGGCCATCCGGAGATTTTGAAACTGGAATCGCGCATTTCTTCAAATTCAGAATTGCTGATGAAATCGTAGTTGATCGCTCGATGTGGACACCTGAAGAACATCGAGACATCCTGGATGTGCGATGGTGGGATCCGAAGCATCTAAACGATTCAGGTGAGCGGGTTGGCCCGCCAGGTCTTATTGAACTTCTAGTGGAACTGGGTTAGCTTGCTTCCATTTGCCGATAATGTACATTATGTCAAGTAGTAGAAATCTGGCATCCATAGGCACTCCCCGAAGGTTTTGTCGTTTTATTGCTGAGTAGCTGTCACCCATTGTTCGAGTTTTGAAGAAGCTTGTCCTGAATCAAGGGCATTAGAGACAGTTTGAATGGCCGTTTCAAATTGGGCCTTGAGGTTAGATCCGGCTAGTTGTGGGTTCTTGGCGGCCCGATAGGCCACTACTCCCCCTGCGGCGTTCAAAACTACGATATCCCGGACGGCGCCGAGGTTTTTCTGTGTCTTTCCGGCAAACAAATCCCTTGCAACCTGGGCGTTGTGTTGGGCATCGCCACCTATAAGTACGTCCTGAGAGACCTTTTTTATCCCAAAATCTGCTGGATCAAGTTGCTGGTTCTGGACCCCCTCTGGGGTCACCAACCACACCGTACTGGTTGTGGTGGTGGTTAGTTCATCTAAGCCGTCGTTTCCCCTTGAAACCAAGCCAAATCGACCTCTTTCGGCCAATTCTTGGGCCATTAGTGGGGCAATTTGGGCATTTGCCACCCCAAGTGAGGTGGCGATGGGCTGGGCTGGATTTGCAAGGGGCCCGAGGAAATTGAAAGTGGTAGGAACCCCGAGTTGTTTTCTAATCGGTGCAACATGCCTCATGGCCGGATGAAAAACCGGGGCGAAGAAAAAAGTGATGCCGGTTTGCCTGAATACTTCTGCAACTCGTTTTGGGGAAAGATCTAACTTGATTCCAAGCACCTCGAGCATCTCTGACGAACCAGTTTTTCCGGAGGCAGATTTTGAACCATGTTTCATAACTGGCACACCAGCAGCCGAAGCAAGAATCGAGGCCATGCTAGAAACATTTACGGTTCCAACCAGGTCCCCGCCAGTTCCAACTATGTCTAGGGCGTCATCGCCGGTATCCAAGAGCACGGCCTGCTTGAGCATCACATCGACTAGACCTGCAAGTTCGGAAACGGTTTCACCTTTCGAACGTAGCGCCAACATAAAAGCGGCTATTTCGGCTTCGCTGGAATCGCCTGCCATGATTTGACTCATCGCCCAGTTCGCTTCTGATCTATCAAGATCGGATTTTGCGATTAGCTTTGCCAAGATATTCGGCCAGCTCGCTTGCGGATTCATGTGTCTCAGCTTAGTGTCCGAAACTTGCACGAACTAAGCTCAAATTGCCCAACTGGCGCGGATTCAGGGGTTATCATTAATGCATGACCTCAACCCCTTTGGCACAGAATAGCGCTGTAGTGATTAATCGCCCAAGCGCGACCTCCGTTGGAACCATTGTCTGGCTAGCAAGCGAGGTCATGTTCTTCGCAGGTCTTTTTGCAATGTATTTCAGCCTGCGCGCGAACGCTCCCGAGATTTGGGCAAATGACACCCAAATTTTGGATGTTCAGTTTGCTCTAATCAACACCTTGATTCTTGTGGCCTCATCCTTCACTGCCCAGTTTGGGGTGTTCGCGGCTGAGCGCATGCAACCTCGTGCTACCGGTAAATCCCCTTTGAAATGGGGTCTAGTCGAATGGTTCTTCCTGAGCTATGTCCTTGGAGCAATCTTCGTGGCCGGTCAGGTCTATGAGTACGCCATGTTGGTTTCTGAAGGAGTCACAATCAGCAGCAACTCCTATGGCAGCGCTTTTTACATCACCACTGGCTTCCACGCTCTTCACGTGACCGGCGGGTTGATTGCCTTCTTGCTCATCATCGGAAGGACCTATGCAGCCAAGAAATTTGGGCACGCTGAGGCAACCGGAGCAATTGTTGTTTCTTACTACTGGCATTTCGTCGATGTTGTTTGGATCGGCTTGTTCTTGATCATCTACGTACTGAAATAGAAAGAAATCATGGGAAATCGGTTTAACCGCTCGCGCAGAAAGCCTCTGGCAGCAACTCTCGTCATTGCCGCTGGATTGCTGTTTTCAGGAGGTGGCTACGCGGTAGCAACCAACGTTGCAGCCAACAACATTGCAACCGAGTACACAGCCGAGCAAATCTCTGAAGGTCGAAAGCTTTTTCTTGCTAACTGTGCAAGCTGTCACGGGTTGAACGCTGAAGGAACCGCTGCTGGGCCAAGCATGATCGGTGTTGGCGCGGCTTCCGTTGATTTCCAAGTTGGAACTGGCCGTATGCCTGGTCAGGGATCTGGTCCGCAGCTTCCAAAGAAGAAAGTTCAGTTCACTGATGAACAGATTTCACTTATGGCAGCCTACGTTGCCTCCCTCGCTCCAGGTCCTGCCATTCCAGACCAGAAGTACCTTGAGGCAACTGGAGACGCAACGCATGGTGGAGAGCTGTTTAGAATCAACTGCGCGATGTGTCACAACGCTGTTGGTGCAGCTGGTGCACTTACCGAAGGAAAATACGCTCCAAATCTTGATGGGGTCGAAGCTAAGCACGTCTACGAAGCGATGCTGATTGGTCCGCAGAACATGCCGGTATTCAACGATGCCAACATCACACCTCAGGACAAACAGGACATTATCACTTACCTCGCCTACATCGAAGACAATCCTTCTGCCGGTGGTTTTGAGCTTGGAAGTTTAGGTCCTGTAGCTGAGGGACTATTCATTTGGATTTTCGGGTTGGGCCTGATCATTGCAATTACTGTGTGGCTCGGCGCCAAGTCGAATTAGAAGGAGAAGGCTAATTGGCAGGTAAGGATTTAGAGAAGGGCTCCGAAGCCGAAGGCTTTGAGCACGAGTTCGAATCCGGTCTGGCTGTAGTTCCGCCTGACAAGATCAAGGACCCCGGTCTGGAGCCGCACCGCGTGCGCATGACCGACAAGTCCCCCAAGAAAGCTAAGAACGCTGAAGTTCAAGTAGCTGCTCTGTTTATGGTGTCTGTTGTTGGCTCTTTCTTCGCACTCTGGGCCTATGTTGCTTTTCCAATCACTGAAGACCTAACAACTGTTCGTGCCAACAATCTTTTCCTTGGTCTTGGCATGACACTTTCACTTCTTGGAATTGGTATCGGGGCTGTGCATTGGGCCAAGACCTTGATGCCAGATTTCGAAGTTACTGAAGCGCGTCATCAAACCCGAGGCAGCGAGGAAGTTAGAGCCCGCGCAGTTGAGATTGTGAAGCTTGCAGATTCTGAATCCGGATTTAGCCGCAGAAAACTTATACGTAGAACTTTGTACGGAGCACTTGCTCTGTTCCCGCTTCCAGCCCTTATTGTTTTTGGTGATCTCGGGCCTCAGGTTGGCAACAGCCTTCGCCACACCATGTGGAAGGCAGGAACCCGACTTACCAAGGACCCCACCGGGATTCCTATAAAGGCATCCGATGTGACTCTCGGTTCTGTTTTCCACGTAATCCCTGAGGGGCTTACTGACCTAAAAGAGCACAAGCTGGAAGAAAAAGCAAAGGCTGCAGTTCTTCTTGTGCGGCTTAACCAACTAGATCTTAAGGAAGATCCAGACAAAACCGGCTGGTCCTACGACGGCATCGTCGCCTACTCAAAGATTTGTACCCACGTTGGATGCCCGGTGGCATTGTATGAACAGCACACACACCATTTACTGTGCCCATGCCACCAGTCAACATTCGATGTGACCGAGCATTGCAAGGTTGTATTCGGCCCCGCTGCTCGTCCCCTGCCGCAGTTACCGATCACGGTGGATGCAGAAGGTTACCTAATCGCCCAAAGCGATTTCTTAGAACCCGTCGGACCTAGTTTCTGGGAGCGTTAAAAATGAGTAATGCAGTACAGGAAAAAAAGCAGGGTGGCGCACTAGCTTCCACGGCAAATTACCTTGATGAGCGAGTTGGCGTCGGAGGAATCCTAAAGAACTTCGGTCGTAAAGTCTTCCCTGACCACTGGTCCTTCATGCTTGGAGAGGTTGCGCTGTACAGCTTTGTAATTTTGCTGATCACCGGAACATTTTTGACCTTCTTCTACCAGCCAGCTATGACCTATGTCACTTACGACGGGTCGTACGTTCCACTCAAGGGCTCTCAGATTACGATTGCCTACGCTTCCACATTGGACATCTCATTTGAAATCCGCGGTGGAATGTTAATGCGCCAGGCACACCACTGGTCGGCTCTGTTGTTCGTTGCCGCGGCCGGACTTCACATGCTCCGAGTGTTCTTTACTGGCGCTTTCCGAAAACCCCGTGAGATTAACTGGTTAGTTGGTTTTATGCTGTTCGTACTTGGAATGGCTGCCGGATTCACCGGGTACTCCCTTCCAGATGACCTGCTATCTGGAAATGGTCTTCGCATCATCGATGGAATGATCAAGGGAATTCCAGTCATTGGAACTACTGCATCCTCGTTCCTCTTCGGGGGCGAGTTCCCAGGAACAGAAGTAATTGCAAGACTGTATGGTCTTCACATTCTGCTGGTACCAGCTTTGATTTTGATTTTCATCGCAATCCACTTGTTTATGGTGATCATTCACAAGCACACTCACTACTCAGGCCCAGGTCGCACTGACGAGAATGTCGTTGGCTACCCACTAATGCCTGTTTACGTAGCGAAGGCCGGTGGATTCTTTTTCATCGTCTTCGGTGTAGTGATGGCAATTTCTGCAACCTTCACCATCAACCCGATTTGGAACTACGGACCATACGACCCCTCCCCTGTTTCGGCTGGAACCCAGCCGGACTGGTACATAGGTTGGCTAGATGGTGCTTTGAGACTTGCGCCTAGCAACCTCGACTTTGTTATCTTTGGGCACACTTACCCATTCGGTGTTTTGATTCCGCTGGTTGGCTCTCTTGTGTTCCTAGCTCTAGTCGCGGTTTATCCATTTGTCGAAGCCTGGGTCACTGGTGACAAGAGAGAGCACCACGTTCTTGACCGTCCAAGAAACGCGCCAACTCGAACCGGTATTGGTGCTGCAGGTGTGACTTTCTATGGAGTTCTATGGGCTGCCGCATCAACAGATTTGATAGCGGTGTTCTTCCAGATGTCGCTAAACCATGTATTGACTGTCATGCAGATCATGTTAATTGCAGGTCCAATTGCGGCCTACATAATCACAAAGCGAACCTGTCTAGCTCTCCAACGCAAGGATCGAGAAATTGTTCTCCACGGTCGAGAGACCGGGCGAATTGTTCGCCTTCCACACGGTGAATACATCGAAGTTCACGAGCCTTTGGATAAGTTTGAGATGTACAAGTTGGTCGATTTCAAGGATTATCGGCCAACCGTTGTCCGCCCAAACAAGAAGGGCAAAATAACAGTTGGCACAAGAATCCGTGCTGCGCTATCTCGCTTCTACTTCGAAGACCGTATTGCACCGGTGACACAGACCGAACTAAACGAGGCTCAGTCACACGATCACTCTCCTGCAGTTTCTGCAACGGCGAGTCAGGATCAGCTAA
>ERZ1022756.68-NODE-68-length-39047-cov-23.499769_pt1 | contig 39047 bp, 37 predicted proteins | sample MGYA00520902_ERZ1022756 | MGnify/ENA primary metagenome ERZ1022756 (study PRJEB33162, sample SAMN09537601) | freshwater metagenome | isolation source: freshwater | place: Canada:Alberta | collected 2017-07 | study: EMG produced TPA metagenomics assembly of the...
CGAGCTTAGTTGTGTAGAAAATTGCGATAATGCTGATCGCCACTAGATCGTCAAAAATTGCTAGTGCCAGAAGGAAGATTCTGGCGGCCGATGGCATGCCTCTTCCGAAGATGGCCAACACGCCAAGAGCGAAAGCGATATCCGTTGCAGCTGGGATTGGCCAGCCAACGATTCCAGCAGTTCCCCAGTTTAGATATGCGTAAATTGAAGAAGGAACGATCACGCCAGCTAGAGCGGCTATCACGGGGAGCATTGCCTTCTTTGGAGAAGAAAGAGTCCCTAGCTTGAGCTCGTACTTTAGCTCCAGGCCTGCGACGAAAAAGAAAACCGCAAGGAGCAAGTCTGAAACCACATGTCCGACGGTTATCTGGATGCCTATGAAATCAAGATTCAACTTGAATGCGATTGCGTCCAGCAGTGGCTCACCAAATGGGGAGTTTGCCAGCACAAGACCGATCATTGCCGCCATCATCATGATTATCGCGGCGTTGCGTTCGGATCTCATGCCTCAAAAGTACCTCAAATTCTGTAACAAGACCTTTACCTAAACTGCCTTTTCGAAACACACTCGAAACTAAAAGCTCGACTTGCAGAAACCTACTTAGGCCATCATCAAGCCACGCACTATCAAACCCCGTGCAGTTAGTGAAAGGCTTCTAATGGATCAAGGAAACACCGCATTCGTCTTATTCTCGGCCGCTCTTGTTTTACTCATGACTCCGGGACTGGCATTCTTCTACGGCGGTCTAGTAAAGGCAAAATCGGTAGTGAGCATGATCATGCTTTCTTTTGGTTCGCTCGCACTGATTGCTGTTTTGTGGGTGCTTTATGGCTACGCCATTACCTTCGCCGACGTAGGTGACGCCGGGTGGATAGGCATCCCACACCTAATAGGTATTGACACGACCGCTATCGGTTTAAACGCTCAGGTCGCTGAATCTGCAGATCCTGTTGGGGCCTTCCCTGAACTCGCATTTGTAAGTTTCCAAGCGACCTTCGCAATTATCACCGTCGCATTAATTTCGGGGGCAATAGCTGACCGCGCGAAATTTGGAGCCTGGATGGTGTTTGCAGGAATCTGGGCAACCCTGGTCTACTTCCCAGTTGCCGGTTGGGTTTTCAATTTCACTCCTGAGGACGACGGGGGTTGGATTGTCGACAAGCTTGGTGCGATTGATTTTGCGGGCGGAACCGCTGTTCACATTAATGCCGGAGCTGCAGCGCTTGCCCTAGCTATTGTTCTTGGAAAGAGGTTTGGTTTTTCTCGGGGCATAACGCAACCACACAACGTTCCATTGACACTTATTGGAGCCTCACTGCTTTGGTTTGGATGGTTTGGCTTTAACGCCGGTAGCCAGCTGGCAGCGGACGGGATTGCATCCTTAGTTGTTATCAATACGATTGCCGCTCCCGCGGCAGCGATGCTGGGTTGGATATCTGTTGAGAAATTCCGACACGGGAAGGGCACCTCTATTGGTGCAGCTTCCGGCGCTATCGCAGGCCTGGTTGCCATCACTCCAGCTTGCGCTTCAATTTCGCCTGTTTGGGCAATAGTGCTCGGCCTGGTTGCCGGATCTGCTTGCGCCTTGGCGGTCGACCTAAAGTTTAGGTTTGGCTTTGATGACTCATTGGATGTTGTGGGTATCCATTTGGTTGGGGGAGTCATTGGAACATTGTTCATCGGACTAGTTGGGGTAGATGTAGGTCTGTTCTTTGGTTTCGGTTTCGACCAACTAATTGCACAAGCAATTGGTGCGGCCGCTGTCTTTGGCTACAGCTTTGTAATGGCTCTAGCCATTGGATTCGCAATCGAGAAAACGATGGGCTTTAGAGTCCAAGCGGAGGCTGAACTTGCAGGAATTGATACCTCAGTTCACGGTGAAGAGGCATATTCATTTGGAAGTGATCGCCAGAACTAGCTAATTCACTAGTACCCCTTTGGGCTACTGGCAAGCGGCTTAGATTTGGGTTAGAGTAGCCAAGCAACCTAGGTTGCACGCGGATGTGGCTCAGTGGTAGAGCATCACCTTGCCAAGGTGAGGGTCGCGAGTTCGAATCTCGTCATCCGCTCGCAGTGGTGAAAACCCACGCATCGGTGGAGTGGCCGAGAGGCTAGGCAGCGGCCTGCAAAGCCGTCTACACGGGTTCGAATCCCGTCTTCACCTCGAATTACCCGGGCGATTGGCGCAGTGGTAGCGCGCTTCCCTGACACGGAAGAGGTCACTGGTTCGAACCCAGTATCGCCCACGAGTAAATGTTGAGGTTTCAAAGAAGGATAGTAAGTGCCAACAAGTAGGCAGTACGACTTGATCCTCGTGGGTGGCGGCATCATGAGCGCAACCTTGGCCGTTCTATTGCGCAAGGCAAATCCAAATCTAAAGATGGTCGTTCTTGAAAGACTCGATGCAGTTTCCTTGGAATCATCAAACGCTTGGAATAACGCTGGTACAGGTCACGCTGCACTTTGTGAATTGAATTACATGCCAGATGACCCCTCAGGAAATCTTCCATCTGCCGAGAAGGCAATCTCAATCAATCAACAGTTTCAAGAGTCAAGAGAGTTCTGGGCGAGTCTAGTTACCGAGGGCGTGCTTGGAAATCCAGAGACTTTTATCCACTCGGTTCCACACATGACTTTCGTGCAGGGTGGTAAAGACGTTGACTACCTAGAGCGGCGCTTCAAGGCTCTTCAGGACCAGCCTCTTTTTGCTGGAATGGAGTTCTCTAAGGACTTCGAGCAAATTGCAAAGTGGACACCATTAATGATCGAAGGCAGGGCCGTCTCCGAGATTGCCGCCACAAGAATTGAGCAAGGTACAGATGTTGATTATGGATCTCTGACCGAGCAGCTCTTTGCTTGGTTGAAAACCGAAGACGTTGAAGTTCTCACAAACCACGAAGTTAGGGCATTGAAGAAAAATGCCGACGGTTGGATTGTTTCTGGAAAAAACAAGGATGTGAAGTTTGCATTCTCCTCACCGAAGGTATTTGTTGGCGCTGGGGGATGGGCCCTGAAGTTACTGCAGAAGGCAAGGATCAGGGAGATAAACGGATACGGCACATTCCCTGTCAGTGGTCACTTCCTAAAGACAGAGAATCCAGAGCTAGTAGCAAAACATCAGGCGAAGGTTTACTCTCAAGCTGCTGTGGGTGCGCCACCGATGTCAGTTCCTCACCTCGACACCAGGGTCATAAACGGTAAGACCTCACTTTTATTTGGACCATTTGCTGGGCTGAATCTAAAGTTTCTAAAGAACGGGTCATGGCTAGATTTGCCCGCTTCTATTCGAATCGGAAACATAGTCTCGTATCTTTCCGTAGCCCTGAAGAATTTTCCTTTGGTTGTGTACCTCATCAAAGAAATATTGAAATCACCCAAGCAGAAGATTGAAAGCCTTCGCGAGTTTGTACCCAACGCTAGAGCGGAGGACTGGGAACTTTACGAGGCTGGTCAGCGAGCTCAGGTTATCAAACCCGTAAATGGTCTTGGAGTACTTCAGTTTGGCACCGAAGTTATCAGTTCTGCGGACGGCTCCATCGCTGGATTACTTGGGGCATCTCCTGGAGCTTCGGTTGCCACAAGAGTGATGCTCGATGTTGCTACGAGAATGTTCCACGAAGAGCAGAACCCATGGATGAAATCAATTTCAAGTCGGGTGCCAAGTTACGGAGTCAAGCTCAATGACGATCCAGGCGCTGCAGCTCGTTCACTCAGCATGACTGCGAAGATTTTGAAGCTGAAGGCCTAGGCGACCGCCACGCCAAGGAGCATTCCCACTCCATAGGCTGCTGCCATGGTTACAAGTGAAACAGCAACATTTCGAAGAACCGGGCGAAGCGGTTTTGCTCCTCCAATAATTGCTGCTACGTATCCAGTAATTGCCAGAGAAATGACCACTGAAACAATAGTCGCTATCTCTCGGTACTCGGTCCATGGTCCAGTAATGGCAACGATAGGTAAAACTGAGCCCAGTGCAAATGAAATGAAGGATGCGATGGCTGCCGACATTGGAGAAACGTGTTCGTCCTTAGCAAACTTTCTTTGATTTCCTTCGTGCTTAATTCTTGATGCGATCTCGCTGTCGCGCTGTGCGCTGACCGAGGCGTACTCGCCACCAGCCATCGAGATTGATCCAGCCACTAGGGCCGCAACACCAGCAATCAAAATCGCGCCATTATCGGTAGTGGCACCCGCCACACCCATTACTAGTCCGGCGGTGGATACTATTCCATCGTTTGCACCTAGAACGGCAGCTCGAAGCCAGTTGAGCTTTTTGGCTAGCTCAAGAGTTATGACGTGAGGCTGAGATGGTTCCATTGCGGTTCTTTCTTGGCATTTACTCGACTCGCAATGCTACCAAGGCGGGGACTGTTAGCTCGTTAGGATTGACCATAGTCCTAGGCCAGATCGGAAAAGTCAATTGAAACAGCAGATTTCCATCGTTTTAGATGGTGTCACAACTCAAGTGGATACTGGAGCCACGGGTTTTGAGCTGTTTACTGACAAAACAGTTGTTGCAATGCGAGTGTCAGGCGAACTCAGGGACTTGGCGCACACCATCTCCGAGGGTGACTCTATAGAAGCTGTATCTATTTCCTCACCGGATGGCCTGAGCATCCTCAGGCACTCCGCAGCGCACGTTTTGGCTCAGGCCGTTCAGAAGATTAATCCACAAGCAAAGTTGGGCATCGGCCCTCCGATTAATGATGGTTTCTACTATGACTTTGATGTGGAAGAACCTTTCACCCCGGAAGATCTCAAAGGTATCGAGAAAGAAATGGAGCGGATTATTCGCTCCGGTCAGCGTTATGTTAGAAAAGTTGTTACCGAGGCAGAGGCTCTGGGTCAACTAGCTGACGAGCCTTACAAGCTCGAGCTTGTTTCACTAAAGGGATCGAATGATTTAGCTGAAGGTTCGGCTGAGGTGGGCGCAGGTGAGCTCACTATTTATCACAACACCGATCCACAATCTGGTGAGACTGTTTGGAAGGACCTGTGCCGCGGACCTCACTTACCGAACACTCGAATGATTGGCAATGGTTTTGCTCTTACCAGACTCGCAGCGGCCTATTGGCGAGGAAACGAGAACAACAAGCAGCTTCAGAGAATCTATGGCACCGCCTGGCCAAGCAAGGATGAGCTCAAGGCTCATCTTGAAAGACTGGAAGAGGCGGCTAAACGGGATCACCGTCGTCTAGGCCAAGAGCTTGATTTGTTTTCCTTCCCGGAGGAAATCGGTTCGGGTCTGGCCGTGTTTCATCCAAAGGGCGGGACTATCCGGCGCGTCATGGAGGACTATTCAAGAACGCGTCATGAGCAAGCAGGTTACGAGTTTGTATATTCACCTCACATAACCAAATCAAACCTCTTTGAAACATCTGGTCATTTGGCTTGGTATGCAGAAGGTATGTTCCCTCCCATGAAGCTTGACGAAGAGGTCGACGATCAAGGTGTTGTGAGAAAACAGGGTCAGGACTACTACCTGAAACCGATGAACTGTCCTTTCCACATTCTTATTTATAAATCCAAAGCAAGGTCTTATAGAGACCTGCCACTAAGAATGTTTGAGTTCGGTTCTGTATATCGATACGAAAAATCGGGTGTTGTTCACGGTCTAACCAGGGTTCGGGGAATGACTCAAGATGACGCTCATCTTTTCGTGACCCTAGAGGACATGGAGTCGGAGCTAACTTCTGTCTTGAATTTTGTGCTGGATTTACTCAGAGACTACGGGTTGACCGACTTCTACCTTGAGCTTTCAACTAGAGACCCTGATAACGAAAAGTTTGTTGGAAATGATGAGCTGTGGGAGAAGGCAACTTCAACCCTCGCCAAAGTAGCAACCGACTCAGGCTTGGATTTAGTTCCTGATCCAGGTGGCGCTGCCTTCTATGGTCCAAAAATTTCCGTTCAGGCGCGCGATGCGATTGGACGCACCTGGCAGATGTCGACAATTCAGCTTGATTTCAACCTGCCAGAACGGTTCGACATCGAATACACAGCGAATGATGGACAAAAGAAGCGTCCAGTAATGATTCACCGGGCACTCTTTGGTTCTATCGAAAGATTCTTTGCCGTTCTAACTGAGCATTATGCGGGCCATTTCCCGCCATGGCTTGCGCCAGTGCAGGTCGTGGGTATTCCAGTTGCTGACGACTTTGCTCCGTACCTGTCAGAAATCATCGCAAAGCTCAAATCCCACGGGGTGAGGGCAGAAATTGATCTAAGTGATGACCGAATGCAAAAAAAGATTCGCAATCACACGAAAGATAAGGTTCCTTTCCAGCTAATTGCCGGAGCTGATGACCAATCATCAAAGAGCGTGAGTTTCAGGTACCGATCCGGCGAACAAGTAAACGGCGTATCTGTTGATGACGCCATTGCTCTTATCCTTGACGCTATCGAGTCCAAGAAGCAGGTCTAGTTGACGGGCGCTGAGTTTCTTCCGGGGGTTCCAGACAACTACCAGCGGCTCTGGACACCACATCGGCTTGTTTATATTCAAAACGGTCAACAGCCAAGTAAGGATCAGTGTCCTTTCTGTTTAGCTCCAGAAGGATCAGACGAGGATGGCCTAATTGTTTTCCGTGGCGGAACTTGTTTTGTGTTGCTGAACTTGTTCCCGTATAACTCTGGACACCTTCTTGTTTGCACGTACCGTCACGTTGCTTCCTATGAAGACACAACAATCGAGGAGGCTGCCGAGATGGCAGCTCTTAGTAAGCGTGGGATGCAGGTACTTCGAAAAGTGTCTCGGGCTCAGGGCTTCAACTTAGGCATGAACCAGGGGGAGCTGGCCGGGGCTGGGATTGCAGAACACCTGCACCAGCACATCGTTCCCCGCTGGAGTAACGACTCGAATTTCTTCCCCATAATCGCGCAAACCAAGGCAATTCCAAGGCTGCTGGGCGAGGTCCGCGCCGAGATTCAAAAGGCCTGGTCTGACCACTAAAAAATACTCTCTTTGGAGGGTTAGAATATTGCAATGAATCCTTCAAAAAATGAGTCAACCCCACTAGTTAAGCGCGGCCTTGCAGAAATGCTTAAGGGCGGTGTGATCATGGATGTTGTCAATGCAGAGCAAGCCAAGATTGCAGAAGACGCTGGTGCGGTTGCTGTTATGGCGCTGGAGCGAGTTCCAGCCGACATTCGTGCTCAAGGTGGAGTAGCTCGAATGAGCGATCCAGACCTTATTGATGCAATCATCTCAACGGTTTCTATTCCGGTTATGGCCAAGGCACGTATTGGTCACTTTGTCGAAGCTCAAGTCCTGGAGTCACTGAAGGTTGACTACATCGACGAGTCTGAAGTTTTATCGCCAGCTGACTATGTGAACCACATCGATAAGTGGCGCTTTGACATTCCTTTTGTATGTGGTGCTACCAACCTCGGTGAGGCACTTCGAAGAATTACTGAAGGTGCAGCAATGATTCGCTCCAAGGGCGAGGCTGGAACCGGAGATGTCTCCGAAGCAACTAAGCACATTAGAACGATTCTCGGTGAGATTAATCATCTAGCATCCAAGACAGAAGACGAGCTTTATGTAGCAGCTAAAGAGCTACAGGCTCCATATGATCTTGTTCGCGAGGTAGCAAGAACTAAGAAGCTTCCAGTTGTATTGTTTGTCGCCGGTGGTGTTGCCACTCCAGCAGACGCTGCGATGATGATGCAGCTCGGCGCAGATGGTGTATTTGTTGGTTCTGGAGTATTCAAATCAGGAGAACCCGCTAAGCGTGCGGCAGCAATCGTAAAGGCCGTTGCAGCATTCAACGACCCTTCAGTGATTGCAGAAGCATCACGAGGTCTTGGAGAAGCCATGGTTGGAATTAACGTCAAGGATCTCCCAGCACCTCACCGGCTTTCGGAGCGCGGTTGGTAATTGCGTATCGGAGTACTAGCTCTTCAAGGTGATGTTCGAGAGCATGTTGATACGCTCAAGCGACTCTCCTGTGAAGTCGTAGAGGTAAGAAAAGCTTCCGATCTAGAAAACCTCAAAGGATTAGTTCTACCTGGTGGAGAGTCGACGACGATTTCGAAACTAATGGACATCTTCTCAGTTAGAGAACCAATTAAAAAGTTTGTTGCAGCTGGTAACGCTGTCTTTGGCACCTGTGCCGGGATGATCACTCTCGCGAGTGAGGTAATTGACAGCGCCTCAGGCCAGCAAAGCCTAGGCCTCATGGATATTTCTGTTAGAAGAAATGCTTTTGGTTCCCAGCTTGATTCCTTCGAGGAAGTTATCTCGTTTGATGGAGCTAGTTTGAATGTTGCTTTTATTAGGGCTCCAATCGTTGAAAGGGTTGGAGAAAGCGTTCAGGTTCTTTCTGAGCTAAGCGATGGAACCGTGGTTGCGGTTAGACAGGGCAATATGTTGGCCACATCGTTTCACCCAGAGATCACGGGCGAGAGCTTTGTCCATGAGTACTTTCTCAAGATGGCAAGCTCAGCCGCTTAGTTCTGATTTAGAATTCATTTCGTAAGTAATCAAGGAGCATAATGTCCGGTCATTCCAAATGGGCCACCACCAAGCACAAAAAGGCGATCATTGATTCTCGCCGTGCAAAACTTTTCGCAAAGCTGATTAAAAACATTGAAGTGGCGACTCGAATTGGCGGGCCAGATTTAGACGGAAACCCAACTCTTTACGATGCCGTTCAAAAAGGCCGCAAGAGCTCACTTCCCAACGACAATATTGAACGCGCAATCAAGCGCGGTTCCGGTCAGGATGCAGATGCCGTTGAGTATCAAACAATTTTCTATGAAGGCTACGGTCCAAACGGGATTGCAATCCTCATCGAGTGTCTTACGGACAACAAAAACCGTGCCGCGGCTGATGTCAGGTTGGCCGTAAGTAGAAACGGTGGCACCATGGCAGATCCTGGAAGTGTTTCTTATCTTTTTAGCCGCAAGGGTGTCATCACCATTGAACGCTCAGGGTCAGTATCTGAGGATCAGATTCTTGAGGCGGGTTTAGAGCACGGTCTCGAAGACATCGAAACTCGGGAGTCAAGTTTTGTTTTAACAACAGACCCATCAGCAATGGTTTCGGTACGTACGGCCTTACAAAATGCAGGTTTGGACTACGAAAGCGCGGATGTTGAGTTTGTCCCCGCTGCATCAATACAAGTTGATGTTGAAACTGCAAGAACGGTGATCAAGCTCATTGACGCCCTCGAGGACTCGGAAGAAGTCCAAAGCGTCTACTCAAATTTTGACATGTCCCCAGAGGTACTCGCGGAGCTAGAAGCCTAAGCGTGACCAGAATTCTGGGAGTAGACCCTGGGCTAACACGATGTGGCGTTGGCGTTATCGAGCTCGGTAAGTCGCGAAAAACCAGCTTGGTCTTTGTTGGCGTGATCGAGTCCCTCAAAACCGCTGAGTTGGATTCAAGAATTGGCTCAATTGGTTCCGAGCTTGAGGCCCTAATCACCAAATACAAGCCGGATGTGGTTGCAATCGAAAGAGTGTTTTCACAGCAGAATCTTTCCTCGGTCATGGGTACCGCTCAGATTGCCGGAGTCGCAATCTACTTGTCCCACAAGCACAACATCCCAATTGCCATGCACACTCCAACCGAGGTAAAGGCCGCGGTCACCGGATCTGGGCGTGCAGGCAAGGCGCAGGTGGGTCAGATGGTGGCTAATCTTCTTGGACTCGATGATGTCCCAAAACCCGCAGACGCTGCGGATGCTTTGGCGATTGCTATCTGTCAGGCATTTAGAGGATCAAACAGCTCGACCAGCTATACCAAAGCACAGCAGAAGTGGCACTCCGCAGTGAAATCAGCAAGAGGCAAATCAATTCGCTAGTTAGGCTAAGTTCGTGATTGCCTCAGTGTCTGGAAAAGTGTTAGCAAGCACGCTTGGCGCAGTCACAGTAGAAGTTGGTGGGGTTGGACTAACCGTCAACACCACAAGTCGGATCTCGTCGTCGATTGGCATCGGCAATCAAGTCACTTTGATGACCGTTCTAGTCGTGCGAGAGGACTCGCTGACACTTTATGGATTTTTAGATTCCATGGAGCTAGAAACCTTTGATTTGCTTCGTTCGGTTAATGGTGTTGGTCCAAAATCAGCGCTTTCAATACTTAGCTCGTTGACAGTGAACGAAGTAGCTGACGCGGTTGCCTCCGAATCGGACGCGGTATTTAAATCTGTAACCGGCGTTGGACCAAAGACCGCAAAGCTGATTACCCTCTCGCTAGCAGGGAAGCTCCCGTGGGGTTCAGCGAGCGCAGCTTCAAAGAGTTCCTCTCGCACGAGCGTAGACGCTTTGATTGGGCTTGGTTACACCGAGAAAGAGTCAACACAGGCGGTCAATAAAGTTTCCGGTGACGGTCTTTCTGATCAGCAAATCTTGAAGTTGGCTCTGCAGCAGCTTGCAAGGGGCGGCTCGAAGTGAACGACATCCTGAGCCCCTCGCCATCTGAGAGTGATTTGGCTTTTGAGTCCGCTCTTAGACCAGCATCGCTTGCAGAGTTCATTGGGCAAGATAATGTTTCGAAGCAACTCGGGTTGCTTCTAAAGGCAGCCTCTCTTCAAAATCGTGCTCCCGATCACATTTTGCTAGCTGGACCTCCAGGTCTTGGCAAAACAACACTTGCGATGATTGTTGCTTCCGAGATTGGAGCTGGACTTCGCGTGACCAGCGGACCGACCATTCAGCACGCAGGAGATTTGGCGGCCATTCTTTCTTCTCTTTCTTCGGGTGAAGTGCTATTCATTGACGAGATCCATCGGATGGCAAGACCAGCAGAAGAGCTTTTGTATCTAGCTATGGAAGATTTCCGTGTAGACGTGATGGTTGGAAAGGGAGTTGGAGCATCTTCAATTTCTCTAGATCTTGAGCCGTTCACTTTGGTGGGCGCTACAACTAGATCAGGAATGCTTCCGAATCCCTTGCGTGACCGCTTTGGATACACAGCGAACCTAGAGTTCTATGGACACGAAGACCTAGCTACCGTTCTGGCTCGAGCTGCCAAGCAGCTCGCTCTAGATGCTCACGAAGATGCAATTGGTCTCATTGCCAGTCGCTCGAGAGGAACACCGCGAGTTGCGAACCGCCTTCTTCGAAGAGTCAGAGATTTTGCTCTGGTTGATGGCGCTGGTGAAATCACAACTGACGTTGCTCAAAGAGCACTTGAGCTTTACGAAGTGGATTCACTCGGTTTAGATCGACTAGACAAGCAGATACTCGAAGCTTTGATCGTGAAGTTCCAAGGTAAGCCAGTAGGCCTGTCTACCCTTGCCGTGGCCATCGGGGAAGAGCCTGACACCATCGAATCCGTTGTTGAACCCTATTTACTGCGGGAAGGTCTGATTCAAAGAACCACTAAGGGTCGCCAGGCCACCTCTTTGGCCTACCGGCACCTGGGAGCCAGTGAACCCAGTTAGCTGACCTTCGTGGGGTTCAGTTATAATTAGGGACGCGCAAAAGCGCGTCTTTTTGACGTTAGGCCCTCATGTCGGACACCTTATTTTTCTTCCTTGCCCTGACCTTCTTGGGTGTTTGGATTTTTGTATCTGGACGAAATCGTAAGAAGGCAGCTGAGAAGCTTCGCTCTGAGGTAGTGAAGGGCGCAACAGTCATGCTTACTAGTGGAATCTTCGGAAAAATCTCTTCCGTCAAGGACGATCGTGTTGAGCTTGAAACTGCACCCGGTCAAAAACTAACCGTTGCCATTGGTGCTGTAAGCAGGATCGAACAGGCCCCTCTAGCTCCGAAAACCCCCAAGACCCCTTCCGCAACTGCTAGCAAGCCAAAGCCAAAGGCCCCTAAAGCCGATTCTGGAAAGTAATAGGGGAGTAAACAGTTGGCAGCTAACAACGCCGTGAAGTCGGCACGCAAATCCCTGATTTGGTTCTTTGTAATCATGTTTGGGCTAGCGGGAATAATCGGCTTTGGTTCAACAACCGATGAGAACGCTAGCTTTACTCCAGAGTTGGCTCTAGACCTTCAGGGCGGAACTCAAGTAATTCTTTCCCCGCTTTTGCTGGACGGTCAGGCTGTCACAACCGAGCAGTTGGATCAGGCGGTCTCGATCATCCGACAGCGTGTTGACGCGAGCGGTGTTAATGAATCGCAGGTTATCACTCAGGGCGACACCAACATCATTGTTTCTATTCCTGGAATTCCAGACGAGAACACTCTTGCCCTGATCAAGGCTTCAGCCAAGCTAGAGTTTCGCCCTGTATTGATAACTAGCGCTGGTACCCCTACATCCAATGTTGATGGAACTGAAACAACTGATCCAGATGCCGCAGAACCCGAGGCCACCGAGTCTCCAGCTCCGGAGGAGACGCCAGCAACTGAGGGAGCTACTGCTACTCCAGTTGATGGCAGCGACTTGAATTGGATAACCCCAGAGATTCAAAAAGAGTTTGATGATCTAGATTGTGCGAGCTCTTTCCGTGAGCCTGGCCAGATTGACGATCCGAGTGTTCCTCTGGTCACCTGTGATCTCAACGGACTGTCAAAGTTTATTCTTGGCCCAGTTGAAGTTGATGGTGCGAACATCTCTGATGCTTCAAATGGAACAGTAACTTCATCAACTGGTGCGTCTACTAACACCTGGGCCGTGAACCTTGAATTTGATGAGGTTGGTGCAGCGAGTTTCTCGACAGTTACCCAAAGACTCTTCCCACTTGAGCAGCCAAGAAACCAGTTCGCTATCACTCTTGATGGCTTTGTTATTACAGCACCGACAACTCAAGCAGTTATTACCAACGGGTCGGCCCAGATAACTGGAAGCTTCGACAGGGATACCTCCAAGGTTTTGGCTGATCAGCTCAAATATGGTTCTTTGCCTATTGGATTCGAAGTTCAGAGCCAGGAAAACATCTCTGCGACCCTCGGCCAGGATCAATTAACCAGTGGAATTCTTGCCGGTGCTATTGGTCTAATCCTCGTTGTCATTTACTCCGCGTTTCAGTACCGCGGCTTGGCTATCGTGACAATTGGATCACTAGTAGTCTTTGGAATTCTTGTTTACCTAGTTATAGCCTTCTTGTCTTGGAGGCAGGGCTACCGATTGTCGATGGCTGGTGTAGCGGGACTTATTGTTTCCCTCGGTGTCACGGTCGACTCATTCATTGTTTATTTTGAGCGTATTCGAGATGAAATCCGAGAAGGTAGAAACATTGAGGTCGCTGTTGAAAACGCGTGGAAGCGCTCAATTAGAACGATTCTTGCCTCCGATGCAGTTAGCTTCTTGGCCGCTGCAACACTCTTCCTTCTGACCGTTGGAAACGTTCGAGGCTTCGCTTTCACGCTCGGACTAACAACAATCATTGACCTCCTCGTGGTCACCATGTTCACCTATCCACTTATGAAACTTTTGGCTCGAACGAAGTTCTTCAGTTCGGGTCACCCTTGGTCGGGTTTCGATTCCAAAGCTTTGAAAGCTTCGGGGTATGTTGGGCGAGGACAATTCAGAATTGATCCGACTTTGAATCAGGGTAAGGCTCTTCGAGTCTCAAAAGAAGCCTCAAAGAGACAAACAATCGCAGAACGTAAGGCGCAAGCAGCGATTGAAGAAGCCAACAAGTCAGGTGGTAAAGATGTCTAAATTCCGTGAACTTGGTAATGATCTTTACAGCGGTCGTGTTTCTTTCAACATCGTCGGGCGCCGAAAGCTTTGGTACGCGATTGCTGCACTTATGGTCGTCATCTCTATCGTTGCTCCCATAGCGCGTGGTGGTTTCAACTTCGGTATCGAATTTCGTGGAGGAAGCGAATTCCGGATCGACGGAGTTGGCTCGAGTTCCCAGCAGGTAGCTAGAGACGCCGTTCAGTCAGTGGAACCATCTAGTCAGCCTGTGGTTACCTCGGTTGGAACCGACTCTATTAGGGTTCAAACTGAGCAGCTTGATGACGTTACCACCGAGGAAATTCGTATTGCTCTTGCGAGTGCCTACGGTCTGAGCTCGGGTTCAGTAACATCCTCATTTATCGGTGCAAACTGGGGTGCAGACGTCACCTCAAAAGCCCTCACTGGTTTGATTGTGTTTTTACTTTTGGTCTCACTTTTCATGGCACTTTATTTCAGAACTGTAAAGATGTCAGTGGCCGCATTAATTGCTTTGGCACACGATGTTGTGATCACAGTGGGAATCTATGGCTTAGTGGGTTTTGAAGTCACGCCAGCTGCTGTAATTGGGTTCCTGACAATTCTCGGTTACTCCCTTTATGACACGGTGGTGGTTTTTGACAAGGTGCGTGAAAACACTCTGGATGTTGAGTTCTCAGACACAAAAACTTTCGCTTCTCAGGTGAACCTTGCAGTGAACCAAACCCTAGTTCGGTCTATAAACACCTCGGTTGTAGCGGTTCTTCCAATCGGCTCTATCTTGCTTATTGGCGCACTCCTGCTTGGGGTTGGAACCCTGCGTGACATCGCGCTGTCTTTGTTCATAGGAATGATTGTGGGAACTTACTCTTCAATTTTCTTGGCATCACCGGTCTATGTTCACCTGCGGGAGAACGAGCCGAGATTCGCAAACAAGTCATAGAGCTAAAGACTTCTCAAGAGTAGGCTTGAGCCTGGAAGGGCAAGAGCATGACCGACTTAGATTCAAGTTCGATTAGGTCGCGTCTTCCGCGCATTTTTTCTAAGCAGCCTTCCTACACCCAAGAGCTTCAGCAGGTCATTAAGTCTCTGAGAGTGAATCACCCAAAGGCAGACGTCGGATTGGTGGAGAGGGCCTTTGTCGCTGCCGAAAAGGCCCATTCGAGTCAGCTCCGTAAATCTGGTGAACCCTACATCTCCCACCCGGTTGCCGTGTCGCAAATTCTGGCTGATCTCGGTATAGGTGCCACCACAATCGCGGCCGCGCTGTTGCATGACACCGTTGAAGACACTCCCTACTCACTTGAGAAATTAAGGGCGGATTTTGGTGACGAAGTCGCCATGCTGGTAGATGGCGTCACAAAATTAGACAAGATCAAATTTGGTGATAGCGCCCAAGCAGAGACTGTTCGAAAAATGGTCGTGGCTATGTCCAAGGACATCCGGGTTCTTGTAATAAAACTTGCCGATAGATTGCATAACGCCAGAACATGGAAGTACGTGTCGGAGGAGTCGGCCAAGCGTAAGGCCCAAGAGACTCTCGAGATTTACGCTCCACTTGCTCATCGATTGGGAATTAGCACTGTGAAGCTGGAGCTAGAGGATCTATCGTTTGAGATTCTTTACCCAAAGGTTTATGAGGAGATTGTCAACCTTGTTACCCAGCGCACGCCAATGCGCGAGGAATATCTCCAGGAAGTTATTGGTGCCATCGAGACAGACCTGAAATCAGAAAAGATCAAGGGTAAGGTTGCGGGTCGACCTAAGCAGTACTACAGCATCTACCAGAAGATGGTGGTGCGGGGGCGAGAGTTTGACGAAATCTACGACCTTGTCGGAATTCGAGTGCTAGTTCAGTCGGTGAGAGATTGTTATGCCGTACTTGGAGCAATTCACGCCAGATGGAATCCAGTCCCTGGTCGCTTCAAGGATTACATCGCCATGCCAAAGTTCAACTTGTATCAGTCTCTGCATACCACCGTTATTGGGCCTTCGGGCAGGGCAGTAGAGATTCAAATACGAACAAACGAGATGGACCAGCGCGCTCAGTACGGTGTTGCCGCTCACTGGATGTACAAAGAACAAGCCGGCAAGACCCAGGCGACCACGCAAGATGACTTGGTATGGCTCAAACATCTATCCGACTGGCAGGCAGAAACTCAAGACCCCGGCGAATTCCTTGATGCTCTCAGATTCGAGATCGGAGCGAAAGAGGTCTACGTATTCACTCCCAAGGGTAAAGTCATCGGCTTACCTGCAGGGGCAACGGCAGTTGACTTTGCATACGCGGTGCATACCGAGGTGGGACACCGAACCATCGGTGCAAAGGTAAATGGAAGAATCATTCCTTTGGATAGCACTTTGAACTCGGGAGATGTTGTTGAGGTATTCACCTCCAAATCACTCGATGCATCGCCTTCCAAGGATTGGTTGAACTTTGTTGCCTCTCCTAGGGCTCGAGCAAAGATCAAGCATCATTTCTCGCAAGAGCGCCGTGAGGATGCAATCGAGTTGGGTAAGGACACTCTTACAAAGACGATGCGTCGTCTGGGGTTACCACTCCAGCAGCTGATGTCGCCAGATTCTCTGTCCAAGCTCGTTGGAGATCTTGGCCTCCAGGACGTGAGTGCATTGTTTGCCGCGGTGGGCGAGGGGCAGATCTCCGCTCAGTCAATCATTGACAAGCTGACAGTGACATCCGGGGCAGAGCAGGAAAGTGAATCCGAGTTCGAGCTTCCCTTGGCACCAAAATCCTTCCGTCGCGTAAATGAGGGGGACTCAGGGGTCTTGGTAAAAGGTGACGGAGACGTCATGGTGAAGCTCGCGCGCTGTTGCACACCAGTGCCTGGGGACAAGATCATGGGTTTCGTAACAAGGGGTAGTGGTGTGTCGGTTCATAGAGATGACTGTAAGAATGCAACGGCTCTAAAGATGGAATCAGAGAGATTGGTTGATGTCTCCTGGGCACCTTCTTCAAAGAGACTGTTCCTAGTTCAAATTCAAGTTGAAGCACTGGACCGATCGGGATTGCTGAGTGATGTGACACGGGTGCTCAGCGAACATCACGTAAACATTCTTTCCGCGTCAGTTTCTACTAGAACCGATCGGGTCGCGCTAAGTAGATTCGTCTTCGAGATGGGAGACCCGGCAGCCCTTGAGCATCTGCTCGCTGCGGTCAAACGAATTGAAGCGGTCTACGATGTATACCGCGTATCGCAGTAATTAGCTTTGGTTTTGCTTTACTACCTCGAGCCAGCTTCTTCTGGCATCAAGTGCATCCTTAGCCTTTTGAATCTTGGCTGAATCGTTTGCGCCCTCAGCAGCCTGTAGCTCTTGCTCTAGCTTGGCGATTGATTCCTCGAGCTGGGACAGAACACCATTTGTTCGCTCAATTGCAGCGGGATCTGATTTTCTCCAGTGTTCCTGTTCTGCTTCCTTAATTCTTTTCTCAACCGAACGAATGCGATCATCGGTTTCACGAATCTTGTCCTTAGGGACCTTCCCGGCTTTCTCGTAGCGGGTCTGTAGCAGAAGTAGTTGCTTCTTAGCTTCTGCGAGGTTAGCTGCCGGATCAAGCTTTTCTGCCTCTGCGATTATGGCCAGCTTTGCTTCGTAATTTGCCTGAAACTCAACGGATTCTTTGGCTAGGACTTCTTTGCGAACTGCATAGATACTGTCACCGGCAGCTTTGAACCTATCCCAGAGTTGATCATCTTGGGCGCCTTGGGATCTTCCAGATAGTTTCCACTGGTCAAGTAGCTTTCGATAGTCACTAGCTGAATCGGCACCTTTGGCAACTAGGGCTTCTGCCTGTGTGACAAGAGCGGTCTTCTTGGCTCGAACATTCTTACTCTCGGCAGAAAGTGCCGAGAAGAAAGCTCTCTTGTTGGATTCAAACTTCGTGCGTGCTTGAGAAAAGCTCTTCCAAATCGGCTCAGAGTCTTTGCGTGGAATCCTTGGGGCAGCTTTTTGCGACTGTTGCCACTTCTCGAACAGCTCATTCATCTGGATTGATGCGCTCTTCCACTGAGTCTTGCTTGGATCCTTGTCGGCAAGAGCCTGCGCCTTTGTTGCAATGTCGCGGCGGGTGGCAAGGGTGTCTGCAACTAGTTTGTCTGTAGCTTCACTCTTGTCTTTTTTCATTTGTTCGATGCTTGGTGAAATGCTTGCCACACGATCGCGCAATTCTTGAATGTTGCCAACTGCCATCGGTTCTGCAAGATCTGCCGAGAGCTTTTGAGCAGCTTTTGCGATGCTGGCCGCATCGGCCTTGCCCTTGACGCGCTGCTCGAGAATTCTGACATTGGCCTCAAGGTCCGAGAACTTGCGCTCAAAATAGGCAAGCGCCTCTGCCATTGGTACTCCAGGGTACTGTCCAACCTTGCGCTCTGTGCCGTTGTCGACAACGTAGACGTTGTTGTCTTCGTCTACGCGGCCATGGCTGCTTACGGTTTGAGTCACCTGTTACTCCTGGGCTTGTGTTAGGTAATTATCTTAGTTCGATTGCGCCGAGCTTAGTTTCCAGTGCTGGAGCACCATCGACGCCACCCCCGTCTACGCCCGCGTCAAACACGGACTGCAAGTCCTCGAGGCCACCGGTTATCTTTCCAAAGATCGTGTAGCCACCGGCTTCGTCTGCCGAAATTGTTGAATCCTCGTAGACAATAAAGAATTGGCTGCTCATGCTAGAAGCAGCTCCCTCTGCACCAAGCGCATTAGAACTAACTCTCGCCATTGCCAGGGTTCCCTTTGGGTAGAAATTGTCGACAGGCGCATTCTCTATTGGGCCAAAGGTGTAGCCGGGTCCACCGTCTGGTGTTTCTGAGGACTGGCCGCACTGCAGAACAAAAATGCCACTTGTGGTCAATCGGTGACAGGTGATCCCTGTGAAGAAGTCCTTACCGGCAAGATCAATAAAACTTGCTACCGCCTGAGGAGCCAAGACACCATCGAGTTCAATCTCTAGGTTCGCCTCGCCCACCTGCATAGATCCGCTCCAGGTTCGCTCTTCTGCTATCGCGACGTCGGGGATAGGTCCTGTTGGAAGGGTGGGAGAAGGTGTTGGTGCCACTTCTTCAACTTTGGGAACGAGGGCCGTATAAGTAAGTTGAGAACCAATTGCGATGGCGATAGCCAGCACGGAAACAACCATTGCAAGCCGGTTGTCTTTGCGTCTTCGCGAAGCCTTGCTGGCTTCTAGTTCCTGCTTGGCAGCGAATCTTGCGAGTCTTTCTCGGTCTGAAGATTTTCCGACTGGTTGTTTTGTCAAGGTTTTACAACTTCCTGTGTATGGGCTCCTTAGAGAGTTTACAAAGCTTTTCTGGGGCTTTCTAATAGCCTTGTGCTTATGAGCCAATCACTATTTTCCGGTGGAGCCCCCTTGGCTGCCAGAATGCGACCTCGGAGCCTCGATGAGGTAATTGGACAAGATAAGGCCTTGCTTCCTGGCTCTCCATTGCAAATTCTCGCCAAGGCTGACACAGAAAATTCTTCGCATACATCGATCCTGCTTTGGGGCCCACCTGGCACAGGCAAGACTTCGATAGCTAAGGCAGTTGCTAGCTCTTCTGGGCGGAGGTTTGTAGAGCTCTCCGCTGTGTCCACTGGTGTGAAGGAGCTTCGAGACGTAATTGAGAAGGCAAAGGTAGACCAGGAAACATACGGTGTAACGACGATTGTTTTTCTCGATGAGATTCATAGATTCTCAAAGGCCCAACAGGATGCTTTACTGCCATCTGTTGAAAGCGGTGGAATCTTGCTAATCGCGGCAACCACCGAGAACCCCTCGTTCGCCGTCATCGCCCCCTTGCTTTCTAGATCGTTACTGGTTCGACTTGAATCTCTTTCTCAGGCCGCCATCGCCGATTTGGTCCGGAAAGCACTTGTCGAGCCGCGCGGGCTGGGCTCCAAAGTTGGAATCGATGAAGCGGCCTTACAGCGGATCGTCGAACTTTCTGGCGGGGACGCCAGGAGAGCCTTGACCGTCCTTGAAGCCGCTGCTTCCCGAGTCATGGAACTATCGGATTCCAGTCCGGCAGTTATTGGTCTTGACGACGTTGGTGCCAGCTTGGAATCCGCCCTGGTGCGTTATGACCGCGATGGTGATCAGCATTACGACACCATCAGTGCGTTTATCAAATCGGTGCGTGGTTCTGATGCGGATGCCGCTATCCACTATCTGGCTCGAATGCTGGAAGGGGGCGAGGATCCAAGGTTTATCGCAAGACGTCTTATTCTGCTGGCCTCGGAAGATATTGGCCTTGCGGATCCAACTGCGCTTTCAATCGCGGTGGCTGCACACGAGAGCGTTGCGCTAATTGGAATGCCAGAGGGGAGAATTCCGCTGGCGGAGGCAACGATTTACCTTGCTCTTGCCCCAAAGTCCAACTCCGCGTATTTGGCGATCAACCAAGCTATGGAGGATGTCAAAAACGGTTTTTCCCCAACGATTCCTGCCAGTTTGCGAAGTAATTACCTGGCTAAGTCAGAATCTTCAGAGGTGTACAAGTACCCACATGATGACCCTAACTTTGTTGTTGGCCAGGTGTATGTTCAGGACGTTCCGGAGTATTTCACCCCAAAGAGCTCGGGATTTGAGAAGGCGCTGGTGGATCGTTGGCCGGCTCTGAGGCGCATTATTCGAGGTAAGTAGGGCTTGATGGCCCGCCAGTTGCGGTGCTAAACTACCAAGGTTGCCAATTTGAATCCCTAGCGCGGCTGCAAAGGATTAACCAAATGGACAAGAGTCATTTAGCGGACCTTTCTGGGCACACGGGAACGAACCTCTGTCGTTTCATTCTTTGTTTGCATAACTTGAAAGGAAGCTGTGTCTAAGACATCGCGTACTCGCAGTAAAACTCGTCTGTCCCGAGCACTAGGACTAGCGCTAACTCCAAAAGCCGCAAAGTATCTTGAAAAGCGCCCTTACGCTCCAGGTGAGCACGGACGCACCAAAAGAAAAGCTGACAGCGACTTTGCTGTTCGCCTTCGCGAAAAGCAGAGACTAAGAGCCCAATACGGTATCCGTGAGGCTCAGCTAAAAAAGACTTTCGAAGAAGCCAAGCGTGCAGCCGGTCTAACAGGTGAGAACCTTGTAGAGCTTCTAGAGATGCGTCTTGACGCAATCATTTTGCGCGCTGGCTTTGCCCGCACAATCTCACAGTCTCGTCAGCTAGTAGTGCACCGCCACATTCTCGTTGACGGTCAGAGAGTCGACAGACCTTCATTCAGAGTGAAGCCTGGACAGCTAGTACACGTGGCTGAGAAGAGCGAAAAGACAGAGCCTTTCCAGGTTGCAGCTGCCGGGGGACATGTTGATGTTCTTCCGCCACTACCTGGCTACCTAACAGTTGAGCTTGAGAAACTTCAGATCACTCTTAACAGACGACCACTGCGTGCAGAAGTGCCTGTCACTTGTGAAGTGCAGCTCGTTGTTGAGTACTACGCCGCCAGATAGTTTTTAGCGTCACTCAAGGAGGTCGCAATGTCACCAACCGAAATAGCGAGCCTAGTAGCCGCTGGTGGGTTTGTGTTGCTCGTGCTTTTCTTAGCGGTGCCAATTCTAAAACTTGGAAAGCTAATAGATCGCAGTAGCGAATCCCTAGTTCAAATGACTGACGAATTGACTCCATTGGTTAGCGAACTAACAGTGACCCTGGAAGAGACAAATCGTCAGCTTAAAAAGTTTGACGGTATTTCAACCGATGTGGCCCAGCTCACCAAGAGCTTTGCCTCAATGGTTGCTGGTTTCTCCGCGTCAATAGGTGGTCCGTTGGCAAAGATCGCAGGGGTTGCTGGAGTTGTGCGCAAATTAGTCGGAAAGAGGAAGTAAGAATGAACAAACTTTTCTGGTTAATAGCTGGTGTAGCTATTGGAGCGGTTGCTGCCAAGCAGATAGAAGAGAACCCACAAGCGAGAAAAGCTTATGAAGAAGCCAAAGCCTCGTTGCAGGAGTTTGCAGACGCAGTTGCGGAAGGTTACAAGGAGCGCGAGACCGAGCTTGCAAAGCCGGCTCGTAAGCCTGCCGCAAAGTCAGTTCGCAAGTCAACTGCAAAATCTCCTACGCGCCGAACTGCTAAGAAACCTGCAGCTAAGTCAAAACCTGCTGGCAAGTAGGTAACTTTGCTTACGGCCGAGATACGTCGCCGCTGGCTAGATTACTTTGCCAGTAAGGATCATGAGATAGTTCCATCTGCTTCGCTCATATCTGAAGACCCGACTCTCATGTTTACAGTTGCCGGCATGGTGCCATTCATTCCCTACATGACCGGATTGGTTCCCGCGCCTTACAAGCGAGCAACAAGTGTTCAAAAGTGTGTTCGCACGTTGGACATCGACGAAGTTGGTAAGACCACCCGTCACGGAACTTTCTTCCAGATGAATGGAAACTTTTCCTTTGGCGACTACTTCAAAAGAGAGGCAATCTCCTACGCATGGGAGTTTCTAACATCACCTCAATCAAAGGGCGGATTGGGTTTTGACCCTGAGAAGCTTTGGGTGACCGTATACAAAGACGATGATGAATCGATTGCTTTATGGCGCGAGGAAGCGGACATTCCGCTGGAGCGCATTCAAAAGCGGGGAATGAAAGATAACTACTGGTCCACCGGTCAGCCAGGGCCTGCCGGGCCTTGTTCTGAAATCTATTTTGATCGTGGCCCCGAGTACGGCGTTGAGGGTGGACCTGAAGCTGACGAGAACCGCTTCATAGAAATCTGGAACTTAGTTTTCATGCAGTACCAGCGCGGTCAGGGCGATGGTAAAGATGGTTTTGAGATTCTCGGTGAATTACCTTCTAAGAACATCGATACGGGTATGGGTCTCGAGCGTGTGGCCTTCATCATGCAAGGCGTTGACAACTTGTATGAGATCGATGAAGTAAAGCCAGTACTTGACTTAGCGGCGAAACTTTCGGGGAAAACCTACGGCGCCAACGAATCAGATGATGTTCGCCTCAGGGTCGTTGCCGACCACGTTCGCTCGGCATTGATGTTGATTGGCGACGGTGTTGTCCCAGCAAATGATGCCCGCGGTTACGTGGTGCGAAGACTTTTGCGACGAGTAGTTCGAGCTATGCGCCTTCTAGGCGTTGAGAAACCGGTCTTTGCAGATCTGTTTACGAGATCTAAGGACTCGATGAAGGCAAGCTACCCAGAGCTAGAATCTGATTTTGCTAGGATTCTTCGAATTGCAGTGGCCGAAGAAGAAGCATTCCTTAGGACCCTGAACGCAGGACTTTTGGTCCTGGATGAGGAGATCGCTAAAGCAAAGAAGTCTGGGAAGTCAACCCTCAGCGGTGAGAGTTCATTCTTACTTCACGACACCTACGGCTTCCCCGTAGATCTAACCTTCGAGATCGCAGATGAGCAAGGACTTGCTCTAGACCGTGAAGAATTTAATGTTCTTATGAACGTGCAGCGCCAACGCGCCAAGGACGATGCAAAGATGAAGCGATCCGGAAACGCTGATTTATCAATCTATGGTGAGTTTCGAGCTCTCGGTTCCACAAAGTTCACCGGTTACGACGAGCTCGTCTCAGGCGCAAAAGTGGTCGGCCTAATCCGTGACGGCGCTGTTGTACCCAGCATCGGCAAGGGTGATGTTGCAGAGGTAATTCTCGACGAGACTTCTTTTTATGCAGAATCCGGTGGTCAAGATAGTGACTCAGGATTCATAGTTGCCGATGGGCTTGTTCTTGAGGTCTTGGATGTTCAAAAGCCGGTAAAGGGCCTGGTGTCGCACAGCGTTACAGTTCGAAGCGGTGAAGTTGGCGTGGGTTCGAAAGTTTCAACACAGGTTTCTGCCGACTGGCGTCTTGGCGCCGCTCAAGCTCACTCTGCAACGCACGTTATGCATGCGGCATTACGCCAAGTGCTTGGCCCAAGCGCACTTCAGTCAGGCTCTTATAACAAGCCAGGTTACATGCGCCTAGATTTTTCCTGGAATGAGTCACTAAGTCAGATCGTAAAGACAGAAATTGAAGAGGTCGCAAACCTTGCCATCAGAGCAGATCTTGCGGTGATGGCTGAATTCATGAGTGTCGAGCAGGCTAAGTCCAGCGGAGCTATTGCATTGTTCGGTGAGAGTTACGAGGAACTTGTTCGCGTTATTCAGATCGGGGGACCCTGGTCACGCGAGCTATGTGGTGGTACTCACGTCTCCAGATCGTCTCAAGTGGGAATGGTTTCTATTCTTGGAGAAGCTTCAGTTGGTTCGGGATCTCGCCGTCTAGAAGCCTTAGTGGGCTTTGAGGCTTTCAAGCAGCTATCAGCCGAGGCTCTTATCGTGCAGCAGCTTCAGGAATCTCTGAAAGTGCCCAAGGAAGAGATCGCTGCCAAGATTACGAACACTCTGGAACAGCTAAAGGCTGCGGAGAAGAAACTCGCGAGTATAACTTTGGGGAGCTTACTCGCTCAAGTACCGGAAGTTGTCAAGACCGCGAAACTAGTTGGCAAGTATGATTTCTTGCACTACGCGATTAAAGAAAATGTCGCCGTCGAGCAAGTCAGAGATCTTGCAACAGCTCTAGTTCAGGCGCTGGAGAGCAAAAACGGCGTAGTTGCAGTGACTTCAACAATCGATGAGAAGGTTGTGCTGATTGTTGCCACAACAGCCAAGGCAAGAGATCTTGGCGCATCAAGCGGCTCGCTAGTCAAGGTTGCGTCTTCAATCCTCGGAGGAGGCGGTGGCGGTAAGGATAACATCGCGCAAGGTGGTGGGCCACTCACATCGAAGCTTAAAGAGGCGATGGCTGCAATCGAGAAGGAGCTGAACTCCTAATGCGAATTGGAAAAAGACTAGCCCTAGACGTTGGCAAGGCACGAATTGGTGTAGCTGTGTGCGACCGAGACGGAATCCTGGCATCCCCTCTGGATGCAGTGGCAAGAATGGAATCTCTATCCGATACTGTCGCCACACTTATTGCTCTGACCCAAGAGCACGAAGTGTTTGAGATCTACGTAGGAGAACCGCTTTCACTTAGCGGCCAAGATACTGCTTCCACCCATGACTCCAGATTGGTGGCAACTGAGATCGCCGCTGTCACCTCAGTTCCGGTTCGTCTGGTTGACGAGCGTTTCACAACATCGGTCGCTGCGTCAAAGCTTCGTTCGGCCGGGCATAACGCCCGCAGTTCCAAATCAATAATCGACAGCGCGAGTGCCGTAGAGATTCTAGAGAGTGCACTTAGTTTCGAAAAGACCTCCGGAGTGGCTCCGGGTGAATTAGTAGGTGATTCTGTTGGGGCGTAGATCTATATCACTTGGCTCAAGCAAGCGATCAAAATTGCTGGCTGTGGTAATCATTGTCACTTTGCTTGGTGGCGTTGCAGTTGTTGCGAACTTTGACTGGATTCGCGCTCAGTATCAAAAGCTGACAGCACTCGACTACCAGGGCCCGGGAACGGGTGAGGTTGTTGTGCGTATTGAATCCGGAGAAGACGGACTTTCTATTGCCAACAAGTTGTTTGAAGCGGGCGTAATCAGGGACGTAGATTCCTTCTACCGGCTACTGCTAGAACGAAACCCGATTTTCTACCCCGGTAGCTTCACGTTAAAGCTACAGATGAGCAATGACAATGCATTGACGGCTGTAACTGATCAGTCCAACATTCTTAGCTATCAAGTCACAATCCCTGAGGGCTATCGGGCGGTACTGATTTTCGACGAGCTGTCTCGAGTAACTGGTATTCCCGTTGAGGACTTTTGGCTCGCTGCGGAAAACTTAGGCGCCTATGGAATCCCAGAAGAGGCGCCGACTATCGAGGGCTATCTATTTCCAGATACCTATAGTTTCGACCTCGAAGCCACCGCCGAAGACATTATTGGGATCATGGTTGCTCGTATGGAGAAAGCGCTTGCAGATGCAGGTGTTGCGAAAGAGGATTGGCACCGCGTATTAACACTTGCCTCCATTACACAACGTGAGGCAAAGCAGGATCCTGATTTCTACAAGGTTGCTCGTGTTTTTGCAAACCGAGTCGAAATCGGAATGCCACTTGAGACCGATCCAACAATCACTTACAGCTATGACGGCACAGACATGTCGGAAGTTTCAAGGGAAGAGCAGATCGCTTACGGTTACAACACTTACATTATTGATGGATTGCCTCCCGGTCCGATTAGTTCGCCTGGTGAGCTGGCCATCGATGCAACGCTAAATCCAGTTGCAGGGGAGTGGCTGTTTTTCGTGACAATAAATCTTGAAACAGGAGAAACAAAGTTCTCAAGGACGATAGCGGAGCATGAGTCATGGATTCCACTTCTAAGGCAATGGGAGCGCGATAATCCAGGTTGGTATGACGAATAAGTTCTGTGTCGTTGGTTCGCCAATCCAGCACAGCCTGTCGCCAGTTATCCACCAAGCCGCCTACGAGGCAATCGGTCTCGACTTCAGCTACGAACGGCATGAGGTTGCTCAAGGAAATCTGTCTGAGTTCTTAACCAAAAATGGCTACTCCGGAGTTAGCGTAACAATGCCCCTAAAGAACGAAGCGTTTTCGATAGCTTCCGAGCATTCCGAAGAAGCATTGCAAACGTCTGTTGTTAATACAATGGTTCGATCACGGGATGCGTACGTCGGTTATAACACCGACGTAGCTGGCTTCATTGGAATTTTTGGGCAAATTAGCGCTCCGAGTTCTATCTCGCTTATTGGTTCAGGCGCCACTGCGAGATCGGCTGCCCTTGCAATCTCCAGAAGCTTTCCCGGTTCAGAGCTTTCTGTCTTGGCTCGATCTGAGGCTTCCTCAACTGATCTTGTTCTGCTAGCAAGAGGTTTTGGTCTTGAAGCGCAGTCGGGGATTGCATCTGGTGAGTCGCTTGTGGATTCAGACTTAGTCGTCTCGACCGTTCCAGGTAACGCCTTTGGTGACCTTTGGCATCAGGTTTCGGGTAGTAGCAGGAGTGCTCAAGGCGTCCTTATTGATGTCACCTACAACCCTTGGCCATCTGTTGCCTCCTCAGCATGGACAGGTCTCAGCTTCTCTGGTCTGGAACTTCTCATCTGGCAAGCGATTGAGCAAGTGAAGCTCTTCGCCGATTCTCAAGGTAAATCAATAGACACCAGCAATAAGGAGCTTTACGAGATCATGATGCAAGCGGCCAGAAAATTTTCAGACCCCAAATAGCTCAACTGTGAGAGAATTCAAAGTATGTTGCGCTGGTTAACCGCTGGAGAGTCCCATGGCCCCGAGCTGATCGCCATACTCGAGGGTATGCCCGCTGGTGTTTTGATAACAACAAGCGATGTGCAGGCGGCATTAGCCAGACGCCGTCTTGGCTACGGTCGTGGCGCCAGAATGAAGTTCGAGCAGGACGAAGTGAGCCTAAGTGGAGGAGTTCGTCACGGACTGACTCAAGGCGGCCCGGTAGCCATAACCATTCAAAACACTGAATGGCCCAAATGGGAACAAGTCATGTCTTCTGATCCGGTGGATGAGTCACAGTTGTCAGGCGCAAGGGCGGAGCCACTAACCAGGCCACGACCAGGTCACGCCGATTTCACAGGAATGCAAAAGTATGGCTTTCTTGATTCCCGACCAGTTCTAGAGCGTGCCTCCGCTAGAGAAACGGCTGCGAGAGTTGCGCTTGGTGAAGTGGCGGCCAGATTTCTTTCCCAACTCGGAATCACTTTGGTGACTCACACTGTGGCAATTGGCACAGTCTCCTCAAAGAACCAAACTCTTCCAACCTTCCGAGATGTCGAGGCTCTCGACGAGAGTCCAGTTCGCTGCTTCGACAAGGCATCTGCTGATGCGATGGTCGCGGAGATTGAAGATTGTCAAAAGAGCGGGGACACTCTTGGCGGTGTTGTTGAGACACTGGTTTACGGTCTTCCTCCAGGTTTGGGAAGCTACGTGCATTGGGACAGAAAGCTTGACGCGCAATTAGCGGGTGCTCTTATGGGAATACAAGCCATCAAGGGCGTTGAAGTTGGCGATGGTTTTGAAACCGCTCGTCGAAGAGGATCTCAAGCTCACGACGAAATTGAGCGCGACGGCGAAGGATTAGTCAAAAGAGTAACTGGACGCGCTGGGGGAATTGAAGGCGGTATGTCTACCGGCGAAGTTCTACGTATCCGCGCTGCCATGAAGCCAATCTCTACCGTCCCTAAGGCGCTAGCAACAATTGATGTAACAACCGGTGAGGCAACAAAGGCCCATCACCAAAGATCAGATGTTTGCGCAGTTCCTGCTGCAGGAATTGTTGCGGAAGCAATGGTCGCACTCGTTATCGCGAACGCGGTTTTAGAGAAATTTGGCGGCGACTCGGTTCTCGAAACGAAGAGAAACCTCGATAGTTACCTGGCTTCAATTCCGGATGTCCTAAAGTCCGCTGGTAGCTAATGAAGGGACCGCTTGTACTAGTTGGTCCCATGGGTGTTGGCAAGACCACCGTTGGGAAAAAATTGGCAAAAGAACTAGACACTTCTTTTATGGACACCGACAAGATAATTGCATCCGAGCACGGCCCGATTTCAGCAGTGTTTGATCGCCTCGGCGAATCGGGTTTTCGTGAAATCGAAAGTTCGGTTCTAACTAGGTGTCTCGAGGAAACGGGTGTCGTGGCAACTGGTGGAGGGGTTGTAACAACTGAATCCAACAGGAAAGCTCTTGCATCTCACAGTGTTATTTACCTATCTACTGACGGCAAGCACATCGCTTCAAGACTTTCCACTAGGAATAGGCCGCTGCTGAGCTCGGGCACAGATAGCTGGGAAAGCATCTATGCTTCCAGAAAAGCGCTTTACAAGGAAGTCGCAACTCACGAGGTAGACACCAGCGGGAAATCACTTGCAGCGATAGTGTCTGAGATTTCAAACTTGGTGAGGGATAAATGAATCAGCCACTATCAATCACTGTTGGAGGGGCAAGCCCTTACGACGTCCTAGTTGGTCGCAACTTACTAGAGCAAGTCCCATCGCTTCTTTCCGGTGCCAAGAAGGTTTTGATTGTGCACCCGGTCGGATTGGCTGTAAGCGCGGAGGCCCTCAGAGACTCCCTTGTTGAAGCCGGATTTGAGGTTGTCCTCGCAGGTGTTCCCGACAGCGAAGATGCAAAGCGAATTGAGGTTGCAGCTTTTTGCTGGGGGATCCTTGGGAAATCTGAGTTCTCGCGAACAGACATGATTATCGGGTTTGGTGGCGGAGCCATTACAGATCTCGCCGGTTTCGTTGCCGCTACGTGGTTGCGTGGTGTTGGGATAGTTCAGATACCTACAACTCTCCTAGCGATGGTTGATGCAGCCATTGGAGGCAAGACAGGAGTAAACACGACCGAGGGGAAGAACCTTGTCGGGGTTTTTCACTCACCAAAAGGCGTACTCATTGATCTCGAAACGCTAAATTCGTTGGCCCGAAATGAACTGATTGCTGGCTTTGCGGAGGTGGTCAAGTGTGGTTTCATTAGCGATACTCGGATTCTTGATTTGATTGAGTCAGATATTGCCCAAGCTACCGATCAAGGGTCTGATCTATTTCTTGATCTAGTAACTAGAGCTATCAGGGTAAAAGCCGGTGTTGTTGCGGAGGACTTTACAGAGCAGGGACTGCGCGAAACCCTAAACTACGGGCACACACTGGGGCACGCTATCGAACTAGCTGAGCGTTACAAGTGGCGCCATGGCGCCGCTGTCTCGATCGGAATGGTCTTTGCTGCAGAGCTCGCTCATCTGAATGGTCGCCTATCAAGTGGCGCGGTCCAAAGGCACCGAGACATTCTTTCAAGCTTGGGGCTTCCAACTACCTATCCAGCTGATAAGTGGCCCCAGCTTTTGGCAAATATGAGAATCGACAAGAAAGCTCGAGCGGGTATCTTACGCTTTATTGTCTTGGATGAAATAGGCAAGCCTACGATTATGCACTCGCCAACCGATGAAATTCTGTTCACTGCCTTTCAAGAGATTGCTCAGTAGGCTAGAGCAATGAAATCAGTTCTAGTTCTGAATGGCCCCAACTTGCAGCGTCTTGGCTCGAGAGAGCCAGAGATCTATGGAACGCTCGACTACCCAAACCTCGTGAGTGTCTTAGAAGAAGCTGCTGCTGAGATGAGTGTTTCCGTGACTGTAAAGCAGTCAGACAGCGAGAGTGAGCTTATTTCTTGGCTTCACGAAGCTACCGACGCCGGAACCGATGTCATCTTCAATCCAGCGGCTTTCACCCATTACTCTTATGCACTTGCCGACGCATGCAAGATTCACACCACATCCGGAGCAAAGCTAATTGAAGTTCACATCTCCAATCCGAGCGCGAGGGAAGAGTTTCGCAAAACAAGCGTGATTTCTTCTGCAGCGACTGGGGTTATTGCTGGATTTGGGTTCGACTCTTACCTGCTCGCACTTAGACACTTATCCGCCTAAACGCTAGACTCCATAAGTAAACCAACCAAATAGGGATAGAGCGAGCACGACCATGGCAACATCAAATGATCTAAAAAACGGCCTTGTACTAAACATCGACGGACAACTCTGGACCGTGATTGAGTTTCAGCACGTCAAGCCAGGTAAAGGTCCAGCATTCGTTCGTTCAAAGCTAAAGAACGTGTTGACCGGGAAGGTAGTTGAAAGAACATTCAACGCCGGTGTTAAGGTCGAAACTGCGAACGTTGACAAGCGCGAGATGAACTACCTATACAACGACGGCTCAGGCTACGTGTTTATGGACAACCAGAACTACGAGCAGATGAATCTCAGTAACGAGGTAGTCGGAGACGCCAAAGATTACCTGCTGGAAAACCAGGGAGCCATTGTTGCGGTGTATGAAGGCAATCCGATCTATGTCGAACTGCCAGCATCTGTAGTACTTGAAATAACCTTCACCGAACCAGGTTTACAGGGTGATCGTTCAAGCGGCGGAACTAAGCCAGCAACTGTAGAGACTGGTTTACAGATTCAGGTCCCTCTATTCATTGAGCAGAACACCAAGGTCAGGGTAGACACCAGAACTGGCGAGTACCTCGGTCGAGTTACCGACTAGAAATTGAGCTCGCGGACGAAATCTCGCAAGATGGCCCTAGATGCCATCTTTGCTGCCGATCTTCGGAAAATTAATCCTGAGATCCTCCTAGAGGTTTCTGCTGGCGAGCAGACCGACAGACAGAATCAAGAAGAAATTGTTGGTTACGCAAAGGACATTGTCGCCGGTGTTGCTTTGAACTTTGCTGAGATCGATGACCGTATCGAGGCTTTTTCTCACAAATGGTCAGTGGAGCGCATGCCTGCGGTTGACAGGGCAATCCTTCGAGTCGCCGTTTGGGAGATTCTTTTTAACGAAGAAGTACCAGATGCCGTGGCTATTTCCGAGGCAGTCCAGTTAGCCTCTGAGCTTTCTACTGATGAGTCCGGCACTTTCGTGAATGGACTTCTTGGATCAATTGCTGGAACAAAATCTGCCAGATGATGTAATGTATTGAATGTAAACATCCTTTAAAGATCGTCCTGTGAGGCGAAGAAGGAGGTAGGCGTTGGCAAAACGCACTGTCTTGAGCTCTGACGACATTCGTCGGGCAATAACTCGCATCTCGCATGAGATTCTTGAGCAAAATCGCGGCATTGATAACCTTCTTCTTCTTGGAATACCTACCAGGGGAATCCATTTAGCAAACCGCATCGCTGATGTAATCAAGGAACACTCAGGTCAAGATGTTGCCGTTGGCTCCCTTGATGTGACCTTGTATCGAGACGACCTCTCCGATCAACCCATTAGAGCAGTTGGTTCTACTAGCATTCCGACCTCTGGGGTTTCGGGTAAAGCTGTTGTTCTAATTGACGATGTTCTCTTTAGTGGTCGCACAATAAGAGCAGCCTTGGATGCGCTGAATGACCATGGTCGGCCAGCTGCTGTGAGACTCGCTGTACTTGTGGACAGGGGTCATCGCCAGCTCCCAATTCGTGCTGATTATGTGGGTAAGAATCTCCCAACCGCCCTGTCGGAGAGAATCTCAGTCCGACTTCAGGAAGTCGACGGGCTCGAAGAAGTGGTGATTGAGGATTGAAGAACCTACTCTCGGCAGCAGATCTATCAAGGACCGCGACCATTTCTTTGTTGGACCTGGCGCATGAAATGTCCGATGTTAACGAACGAGAAATCAAGAAGCTTCCAACTCTTCGGGGAAAGACAGTAGTGAATCTGTTTTTCGAGGATTCTACAAGGACAAGAATCTCCTTCGAACTTGCAGCCAAGAGGTTATCGGCTGATGTGATTAACTTTGCAGCCAAGGGTTCTTCGGTTTCCAAAGGGGAGTCGCTAAAGGATACGGCTCAAACTTTGGAAGCCATGGGAGCGGATGCCATCGTCCTCAGACATTCGTCGAGTGGGTCTGCTCATCGTTTAGCTCACTCTGGCTGGGTTAGATCAGCGGTGATCAACGCTGGGGATGGCTCGCATGAGCACCCAACCCAGGCTCTTCTGGATGCAATGACTATTCGCGAAGCGTTAGTGGATGAACCCATAGGAGCCGACCTTTCTGGCAAGAAGGTCCTGATTGTTGGTGACATTTCGCACTCTAGAGTGGCGCGCTCTAATCTGATCTTGCTAAAAGAGCTCGGTGCAACGGTTGCGATTTGTGGACCGGCAACTCTTGTGCCCGTTTCGCTTTCTCCTACTGGGGGAATCTTCTATTCGCTTGACGAGGCGATCGAAGAGTTCGGTCCTGACGCAGTTTTGATGTTGCGGATACAGTCCGAGCGAATGGAAGCCTCTTTCTTCCCGACCGAAAGAGAGTACGCAAGGATTTGGGGGATGAACGCCCAAAGACTCGCGCGGCTGCAGGACTCCTCGATTCTTTTACACCCTGGTCCTATGAATAGGGGTTTAGAGATCGACGCCGCTAGCGCTGACAGCACAAAGTCCAGAATTCTTGAACAGGTTGAGAACGGGGTAGCAATAAGGATGGCAGTTCTGTTCCAGTTGCTTTCAGGCGAAAAGGGAGGAGCAGAATGAACTACGTTCTACAAAACGCCCTCGACACAAGCGGGTCTATTGTCGAGGTTGTCATTGAATCTGGACGCATTGCCAAGACTAGATCTAGTGACCTAAAGCACGAGGTAATTGACTGTGCCGGGCTAGTAGTTCTTCCTGGATTTGTCGATCTACATACACATCTTCGTGAACCGGGATTTGAAAACAGCGAGACCATAAGAAGCGGTTCTATGTCTGCTGCCGCTGGAGGCTACACTGCGGTTCACGCAATGGCGAACACTTTTCCTGTTGCCGATACCGCTGGTGTCGTTGAGCAGGTATTTCGAATCGGTAAAGAAGTTGGCCTGGTCCAGGTTCAACCCATCGGTGCTGTCACCGTCGGAATTGCTGGAGAGCAACTTGCCGAGGTTGGAGCGATGCATCATTCAGCAGCTCGCGTGAGAATCTTTAGTGACGATGGAAATTGTGTACACGACCCACTTCTTATGCGCAGGGCATTGGAGTACGTAAAGGGCTTTGATGGAGTTATCGCTCAACATGCACAAGACCCACGCCTTACCAAGAACGCTCAGATGAACGAGGGCAAGCTGTCCTCGCGACTGGGATTAGCAGGATGGCCAGCATTGGCCGAAGAGTCGATAATCGCTAGAGACATCATGCTCACCGAGTTGACCGGTTCAAGATTGCATGTCTGCCACGTGTCCACAAGGCGCTCTCTGGAGCTTATTCGAGAAGCTAAGGCCAGAGGTATTCAAGTAACTGCTGAAGTAACTCCTCACCATTTACTTCTAACTGAGGACTTGGCTGAAAGCTATGATCCGATTTATAAGGTGAACCCACCGCTTAGAACCTCAGACGACGTAATGGCATTGAGGGAGGGTCTTGTTGAAGGAGTTATCGACGTTATTGCAACCGATCACGCTCCTCACCCGAAAGAATCAAAGGACACCGAGTGGGCAAGTGCTGCATTTGGAATGATTGGTCTCGAGCATGCTTATTCAATTGCTCAGATGGTTCTTATCGACTCAGGGGCTTCGAACATGCAGCGATTGGCTGAGGTGATGTCAACATCCGCATCTAAAATCTCTGGTTTATCGGGCCAGGGTAACTACTTGCAGGTCGGCAGCCTGGCCAATCTAACGCTTGTGGATACCAGTAAGTCTTGGACAGCTGAAGCCCAAACAAACTCAAAGAGCTCAAATAACCCTTACGTTGGCATGGATTTCAAGGGCAGCGTAGTTCATACGATTTATGACGGAGAATTTACTTTGAGGAACCGAATGCTTCGAAAGGCTGAGATAGATGTTTGAGTTGTATCAAGTTGGGCTTGCCTTTGTTGCCCTATTGATTGGCATCTTTGTATGGGCTGGGATTGTTTGGTCAAATCGCTCTAAGGCCCAGTCGATGAAAATTGTTTCCCCTGAGGAAATTGATTTCAGCACTAGAGGGAGCAGCGGGTTCTATGTGGCCACGACCTTCGCAGATCGCCCACTCGACAGGGTGTCCGCTCATGGTCTTGGATTCGGAGGTAAGGCAACCGTAGAAGTTTCAAAAGATGGAATAAACGTCTCTAGAACTGGTGAGAAGAGCTTTAGAATCGCGAAGTCTTCGCTGATTGACATTGCTAGGACCTCCGTCGTAATTGATAAGGCGGTTGAGAAGGATGGCCTTCTGTCTTTGCGCTGGAGACTAGGTGATGCCTTACTTGAATCCCACTTTCGTTTTCCAAGCTCGTCGGAAAGAGATCAAGTGGCAGTAGCGGTGGCGAATCTGTTAGTTGGTGCGAAATGACGCTTGCAAAGTTGGTTCTCGAGGATGGAAAAGTTTTCAACGGCATAGCGTATGGCGCCGAGGGTCAAGCGTTGGGAGAGATTGTTTTCGCAACGGGTATGACTGGCTACCAGGAAACATTGACGGACCCCTCTTACGCGGGTCAAATTGTTGTTCAAACAGCTCCACACATTGGAAACACTGGCGTGAACAACATGGATGAGGAGTCAAATCGGATTTGGGTATCTGGCTACGTCGTTCGAGAGCCATCGAGGATTGTATCCAATCATCGATCTGAGAAATCATTGGACGAAGAGTTAGAGGACAATTTCATTGTTGGCATCAGCGGCATCGACACCAGAGCTCTAACAAGGCACATCCGATCACTCGGGGCTATGCGTGCTGGGATTTTCTCTGGCCCAAGGGCGGAGCAGTCTCCTGAGCGCCTTCTGGAGATTGTTCGCGAAGCTCCGGAGATGAAGGGTTTGTCCCTTAGTTATGTAGTCACAACCCCTGATGCCTATGAGGTTCCTCACATGGGTCAATTCGTGGGGCGAGTGACGATCTTGGACCTTGGAATCAAGCGCACAACAATTGCCCAAATGATTAACAGAGGGTTAGTTGTTTCTGTGCTGCCCGCAACCTCCGACTTAGAGCAAGTTCTCGCGACTAGTCCCGATGCAGTCTTTTATTCAAACGGACCCGGTGACCCTAGCGCTTCAGAAAGACAAGTTGCACTGCTTCAGGAGATTCTCAAAAGGAGGATCCCATTCTTTGGAATTTGCTTTGGAAACCAGCTTCTTGGAAGGGCGCTGGGTTTCGACACCTACAAACTTCCTTTTGGTCACCGTGGAATCAATCAACCGATTCTTGATAGGACAACTGGAAAAGTCGAGGTTTCCTCTCACAATCACGGTTTCGCTGTTGCTGTGCCTGGTGGCGAGAACGGGGAGATTGTTGAATCGCCGGCAGGGTTTGGCAAGGTGCGAGTGTCCCATGTGAACCTAAACGATGACTGCGTAGAAGGTCTTGAGTGTCTTGAGCTAAGCGCATATTCGGTTCAGTTCCATCCGGAGGCAGCTGCGGGTCCTCATGATTCACACCATCTTTTTGATCGACTGGTCGACATGATCTCTAGTCGGAAGGCGCTTAGCTAATGCCAAAAAGAGATGACCTGAAAAGTGTTCTAGTGATTGGAAGCGGTCCAATCGTCATTGGTCAGGCTTGTGAGTTTGACTATTCGGGAACCCAAGCTTGTCGCGTTCTTAGAGAAGAGGGTGTCCGTGTAATTCTTGTGAACTCCAACCCTGCGACAATCATGACGGACCCTGGCTTTGCAGACGCCACGTATGTTGAACCGATTACTCCCGAGGTGATTGAAGCAATCATCGCAAAAGAGCGGCCGGATGCAATTTTGCCAACCCTCGGCGGGCAGACAGCACTTAACGCCGCAATGAAGCTACACGAGCTTGGAATTCTAGAGAAGTATTCTGTTGAACTTATCGGTGCGAACGTCGATGCTATTCGCGCCGGGGAGGATCGAAGCGCCTTCAAGCAAATAGTTCTTGACTCTGGCGCTGATGTGGCAAAATCCATAATTGCCCACGACATAGATCAAGCGGTTGCTGCAGCGAACAGCCTTGGATACCCGGTTGTAGTTAGACCTTCATTCACCATGGGTGGTCTTGGATCTGGCTTTGCATACAACGAAGAGGACCTTAGGAGAATCGCGGGAGCGGGGCTTCAGGCCAGCCCGACCAGCGAGGTACTGCTCGAAGAATCAATTCTTGGCTGGAAAGAGTATGAGCTCGAACTCATGCGAGACAAAAACGACAATGCGGTTGTCGTGTGCTCAATTGAGAATGTTGATCCAGTGGGTGTTCATACGGGGGACTCAATAACAGTTGCTCCGGCACTAACTCTCACCGACCGCGAGTTTCAGAACCTTCGTGACATTTCTATTCAGATTATTCGGGCTGTCGGGGTGGATACCGGTGGCTGCAACATCCAATTTGCTGTTAATCCGCTTAATGGTCGCGTAATTGTGATCGAAATGAACCCCAGAGTTTCCAGATCATCGGCCCTAGCGTCAAAGGCAACTGGCTTCCCAATTGCGAAGATTGCCGCAAAGCTGGCTCTTGGCTACACACTTGATGAGATTCCAAACGACATCACGGGTGTAACCCCGGCAAGTTTTGAACCAACTCTTGACTACGTAGCAGTGAAGGTTCCAAGGTTCGCTTTTGAAAAGTTTCCTGCTGCAGATTCCACTCTCACAACAACTATGAAATCAGTTGGTGAGGCGATGGCACTTGGCCGCACTTACAGCCAGGCCCTTCAAAAAGCTCTCAGGTCATTAGAAAAGCGCGGCTCTTCTTTTCATTGGGGACAAGACGTTACGCCACTCAAAGATCTTGTTGAGATCATTCGAAAGCCAACCGATGGCCGCATAGTGAATGTTCAACAGGCCTTACTCAAAGGCGCGTCAATTGACGAAGTTTTTGAAGCGACCAAGATTGATCCCTGGTTTCTAGATCAGATAGTGCTTATCAATGAGGTTGCCGAGAAGGTCAAGAATGCCAAAGACCTTGATTTAGGGATTCTCACATTAGCTAAGTCGCACGGTTTTAGTGATGTCCAGATTGCTCAGCTAAGAAGGCTGAGTGAGTTTGATGTCAGAAAGATCCGTCATGAGCTTGGTTTGAGACCAGTTTTCAAGACCGTTGACACCTGCGCGGGTGAGTTTCCGGCCCTGACTCCTTACCACTACTCAACTTACGAGCAGGAGACTGAAGTAGTGCCGAGCGATCGAAAGAAAGTCATAATCCTCGGCTCTGGGCCAAATCGTATAGGTCAAGGTGTCGAGTTTGATTATTCGTGCGTTCACGCTTGCTTTGCTCTTTCCGAAGCTGGCTATGAAACAGTAATGATTAACTGCAACCCGGAAACAGTTTCAACAGACTACGACACCTCTGACCGATTGTATTTTGAGCCGATGACGCTTGAGGATGTCCTCGAAGTTATCCACGCAGAATCTGCCTCGGGTGAAATTGTCGGAGTTGTGGTTCAGCTCGGCGGTCAGACAGCTCTTGGGTTGGCCCAGGGCCTAAAGGATGCCGGTATTCCGATTCTAGGCACGTCGCCAGAATCACTTGACCTGGCAGAGGACAGGGGAGCGTTCTCGAAAATTCTTGATCAAGCAGGCCTTCTAAGCCCGGCAAATGGTACGGCGACAAACCTTGAAGAGGCTAAAGGTGTAGCCGACAAGATTGGGTATCCGGTGCTGGTTCGTCCTTCACACGTTCTTGGAGGGCGTGGAATGGAAATCGTTTACGAGCCCCAGGGAATGGAAGGTTACTTCACTCGAATTGAAGGTCAGGCGATTGTTGGAGTTGAGCATCCTCTGTTAGTTGATCGCTTTCTTGATGACGCAATTGAGATCGACATTGACGCTCTTTATGACGGTATTGAGCTTTACGTGGGCGGTGTCATGGAGCACATCGAAGAGGCAGGAATTCATTCGGGAGACTCGAGTTGCACCCTGCCGCCTATAACTCTGAGTGATTCGCAAATCAAGCGCGTGCGTGACGCTACTGAACTAATCGCCAAGGGTGTTGGCGTCAAAGGATTGATAAACGTCCAATTCGGTTTGGCAGCGGATGTTCTTTACGTTCTCGAGGCAAACCCAAGGGCTTCGCGAACAGTCCCATTTGTTTCCAAGGCCTTAGGAATTACTTTGGCCAAGGCCGCGTCTTTGGTCATGGTCGGAAAGTCTATTCGTGAGCTAAAGGCGGAGGGACATCTTCCTGAGGTGGACGGAGTTGTGACGCTACCAGGGGATCCAATCTCTGTTAAGGAAGCCGTGCTTCCATTCAAGCGTTTTGCTACACCAGAGGGAAAGTATGTTGATTCGCTTCTTGGACCAGAGATGCGTTCCACCGGAGAGGTAATGGGAATCGATGTTGATTTCCCCACAGCTTTTGCGAAATCTCAAGCTGCGGCTGGGAGCGCTCTTCCTAAGTCTGGAAAGATCTTCGTATCCGTTGCAGACAGGGATAAGCCACAGATGCTTCTTGCAATCCGAAGGCTTGCTCAGCTGGGTTTCGAGATTCTTGCTACCGAGGGAACAGCGCAGATTCTTCAGCGTCACGGGGTCAGCGCTACTTCGGTTCGAAAGCACAGCCAAGGCTCGTCTGAGCTTTTAGGTCCGACAATTGTTGATCTGATAACAGCCGGCCAAGTTGATGTTGTTGTGAACACGCCCACAGGTGCAGCCGCAAGACGAGACGGTTATGAGATTCGAGCGGCCACCACAGCTGCAGACAAACCAATCTTTACTACGATTGCTCAGCTGAGCTCTGCGATCGGATCCTTTGAGTCTGTTATCGCTGGCCCTTTTGAGGTCAAGTCTTTGCAAGAGTATGCCAAGGATAGAAAGCTCGCTCTTGACAAGTAGCTTTGGTCAGCGGTTGGTTGACGTTTTCGCGCAGCGCGGGCAGTTATGTGTGGGGCTAGATCCAAGCCTCGAGCAACTTCATAAGTGGGGCTTACCAATTAATGCAATCGGCGCGCAGGAGTTCTGCTATCAGGTGATGGCCGGGTCTGAAGGCCTCGTTGGAATTTTGAAACCACAGATTGCATTTTTCGAACAGTTTGGCTCAGACGGGTTCTCGAGCTTGGAAAAAGTTCTCATAAGAGCACAAGAATCAGGATTCCTTGTGATTGCTGACGCAAAAAGAGGTGACATCGGAAGCACCATGGCGGGCTACGCAACTGCTTGGCTTTCCTCAGATG
>ERZ1022756.69-NODE-69-length-38733-cov-9.635245_pt1 | contig 38733 bp, 43 predicted proteins | sample MGYA00520902_ERZ1022756 | MGnify/ENA primary metagenome ERZ1022756 (study PRJEB33162, sample SAMN09537601) | freshwater metagenome | isolation source: freshwater | place: Canada:Alberta | collected 2017-07 | study: EMG produced TPA metagenomics assembly of the...
CTATCCTCTTCGTCGGCAGCGTCAGATGTGTATAAGAGACAGGCAGAACAGCGCGATGATCATCACCGGCGCGCTGGTCGGCTCTTCGGGCGCGATCCTTTCCTACATCATGTGCAAGGCGATGAACCGCAGCTTCATCAGCGTTATCGCTGGCGGCTTTGGTGCAGAAGCGAGCGCCGGCGGAGACGCCGCCAAGGTCGACCGCCCGTGGAAGCGCGGCAGCGCCGAGGATGCGGCCTATATGATGAAACAGGCGGAAAGCGTGATCATCATCCCCGGCTACGGCATGGCAGTCGCCCAGGCGCAGCACGCACTGCGCGAGATGGCGGACCTCCTCAAAAAGGAAGGCGTCAGCGTCAAATATGCGATCCACCCGGTCGCGGGCCGTATGCCCGGCCACATGAACGTGCTGCTCGCCGAAGCGAACGTGCCCTATGATGAGGTGTTCGAGCTGGAGGACATCAATTCGGAGTTCGCCCAGGCCGATGTCGCCTTCATCATCGGCGCGAACGACGTGGTGAACCCCGCTGCCAAGACCGACAAGTCATCGCCGATCTACGGCATGCCGGTGTTTGATGTGGACAAGGCCAAGACCGTCTTCTTCATCAAGCGCAGCATGGGCGGCGTCGGTTATGCGGGCGTCGACAATGATGTCTTCTACATGGATCAGACGATGATGCTCCTCGCTGACGCCAAGAAGATGTGCGAGGATATTGTGAAGGCGCTCGCGCACTGACGCGCTAGCAGGGGCGAGCCCTCAGCTCGCCCGCGCCCACACCATTGTCCGGCAGAATAGCGAGACGCATCCGCGCACATTGAGGCGTCCGCTTTCCACGCGGACGGTCGCGTTGAAATGGCGGCCTTCCTCGGGGCTATAGCCGCGCCCGGTCCAGCGTTCGCCCTCGCGGGTGAGATTGGTGAACACTTGCACACCCACCAGCGGGCGTTCGCGCAAGGATGCGTTGGGGTTGTTGGTATCGCGCGCGCCGCCGGCCGGTTCGGCCACCAAAATACGGCTGATGCGTCCACACAGCGCCGCGCTGCCGTTGGAGCAGGGCGCGATGGTGATCACGGCCTTGCCGTCATCAGTGCGCCAGCGGCCGGCGATGGAATTATTGTCTGCGCTGGCTGGCGCGGCAAGTGCGACCCCTGCAACAGCGGCGATCATGGCGGTGGAGAAACGGCGCATGGCATGGTCCCTTTGCTTCATCAGCACTCTTGGCATTCCCTATGCCAGAATGCATCATGGGGGGGAGGGAGTGCAACCATGAAACTGATGCAAGGCGCAATGGCGGCCCTGCTTGCGGCGACGGTGATGACGTCGGCGGCAGCGGCCAAGGTGATCGACGTGGCCGCGGGAGAGGGCGCGCAGCAGAGGCTGCAGGAAGCGCTGATCCTCGCCGAACCGGGGGATACCGTGCGCCTTGGCGAAGGGGTTTTTGTTCTGACAGACGGGCTTAGCCTCGATGTCGACGGCGTCACCGTGCGTGGTGCCGGGGCGGAGCGCACCATTCTCGACTTTGCAGGCCAGCAGGGCGCTGGCGAAGGGCTGCTCGTCACCTCGGACGATGTTGTGCTGCGCGATTTTGCCGTGCGCGACACCCGCGGGGACGGGATCAAGTCCAAGGCCGCGCACCGCATCGTCTATTTGAACCTCAAGGTCGAATGGACGGGCGAGCCCGAGACGAGCAACGGCGCCTATGGCGTCTATCCGGTCGAAAGCGAGCATGTGCTGATCGACGGCGTGTTCGTCCGCGGCGCTTCCGATGCCGGCATTTATGTTGGCCAGTCCCGCAACATCATCGTGCGCGATTCGGTCGCGGTCCAGAATGTCGCGGGGATTGAGATAGAGAATAGCTATAACGCCGACGTCCACGACAATGTGGCGACCGGCAACACCGGCGGCATCCTCGTGTTCGATCTGCCCGGCCTGCCGCAGCAGGGCGGACATAGCGTGCGGCTGTTCGACAATATCATCGTCAACAACATGACCGCCAATTTCGCTCCGGCAGGCAATATCGTCGCGACGGTGCCGGCCGGATCGGGCGTGATCGTCATGGCCAACCGCGACGTCGAGATTTTCGACAATGTCTTCGAAGGCAATGGCACGGCCAACATCATGATCACCGCCTATCGCTATGGCGAGATGAGTGAGGGTTATCAGCCGCTTCCTGTGCGCATCCGCGCGATGGGCAATCTCCACGGCCGCACCGGGTTCCAGCCCGCGCTGCCTGGCGGGGCGGAAATGGCGGCGGCCTTTGGCGGCAACCTGCCGCCCGTGTTGTGGGATGGCGCTGGCGGCCCGATCAGCATCGCTGACCAGGTTGGTGCGATCAGCCTCGGCCTGCCTGATCTGACGCAGCCGCGTGAAGCCGCGCGCCCTGCGCCCGTGGATCTCTCCGCCCCGGCAGACTGGCCGCGCGTTCCCGCTGTCGTCCTGCCCGCCAGCATGGAGGCCGCCGCAGCGGCAGAATGAGCGGCAGGCTGCGCATTTCGGGGAAGGGGACGGCGCGTGCGAGGCGTGCTCTCGCCGCGCTTCTCGCTGTTCCGTTGTTGCTCGGCTCCGCGCCCTTGCCCGCCGTGTCGGACAGCGCGATCATGGCGGAGGCATTCCCCCGCACCCTCTCCGAATTCGGTTTCTTTGCGGGCTCGCCTGACCGGCCGGTGGCGGCGCTGCGCCCCTATGACCTGCGCACGCCGTTATTCACCGACTATGCCGACAAGCGCCGCTTTATCTACATGCCGGCGGGGACAGAGGCGCGGGTCAGCGGCGATGGCCTGATCGAATGGCCGGTCGGCACAGCGATCATCAAAAGCTTTGGCTACCCGCAGGCTGACGGCAGTTATCGTACCATCGAAACCCGCCTGCTGCTTCGCCGCGCCGCGGGCTGGGTGGCGCTGCCCTATATCTGGCGCGCTGACGGCAGTGATGCGGATTTGAGGATCGCCGGCGGCCGGCAACCGGTCAGTTTCACCACACCGTCGGGTCGGGCGATGACGATCAGCTACGCTGTGCCGAACCGCAATCAGTGCAAGACCTGCCATGAAACCAGCGGCGAAGTGACGCCGATCGGCCCGCGCCTGCGCAATATGGATATGGCGCCACAGCATCGCCCGGCCATCGCGGGGGCCGACTGGACTCTCGCGGTGCTGCCGCGCTGGGACGATAGGGCCCAGCCTGTCGCGTCACGTGCCCGCGCCTATCTCGATGTCAATTGCGCCCATTGCCACAATCCGCGCGGATCGGCTTCCAACAGCGGCCTGTTCCTCGAATATGAGCGCCCGCCATCGATGACGACCGGCCTCATGAAACGCCCCGTTGCCGCCGGGCGCGGGAGTGGCGGTTTCGACTATGCCATCGATCCCGGCCATCCTGAACGCTCGATCATGCTTTACCGCTTGCGCAGCCTCGATCCCGGCATCGCCATGCCCGAACTCGGCCGTGCCACTGTGCATGAGGAGGGGGCAGCACTGCTCGATCAGTGGATCGCAGGGATGGAACAGCGCTAGTCACGTCGTAAATGCCGGCCTTGCGCGCCGGTCCGTTTCCGCGCACCTTTGCACTCATGTCTGACCCCATTCTCCACGATTATTTCCGCTCCTCCGCGAGCTACCGTGTGCGCATCGCCTTGAACCTCAAGGGGCTCGATTACCGCGCCGTGCCGACCAGCCTGCTCGCGGGCGACCAGCGCAGTGAGGCCTATCTGGCGCTCAACCCGCAGGGCTTCGTGCCTGCGCTGGAGGTTGACGGCCTCGTGCTGACGCAAAGTTTCGCGATCATCGACTGGCTCGATCGCGCCTATCCCGAACCGCGCCTCATCCCGGAGGGTGCGGCCCCCAGAGCCGGCGCGCTCGCCATGGCGATGACCATCGGCTGCGATATCCACCCGCTCAATAATCTGCGCGTGCTCAAATATCTGACCGTTGATCTCGGCCTCAGGGATGAGATCCGCGACCGCTGGTACCGCCACTGGATCATCGAAGGTTTCACCGCGCTGGAGGCTATGGCCGCCGGTTCCGGCCCCTTTCTCGGCGGGGAAGCGCCCAATATCGCGGACGTTTTCCTTGTCCCGCAGATGGCCAATGCCCGCCGTTTTGATGTGCCGCTCGACGATTTCCCGACGCTCGTCGCCTGTGATGCCGCGGCGTGCGCGCTCGATGCCTTTGCCGCCGCCGCGCCTGATCGCGTCAAGCCGGCCGACTGATCGCGCCCGCTCATGTCTGCCCAGCTCGATCTTGCGGCTTTCCTGCCGTACCGTCTGTCAATCGCGTCCAACGCCGTGTCGGACCGGATTGCCAGCCATTATCAGGCGCGCTTCGGCCTCAGCATTCCGGCTTGGCGGCTGATGGCCGTGCTGGGGCAGGGCGGGGCGATGAGCCAGCGGGAACTGGTCCACGCCACCCGCATGGACAAGGTGACGGTGAGCCGCGCCAGCGCCGCGCTGGTCGAACGGGCGCTGGTGACGCGGGAGGCGAGCCATAGCGACGGCCGTTCGCACCATCTCGCGCTCACTCCGGCCGGCCGTTCGCTTTACGAGGAAATCGCCCCTGCCGCGCTGGCCATCGAAGCGCGCTTGCTCGAAGGGCTGACCGAGGCCGAGCGCACCCAGCTCGCCTCGCTCCTCGATCGCTTGCGGGATGCGGCCGACGCGCTTATATAGTTGCAGTTGAAACCATCTGTCGCGGAGCAACCATGGCCGACCTGTTTGAAAACCCGTTGGGCCTCGACGGCTTCGAGTTCGTCGAATTCACCGCGCCGGAAAAGGGCATCCTCGAACCCGTGTTCGAAAGCATGGGTTTCACCCGCATCGCGCAGCACCGTTCCAAGGATGTGCATCTGTGGCGCCAGGGCGGCATCAATCTGATTGCCAATTACGAAGCGCGCAGCCCGGCGGCCTATTTTGCTGCCGAACATGGCCCTTCGGCCTGCGGCATGGGTTTTCGTGTGCGCGATGCCGCCAAAGCCTATGCCGTGGCGATTGAGCGCGGGGCCGAGCCGGTCGAAAGCCGCACCGGCGTGATGGAATTGCGCATCCCCGCGATCAAGGGGATCGGCGGCGCCTTCATCTATCTGATTGATCGCTACGCCACGCTCGACAATCCCGATGCTTTGAGCATCTACGACATTGATTTCGTCTATCTGCCGGGGGTGGATCGCAATCCGGTCGGCGCGGGCTTCAAGGAAATCGATCACCTGACCCACAATGTTTACGGCGGGCGGATGGCGCACTGGTCGGCCTTCTACGAGCGCGTCTTCAACTTCCGCGAGATCCGCTATTTCGACATCAAGGGCGAATATACCGGCCTGACCAGCCGCGCGATGACCGCGCCCGATGGCCGCATCCGCATCCCCTTGAATGAGGAAGGCAAGGCCGGCGGCGGTCAGATCGAGGAATATCTGCGCGCCTATAATGGTGAGGGCATCCAGCATATCGCGCTCATCTGTGACGATCTCGTCACCTGCCTTGACCGGATCAAGGCGATGGGTGTGCCGCTGATGGCCGCGCCGCCCGCGACCTATTATGCGATGCTCGACGAGCGGCTCCCCGGCCATGGCGAGGCGGTGGGTGAGCTGCAATCGCGCGGCATCCTGCTCGATGGCAGCACCGAGGGCGGCTCGCCCCGTCTCCTCCTCCAGATTTTCGCCCAGCCGCAGGTCGGCCCGGTGTTTTTCGAGTTCATCCAGCGCAAGGGCGATGAGGGCTTCGGCGAAGGCAATTTCACCGCGCTGTTCAAATCGATCGAGCGTGACCAGCTCGAGCGTGGCGTGCTGGAAACGGCGCCCGCCGAGTGAAGCGCTGACCGCACGCAAGTGGAGCATTGATCATGACAGAAACGCTCGTCGCGGATACCGCAGCCACCACGGCAAAGCCCCCCTTTGCCGTCAACCGCATCCACCATGTCGCCTATCGCTGCCGTGACGCGAAGGAGACGGTTGATTGGTATGCGCGCGTGCTCGGCTTTGAATATACAACGGCCTTTGCCGAGGATCATGTGCCGTCGACCGGCGCTTATGATCCCTACATGCACATCTTTCTTGATTGCGGCGGCGGCAATATCCTCGCTTTCTTCGAGCTTCCCAACCAGCCGGAGATGGGCAAGGACCCGAACACTCCCGCCTGGGTGCAGCACCTCGCCTTTGAGGTCGCGGACATGGATCAGCTCCGCGCCGCCAAGGCGCATATCGAAGGGCAGGGGATAGAGGTGATCGGCCCGACCTTTCACGGCATCTTCCGCTCCATCTATTTCTTCGACCCCAACGGCCACCGGCTCGAGCTCGCCTGCAATATCGGCAAGCCCGAACATTATGCGGAGCTGAAACGCGTTGCCCCGCTGATGCTCAATGATTGGGCCGCCACCAAAAAGGCCCCGCGCCACGCCGAATGGCTCCACAAGGACCCGGAGGCATAGGGGCCGGGCCGCGCATGCAAGGGTTTCGCGCTAAGGCGCAACGCATGTCTTAGTCATTGCGAGCGACTGCAGGTCGCGCGGCAATCCAGGGTGGTTCGCGTTTGCCCTGGATTGCTTCGCTTTGCTCGCAATGACGAACAGGGATGGCGCGGTGTCGGGTTTAATGCTGCTGGCCGCTCGTTCCGCTGGTCACGGGCCTACTAATCGATTTTACCTGCCGCTGTGACCGTATTTGCCAATTTTGCCGATGAATAGGCTTGGGCTATGCAATAGTTATCACTCTGCGCCTTCTCCCCGATCGGCGCGTGACCACCCAGGAGAGCAAGCTATGAACGCCCCGACCAAATGCCCGTTCCCGCATGACAAGGCCCGCTCGCTGCTCGGCCGGCAGAACAAGGACTGGTGGCCCGATGCGCTGCCGGTGGACATCCTCAGCCAGTCGGGCGGTTCGCCCGATCCGATGGGCCCGGATTTCGACTATGCCGCCGCTTTCAAGGCGCTCGATTACAGCGCGCTTAAGGCTGATCTCACCGCGCTGATGACCGACAGCCAGCCTTGGTGGCCGGCCGACTATGGTCATTACGGCCCCTTCTTCATCCGCATGGCCTGGCACGCTGCCGGTACCTATCGCACTGCGGACGGCCGTGGCGGTGCATCCAGCGGTCAGCAGCGTTTCGCCCCGCTCAACAGCTGGCCGGATAACGGCAACCTCGACAAGGCCCGCCGTCTCCTCTGGCCGATCAAGCAGAAGTATGGCCAGTCGATCAGCTGGGCGGACTTGTTCATCCTCGCCGGCAATGTCGCCATCGAATCGATGGGTGGCCCGGTGTTCGGTTTCGGTGGCGGCCGCAAGGACGTCTATGAGCCGGAGCGCGACATCTACTGGGGTGAAGAGGAAAAGTGGGTCAACGAAGGCGTTGCCACCCGCATCCGCCCGGAAGAGGAAGCTGCCCTCGAAAATCCGCTCGCCGCGATCCAGATGGGCCTCATCTACGTCAACCCCGAAGGCCCCGGCGGCAACCCCGATCCGCTGCAGTCGGCGCGCGACATGCGCGAAACCTTCGCCCGCATGGCGATGAATGACGAGGAAACCGTCGCGCTCACCGCCGGTGGCCACGCCTTCGGCAAGGCGCATGGCGCTGCCCCGTCCGACACGTTCGGTCAGGCACCGGAAGGTGAATCACTGGAACGTCAGGGCTTTGGCTGGCTGCTCGATCCGCAGGAAATCGCCCGTGGCAACATCACCACTTCGGGCATCGAAGGCAGCTGGTCGAACAACCCGACGCGCTGGAGCCACGACTATTTCCGCCTGCTGTTCAAATATGATTATGAACTGACCCGCAGCCCCGCGGGCGCGCAGCAGTGGACCCCGGTCAATCCCGCTCCGGAAGATCTCGCCCCCGATGCGCGCGATCCTTCAAAGCGGGTGCCGACCATGATGACCACGGCGGACATGGCGCTGAAGATGGACCCGGAATATCGCAAGATTTCCGAACGCTTCCTTGCCCACCCGGAACAGCTGGATGACGCTTTCGCCCGCGCATGGTTCAAGCTTTGCCATCGCGACATGGGTCCGAAGCAGCGTTACCTCGGCCCGGAAGTCCCGGCCGAAGAGCTGATCTGGCAGGATCCGGTGCCGCAGGGCTATCGTCCGACCGATAGCGAAGTTGCGGCGATGAAGGCGAAGATCCTTGGCAGCGGCCTCTCCGTTGCGGATCTGGTCAAGGCTGCCTGGGCTTCGGCCAGCACCTATCGCAAGACCGACCATCGCGGCGGTGCAAACGGTGCCCGCGTGCGCCTCGCTCCGCAAAAGGATTGGGCGGTCAATGAACCGGCCCACCTCGCCCGCGTTCTTGCGAAGCTCGATGAACTGCGTGCTGGCACGCAGATCTCGATCGCGGACATGATCGTCCTCGGCGGTTCGGCTGCGGTTGAAAAGGCGGCAAAGGACGCCGGTTTCGATGTCACGGTGCCCTTCACCGGCGGCCGTGGCGATGCAACCGCCGAACAGACCGATGCCGAAAGCTTCGATCCGCTCGAGCCGAAGGCTGACGGCTTCCGCAACTATCTTGAAACCAAGATGAGCGTGAAGACCGAAGAGCTGCTGGTCGACCGTGCTTCGCTGCTCGGCCTCTCGGCGCCGCAAATGGCGGTGCTGGTTGCCGGTCTGCGTGTCCTCGGTGCCAACCATGGCGATCGTCCGCACGGCGTGCTCACCAACCGCAAGGGTCAGCTGACCAACGACTTCTTCGTCAACCTCCTGTCGATGGACACCGCCTGGTCGCCTGTCGCCGGGTCGCAGGACGAGGAATATGTCGGGGTCGATCGCAAGACCGGTGCGGAAAAATATCGCGCCACGCGTGCAGACCTCGTGTTCGGTTCGAACAGCGAGTTGCGCGCCATCTCGGAAGTTTATGCCGAGTCCGGCCATGAAGCGAAGTTCGTTCGCGATTTCGTCGCCGCCTGGACGAAGGTGATGAACGCAGACCGCTTCGACATCTAACCGGGGATCAATCCCTCGGGTCGCGGGGGCCGGGCAGCACTTTGGTGCTGCCCGGCCCTTTGCATATGGCCTCCGCTTGGTTCAAAGACGGCAAGGTCAAAAGCCTGAAGGGAAGGGAAGCCCGGCATGAAGCTCGCATCGCTCAAAGGGGGTCGCGATGGCCGCCTCGTCGTCGTTTCAGACGATCTCGCTTGGTACGCCGATGCCGCGTTGATTGCGCCGACTCTGCAGGCGGCGCTCGACAATTGGGCCGATGCATCGCCGCGCCTTGCTGCGCTCGCGACCGATCTCAATCACGGCGTTATCCCGCGTGAACGCTTTCATGAGCGTGACGCCGCCTCACCGCTGCCGCGTGCTTACCAATGGGCGGACGGCTCGGCCTATGTGAACCATGTCGCGCTGGTCCGGCAGGCGCGCGGCGCGGAAATGCCAGACAGCTTCTGGCACGATCCCTTGATGTATCAGGGCGGCAGCGACGGATTTCTGGCGCCGCGCGATCCCATCCCGCTCGCTGACGAGGCATGGGGCTGCGACATGGAGGCAGAGGTCGTGGTGGTGACGGGCGATGTGCCGCAGGGCATTGCGGCAGAGGAGGCGCGCAATCACATCCTGCTCGTCGGCCTCACCAACGATGTCTCCTTGCGCAACCTCATTCCCGGAGAACTCGCCAAGGGCTTCGGCTTTTTCCAGTCGAAACCGGCCAGCGCGATGTCACCGGTGTTCGTGACGCCCGATGCGCTGGGGGATCGCTGGGATGGCGCAAAGCTGCACGGCGCGCTCCATGTCGATCTGAATGGCCAGCCGCTCGGCCGCGCCGACGCCGGCGTCGATATGACGTTCGATTTCGGCCAGCTCATTGCCCATGCCGCGAAGACGCGCAGTCTAGTCGCCGGCACGATCATCGGATCGGGCACCGTTTCCAACCGGGACGGGGATGGCGGCCCGGGTCGTCCGGTCGCCGAGGGTGGCGTGGGCTATTCCTGCCTCGCTGAAGTGCGCACCATCGAAACCATCCGCGAAGGCGCAGCCAAGACGCCCTTCCTGCGCCATGGCGACACCGTCCGCATCTGGATGGAGGACGCGCGCCACCATCCGATATTCGGCGTGATCGAACAGACCGTCGGTCCGGCCTGAGCGGTGATCAGGTCACCAGCGCGTCCTTGATGTCGCAGGCCGCCGGGCCAAGGATGACGATGAACAGCACTGGCAGGATGAACAGGATCAGCGGCACGGTCATGATCGCCGGCAGAATGAACAGGATCAGCGGGATCGTCATGATGGCAGGCAGACGCGCGGCCTTTTCTTCGGCGCGCATCATGCGTTCGTTGCGGAATTCGGCCGAAAGGACGCGCAGCGCCGACGCGAGCGGCGTACCATATTTCTCGGTCTGGATAAGGGTCGTAACCACGCCCTTCACCGCTTCGAGATCGACACGATAGGCGAGGTTTTCCAATGCCTGACGCCGTTCGGTGAGGAAGCCGAGTTCGATCGAGGTCAGCGCGAATTCCTCGCCCAGATCGGGATAGGCCTTGCCCAGCTCGCGGCTCACGCGGGCAAAGGCGGCGTCGACGGTCAGGCCGGCTTCGGCGCAGATGACGAGCAGGTCGAGCGCGTCGGGAATGCCTTTGCGGACGCTGTCGGTGCGCTTCGCCTTCTTGTTGTTGATGAACAGGTCGGGCGCCTTGTAGGCGAGCAGCAGCGGCACTGCGAAACCGCCGAATTTCTTGAGCGGCGACCAGTCGGGGAACAGGTCGAGGCCATAGATCATCAGCGCGGCGATGCCGCCGATGACGATCGGCATCACCATGCGGGCAAAGATGATCGTGACCGCCAGATCCTTGGACCGGATGCCGGCCTGCGCCAGCCGCTGTTGGACATCCTTAAGCTGACTGTCCTGCAGCACCTTGAGGTTGGTCAGCAGGCTGCGGATGCGGTTGGTTGTGACATTTTTTTTGACCAGCTTCGCGCGCCGCTTGGCAGTCGATGCGGTAATGCCGGCTTTGAGCTGCTCGCGCCGCTCATTGAGCGATTTCACGCGGCGCAGCATCGGATCGCGCACCAGGCTCGCCTGATAGATGGCGAACACCAGTGCGGCTACTCCGATGGCAGCGAGCATCGTCGCCGCCCAAACGACGTCGACGCCCATGACATAAAGGGGGCTGGCTTCGGCTGCGGAGGTCATGGCTCGTTTCGCTCCGTCAGATCTCGAAATTGACCATCTTGGCCATGATGCCGACGCCCATGCCCATCCACACCAGACCGCCGATGCCGGCGATCATCACGCGCTCGTCGTAATGTTCGCCCGACCAGGGGAAGAAGGCTGCGAGATAGTCGGGGTTCATCACGTAAACGAGCACGAAAACGAAGAACGGCAGCGAGCCGACGATCCATGCCGAAGCCTTGGCTTCGGACGACATCGCCTTGATCTTCAGCTTCATCTGCGCGCGCTTGCGCAGCACCTCGGAAAGGTTGGCAAGCGTTTCGGCCAGGTTGCCGCCCGTTTCGCGCTGGATGGCGAGGGTGATGCAGAAAAACTGGAACTCGGGAGTCCCGAGCGTGTCGGCGGTTTCCTGCAATGCAGCTTCCATCGACTTGCCGATGCGGATGCGTTCGATCACCAGCTTGAATTCGACGCCGATCGGCCCGGGAATTTCCGTGGATACGGCGTGCAGCGTTTCGGCAATCGGCAGGCCGGAGCGCAAACCGCGCACCAGCAGATCGATGGCGTCCGGGAATCGAGCGTTAAACTTCGCGATGCGGCTCGAGATCAGATTGCCGACGACCATGTGCGGAATGCCAAAGCCCACCATGAAGGCAACCATGATCGCCAGCAGGAACGGCAAGCCCTGCAGCAGCGCCAGGCCAGCAACCACGATCGTGATCCCGGAGCAGACCGTCATGTAGTTGGATAATGTCCACTTTTTGCCCGTTTGCCGCAGGCGAAGCGCCATCTTTTCCGGGTTGGGAATCAGCTTGGTGATGCTGCTTTCATGGGCGGGCAGGCGCGCGGCAATGGTCCGGCGCATCTGCTCCGCCAGCGTTGCTTCGCTGGACGGAGCGATACGGTCGGTCATCGCCTTGAGACGCCGTTTCAGCTCCTTCGCCGGATTGGGACCGCCGAATGCGATCAGCAGCAATGCGACGCTGGCGATCATCGCCACACCGATCATGATTAAGCTGCTGTCCATAGTGGTCGTGTCTCGCGCTCGGCTGTGGCGTCAATGCATCGGGGCGGAAGGCCGCCCGTCAGGCTGTCTTCTTCTTTGGCAGCAGAGAGGGCAGGGCCGTCAGCTTGCCGAGAAGGGAGGATTTCTGGGTCGAACCGGACGAAGGCTTCACAACCTCATCCTCGTCCTCGTCCTCCGCCGCTGCTGCCAGAACGGTCTGCATCAGCTTGGTAAAGCTGGCCGAAACCTTGGTCCCGCGGCCGGCGTCAGCCATGCATTTGCCCAGCTTGGCTGCCTTGACCGCCAACCGTGCATCCTCCGGAATGAGGACGTCGATCGGGCGTTCGATCGTGGCCTCGAAATCCTTTCGAGAAATTTCGAGATTGTTGGGCGACACTTTGTTCGCGACGATGATGACCTTCGTCCCGGGGCAGGTGGTCTTGAACGACGCCAGCAGGCGAATTGTGTCGCGTGCCGCAGCCAGGGACAATTCTGTCACCAGCACGACCGAGTCCACATCCTGCAGCATGTGCGGATAGGTGATCATCATGTGGCGCGGCAGATCGATCACCGTCGTTTCGAACGCGGCGTTGATCTCTTCGCGGAGCAGGAAGAATGTTCCCCCATCGCTCAGCAGCGGTTGGTTGACTGGCGCCTCTGCCGACAGGATCGCCAGATTGTCATTGGCACGGACCATCGCCCGCTCGATGAACAGGCCGTCGATACGCGCCGGATTGTCGATCGCGTCGATCAGGCCCCGGCCCGGTTCCAGATCGAGCTGGAGAGCGCCGGTTCCGAAATGCACGTCGAGGTCAAGCAAGGCCGCACTGCGCTTGGCGGAATGGCCGGTCAGCCAGGCCAGCGATGTCGCGACAGTCGATGCACCCGCACCACCACGCGTTCCGATTACGGCAGTCACGCTATGGCGTGTCCGGCCAGTGGCTTCGGCATGGCGCGGGGCATTCAGCATGGCCTGCGCATGCATCAGCACGTCGCGCACCTGCTCGGGGAACACCGGCTTCAGCAGATAGTCGTGGATGCCGCTGGCGACGAGATCGCGGAACAAGCGCACATCATTGACCTGGCCCATCGCGATGACGACGGTGCCCGGTTCGCACACCTCAGCAAGGCCGTTGATATCGTTGATCGGGTCGCTCGATTCGCTCAGGTCGACCAGCAGGATGGTGGGGCTGGCCGTGATCGAAAGCGACTGGACCGCATTGCGCAGACCGCCCTTGTGAACCTTGTCGACCTGCCAACCCATGTCAGCGACGACAGGGCGAACGATTTCGACGGTGTCCTCGTCGCAGAGATAGGCTGCGAAACTCTCACGCGTCTGCTGGTTCGGACGAAATGGAGCGTTCATCAGTTGCCTCCGCCGCCACTGGTGTTGGTATTGGAAAGTCCGCCAGCGCCGGTAGGCGGTGCAGCGCGGTAGGCTTCGATCGCCTTGGATGCGGTCAACGGGTCATTGCCCGTGCCGCGCTGACCGCTGACCAGGTCGGTCGGGTCGGCGACCATCGCGGCCAGATTGGCGTTGTTGGCACAGCCGTAATTGGATGTTGTGGTGGCATTGCCGAACGCTGCCGATCGGGTTCCCCAATCGGGGCATCCGTCCACACGGGCAGATGCCCGGGTCAGGACAATGCGCATATGGCCCGAAGCGATAGCGCCTTCGGTGATCGGGGCATGGTCCGCCAACATCATCCCGCGGCGGGCGATCAGCATGGCGAGGGCGTCCCGCGCGGCACGCGGCGATGCGCCCGAAGCATTGTCGATGGCGATACGGTCGCCGTAACGAACGCCGAGCGCATCAAACCAGTCGTTGATACGACGCTGTTCGACAGGCGAGAGATTGCCTGAGCGGGCGTCAGCATCGAACACGAAGCTATCGATGCGGACCACCGGCTGATGGACTGAATCGAGGCTGCGGTTGATGGCCGCATCGCTGCGTCCGCCACTCATGCAGCCTGAAAGTGCAAGGCCGAGGGCAATGGCAGGAAATAGGGTCAAGCTACGCATGGCTTTCGTGTCTCCTGTCGCTCGCGGTTACTGGCGGAAGCTGAAGCCGGGTGCGGCTTCGCTCGAGCTGTTGCGGTTGCGGGTTGTGCGCCCGCCGGTCGGCTGCGGCTGCGGAGCCGGCAGCGCGCCGATAGCGCCCATGCCGGGCTGGCTTACCGGGCCGCCGGTGGTTGTGCCCTGTTCAAGCGTCGGCATCGGGCGGCGGCCACCGGTCTCTCCATCCGCCATCGAGTTGAGCAGCGTGCGCTGCATGTCGGTGGGGTTGCGGAAAGCGTCTGTCGGCAGAACGATCTGATCGGAGCTGACTGGGCGGACCAGGTAAGGCGTCACCACAATCACCAGTTCGGTGTCACCGCGCCGGAAATTGTCGGATTTGAAGAGGGAGCCGAGGATCGGCATATCGCCCAACCCCGGGGTCCGGTCGATCGCGCCGACCGAACGGTTGCTCATCAGGCCGGCGATCATGAAGCTTTCGCCCGAGCCCAGCTCCACCGTCGTTTCGGCGCGACGCACCGACAGGGCGGGGATTTCGATGCCCTGGACGCGGATCGACCCTTCGGTCGTCAGTTCGGACACTTCGGGGCGGACGCGCAGGCTGATACGGCCGTTTGACAGCACCGTGGGCGTGTAAGCTAGGCTGACGCCGAATTTCTTGTAGGTGATGGTGATGCCGCCGGTCAGCGGATCGGGTGCCGGCACAGGATATTCGCCGCCGGCAAGGAAATCGGCAGTCTCACCCGAAACAGTAGTCAGGTTCGGTTGAGCCAGCGTCGCCACCATCCCCGACCGTTCCGCGAGATCCAGCGTGCCGAGCAGGTCAAGGCCGAACAGCCGTCCGCCAAGGCCCAGAGTCGCGGCGTCCTGAAGCGGACGGATAACATAATCCAGTGGCGGCCGTGTGCCGACCGGAAGGCCGGTGCGCGGATCATATTGAACTGGCACAGTGCTGCCCGGGAACACCCCGGATTCCGTTGTGATTTCTTCGATCGAGCCACCGTTGCGACCACGGAACGCACCAAAGATGATGCCATTTCCGTCACCATCACGGCTGGTCAGGTTGCCGCCGATCTGACGGATGACTGTGCGGTTCACTTCCGCAATGCGGACCTGCAGATTGACCTGCAGCGGCGTTGCGGTCTGGAGGCGGGAAATGACCCGGGTCTGTTCGCCAACAAAGGCCTGCACCAGACGGTCGGCCTCAGCGGCATCTTCCGGCGCTGCGACGGTCCCGGTGAGCAGCACAAGGCCGTTCATCGTGTTCACGTTGATCTGCGCATCGGGCATCGCCAGCGTCAGCATCTGGTCGATCGTCTCGATATTGTTGCCGACGCGGGCAACCACCGAATAGACAACCCGGCCAGAGGCGTCAGTGGCATAGATGCTGGTTTCACCCGGCGCCTTGCCGAACACGTAAAGCTGGGTCGAAGACCGCACCTGAACGTCTGCCACGGCCTGGTTCGCGACAAAAACGTCGGTCATCGGGGTCGGCAGAGTGATCAGACGGCCGCGACCGACAGACAGCAGCAGATCGGCGCTGGTGTTGGTGGAGCGGGCGGCCTGGGCCTGAACCGGATCGGGGATGCTGCCGGCGGCAGCGAAGCCGAGCCCGAGGGCCATGGCACCGGCCATCAATGTGCGGCGCATGCTGGAATGCTTCGTCATGTCAGTTGTTCCCCACGGGCACGATGGAGACCTGATCGCCGCGCACAACGCGCACCGACGGGCCGGTCTGGACAGGAGCAGCCGCAGGGGCCGCTCCGCCGGGAGTAGGCGCTCCGCCACCCGCTTCAGCGGGCTGCGGCAGCGAGCTGCGAGGCGGCATGCCGCGGCGCAGGTAACGGGAAACGTCGCCGCCAGTGGTGGCCGATCCGCGGCCGGCTTGCGGCCGCGTGCCGGCCCCGCCGAGCAGGCGTGCTTCGCCGCGGGCATCGCCGTCGCGCGGCACAGAAACCGCGCCTGATGCGATGGCTTCTTCAAGTTCGCCGGCAGTGTCGGCAATCGAACGCAGCGCCAGCGAGATGGTGCCGGTGGTCCGCGCAACCGCGATCGCTTCGGCAATGCGCGGCGTTGCTTCCAGAGTCACAGTGCCGAAAACGGTCGGCGTGCTGTTGCCATTCTCGTCGGTCGGGGCGGTGCGCTGGTCGACAGCCAGAACACGCAGGTTCCGCACGATTGTTTCAGTGGTGTGGAGCTTGATCGAGGAATTTTCCTCATTTTCGAGGCTCATGGTCAGCAGCAGGTCAACCCGGTCACCCGGAAAGACAAAGCCTGCTACGCCCTGGTCGGCGGACAGCGGCACCGTAATGGCGCGCATGCCCGGGCCGAGTGCGGCCGCGAGGAAACCGCGATCACCCGGATTGACGAGCGCACCCTTGGTAATGGGGGCACCGGCGGTCATCGCGACACGCACGACAGAACCCGCCAGCGCATTCATGTCCGCCTGGCCTTCGACATAATATTGTTCCGGCTTCACCAGACCTTCCGGCCATGCCTGAAAGCGCAGCGCGTCGGCAGTGAGGATCGTTCCCACCGGAAGAGCGCGCGTCGCCACCATCACCCTGGGCCCCGAGACCTCCGGAGCTGCGGCCGCGCGTGCGGAAGGGGCGGAAGAACCGCGCATGAACTGGTAGACGCCGAATGCGGCCCCTAGCGCGATGACCAACGCAACGACGGTCAGGATGACTTTTCTCACGTCCATGACGGCTCAGGCCTCCTCGGCTCTCCGGTCCACAAGCGCCCCTCGCGGGACATCAGGTGACGGCGATAAGCGGGAAATGGTTAAGATACTGTTGGTGAAGCGCCCAAAGACCGCCCGCAGCGATGGCGACGCCATAGGGAAGCTCAGGGTTTTGCTCGGATTTGCTCAATCGTTTGCGGATGATCATCACGGCAGCGATCACGCCGCCAACCAGCGCCATGACCATCAGCAGCGATGCCAAGAGGCTGACGTCGATCCACAGCGCCAGCGCGCCGATCATCTTGACGTCGCCGCCGCCGATGCCGCCGATCGCGAATAGCGCCACGAATGCAGCGAAAACCGCGAATGCCACACCGATCTGCAATGCGATGTCGGGCCACAGCGCCATGTCTGCATACCACCAGGCAAGCGGCGCGGTGAGCGCGATCGTCAGATTGAGCCGGTTGGAAATGATGCGGTGACGCAGGTCGCTGACCGCCGCGACGGTCAGCAGAACGGCAAGCAAGCCTGCCAGCATCAACGAAAATGGTCCCGCGGTCATTGCACCGGGGCTAGACGAAAGGCCTTTCTAAACCGTAACCAAGCTCATCCATGTAGGACTGAGCCTTGACCGATCAGCCATCTTTCGATTTCGACCGCCGCCGCATCCCATCAGGGGCTGTGGTTGATCATGTTCACGCACCTGACGGATGGCCGCTGCGCCGTATTCGCTGGACCGCGCCGGATGGCCCTCCGAAAGGGAGCCTGCTGTTCTTTGGTGGCCGCGGTGACCATTTCGAAAAATATCTGGAGACATTTGAGGATTGGCGCCGCCGCGGATGGCAGGTGACCAGCATCGACTGGCGCGGACAAGGTGGGTCGGGCCGGACGACGGCCAATCCCAATGTCGGGCATATTGATGACTTCGCCATCTGGATTGACGATATCGCGCATCTGTTCGGCCAATGGCAGGGCGAGAGCATCGGCCCGCATGTCATCGCTGGCCATTCGATGGGCGGGCATCTGCTTTTGCGGGCCCTCGCCGAACAGCGCGTTGCGCCTGACGCCGCTATCCTTGTCGCGCCGATGCTCGGCTTTCTTGCGCCCTATCCCGACTGGCTCGGGGAAAAGGTTGCCGGGCTGATGTGTCGCATCGGCGATCCGGCGCGGCCTGCCTGGAAGATCAGCGAGAAACCGGGAAGCCCGCTGGCAGCCCGCCGCCAGCTGCTGACGCATGATGCTGCGCGTTATGATGATGAACAATGGTGGCATGAAGCGGTGCCGGAAACGCTGCTTGGGCCCGGCAGCTGGGGTTGGGTGCGCGCGGCCTACACATCGTTTCTGAAAATGGCGCAGCCCGGGGTGCTGGAGTCCGTCAATGCGCCGGTGCTGATGCTGGTTGCGCGGCACGACGGGCTTGTGTCTTCCAAAGCCGCAATCCGGGATGCTGCGCGGTTGCCGGACTGCACGCTTCATGTTTATGGGCGCGAGGCGGCGCACGAATTGCTCCGCGAAGCGGATGGCGTGCGCAATGACGCACTGGCGCGGATTGACGCATTTCTGGACAGGGTAGTGCCGCAACGATGAAGCAGGTCGATATCGTAATCGTTGGCGGAGGAATTGCGGGTGCCAGTCTCGCGGCAGAAGTGGCACCGCATGCTTCTGTTGCCATCCTCGAGATGGAAAGCCAGCCCGGCTATCATGCGACCGGCCGGTCGGCAGCGTTCTGGAGCGAAACCTACGGCGGGCCGGCGATCCAGCCGTTGACCACCGCATCGGGCGAGCCGCTTGAGAGCGGCGGCTTCCTTCAGCCGCTCGGCGCCATTCAAATTGGCAAGGCCGAACATCGCGAGCGGCTCGATAAGTTTCTGGGGGACTTCGCCGCCAGCGGCATCGCGCTCGAGGAAATCGACCCCCGTGATCACATCCCCGGTCTGCGTGAAGACTGGGTGCTCGGTGTGCGGGAGCCCACCTGTGCCTATATCGATGTCGCCGGCCTCCATGCCGCCTGTCTTGGCGCGGCGCGCAAGGCGGGCGCGGAGGTGCTCACCCGTGCTGAACTCCAGTCGGCACGCCGGGTCGATGGCGGCTGGGAAGTGGAAACCGGGGCTGGCCCGTTGCGTGCCCGTATCCTCGTCAACGCGGCGGGTGCATGGGCAGACCATGTCGCCACGCGCTGCGGTGTCGCGCCGATCGGCATTACCCCCTACCAGCGCACGCTGGTGCAGCTCCGCACCGATCCCGGCGCGCCTGAGGATCTGCCGCACGTCGCCTCGCTCGACGCCAGCTTCTATTTCAAGCCCGAGCCGGGTGGGCGCATCTGGCTGAGCCCGCATGACGAGACGCAAGTCGAACCGGGCGATGTCGCGCCGGAGGAACTGGACGTTGCCATTGCCATCGACCGCTTCGAACATGTCGTCGATTGGCGCGTGGCGGCGGTCGAGCGCAAATGGGCGGGGCTCCGCAGCTTCGCCCCTGATCGCAAGCCCGTATATGGCTTTGCGCCGCAGGAGCCGGCCTATTTCTGGTGTGCCGGGCAGGGCGGTTTCGGCATTCAGACAGCGCCGGCCGCAGCCAGAGTGGCCGCCGCACTGCTGCTCGGCATTGCTCCCCATGCGAGTGTCGCGGGCATTGACCCCGCAATGTATCGGCCCGAACGCTTCTCTGTCTGAGGGGACTGGCAGGCGCTTGCGCTATCGCTTACCTTGGTCGCGACCGTGATGTGATGCCGGGAGGACCAGATGGCGCATTATTTCGAGATCAAGCAGAACAAGGCCGGCGAATTCGTGGCCTATTTCAAGCACAACAGTGAGACCATCTTCTGGAGCGAAGGCTATAAGAGCAAGTCTTCGGCGGAAAATGCCATCGAATCGATCAAGAAGAACGGGCCTGGGGCTCCCACCAAGGAAGCCGACTAGGCTTGACACGCTGGCGGGTGGCCGGTCCGGCTAACCGCCAGCGCCATTCGCTGCGACCAGCGCGGCTTCGCAGGCCAGCTGGTCGGCGCGTTCATTATCCGCGTCTCCGGCATGGCCTTTGACCCAGCGCCAGTCGATGCTGTGCCTTGCCGCTGCCGCATCAAGCCGCTGCCACAAGTCGGCATTGGCGACCGGCTTTTTCGCCGCAGTGCGCCAGCCATTCCTTTTCCACCCGTGGATCCAACGGGTGATGCCGTCCTTCACATAGATGCTATCGGTCGAAAGGATGACGGTGCAGGGCCGGGTCAGCACCTCCAGCGCCTGGATCGCAGCCATCAACTCCATGCGGTTGTTGGTGGTCAGCGCTTCCCCGCCGGATAGCTCGCGCTCGCGCGTTCCGGAACGCAGGATCGCGCCCCAGCCGCCCGGGCCCGGGTTGCCTTTGCAGGCCCCGTCGGTCGAAATATGCACTATGCTCATTCGCCCAGGATCGCCCCCGGCTTTGCCTCACGATAGAAAGCAAGGCGGCGCAAATAGGCCAGCGGATCCTTGCGGGAAACGAGCGCGTCGGGCGGTGTTTCCAGCCAGTCGAGTGCCCGGGTCAGCAAGAACCGCAATGCCGATCCCCGCGCGAGCACAGGCAATGCTGCCACTTCGGCAGGGGTGAACGGCCGGACGCTGCCATAGCCTTTGGCAAGGCCCGCCGCGAGCGGGGACTGATGGGAACTGCCGTCTGGACTGAAGCACCAGGCGCCATGCGTGACAGCATAGTCATAGGCAGTGATATCGCGGCAGGCGAAATAGAAGTCGATGATGCCGCCGACCTCGTCACCGACCATCAGAACATTGTCCGGAAACATGTCAGCATGGATGACCGAACGGGGCAGATCGATAGGCCAGTTGCCATGGAGGAAGGCCAGTTCCTCCTGCACCATCTCGCCAAGCCCCGGCGCGATCTGGTCAAACCGGTCGCCGATGCGCTCGTTCAGTGCGTTCCAGCCGGCAAGGCTCAAAGGATTCTCGGGCCCTTCCTCGAAATCGGCAGCCGCGCTGTGAAGGGAGGCGAGCGCCTGCCCGGCCGCATGGGCTTGACGCGATGTCGGGCGGCTGACCGAGACGCCGTCGAGGAACTGGATCAGACAGGCTGGTTTGCCGGCAAGCGATTGGACATGGATGCCCGATTTGTCGGCAAGGATGCGGGGTACCGGGCATCCGCGTTCGGCGAGATGGTCGGTAAAGGCGATGAAGAAGGGCAGATCACCCGCGTCGACCCGCTTTTCGTAAAGCGTCAGGATGAAACGGCCGCCACCTGCATCGATCAGATAATTGCTGTTTTCAACGCCTTCAGCGATGCCTTTGGCGCTCTTGAGCGGCCCAAGCCCGTAATTGTCGAGCAGTGCGGCAATATCCTCCGCGCCCACATGGGTGTACACAGCCATCAGGCAGCGGTGGCCGGCTCCAGGCCGCGCGGAAGTTTGAAGACCATGTCTTCAGTTGCGGTTTCGACCTGCCGTTCATCGACAGTGAATCGCTCTGCGATGGCCGTCACCACTTCGCGCACCAGCAGTTCGGGGGCGGATGCTCCGGCTGTCAGGCCAACCGTTGTCGCGCCGTCGAACCAGCTCCAATCAATATCGACCGCCCGCTGGATCAGTTCGCCGCGCGCGCCCATGCGCTGTGCGACTTCCGCAAGGCGCAACGAATTGGAACTGTTGGGCGCTCCGATCACCAGCACCAGCTGGCATTCATTGGCAATGGCCTTGACCGCGGCCTGCCGGTTGGAGGTGGCGTAGCAGATGTCTTCGCCCTTGGGCGCGACAATGGCGGGGTAACGGGCCTGCAACGCCGCCACGATGTCCGCCGTGTCATCGACCGACAGGGTCGTCTGGGTCAGGAAGGAAAGGCTGGTCGGATCCGCAACCTCAATCGTCGCGACATCTTCGACCGTCTCCACCAACGTCATTGCGCCGTCCGGCAGCTGACCGAAGGTGCCGATGACTTCCGGGTGGCCGGCATGGCCGACAAAGATGATGTGGCGCCCTGCTTCATGCGCACGCTCGGCCTGGCGGTGCACTTTGCTGACCAGCGGGCAGGTCGCATCAATGTAGGAAAGTCCGCGCTCTTCGGCCTTGCGCGGCACTGCTTTCGGGACGCCATGGGCGCTGAACACCACCGGCACATCATCAGGAACTTCGTCGAGTTCTTCGACAAAGATAGCGCCCTTGGCCTTCAGACTGTCCACCACATAGCGGTTGTGGACAATTTCGTGCCGGACATAGACCGGCGCGCCATAGCGCTCGATCGCCAGCTCGACGATGCGGATGGCGCGATCGACCCCGGCACAGAAGCCACGCGGCGCGGCAACCAGCAGAGTCAGGGGGGGCTTGGCGGATAGGGCAGCAGGGTCCATGCGCGCTACCTATGGCCGAAGCGGCGCTACGGCAAGGGCACAGCTTTCGTGCCTCCGCGCGGTTGCGCGTGGGGAGGGGCGAGGATAAGAGCATTGCCGTCTCCGGCACAATTGGTCCGGGACCATCATTTCCGGGAAGTTGAGAAGCCATGAGCCTGATCCGTCGCAAAGCCGCCATGACTGCCCTGATTGGCGCGGCGGGTGCCAGCCTTGTCGCCGGATGTGCGCGCGATAACGAGATCGACCTGTCATCCGGCGTCGGCATTACGGCTTCGCGCAGCCTGTGTCCGGCGGTCGGCGTGCCGACACACACCGGCGATGTCACCTTGTTCGATCCGGCAACCAGCCGCGATGCCGCGGCGATTGATGTGGTGGCGACCATCACCAATGTGCGCACCACCTGCAATGATGCCGCCGAACGTATCTACGTCAGTTCGGCCTTTGATGTGGTGGCAACGCGGCGCGATGCCGGCCCTGAGCGCGAGGTGATTCTGCCCTATTATTCTGCCGTGGTGCAGGGCGGCACCGCTGTTGTCGCCAAGGACGAGAATCAGGTCGTCATTCGTTTTCCGGCGGGATCGACCCGTGGCACCGGTAGCGGCGTCGGCGGTGCCTATGTCGACCGTGCTGCGGCAACCCTGCCCGATGATATCCGCGAACGCATCACCCGCCGACGACGCGCTGGCGAGCAGGATGCTGCGATTGATCCGCTGTCCGAACCCGATGTGCGTGCCGCTCTTGCACGTGCGAGCTTCGAACTGCTGATCGGTTTCCAGCTCACACAGGATCAGCTGCGCTACAATGTGACGCGCTGAGCCTTCCATTTTGGCCTGTCACCTCCGGGGGAATCCGGACATTCAGAGGCAGTGACACGGCCAGCGGCACCAGCCGGTGCCGGTCTCCCGCCCACGCGGGCTTGATGATGTGGGATATAAGGCATGACCATTTACACCGTGATGGCGGCGCATCTCGATGCCGCGCTCGATGCTCTCGAAACGGACGGCCTTCTGCCGCAGGGTCTTGCCCGCACTGCCGTTACGATAGAGCCGCCGCGTGATGCCAGCCATGGCGATATGGCGACCAATGCCGCGATGGTGCTGGCCAAGGGCGCTGGCACCAACCCGCGGGTCCTGGCCGAGGCGCTGGCCCCGAAGCTGGAGGCATTGGGCGAAGTCGCGTCTGTTTCCATTGCCGGTCCCGGCTTTATCAATTTGACGCTGACCGAACAGGCATGGCGCGATGAGCTGGCGATCATCACCTCGATCGGTGCCGATTATGGCCGCTCGGATCGGGGCGGCGGACGCACGGTCAACATCGAATATGTTTCCGCCAACCCGACCGGGCCGATGCATATGGGGCATTGCCGCGGCGCGGTGGTGGGCGATGCCCTTGCCAGCCTGCTCGCCTTTTCCGGGCATCGCGTGGTGCGCGAATATTATGTCAATGATGCCGGCGGACAGGTCGATGTGCTCGCCCGCTCGGCGCACCTCCGCTACCTTGAGGCGCTGGGCCGCGACATTGGGGACATCCCCGAAGGCCTGTATCCCGGCGACTATCTGAAGCCGGTGGGAGAGGCGCTGGCTGCAGAATATGGCGCGCGTTATGCCGATGCGCCCGAGGGTGAGTGGCTGGTTGAATTCCGCCGCTTTGCCGTGGCGCGGATGATGGAATTGATCCGCGCCGACCTCGCCTTGCTCGGCATCCACCACGATCTTTTCTCGTCCGAAGCCGAGTTGCAGGAAGCCGGCCTGCCTGCGCAGGCTGAGGCATGGATGCGGGAGCGCGACCTTGTCTATGACGGTGTGCTGGAAGCACCCAAAGGCGAGACGCCGGACGATTGGGAGCCGGTGGAACTACCGCTGTTCCGCGCGACGCAGTTTGGCGACGATCAAGACCGGCCGATCAAAAAGAGCGACGGCAGCTGGACCTATTTTGGCGCGGACCTCGCCTACCATCATGAAAAGGCGAAGCGCAGCGACGAGCTGATCGACATCTGGGGCGCTGACCATGCGGGGACGGTGAAGCGGATCAAGGCAGCGGTTGCCGCGCTGACCGGTGGCGCTACCCGTTTCGACATTGTCATTATCCAGATGGTCCGCCTGATGCGTGCTGGCGAACCGGTGAAAATGTCCAAACGCGCGGGCAATTTCGTCACGCTGGCCGATGTCGTGCGAGAGGTGGGCAAGGATGTGGTGCGCTTCACCATGCTGACCCGCAAGGCTGACGCGCAAATGGATTTCGACTTTGCGAAGGTTGTCGAAGCGTCAAAGGACAACCCCGTTTTCTATGTCCAATATGCCCATGCGCGAATCCATTCGCTGGCACGGCGCGCTATCGAGTCGGGCATTGACGTCACCGCCGTGCCCGATCTGTCCCGGCTTGATACAGTTGATCTTGATCTTGCGCGGCTGGCAGCCCGCTTCCCGCGGGTGGTGGACAGTGCAGCCTCGGCCCGAGAGCCGCATCGCATCGCCTTCTATCTCAACGAATTGGCAGCCGCTTTCCATGGCTGGTGGAATCTCGGGAATGATGATCCGTCGCGCCGCGCAGTTCAGCCGGACGATCCGTTAACCACATCCGCAAGGCTTTTCTTAACCGCGTCGATCGGGCAGGTAATCCGTAATGGTCTGGCCCTGATGGGGGTGGAGCCGGTGGAGGAGATGCGCTGATGAATGAGCGGGAGGGACCCTCACTCCAATTCGAGGCCGAGGAGCGTCTGCCTTGGCTCGAACCGATCGAGGAAGTCGAGGACGATAACGGCCATATCGTCAAGCTCATCGGCTTGGTCCTTGCCGGCCTGCTCGTGATTGGCGGCATCGTTGGCGGCCTGTGGTACTGGCAACAGAATGCCGGGGGACGCGGAGAGCTGATCGCGGCACCGGAGGAGGCCTATAAAGTCTCGCCTGAGCCGGAAAAGGCGCGTTTCGACGGGGATGGGACCGTCGCGGTCGCGGCGTCCGAAGGGATCCGTCCCGAAGGCACAGTTGACCCCAATCGCCTGCCTGAACAGCCGGTTCCGCCGGCCGTTGCCGCGGGTCGGTCAGCGGCGCCTGCGCCCAAGGGCGCAACGCCGGCACCCAAGGCTGCTGCGCGGTCGGTCGCCACGACGGCGCCTGCTGCTCCTGCCGCCGCACCGGCCGCTTCGGCTGGGACCAGTGGCACAGTGCAGTTGGGGGCATTCGCCAGCGAAGGCGCAGCAGCGCGTGCGTGGGATAGCCTTAAATCCCGGTTCGAATGGCTTGCGCCCGTCAACCGGACGATCGTGCCCGCCACAGTCAATGGGCGGACCGTTTATCGCCTTCAGGCGGCGGCCGGTTCATCGAGCGCGGCACGCAATCTGTGCGCGCGGTTCCGCGTGGCGGGTGAGAATTGCATAGTCCTGCCGTGAACGCGGGCACCCGCTGGCGATGATTCCCGCGATCTTCGGCCTTTCGGGGCCGCTTTTGAGCGATGCCGAACGGGCCTTTTTTGCTGCGGTCGAACCGCTCGGCTTCATCCTGTTCGGGCGCAATATATTTGATCCCGGCCAGGTGCGGGACCTCACGGATTCGCTGCGAGACCTCAGCGGGCGACAGGATGTTCCTATCCTGATTGATCAGGAAGGCGGGCGTGTTGCGCGATTGAGGGCGCCACACTGGCCGGAGTTTCCGGCCGCCCGTTCATTCGGGGCGCTTTGGCAAACCGCCCCCGCAACCGCGATGATGGCGGCGCGCGCCAATGCCGAGGCGCTCGGTGCCATATGCGCCAGTGTCGGCATCAACACCCCGTGCCTGCCGGTGCTCGACCTCGATCTTCCCGGTGCGCATCCTTCCATGATCGCTGACCGTTCTTTCGGCAGTGATCCGCTCTGCGTGGCGGCGCTGGGCAGGGCGGTGCTGGACGGGCTGGCCGATGCCGGTGTTGCCAGCGTGATGAAGCATGTCCCTGGCTATGGCCGGGCGGCGGTCGACAGCCATCATGGGCTGCCGGTGGTGGATGCAGATGAGGCATTGCTCGCCGCCGATCTTGAGCCCTTCGCGGCACTGGCAAGCCGATCATTGATGGCCATGACTGCACATGCCGTCTTCACGGCTTGGGATGCAGACGCACCGGCGACACTTTCCGCCACCATTATCGAGCATATTGTCCGGCAGCGGATCGGCTTCGACGGCCTGTTGATGACCGACGATATCGCGATGGGCGCGCTGAGCGGCGACATGGCGTCAAGGGCGCGCGCTACCATTGCGGCAGGGTGCGATGTGGTGCTTCATTGTTCGGCAGACATGGCGGAGATGGAGGCGATGGCTGCTGTTCTGCCGCAGGTCAGCGCCGAAACCCTGCGTCGTCTAGGCCGGGCGATGGCCGGTGTTACCCTGTGCGCTGAAGAGAGTGCGATCGCCCGTAGCAAGGTGGCGCTTGCGCGGCGGGATGCGCTGGTGGCATCAGTGTCCGCGTGAACGCGGATCCGACCTTCGACGATTTTCTGCTGGCAGATCGGCCACCTGCGCCCGATGCCGAGCGGTTGCGGCTGGATATCGACGGCTGGGAAGGGCCGCTTGATCTCCTGCTCGCCATGGCGCGCACGCAAAAGGTCGATCTCAAAGCGATCTCCATCCTCGCGCTGGTGGACCAGTATCTGGAGTTCATCGACCGGGCTCGTCACCTGTCGATAGAGTTGGCCGCCGACTATCTGGTGATGGCTGCCTGGCTGGCGCTCCTCAAATCGGCGATGCTGCTGCCAAAGGAAGCACAACCCGATCCCGATCCCCAGGAACTGGCGCTGAAGCTGCAGTTGCGGCTCGAACGACTGCAGGCGATGCGCGATGCGGGTGCGCGGCTGTTCGCGCGCGACCGGCTGGGACGTGACGTGTTCGCCCGCGGCGCGCCAGAAGGGCTGCGCACCATCCGCAAACGGCAATGGGATGCGAACCTGTTTGAACTGATGCAGGCCTATGGCGGGGTCGAGGCCCGCCGGCAGCCGGTGGTGCATATGGTTGCGCGCCGGACTGTGATGACGCTTGATAGCGCCATCGAACGCCTCTCTGCGATGATTGGCATCGCCCTCGACTGGACCGATCTTGCCGCTTTCCTGCCCGGCGATGTGGACCCCGAATTGCGCCGTTCCGTGCTTGCGTCCAGTTTCGTGGCCGCGCTGGAATTGGCACGCACAGGCCGCATCGATATCGCGCAGGATCAGGCCTTTGCCCCGCTCTACCTTAGAAAGGCGGCCAGATGAGCCAGCCCGTGCCCGATTTTGAACGCGGCGTCGAAGCCGCAGTATTTGCCAGCTCGGAGCCTCTGACCGTAGCCGACATCATCGCCCATGTGGGGGAGGGTGATGTGCGCGGCGCGCTGGATATGATCGCTCAGCGCCACGCCGGAACCGGCATCGAATTGGTCGAGCGCGGCGGGCGCTGGCATTTTCAGACGCCGGGCGATCTGGCCCATCTGCTCCGCCGCACGCGGGAGGAGCCGCGCCGGCTTTCGCGGGCCGCGCTCGAGGTGCTGGCGATCATTGCTTACCATGAGCCGGTCAGCCGCGCCGAGATAGAGGCGATTCGTGGTGTGCAGACCGCCAAGGGGACGCTCGACGTGTTGATGGAGGCGGGCTGGATCCGGCCCGCTGGCCGCCGCGATGTGCCGGGACGCCCGCTCATTTATAAGACGACCCCCGATTTCCTGACGCATTTCGGCCTCGAAAGCCGCCGTGACCTGCCGGGAATCGACGATTTGCGAGCGGCAGGCCTGCTTGAACCCGTCGATGTCGCATTTGACGCGCTGGAACTGGAACCGGCCGAGGATAGCGACTAGATAGGGTTGAGAATGCGCGCGGGCCCGATGGTGGGCATATATCGCGCCGATGGAGTCGATCATGGGTAGCTTCAGCATCTGGCACTGGCTCGTCGTGGGCATCATCATCCTCTTGCTGTTCGGCAAGGGCCGTTTTTCGGACATGATGGGTGACGTCGCCAAGGGCTTGAAGAGCTTCAAGAAGGGCCTGGCTGAGGATGAGAATGCCGCACCGGAGGCACCGGCGCAGCGCATTGAAGGCCGCCCGGCCACTCCGCCTGTCACGCCGGAAGAGACTGTCCGCGACAAACAGGCATAATCGCTTGCCGTTTGTCCCCGGCGCCATTGCGGGACCCAAGCCGAGCCGTGTCAGCGTCATGCGACACGAACGGACTGTAACGGGATAGACCGATCGCATGTTCGATTTTGCACCCACCGAGCTTTTGCTGTGCGCGGTTGTCGCACTGGTGGTGATCGGCCCCAAGGATCTGCCCAAGGCGATGCGGTTTGTCGGCAAATATGTCGGCAAGGCGCGCGGTATGGCCAAACATTTTCGCAGCGGCCTCGACACCATGATGCGCGAGGCTGAGCTGGAGGAAATGGAAAAGCAGTGGCGTTCGCACAATGAGGCGATCATGCGCGCTTACCCGCAGATTACCCCCGGTGCGTTTGATCCGGGATCTGTGAACGGCCCCGGCGGCCCCATCGACGCGACAGTGACGAAAAGCGAACCGCGCCATCCACCGGCTGCTGTTGCAGATCAGACAAATGCCGCGCCGCCACCCGCGACCGGTGAGGAAAAGCCGCAATGACTGCCGAGCAGGTGGTGACAGACGCCGCGCCGGATGGCGCGCCTGACGTTGATCCTGACAAGGCATCCATCGATGCTTCGCGCGCGCCGCTGCTCGATCATCTCGTTGAATTGCGGCGGCGGTTGCTTTGGTCGTTCGGCGCGCTGCTGATCGGCTTTATCATCTGCTTCAATTTCGCTCGGGAAATCTTTGCCTTTCTGGTCCAGCCGCTGCTCGCCGAAGGGCAGGGCACGCTGGTCTACACCCAGCTGTTCGAAGCCTTCTTCGTGGAGCTGAAAGTGGCGCTGTTTGCTGCGGTTTTCATCTCCTTCCCGGTGTTTGCGACTCAAATCTGGCGCTTCGTGGCTCCGGGGCTCTATCGAAATGAAAGGCGCGCATTGCTGCCGTTCCTGCTGGCAACGCCGGTGCTGTTCATCGCGGGTGCGGCCGCCGCTTATTATGGCGCTATACCGATTGCGCTCCGGTTCCTGCTCGGGTTTCAGGGCAATGTCGGCGGGGTCGAGCAGGAAGCCCTACCCGGGGTCGGAAACTACCTCGATTTCGTGATGCACTTTGTGCTGGCGTTCGGCATCGCTTTCCTGCTGCCGATCCTGCTCATGCTGCTTGAGCGCGCGGGCATTGTCACGCTGGCACAGCTTCGCGCGTCGCGCCGCTACATGATTGTCGCGGCCTTCGTGATTGCCGCCATCTTCACCCCGCCAGACGTGATCAGCCAGCTGCTGCTCGCGATCCCGCTGATCCTGCTTTACGAGGCGGCGTTGGTCGCGATTGCGCTTTCGTCTCGCAAGGGTGCATCCGGCAAGACAGCGTCCGCCGCTGCGGAAGAAGCGGCACCTTAGCCGGGATCAGCCGTCAATCGGCCACATCTTCAATAGCCTCGCCAGCCGACTGGATGTCGCGACCGGCGCCCTTCACCGTATTGCACCCCGACAGGATGAGCGCGAAGGCGATGGAGGCGGGAACCAGAAACTTGCGGATCATGGGGGAACTCCTCTGAAGTGCCGGGCGCAGCCAACAAAAAGCGGGCTCGGCGCAGTTCGGGGGAGAATGTGCGCCGAGCCCATGTCAGTGGATGACGAGAGCGGGGCATATGGTCGCCATCCGCAATGCAAAACTCTGCTTGTCGCAAATGGTTTCGCCGAATCCGGCAGGGCAGGAAATTTTTCGCGCCTCGATGTCCGGCCCGTTCCGGCCGACTTCCGGGTCAGCGATAGGTCACGGTCACAATGGCGTCGTTGTTTATCGCCGGATCGTGCAGCGGCGGCCGCCAGGCACTCCCATCCTCACGCACATTGAACGCGGCCGTGCCGCTTGTCACTGATGCAATGGGGTTTTCGGAGGAGAACCAGATCTGCACCCGACGGCTGCCACATCCGCCAAATGCGCCAAAGGCTGCGCGCTCGAACAGGCTGAAATCATTATTGGCAAAGGCCCAGAAGACACGGCACAGCAAGCGGGCATCGCCCATGCGCCATTGTGCCTCGCTGCTCCCCGGGGAAAAGGTTTCGGGCCGGATACGGATTTGCCGCCGCCCGGCATTGGTCTGAAGCCGCCAGCCGTCTTCCTCGGCAATCCGGTCATTCGGCAACGCAAAGCGGCCCTGCGCATCAAGCTCTATTTCGACACGCTCGCCGTTCCGGTGAACGAGCCAGATGTTAAGGCCCTCGGCCGACGAAGCGGGGCGGACTTGCCACAGCAGGCGCGCTTCGGGCGCAAATTCGTTCCTGTTGTGATTGAATGCGCGCACAGCATCGCGCAGCTGGTCGGCAGTGAGGCGATAACCCCTGTTGCCCATGCCAGTGACGACGATGTCCTCGCCGGCCGCAGGCTGGTCTGCCGTTTCTTCCGCTGAGGCGGGCGGCATGGGGGTGCCCTGTGCCGCATCCGGTGCCGCCGCTCCGGAAAGGAGCAGGGCGACACCGAAGGCGGATGTTATGCCCATTGGCCCATCGCCGTTTCCAGATTGGCGCGGATTGATTCGAAGAACTGCTCCGTCGTCTGCCACTTCTGGTCCGGGCCGATCAGGATCGCGAGATCCTTGGTCATGTCACCGGCCTCAACCGTTTCGATGCACACGCGCTCCAGCGTTTCGGCAAAGCGCACGACTTCGGGCGTCTCGTCAAACTTGCCACGGTAAGCCAGGCCCTGCGTCCAGGCGAAGATGCTGGCGATGGGGTTGGTGCTGGTCGCCTTGCCCTGCTGGTGCATGCGATAGTGGCGGGTGACCGTGCCATGGGCGGCTTCGGCCTCCACAGTCTTGCCATCAGGTGACAGCAACACCGAGGTCATCAGGCCGAGCGAGCCAAAGCCCTGCGCCACCGTATCCGACTGAACGTCGCCGTCGTAATTCTTGCACGCCCACACGAACTTGCCGTTCCACTTGAGCGCGGAGGCCACCATGTCGTCGATCAGGCGGTGTTCGTAGACAATGTTGGCTTCGGCGAACTTGTCCTTGAACTCGGCGTCGAAAATTTCCTGGAACAGATCCTTGAAGCGGCCGTCATAGGCCTTGAGGATGGTGTTCTTGGTCGACAGGTAGAGCGGCCAGCCGCGTCCGCTGGCATAATTCATACAGGCACGGGCGAAGTCGCGGATCGACTCGTCGAGATTGTACATTCCCATCGCGACACCTGCGCTGGGGAATTGGAACACTTCCTCGTCGATCAGCGTGCCATCGTCGCCTTCGAACACCAGCCGCAGCTTGCCGGGGCCGGGGATCAGGAAATCGGTTGCCTTATACTGGTCACCGAAAGCGTGGCGCCCGACAACGATCGGGTCGGTCCAGCCCGGAACCAGCCGTGGCACATTCCGGATGACGATGGGTTCGCGAAAGACGACGCCGCCCAGGATGTTGCGGATGGTGCCGTTCGGGCTTTTCCACATTTTCTTGAGGCCGAATTCCTCGACGCGCGCCTCATCGGGTGTGATCGTGGCGCACTTCACGCCGACGCCATGCTCCCGAATCGCGTTGGCGCTCTCCACCGTGATGCGGTCATTGGTCTCGTCGCGCTTTTCGATGCTGAGGTCGTAATAGCGCAGGTCGATGTCGAGATAGGGCAGGATCAGGCGTTCGCGAATCCATTGCCAGATGATCCGCGTCATCTCATCGCCATCGAGTTCGACGACTGGATTCTTCACCTTTATCTTGGCCATGTGCCGTTGCCTTTTCCCGGATTGCTGGGGTCGCTGTACGGAAGAACCGCCGCTACCCCTGTTGTCGGGCTGGCCTTAGGCAAAGCGGCCGAGCCGTGCAATATCAACGCGAGCATGATTGTGCCTGCGATGGCAAGTCTCTAGGGTGCGACAAAATTCCATCCGGTCGCGAAAGAACCCATGTCTTCCCCACCCAATGATGCAATCACAGACGGCGGCACCGCCACCGCCAAGTCCCTTATCCGTCGCACCAGCAACCTTCCCGGTGCTGCCGCCAGCTGGGCGTGGCCACCGGTGCATCCCGAAGGCCGCAAATTCATCCTGATTTCCGGGGTCATCACGCTCGTCTTTGCGTTGCTGGCCTGGGAAACGCTGGCTTGGCCGATGGCGGCGATAACCGTCTGGGTTGCTGCCTTTTTCCGCGATCCGGTGCGCGTGACGCCGCAGGGGGATGATCTCATCATCTCGCCGGCCGATGGCTTGGTTACGCAGATTGCCGATGTGCCGCCGCCGCCTGAACTGCAGGCAGCCGACGCGTTGGGAACCGATCCGGTGACCCGGGTTTCCATTTTCATGAATGTCTTCGACGTCCACATCAACCGATCCCCGATCGCTGGCACGGTGACCCATCGGCACTATATCGCCGGGGCCTTCATCAATGCCGAGCTCGACAAGGCGAGCGAGGATAATGAACGGCAGCATTTCCTAGTTGAACGGCATGACGGGCTGAAGATCGGCTTCACGCAGATCGCGGGCCTTGTTGCACGCCGCATCGTTGCGCATGCGAAGCCGGGTGATGTGGTCGCCGCTGGCCAGCGTGTCGGCCTCATCCGTTTCGGCAGTCGCGTCGACGTCTATTTGCCCAAGGGCACGCGTCCGCGCGTGCTGGCCGGTCAGCGCTGTGTTGCTGGTGAGACGGTGATCGCTGAAGTTGGCGATATGCGTGAAAGGCCGGGCATTGGTCACTGATCCCGCGAGCGGGGACGGGCGCGCTGCACAGCGGCGTATTGGTGGCATTCCGCTGCGGGCTTTCGTGCCCAATGCAATCACCGCGCTGGCACTATGCTTCGGCCTGTCAGCCGTGCGCTTCGGAATCGATCAGCTATGGCAATTGGCGCTGGCATCCATCGTCATCGCCGGTCTGCTGGACGGGATAGATGGCCGCATCGCCCGTCTGCTCAAGGCCAATACCCGTTTCGGTGCGGAACTTGATTCGCTCTCCGACGTGATCGCCTTTGGCGTCGCGCCGGCGACCATCCTCTATCTCTGGTCGTTGGATGATGCACCGAAGTTCGGCTGGACGGCCGCGCTCTCGCTCACCGTATGCTGCGCGCTGCGCCTCGCCCGGTTCAACGCCAACATCGACGTCGCTGATCAGCCCCACAAATCGGCCGGATTCAACACCGGCGTTCCGGCTCCGGCTGGCGCTGGCCTTGCGCTGGCACCCATGTATCTGTGGCTGACCACGGACATCGACCTGTTCCGCCAATGGTGGATAGTGATGCCTTGGGTCGTGTTCGTCGCCGTCCTGATGATTTCCAATCTGGCGACCTTCAACTGGTCATCATTCCGGTTGCGCCGGGAATGGCGGCTTGCGGCCATCGCTGTTGTCGGGCTGACCGGTGCGGCGCTCGTCACCGCCCCGTGGCAGACACTGATCGCGATCAGCGTTGTTTACCTAGGGCTGATGCCGTTCAGCATCATGAGCTATGCGCGGGTTAAGCGGCAGCAGAAAGCGGCTGCCACGGAGCCATCGAAGGGCGCCTAAAGGGCAGGACATCGGCAGAACGGCCCGCCGCGCGCGCGGCCAACATTGCATCGAGCCGGACATCATCGGCGCAAGCAGGATAGAGATGCAGCGGGCGGACGAGTTCGGCCCACAGCATGCGCGCGGCACCGATCAAGATTGCAGCGAAGCCCAGCGTGACAAGCAATTGAACCATGACCAACACTCCCGTTCGCGCCCCCTGTTGAGGGGAACCGATGGAGCGCGTTGAAAGCCGTAGCGCCCCGTGTTCCCTTCTTGTTCCCAATCGTTGCGGCGCGGTCAAGCAAAAAGTTTTTGTTTTGTTCTTTTCCTGTCGGCGCGGGAGGGAGGCGGACTTGCGTTTGGCCCGCCCTGCGGCTAATGGCGCGCGTCCATTCCACATGGCGGGCGCACATACCGGTGCCGGGCTTCTGTCCGGTTCTTGCCCGCCAGAGGATCAACCGGAAGGAGAAAACCTATGGCGGCTCCCGTCGTCACTTTGCAGCAATTGATCGAGGCTGGCGCCCACTTCGGCCACCAGACCCACCGCTGGAACCCGCGCATGAAGCCGTATATTTTCGGCGAGCGGAACGGCATCCACATTCTCGACCTGTCGCAGACCGTGCCGCTTTTCCAGCGCGCGCTCGATTTCATCAGCTCGACCGTCGCCTCGGGCGGCAAGGTGCTGTTCGTCGGCACCAAGCGCCAGGCACAGCAGGCTGTCGCCGATGCGGCTCGCCAGTCTGGTCAGCACTTCGTCAACCACCGTTGGCTGGGCGGCATGCTCACCAACTGGAAGACCATCGCCAACTCCATCAAGCGCCTCAAGACGCTTGAAGAGAAGCTGGCCGACGGCGCTTCGGGCATCACCAAGAAGGAAGTGCTGCAGCTGACGCGTGAGCGTGACAAGCTGGAAGCGAGCCTTGGCGGCATTCGCGACATGGGCGGCATCCCCGACATCATGTTCGTGATCGATGCCAACAAGGAAATGCTGGCGATCAAGGAAGCCAACACGCTTGGTATCCCGGTCGTCGCGATCCTCGACTCGAACGTCTCGCCGGACGGCATTGCTTTCCCGGTTCCCGCCAATGACGACGCCAGCCGCGCCATCCGCCTCTATTGCGAGGCGATTGCTGCTGCCGCGACCCGTGGCGGCCAGCGCGGTGCTGCCGAGCGCGGTGTCGATCTGGGTGCGCAGGAAGAAGCGCCCGTAGAGGAAGCTCTGGTCGTGACCGAAGACGAGGCTGCACCTGCCGTGGATGCTCCCGCGGAAGCCGCTGCCGAAACCGAAACGCAGGACGAGGCACAAGCCTAACCTGCTATCGTTTTCCCGTTGGCCCTGAGCCTGTCGAAGGGCTGTCTTACTTCTGAAACAGAGGGAGGACAGGGGCTTTGACAGGCTCGGCCCGTACGGGTCCGGGTTGGCGGGCCTATGCCTGCCCGATTTTCATAAAGGATACCCCCATGGCTGAAGTGACTGCCGCCACCGTCAAGGATCTGCGCGAGCGGACCGGCGCTGGCATGATGGATTGCAAGAAGGCGCTTGCCGAAACCAATGGCGATGTCGAAGCTGCGGTCGATTGGCTGCGCGCCAAGGGCCTCGCTGCTGCCGCCAAGAAGGCCGGCCGCGTTGCCGCCGAAGGTCTGGTCGGCGCTGCCACCCGCGGCACCCGCGGCGCGCTGGTCGAAGTCAATTCGGAAACCGACTTCGTCGCCAAGAATGAGCAGTTCCAGGATTTCGTCCGTTCGGTGACCGAAGTCGCCCTCGCACGCGGCGAAGCCGATGCCGAGGCGCTCAAGACCGCGCCGCTCGGCGATGCGACTGTGGGTGACGTGCTCACCAACAACATCGCCACCATCGGCGAGAACCAGACTCTGCGCCGCGCCGCCATCGTCGAGGTTAAGCAAGGCACTGTGGTCGCTTATGTCCACAATGCCGCCGCGCCAGGCATGGGCAAGATCGGCGTGCTCGTCGGCCTCGAAAGCTCGGCTTCGGAAGATGCGCTCGTCTCGCTCGGCAAGCAGCTTGCGATGCATGTCGCCGCTGCCAACCCGCTGGCGCTGACCGGTGACGCGCTTGATGCCGAAATGGTCGCGCGTGAACGTGCGATTGCCGAGGAAAAGGCTGCTGAAAGCGGCAAGCCGGCTGACATCGTCGCCAAGATGGTCGACGGTTCGATGGCCAAGTTCCGCAAGGAAAATGCGCTTCTGAGCCAGCCTTTCGTGATGGACGGCAAGACTCCGGTCGCCGAAGTGATCGCCGCTGCCGGCAAGGACGCTGGCGCCACGATCACCCTTACCCAGTTCGTGCGCATGCAGCTGGGTGAAGGCATCGAAAAGCAGGAAAGCGACTTCGCCGCTGAAGTCGCCGCTGCAGCGGGCGTCTGATCCCCCCATTGCTTTGATCGCAAGCTGTAGCGGGTCAGTCCGGGGTTGCCCCTGGGCTGACCCGCTTTGCTTTTGAGGACGGGCTGCGCCCCCTTCCCATATGGCACCCTCGCCGCTAGGGATTGCGCCGTCCGCATCTCTTGCCAGGATTGCCCATGTCCCGTCCCGCCTATCGCCGCATCCTGCTGAAACTCTCGGGTGAAGTGCTGATGGGTGATCAGGGGTTCGGAATCGATCCCGCCACGGTCGCCAGCATGGCTGCAGAGGTGAAGGCGGCAAAGGAAAGTGGCCTCGAAATCTGTCTGGTCATTGGCGGCGGAAACATCTTCCGCGGCATGGCTGGCGCAGCCAAGGGCATGGACCGTGCGCAGGCCGACTATATGGGCATGCTGGCAACGGTGATGAATGCGCTCGCCATGCAGAATGCGCTGGAGCAGCTGGGTGTCCACACCCGCGTCCAATCCGCCATTCAGATGGACGCCGTGTGTGAACCCGTCATCCGCCGCCGCGCAGAGCGGCACCTGGAAAAGGGCAGGGTGGTGATCTTCGCTGCCGGTGTTGGCAGCCCTTATTTTACGACAGACAGCGGGGCCGCACTGCGCGCTGCCGAAATGCGCTGTGATGCGTTGTTGAAGGGCACCAGCGTTGATGGTGTTTATGACAGTGATCCCAAGCGTAACCCGGCCGCACGGCGTTATGACCGGGTCAGCTATGACCGGGTGCTGTCGGACAATCTCAAGGTGATGGATGCGAGCGCAGTGGCTTTGTGCCGCGATTCGAACATCCCGATCATCGTTTTCAACATCCGCGAGCCGGGCAATCTGGCACGCGTGCTTGCCGGCGAAGGCGTTTCGACGCTCGTCGGACCAGTGGAGGATTGAATGCCCAAATATGACAAGGCCGATGTCGAACGCCGCATGAACGGCGCGGTAGAGGCGCTTAAGCATGATCTGGCGGGTCTGCGCACCGGCCGCGCCAACGCTGCCATGCTCGATCCGGTGACGGTCGAGGTTTACGGCAGCCACATGCCGATCAATCAGGTCGCATCAATCACCGCCCCCGAACCGCGGATGCTGTCGGTGCAGGTGTGGGACAAATCGAACGTCGGCCCGGTCGACAAGGCGATCCGTTCGGCCGGTCTTGGTCTCAATCCGATTGTCGATGGCCAGACGCTGCGTCTTCCCATTCCGGAAATGACGCAGGAACGCCGCAAGGAATTGTCCAAACTCGCCGGCCAATATGCCGAAAAGGGCAAGATCGCTGTGCGCAACGTGCGCCGCGATGCCAATGAATCGCTGAAGATCGACGAAAAGAAGGGCGAGATCAGCGAGGACGAGCTGAAGCGGCTGGAAACCGAAGTGCAGAAGATGACCGACAAGGCCATTGCCGACATCGACGCCGCAGCTGACGCGAAGGAAAAGGAAATCCTCGGTCAGTGAGGGGCATTGCGCCCGATCTACGGAATTGCATCCTCCTATGCCGCTGACCTCCGCCTCGCCCCGCCATGTTGCCATCATCATGGATGGCAATGGCCGCTGGGCGAAAAAGCGCATGCTCCCCCGCGTTGCCGGGCACCGCGCGGGGGTGGAGGCGGTGCGCAAGATAGTGCGCGCGGCCGGCGATCTCGGCCTCGAATGCCTCACGCTCTACGCCTTCTCGAGCGAAAATTGGCGCCGGCCGGAGGAAGAGGTCTCGGACCTTATGGGCCTGATGCGCCGCTTCATCGCCTCCGACCTTGATGAATTTGCCAAGGCGGGCGTGAGGCTCAAGGTCATCGGCGATCTCTCGCGCTTTGCCCCCGAAATCCGTGGCGACATCGAAGGCGCGATTGCCCGCACCGCTACCAACAGCCGCACCACACTCGCGGTCGCGCTCAACTATGGCGCGCAGGACGAGATTGTCCGCGCCGCCCGCGCCGCAGCCGCAGAAGGCGCGATCACCACGGAGAATATCGAGCGGCACCTCGACACCGCGGACATGCCACCGCTTGATCTCCTGATCCGGACCTCCGGCGAAGTGCGCCTGTCGAACTTCCTGCTGTGGCAGGCGGCCTATGCCGAGCTGCTGTTCGTCGATACGCTCTGGCCCGATTTCACGCCCGAGCATCTGGCCGACGCGCTCCGCCAGTTCGGCAAGCGCGAACGGAGGTTCGGCGGGCTGTGAGCATGAAAGTCACATCCGGAGGTTCGCCGGGGAACGGCAAGAGGGGATTCGCGTGACGAGCCCGACCGCCAAATCCGATCTCGGCACCCGCATCCTCTCGGCCATCGTCATGGTCGCTGTCGCCGGCACTGCGCTGTGGTTCGGCGGCTGGGTCTTCACCGCTTTCGTCGTCGCGGTGGGCATGGGCGTGCTGTGGGAATGGTGGGGCCTCGCCAGCAAGATCGCCAAGACGCCATTTGGCGCGATGCTGTGGATGGTCGCTGGCACCAGCTATGTCGCATTCGCGATGGCGGTCCTTGTCGGGCTCGGTCAGCAAAGCGCTTCAACGGCGCTCATTCCGATAGCGCTGGTGGTTGCCGTCGACATCGGGGCCTATTTCGCCGGCCGGACCTTTGGCGGGCCGAAGATTGCGCCTGCAATCAGCCCAAGCAAGACGTGGGCGGGTTTGATCGGAGGTGCAACAGCGGCGACACTGGTGCTGCTAAGCTTGAATGGTAGCCCTTTGACGCAGTTCGGCAGTCCAGCCAGTCAAGATCTCCACCACTCCTATATCATCGTCCTCCACTGGTGGATGGTGATCGCTGTCGGTCTGG
>ERZ1022756.70-NODE-70-length-37297-cov-7.434107_pt1 | contig 37297 bp, 35 predicted proteins | sample MGYA00520902_ERZ1022756 | MGnify/ENA primary metagenome ERZ1022756 (study PRJEB33162, sample SAMN09537601) | freshwater metagenome | isolation source: freshwater | place: Canada:Alberta | collected 2017-07 | study: EMG produced TPA metagenomics assembly of the...
TTGGCGCCAGTCGGCCCCGGAATTGACCCGAAGACGGTCAAGTTCCCCGCAGTCTGACGAACGTCTCACTTATTCAGTGGCAAGAGGGCATGGCGCCCTCTGTAGCCTGCTTACCATGACCTCATCGAACGGATCCTCTGTCGGCACCCAGCGCGTGAAGCGCGGTTTGGCTGAGATGTTGAAGGGCGGCGTCATTATGGACGTCGTCAACGCAGAGCAAGCAAAGATTGCAGAAGATGCTGGCGCATGTGCCGTCATGGCACTTGAGCGAGTTCCTGCTGACATCCGTCGTGATGGCGGTGTCGCTCGCATGAGTGATCCCGAAATGATTGAGGGCATCAAGGCCGCCGTCACCATCCCCGTGATGGCCAAAGTTCGTATCGGTCATTTTGTTGAGGCGCAGATCCTCGAGGCACTTGGCGTTGACTTCATTGATGAATCTGAAGTGTTGACACCAGCTGACGAAACACATCACATCGACAAGTTCGGATTCACAGTTCCATTCGTCTGTGGTGCTACCAACCTTGGTGAGGCTCTTCGTCGCGTCTCAGAAGGTGCGTGCATGATTCGTTCGAAGGGTGAAGCAGGAACTGGCAACATTGTTGAAGCCGTCCGTCACCTACGCAATATCTTTGGCGATATCCGCAAGATCACCCAGGCAGACAACGCAGAGTTGTTCCAGTGGGCAAAGACATTGCAGGCTCCTCTTGGTCTTGTGCAAGAAATTGCAGAGACCGGCAAGTTCCCCGTGCCCATTTTCTGTGCAGGTGGAATCGCAACTCCAGCAGATGCTGCACTCGCAATGCAATTGGGTGGCGAAGCAGTGTTCGTTGGTTCGGGCATTTTCAAGAGTGACGATCCAGCACCTCGTGCGAAGGCAATCGTTGAAGCAACCACTCACTTCCGTGACGCACATGTTCTCGCTCGAGTGAGCCGTGGTCTTGGTGCTCCAATGACCGGCATCGCGATGGACGAGATCAACGGAACTCAGCGCTTTGCTGAGCGCGGCTGGTAAGTAGTACTCAGCCGCATGGATTCGAGGCCTCCGGGTGAACCCCGTCATCGGAGTGTTGGCTCTTCAAGGAGCATTCGCAGCTCACGCTGAATGTGTGGCGTCGCTTGGCGTCTCCGTGCGTGAAGTGCGCACGCCTGATCAACTCACTCAAGTTGACGCATTGGTGATGCCAGGTGGTGAATCCAGCACGATGTCGCAACTGTTGCTGTCATCGGGCCTCTTCGATTCAATTGCGCAGCGCATCTCGATTGGAATGCCCACATTCGGCACATGCGCCGGAATGATTTTGTTGGCCTCGGAGGTCCTTGACGGTCGTCCCGACCAACGCAGCTTTGGCGCAATCGATATCTCCGTTCGGCGCAATGCATTCGGCCGTCAGATTGATTCTTTTGAGACTGCAATCGACACGCCGTTTGGTGAATTCCATGGTGTCTTCATCCGTGCGCCCCGGATCGAGCGCACTGGTCCAGAGGTAGAAGTCATCGGACGACTCGGAGATGAGCCAGTATTGGTGCGTCAAGGCAATGTGCTGGCGGCATCCTTCCATCCCGAGCTAGCGGGCGACGCTCGTCTTCACGAATTCTTTGTAACAACAATGGCAACTGCGAGAAAGGTGTAACCGATGTCCGGTCACTCCAAATGGGCAACAATCAAGCACAAGAAAGGCGCTGCCGATAAGGCGCGTGGAAAACTGTTCGCCAAGTTGGCACGCCAGATCGAAGTTGCTGCACGTGCGGGCGGAGGAGACGTTGATGCCAACGCTGCTCTTCGCACGATGGTCCTCAAGGCCAAAGCAGGACAGATGACCAAAGACGCCATCGATCGCGCTATCAAGCGTGGCATTGGTGAGAACGATGGCGCGAATTACGAAACGATTGTGTACGAGGGGTACGCACCAGGTGGTGTTGCCATGCTCGTTGATACGTTGACCGATAATCGCAATCGCACAGCATCAGATGTCCGCACAGCATTCAGCAAATTTGGTGGCGCACTGGCAGAACCGGGAGCAGTTGGTTGGCAGTTCTCGCGTCGTGGTGTCGTTCTTGTTGATGGTTCACTCGATGAAGACACAGTGATGTCCGCAGCCCTAGAAGCAGGCGCCGAGGATATTGAGCGTGATGGAGACTCATGGCGTGTCTTGACTGATTCTTCGGTCGTGTATGACGTGAAGGATGCGCTCGAAGCAGCCGGTATTGCCGTACAAAGTGCTGAATCAACGATGGTGTCTTCCACCACCATTGAGGTCACCGACATTGAGGACGCAAAACAAATATTGCGCATCATGGACATGTTGGAGGACAATGATGATGTGCAGGATGTGTATGCAAACTTTGACATTGATGATGCGTTAATGCAGGAGCTCGGCTGATGGCTATTTCGATAGGGGACCTCGCTCCCGATTTCACACTTCCTGGTACCGGAGGTCGCGAGTACACGTTGTCCTCGTACCGCGGTCAGCCTGTTGTGCTTGTGTTCTACCCAGGTGACGACACTCCTGTCTGTACAAAGCAACTGAACTCGTACAACAACGAGCTCTCAGCGTTCGACACGGTGGGGGCTCAAGTCCTTGCGGTGTCTGCTCAAGATGTCTCTAGTCATGAAGAGTTCTCGTCCAAGCACGGGTTTCAGTTCCCTCTGTTGGCTGACACCGATAAGACAGTGGCGGGGCTATTTGGAACCGTGGGGCCATTGGGGTACCCAAGGCGCAGTGTGTTTGTTATTGACGCTCAGGGAATCATCCGCTATGCCCATAAGGCCATTGCTGGGTTGACTTTCCGGCCAGTGGAAGAGCTCGTAGCCGCCGTTGAGGCTGCTCGCTGAAGTTCCGCCCTTCGGCCTGAGGCCTCGGGTAACATAGAACATATGTTCGCTCAAGTGGTCCTCGGGATTGACCCCGGCCTTACCCGATGTGGGTATGCGGTCTTGGGCATGAACTCTTCTCAGGACATCAAGGCGCTTGCTATCGGAGTTCTTCGGACTCCACCGTCATCGGCCTTACACGACCGCCTTGCCGAGATTCATCAAGAAGTTGAAGGCCTGTTGTCAGATTTCAAACCCAATGCCGTCGCTATCGAGCAAGTGTTCTTTCAGAACAACGTGCGTACTGCCATGGGAGTCGGACAAGCCAGCGGCATCGTGTTGGCACTAGCCGCACGAGCCGGATGCGACGTTGCTCAATACACCCCATCGCAGGTCAAGAACACGGTGGCTGGTTGGGGTGGTGCCACGAAAGAGCAGATCGGTCTCATGGTGCAACAGCGACTTCGTCTGGAATCTGTTCCTCAACCCGCCGACGCAGCAGATGCTGCAGCGATCGCGCTGTGTCACTGTTCGATTGCGCCTTTCATCGCTTCACGTGATGCGGCTATTGCTCGGAGCATCCGATGATCGGCAGTCTCAGGGGAGTCGTGCTGGAACGATTCGTTCCTTCAACGATTCTTCTTGAAGTGGGCGGAGTGGGGTATCTCTGCAATGTCACGACTGCAACATTTGGTGAATGTGAGCCGACCGTTTCGGTTTTCCTGCACATCCATCATCACATTCGTGAAGACGCCCAAACTCTGTTTGGTTTCACTTCTCGTGTTGAAAGAGACACCTTCAACATTCTGATTGCAACCCACGGCATCGGACCTTCAATGGCGATGGCGATTCTTTCTACGTACGCACCCACTGCGCTCATTGGCATCGTCGGCTCTGGCGACACTGCTGCACTAACTGTTGTTCCTGGTGTCGGCAAGAAGACCGCAGAACGACTGATGGTGGAACTGAAGTCGCGTTTGAATATTGATGGAATGACGGCGGGTGACTCTATTGATTCAGTTCAGTCAGCTGCTGCAGATGTTCGTGAAGCACTCACGGCGTTGGGTTATGGCGCTGAAGAGATTCGTGACACCATGCGTCAACTGAACACGGCTGATGATTCCGAATCAATGTTGCGCGATGCACTTGCTTTGTTGGGGGCACGTCGTGCGGGATGAGTTTTTGGACCCAGAGTTGGCATCAGAACACGAAGTCTCCGATGAAGTCAGTTTGCGACCAAGAGAACTTGATGAGTTTGTGGGGCAAAGAGAACTAAAGGAACACCTCGACATTGTTCTAGGTGCTGCAAAACAGCGTGGACAAGCTGCCGACCATATTTTGCTTGCAGGTCCACCGGGCCTTGGTAAAACAACGATGGCCGGAATTGTTGCTGCCGAAATGGGTGTGGCTTTGCATGTCACGAGTGGTCCTGCTCTTGAGCGCGCCGGAGACCTTGCTGCCATTCTCACGAAATTGGGCGAAGGCGATGTTTTGTTCATTGACGAAATCCATCGTCTGTCTCGTTCGGTGGAAGAGATTCTGTATCCGGCAATGGAGGACTTCCAGATCGACATTGTTGTCGGCAAGGGTCCTGCTGCTTCTTCGATTCGTTTGACACTGCCTCGTTTCACTCTTATTGGTGCCACGACTCGCACCGGAATGATCACTGGTCCTCTTCGTGATCGTTTTGGGCTCGTTGCACGTCTTGACTACTACGACCATGACGAGTTGGAACTGATTGTGACGCGTGCAGCACGCATCCTTGATGTCCCCATCGATGAGGGTGCATCTGTCCAGATTGCGCGGCGTAGCCGTGGAACCCCACGTATCGCTAACAGGCTTCTTCGGCGCGTTCGAGACTTTGCAGAGGTTCGCAGTGACGGTCGAATCGACAATGACACCGCAACAGAGGCGTTGCGGGTTTTCGGTGTTGACAATCTGGGATTAGACAAAGTGGACCGAGCAATCTTGCGCAGCCTGTGTGAGCAGTTCGAAGGTGGTCCAGTGGGTCTCACAACCTTGGCGATTGCAATCGGCGAACAACCTGAGACTGTGGAAGATGTGTATGAACCCTTCCTGATTCAACTTGGCCTTATCGCGCGTACGCCACGAGGACGAATCGCGATGGATGCTGCACGCACACACCTTGCCAGCCCCTAACCTCATCACGTGCAACTTTCGGACATTGACTACGACCTGCCCGAGTCCCTTATCGCTCAGAAGCCCATTGAACCCAGGGACTCTGCTCGCTTATTGACCGATGTTGATGGCGCTGGTGTTCGACATTTCACGGTCAGTGATCTACACACATTGGTACGTCCAGGGGATGTCATTGTCGTCAACGACACCCGAGTTCTTCCCGCTCGACTTGTATTGAACCGCAAGACCGGTGGCGCAGCTGAAGTGTTACTTCTTGAGCAGCGCTCACCTGATGGCCGTTTGTGGGAGGCAATGGTGAAGCCTGGTCGCAAGTTGAAAGAAGGCGAATTGCTTGAGTACTTCGGCAAGCGCGTTGTTCGCGTCGGTCCTCGTACTGAAGCCGGCGACACATTCATCGTAGAGATCACAGATGATGAACCCCTTGAGTTGATTAATCGGATTGGTGCAATGCCCTTGCCTCCGTACATTCGTGGTTCCTTAAAGGACAACGAGCGTTATCAAACGGTGTATTCACGCCGTGCCGCAAGTGCTGCAGCGCCAACAGCGGGACTTCATTTCACTCCCGAATTGATGCAGAAGATACAAGATGCAGGCGCTCGTATTGAACGTGTGGAACTCATCGTGGGTTTAGACACGTTTAAGCCAATCTCAACAGATGATCCACTCGATCATGTGATTCATTCAGAGTTCTACCACGTAGAACCGGAAGTCTTGCAGGCCTGTAAGGATGCGAATCGTGTCATCGCCATCGGCACCACAGCTTGCCGTGCGCTCGAATCCACGGCGACTACTGGTGAGCCGTCAGGTCGTACATCGTTGTTCATTACTCCGGGTTATGAATGGAAGGTGGTCGACACAATGTTGACGAACTTCCACATGCCAAAGACTTCTCTGTTGTTGATGATTGAGTCGTTTGTTGGACGGCGCTGGCGTGATCTGTATGCCGAAGCAATAAAAGAGGAGTATCGCTTTCTGTCCTTTGGCGACGCGATGTTGATTGATCGCAAGAAAGAGAGCTGATTCTTGTTTTCGGTGAAACTCAATATCAGTGCTCGCGATGGTGATGCCCGAGTCGGAACTGCGACCACTCATCGAGGGACGTACGACACGCCATTGTTTATGCCAGTCGGAACTCGTGGAGCCATTAAGTATCTCAGCGCGCGTGACTATGAAGAGCTAGGTGCTCAGATTGTTCTCGGCAACACGTATCACCTGATGCTTCGTCCTGGTGCTGAACTTATTGAGAGATTTGGCGGCCTTGGATCGTTCGCAGGATGGAAAGGTTTGACCCTGACCGACTCGGGTGGCTTTCAGGTTTTTTCTCTTGATCCGAAAGTGGATGACGATGGTGTGACGTTCAAGTCCACTTATGACGGTTCTTATCATCGCTTTACGCCCGAAATTGCTGTCGACGTTCAGCAGAAATTGGGTGCAGACATTCAGATGGTGCTCGACGTATGTACGTCACTGCCGGCAGAACCAAGCGTTGTCCGACTTGCGCTTGAACGCACAGCAGAGTGGGCGAAGCGAGCCAAAGCCGCACACACGCGGCCCGATCAATCTTTGTTTGGCATTGTGCAGGGTGGTACCGACGCTGCGATGCGTGCAGAGAGTGCTCGCCGCACAGTGGAGATCGGATTTGATGGGTATGCCATTGGTGGCTTATCGGTAGGGGAGTCTCGAGCAGAAATGGTTGATGCCATCGGTGCCTGTATTGGTGAACTGCCCGAGGATCAGCCCCGCTATCTCATGGGAGTTGGTGATCCTGCGTCGTTGGTGGAAGCGGTTGCTCTCGGTGTCGACCAGTTCGACTGTGTGTTGCAGACTCGACTCGGCCGTCATGGCGCGGCTTTGACCTCGCAAGGTCGCCTGCAGATCAAGAACGCAAAGTTTGCGGAATCTGATGAGCCACTCGACCCCTCATGTTCGTGCTGGGTGTGTCAGTCCCATACACGGGGCTACCTTCGTCATCTGACTCAAGTGGGTGAGCCCAGCGCAGCTCGTTTGGTCTCGGTGCACAATGTGGCCTGGACCATCAACTTCATGGCTGAAATGCGTGAGTCCATCGCGAACGGAACTTTTTCGCGCTTTAGAGCCTCAGTTTTGGATCTTTGGGGCTAGTTCTTCGGACTCAATAGCCCTCTCAGGGCTAGGATTTGCAACCGTGAATGCAATTCTTCTTGCCGCTGAAAGTAACAGTAACTCTCCTGTCGGAATCATCGTTGTCTATGCGGTGCTCTTTGCGGGTATGTATTTCGTCATTATTCGTCCCCGCAGCCGTCGCAACAAGCAGGCAGCTGCATTGGTGGCATCAACTGCCGTTGGTGACGAAGTCGTCTTGACGTCGGGTATCTATGGCTACGTGAGCGCCATCGAAGATGACATCTTGTGGGTTGACATTGCTGACGGTCACGGCACAGAGCGCATTGAAGTTCGTGTGAGCCGTACCGCGGTTGCAAAGAAAATTGTGGCGGCTGGCGAAGCCGACGGCACTGCAAAGAAGTAGAGCATGCCGAAGCGCAATCTTCTTGTTTCTCTGATTTCAATTCTCGTTGTCGCTTCGGGTCTTTTTATTGGTAACACCATCGCTGGCAACTCGCCATCTCTTGGCCTAGACCTTCAGGGCGGAGCATCGGTGACGATGACTCCTGTGGGCGAGTATGAAGAAGCCGCTCTCACTGTGGCTGTCGACATCATTCGTCAGCGTGTTGACGCCATTGGTGTTGCAGAACCAGAAATCATCCGTCAAGGCGACACAGTTGTTGTCAACCTTCCTGGTGTAAAGGACCAACAACAGGCACTTGACCTCATCGGTCGAACCGGTTCGGTTGAGATGCGTCCAGTTCTCAGAACAGCCGAGAACCCTGAAAACACCACGACGACGACTGGCGCAAAGGGTGCGACCACCACCACGGTGAAGGGCGCTACCTCGACGACAGTGGCTCAATCATCAACCACTTTGGCGCCCCCATCGGGCGGTGGCGGCGAGTCGCGCGGACGTGCGGTGCCACAAACGACAGTTCCGGTAGCAACAACTGTTCCTGGAACAGATCCAGAAACAGGACTTGCCCCTGGCCAGACTGTGTACGCAGGCCAGAAAGATGGTCTCATCTATCTCTTGGGCCCAGTCGGAGCAACTGGCGAAGTGTTCACGAATGAAGCCTCTGCTCAGATTGATGCAGGTGGATGGGCTGTGTCGGTCAATTTGCGTGATGGCGCAGCGGGTGAAGATCAGTGGAATGCCCTCTCAAGACAGTGTTTCGAAGGTGGTGAAGACTGCCCGACAAAGCAAATCGCAATCAGTCTTGACGGTGAAGTGATTTCTGCACCAGTGGTGCAAGCAGCTTCGTTCAACGGAAGTGTTCAAATCTCAGGCTCATTCACTGAGAAGGAAGCTAACGATCTTGCTCGCATTCTTCAGTTCGGTGCAGTACCCGTCAAGTTCGACATTCCAACAGTGCAGACCGTGTCGGCGTCACTTGGTGAAGATTCATTGAGAGCCGCATTGATTTCCGGTCTCATTGGTGTGCTCTTGGTTCTGTTGTTTTTGATCTTTTATTACCGACTCATCGCCCTTGTTGTAGTCGCTGGTCTCGGTGTTTCTGGTCTTCTGATGTGGAGCGTGATTTCCTGGCTGTCCAAGACAAATGGCCTTGCTCTCACGCTGTCAGGTGCAGCCGGAATCATCGTGTCGATTGGTGTCACCGTTGACTCATATGTGGTGTTTTTTGAGAAATTGAAAGATGATGTGCAGGCAGGTCGCACAATGCGCAACTCTGCAGCGCGTGGTTTTGATTCCGCATGGCGAGCCATTGTTGTCGCTGACACAGCATCGCTTATTGGTGCGGGTGTGCTGTGGTGGCTCACCGTTGGTTCGGTTCGTGGATTCGCGTTCTTCCTTGGTTTGTCAACATTGATTGACATGTTTGTGTCGTACTTCTTCACTCGACCAAGTGTTTTGCTTCTTGCCCGAACCAAGTTGTTTAACAACGGAAAAGTTTTGGGAGTCAGACGCTCATCAACGACGGTGGAGGTCGCATAATGTCTGGTCGTTGGCAGCGTCTCTATCGCGGTGAGACCACGATTAACTTTTATGGTCGTCGCAACATTGGGTTTATTGCATCCGGGCTTCTTTTGCTGGTCACGATTGTCTCGTTGTTTGCACAAGGACTCAACCTCGGAATCGACTTCAAAGGTGGCGTGGCCTTTGAGATGTCGGTAAACGGCAAGATCACTATTGAAGAAGCGCGCACCATTCTCGAAGAGAACAAGGTCGAGGCAGCGAGTGCCAAGATTCAAACCCTAAGTTCTGGTGCTGATGAGCGAATTCGAATCCAACTTGAGGTGCTCGAGCCAGCGGTGGAGAACTCTGTTCGAGAAGACCTTGCGAAAAAGGTTGGAATCAAATCTGGTGATGTCAGCATTGAAAAAGTAAGCGCGACCTGGGGTCGAGGCATTACACGAGATGCCATTCAGGCCTTGTTGACATTTTTGGTTCTTGTCTCGTTGTTTATTGCCTGGCGTTTCGAAGCTCGTATGGCTGCGGGTGCACTGGCTGCTGTCGTCCACGACGTTCTCATCAGTGTTGGCGTCTATTCGATCACGGGTCTTGAAGTCACACCCGCAACGGTCGTTGCATTCCTCACCATTCTTGGCTTCTCGTTGTACGACACAATCGTTGTGTTTGACAAGGTTGATGAAAATCAGAAGCGTTTCGCAAATTCGCGTGTGCCTTATGCCGACATCGTCAATGTTTCAATGAATCAGACTTTGATGCGTTCCTTGAATACAACAATCGCGGCTGTTCTCCCTGTTCTTAGTCTTTTGGTGCTTGGTTCCGGGGTATTTGGCGCGGTGGCTTTGCAAGAGTTTGCATTGGCGTTGCTCGTCGGAATGGCAACTGGTGCGTACTCGTCCATCTTTATCGCTTCTCCAGTTCTCGGGTTGTTGAAAGAACGCAGTCGTGAGTACCTTCCGATGAAGGGTCAAGTTTCCATCGGTACAGACATGGCCCATGTCATGGCTACAGGTGCCACCCAGAGTCGTCGTTCGCGTCAGGTTGACGCTGAATCAGGTACCGATGCTTCAACTCCGACCTCGGTTCCCGCAGTGGAGGCGATTCTTAGCCACCCACCGCGGCCTCGGAAGAAGTCGCGTCGGTAACATCTCGTTATGGCCACTGCCGACCGCGTCCTTCCGTGGAGACGGCACCATAGTGCGCCCATTGAGGAAATTGCTCCTCTCCTCACTGCCTATCGCAAGCGCCATCCAAAGGCATCTGTTGCATTGGTAAACCGCGCATATGAAGCGGCCCGCATCGCACATATCTCTCAGCAACGATCATCCGGAGAGGCCTACATCAATCATCCGATTGCTGTCGCTCGCATTGTTGCCGATATCGGGTTGGATGACATTTCTCTTGCGGCTGCTCTCTTGCATGATGCGGTGGAAGACACAGAGATCACTCTTGAAGATGTTCAGCGCAACTTCGGCGATGAAGTGGCAAACCTTGTTGATGGCGTCACGAAGTTGGAACGTCTCCAATTCGACTCGCGAGAAGCTCAGCAGGCCGCCACAATGCGCAAAATGCTCGTTGCGATGGCGCGGGACATGCGTGTGTTGGTCATCAAGCTGGCTGACCGTCTCCACAACATGCGCACGTTGGCTGGCGTACCGGTTGATAAGCAACAGCGCATCGCACAAGAGACCCTTGATATCTATGCGCCACTTGCAAACCGTTTGGGTATGCAGGAGATCAAACAGCAACTTGAGGATCTTTCATTCTCGGCCTTGTATCCGAAACGTTTTGCGGAATTAGACCACCTCGTTTCCTCGCGTACCCCTGAGCGAGACGTGTATTTGGCCAAGGCAATTGCAGAAGTACGTGCCCGACTTGCTGATGTGAATATCTCAGGTGACGTGACGGGCCGAGGTAAGCATCTGTGGAGTATCTACGAAAAGATGATTCAGAAGGACAAAGACTTTGATGAGATCTTTGACCTTGTAGCTGTGCGCATCATTGTCGACAATATTCGTGATTGTTATGGCGCTTTGGGTTGTATCCATGGCAAATGGCGTCCAGTTGTGGGTCGTTTCAAGGACTACATCGCTATGCCGAAGTACAACTTGTATCAGTCGTTGCATACAACGGTCATTGGCCCTGCTGGCAAGCCACTCGAGATTCAGATTCGTACTCGTGAAATGCACGAGCGTGCCGAGCGTGGAGTGGCTGCTCACTTTTCCTACAAAGAAGGCACAGATACAAATGATTCTGATTGGCTGAATCGAATTATTGACTGGCAGTCAGACATCACTGACCCCAATGAGTTCATGGCTGACCTCAAGAGCGACCTCGAACAAGAAGAAGTGTTTGTGTTCACGCCAAAGGGTCGCGTGATTACATTGCCAGTGAACTCAACACCGGTTGACTTTGCATACGCCGTTCATACGGAAGTGGGTCACGCGTGTGTGGGGGCACGTGTCAATGGTCGATTGGTCTCTCTTGACGCACGACTTTCGTCCGGAGACTCGTGTGAGATTTTTACTTCCAAAGTGGAAGATGCCGGACCTTCGCGTGATTGGCTTGGTTTTGTTCAATCACCACGTGCGCGAACAAAGATTAAGAACTGGTTCACTCGCGAACGTCGAGAAGACATGGTCGAGTCGGGCCGAGAAGAACTCACGGCTGAACTTCGTCGTGAAGGTCTTCCGGTGCAGCGCATCTGGACATCAGATGCATTCCTACAGGAACTAGAAGCACTGAACATGGCCGACATCGATACGTTGTTTGCCGCAATCGGAGAACACCACGTGTCTGCTCGTGGGTTTGCCCAACGCATTGGTCGTTCGGTTCGACGTGAAGACAGTGATGAACAATTGGCAATGCCGATGCGTGTTGATCGGCCAACAACCGATCGACGTGGTTCGGCAGGTATCCATGTTGAAGGTCTTGAAGACGTTTTGGTGCGTTTGTCCCGGTGCTGCACTCCAGTTCCTGGAGACGACATCCTCGGATTCGTGACAAAAGGTAGGGGAGTCAGTGTTCACCGCTCAGACTGTGCCAATGCCGTCACCTTGACGGTGGATGAACCTGCGCGGATGATCGATGTGGAGTGGTCGAGAACAACACCGGGAACCATGTTCACAGCAGGTGTTGAAGTGGTGGCTCTCGACCGTGGGCGCCTCCTGCGAGATGTTGCCAATGCTTTGTCAGAACAACACGTCAACATCGTTGCCTGCAGCACAAACACTGGCTCCGACAGAGTGGCCAAGATGCGCTTTGAATTTGAACTTGCTGACCCGAATCATCTCGAATTGGTTCTGAGGGTGATTAAGTCCATTGATTCGGTCTTCGACGCATATCGCATCGTCCCTGGTGGTGCGCCCGACTAGCCTTGCCTGTCGTGCCGTCATTCCAGACCAGTCCGGGTACCCGAGACATCCTTCCTCCCCAAGCGGGACGCTGGCGTGCCTTTTCAAGTCAGTTCGCTGACATTGTCGAAGCAGCTGGGTATGAATGCATTATTCCTCCGATGTTTGAGGATCTCGGCGTGTTTCTGCGCCTTGGTGATGCCACCGATGTCGTGACAAAAGAGATGTACGACTTCGAGGACAAGGGTGGACGACGTATTGCCCTACGTCCTGAACACACAGCTGGAATCTGCCGCGCATTTGCTCAGCATCGCCCCACCACTCCGTGGAAGGTGTGGTATTCGGGCTCCAATTTTCGATACGAGAAGGCTCAAGCTGGACGCTTTCGTCAGTTTGACCAAGTAGGCATCGAAGTCTTGGGCAGCACTGACCCATTGCTTGACGTTGAAGTCATCGCTATGGGTTGGCAGTTCTTTCAGTCGCTCGGTTTGCGCAACGTTGTTCTGATGATCAACTCTCTGGGTGATCCTTCTGACAGGGCTGCATACATCGAGGCGTTGCGTTTGTATCTGGAATCGCATTCAGAGAAGTTGTCCGAAGAATCCCGTGCAACATTGCAACGCAATCCGCTTCGAGTGCTTGATTCCAAGAGAGTTCAAGACAAGCCGATTATTGACGGTGCTCCGACAATTGCACAGTTCTTGTCAGATGACGCGAAGAGTCATTTCGCTTCCGTGAAGGCTGGTCTTGATGTATTGGGTGTCGCGTACTCAGTCAACGAAGGCTTGGTCAGAGGATTGGACTACTACCAACGCACGGTTTTTGAGTATGTCTCAACTTCGCTTGATAGTGCGCAGACAGCAGTAGGTGGTGGAGGTCGTTACGACGGTCTCGTCGAAGATCTTGGTGGACCTGCAACGCCTGGCGTGGGCTTTGCACTGGGTGTCGACCGCACATTGTTGGCCTGCGATAGCGAAGAGGTCTTTCTGCTTGGCTCGCCCCAGATTGATGCATTCATCGTGGATGTGGTTGACGGGATGACAGCCCTTCGTTTATCTGATGAATTGCGTGCTGCAGGATTCACGGCCGACCGCTCATACGACGGTCGCAGTATGAAATCACAGATGAAAGTTGCTGATCGAAGCGGTGCTCGAGTCGCCATCATCATTGGGCCAGATGAGGCTGAGGCGGGGAACTGCACTGTCCGTAACCTAATGACCTCAGAACAAAGCCTTGTTCTGCAAACTGAAGTGGTCACACATCTCGCGTCCATCGTTGGTGAACGTAACCCCCGGAGGAACACACAATGAAGTCAACTGCAATGCGCACACACATGTGCGGTGAGTTGAATGAGTCTCATATCGGCACCACCATCTCGGTGTGTGGCTGGGTCGGACGCCGTCGTGAACACGGTGAGAAGTTGGCTTTTGTCGACCTTCGCGATCACTCGGGCATCATTCAATGTGTTGTTGACAATGACGTTGACGTCCGTAGCGAATATGTCATTCGGATCACTGGTGTCGTTCGCGCTCGTCCTGAAGGAACAGTGAATACTGCATTGTCAACCGGACAAGTAGAAGTTGGGGAGTGCGTTGTCGAAGTTCTGAACTCTGCAGAACCACCGCCGTTTCCAGTTGACCAGCGTGCAGATGACGTTGATGAATCAGTTCGTTTGAAGTACCGCTATCTCGATATTCGTCGTGAGCGCATGCAGAAGAATCTTCGCGTACGCGCCAAGGTGAATAGTGCGATACGCGGCGCGATGGAAGAGAACGGATTCCTTGAAGTAGAGACTCCACTGTTGATGCCATCAACACCCGAAGGTGCTCGCGAGTTCCTAGTGCCATCTCGTAAAGAGCACGGTTCATTCTTTGCCTTGCCACAGTCTCCACAATTGTGGAAGCAGTTGTTGATGGTCTCCGGTGTCGATCGCTACTACCAAATCGCGAAATGTTTACGTGATGAAGACTTGCGTGCTGATCGACAGTACGAGTTCATGCAGTTGGACGCAGAGATGTCGTTCGTGTCGCAAGATGATGTTCTTGAATTCATCGGTCATGCAGTTGTCGCTGCGGCAACTGCCGTTACAGGTGAAGCACCTCCGACTATCGAACGAATCACATGGCGAGATGCGATGGAGCGTTTCGGAATCGATAAGCCTGACCTGCGCTTTGGAATGGAACTAGTGGAGTTGACGCCGCTCTTCTCTGCTACAGAGTTCAAGGCATTTGCAGGTGCTGAGTGCATTAAGGGCATTCGTGTAGACGCTGCAACATATCCAGAGGCTGCTGCGTATGGTCGAAACAAGCTTGACGCTCTGACGGATCGTGCCAAGAAGATCGGCGCAAAGGGTCTTGTGTGGATGAAAGTTGGCGCAGATTCTGCTGTTGAGTCACCTGTCGCTAAGTTCCTGTCTGATGCCGAACGAGTTGCATTGGTTTCCACGATGGGGGCGGTCGAAGGGGACTTGATCCTTCTTGTTGCCGACGAGTGGATGACCACATGCGAAGTCTTAGGCACTTTGCGTAATGACATTGGTCGTCCACCTGTGCATGAGGGTCCGTATCGTTACGTATGGGTCACCGAGTTCCCACTGTTTATCGGAGTTGATCCTGTTACGGGTGCACCTCGTCCTGGTCACCACCCGTTCTGTCACCCGCATCCCGATGACTTGCACCTGTTTGACACTGAGCCACTGAAGGTGCGTGCTCAGGCATACGACCTCGTGTTGAACGGTTGGGAATTGGGTTCTGGCTCTATTCGTATTCATGAACCAGAACTGCAACGCCGTGTCTTTAATCGTTTGGGCATTTCTGATGAAGAAGCCGATAAGCGTTTTGGTTTCTTCCTTCAGCCGTTCAAGTACGGAGCCCCACCGCATGGCGGATTCGCTTTTGGCATCGACCGCTTGACGGCGATTCTTGCTGGTGAAGAGAACATTCGTGAAGTGATTGCTTTCCCGAAGACTCAAAGCGGTTCTGACCCAATGACAAACGCACCGACTCCGGTCGAGCCTGCGCATTTGGCCGATCTTGGCTTACGCCTATTGCCGCCACCTGCCACGTCGTAGTTCACATGGAATCTCCTGATCTCTTCACTGCATCAGTGGAAGAGCGCATTGCATCTCGAGCCCCGCTCGCTGCTCGTATGCGGCCGGTAACACTGAACGATGTTGTTGGTCAGGATCATCTTGTCGGCCCATCGGGTCCACTTCGTCGTCTCATCGAATCGGATCGATTGGCATCAATCATCCTGTGGGGTCCTCCTGGCACTGGGAAGACAACGCTCGCCGAGTTAGTGGCAAGCACGACGAAGAGGAACTTTGAGCGATTGTCGGCCGTAACTGCTGGGGTCAAAGATATTCGTGAAGTCATCGAAGCCGCCAAGAGGCGACTAACGATTGATGACCGCGGAACAGTTGTTTTTGTCGATGAGATTCACCGATTCAACACAACGCAACAAGATGCTTTGTTGCATGCTGTTGAAAGCGGTCTCGTCACTCTGGTGGGTGCGACAACGGAGAACCCTGCCTTCTCTGTGAACCCGGCGTTGAGAAGTCGTTCGTCTGTCTTTGGTTTGAAGCCAGTCGATGAACATGCCGTTGCAGAGTTGCTTCGTCGTGCGGTCACAGATGAAGGTGTGCAGATAGACGATGGTGCAGTTGAGTTACTCGCACGTCGGTGTACGGGTGATGCACGTCAAGCATTGACAGCACTTGAGGTTGCGATTGCGCTGTCCGGCGGAGCCAGTGTCTCTGTTGCACATGCAACAACTGCTCTCGATACGAGCGTGTCTCGAATGGGACGAGATGACCACTACGACGTGATCTCTGCATTCATCAAGTCGATGCGTGCCTCTGAGGTTGATATTGCGCTGCATTGGCTTGCGCGAATGGTGGAAGCTGGTGAAGACCCGCGGTTCATTGCTCGACGGATGATCATTTTCGCAAGTGAAGACATTGGTATGGCTGACCCCACTGCATTGCAGACCGCCATTGCAGTAGCAGATGCTCTTGATCGTGTGGGTTTGCCCGAAGCTCTTCACAACCTTGCCCATGCAGTGATTCATTTGTCCCAGGCCCCGAAGAGTCGTGCAGTGACTGATGCAATCGCTCGTGCGGTTGCCGATGTGCGAGAAGGCCGTACGGGGCAAGCTCCGGCAACAACGGCCCAGCCTCCTGGTTTTCGACCCATGGGAATTAGCGAGTTTCGCTACTACCGTGCAGATGGTGAGTAAGGCATTTCGGGGAAGGGCATTGTCATGATGAAGCGATTGTTCTGGTTTTGCCTTGGAGTCGTGACTGGCGCAACAGGTCTGATGTGGGCGCGACGCAAGGCAATCGCTGCGGCTGAGAAAATCACGCCAAAGGCGATTCTTTCCGTTCTTATCGATTCTGCGAAGACTTTGGTGACGCGCCTGATCGCTTTATACGGGAAATCCGGCGACACCAGTTCTGCCACTGTTCCCCCTGAGCCTCGCCAGCCGTAAGTCTTCCCATCTGGCAGAGGGCTGCTGGGTAACATGGAAGTCTCATGGTTTCACCACTTTCTTCCGGAACTCCCCGTAGCGCTGATCAACTGAGGTCGGCTTTCTCACAGTTCTTTGGTGACCGAGCGCATACGGTCGTTCCGTCGGCCAGTCTCATTCCTCACGACCCGACGTTGCTCTTCACGGTGGCCGGAATGGTTCCTTTTAAGCCGTACTTCATGGGTGATGAAGTCGCTCCGTACAACAGGGCTGTCACGGTCCAGAAGTGCGTCCGCGCTGGAGGAAAGCACAACGACCTCGACGATGTGGGCCGCACAAAGCGACACCTTGTCTTTTTCGAGATGTTGGGCAATTTCAGTTTTGGTGATTATTTCAAAGAAGACGCCATCCCTTGGTCGTGGAAACTGGTGACAGAGGTTTTTGGATTCGACCCAGAGCGACTCTGGATCACTGTTCATGAATCAGACGATGAAGCCGAAGCCATTTGGCACGAAAAAGTTGGCGTCCCGATGGAACGAATCCAGCGTCTCGGTGACAAAGACAATTTCTGGCAAGCAGGCGACACGGGGCCATGTGGTCCATGTTCAGAGATCCACTACGACCGTGGACCTGACTTTGGTCCTGATGGTGGTCCTCAGAATGATCCACACGGTGATCGTTTCATGGAGTTCTGGAACTTGGTCTTCATGCAATACAACCAAGCATCAGACGGAACACGCACACCGTTGCCAAAGCCAAGCATTGACACTGGCGCAGGACTCGAGCGAATCCTCGCGCTCGTCCAGGGCGTTGACTCTGTGTGGGAGACCGATGCATTGTTCCCACTCATTCAGGCTGCACAAGAGATCACTGGTGGTGAGTACCGAATAGGGGACTACGAACATCGCGACAGCTTCAGTCTTCGAGTCCTTGCGGAGCATGCTCGTTCTGCGACCATGCTGATCAACGACGGTGTATTCCCGAGCAACGAAAACCGCGGCTATGTCCTTCGCCGAATCATTCGTCGAGCAGTGCGACACGCATTCTTGTTGGGAACTGAAAAACTTGTGATGCCTACTCTTGCGGGAGTCGCTGTTGACGTAATGGGGAACGCATATCCCGACATCGTGAAGAACCGAGATTTCATCGTTGGTGTTCTTACAAAGGAAGAAGAACGTTTCCGCAACACGCTGAAGACGGGTCTTGCGATTCTTGAAGAAGACATCGCTGCCAACCCAGAACGCTTGTCAGGTCGATCAACATTCCTGCTGCATGACACATACGGATTTCCACTTGAGTTAACGCAAGAAATTGCAGCTGAACGTGGTGTTGAAGTTGATATCGCTGGATTCGAATTTGAGATGAATGAACAGCGCACCCGTGCAAAAGATGCACGAAAGTCGGGCCGTGTTGATGGTGACCGCGTAGAGGCGTATCGCGAAGTGATGGAAGCTCACGGAACAACCGAGTTTGTTGGCTATGTGCATGACACTTCTGAATCCACTGTTCTTGCCCTGATTGATGGAGATGATGGGTTCGTCGAGGTCTTCCTTGACCACACTCCGTTCTATGCCGAAAGCGGCGGGCAAGTGGGCGACATCGGAGTTCTTTCTGGGGCTGATTTCGAATTGAAAGTACTTGACACAACTTTTGCGTTACCAGGGCTTCGCCGTCATGTCTGCGCAGTCGTTTCGGGAACGCCAGTAGAGGGCGCAGTCGTCTCTGCTCGAATTGACACGGCTGCTCGCACAGCGACTCGACGTAATCACACAGGTACTCATATTCTGCATTGGGCCTTGCGTACGGTTTTGGGTGAGCATGTGAAGCAGGCCGGTTCACTGGTGTCCCCAGATCGTTTGCGTTTTGACTTCAGCCATTACGACTCAGTCACTGCAGATGAGATTGCTCGCATTGAGGATCTTGCCAACACGCAAGTTCTCTTGAATGTGTCTGTTGATTCTTTTGAAACATCCAAAGAGGAAGCGTTGGCCGCTGGCGCAATCGCATTCTTTGGCGACAAGTACGGTGACACGGTTCGTGTACTGAAGGCCGGAGCATCCACCGAATTGTGTGGTGGTACTCATGTGTCGGCAACGGGCGATATCGGAACAATCAAGATTGTGGGCGAATCATCAATTGGTTCGAATCTTCGCCGTATTGAAGCTGTCACGGGTACGAATACTCTTCGCTTTGTACAGCGCAATGGCGACATCCTCGAGCAAGTAGCTGCAGTGGTGGGGACGAAAGCCGACGATGCCGTCGCTGGAGTGCAACGCAAACTTGATGAGCTAAAAGCCGCACAAGACGAGTTGAAGGTTTTGCGATCACGTCTGGCTTCGGGGCGTGCCATTGAACTTGCCGCGGAAGCAGTGAACGGAATCGTTGTTGCTCGTGTTGACGGCATTACTGCCAATGATCTCAGAGATCTTGCAGTTGCTATCCGTCAGCAATCGGGAATCAAGGCGGTTGTGCTCGGTGGCGTGACCGATGCGGGTGGTGTTTCCATCGTTGGCGCAACTGCGACTGCTGTGAAGGCAAATGCCGGAGATCTCATCAAAGATGCAGCGAAAGCAGTTGGTGGTGGCGGAGGCGGCAAGGGAGACATTGCGACCGCTGGTGGCAAGAACCCCGAAGCTCTTGATGAAGCGCTCTCAATCGCACGTGAGAAAGCTGCAGCCGTTATCGGCTCACTCGGCTGAGATTGTGCGAGTTTTAGGTATCGATCTCGGATCCAAGAGAATCGGTATTGCTGCGTCGGATCGAAGCGGAACAATTGCATCACCTCTCGTTGTTTTGCAACGTGGTGCTTCACAGCGAGTCGACCATGCTGAGATCTTGAAGATTGTGCTGGAAGAAGAAGCTGAAGCGATTGTGGTGGGACTTCCATTGAATATGGATGGTTCTGAAGGAACAGCAGCGAAGTCTGCCCGAATGGAAGCCGATCGAATGGCTACGGTGGTTGGTGTGCCGGTCTATATCCATGATGAACGTCGGTCCACGGTTGAGGGAGATCGAGTGTTGATGGAACGCGGACTCAATGCTCAGGACCGTCGCAAGGTCATCGACAAAGTCGCAGCTGCCGTCATCTTGCAATCATGGCTTGATGCGGGCAATCTCGGAGATGTTCGTGGCCGGTGATCCGCTTCTCCCTAAAGATTGGCATGATGACCCGTGGGACGAAGTCTCTGTTGTCTCTGAAGGTTCGACCGAAGAACTGGTTCCAGGGCTTGACTCTCTTCGACGTCCCGTGCGGATGATTGTTTCAGTTGTCATCGCGACGATTCTTTTGTTTGGTGCTGCTGGGTGGTGGGTTGTTTATCAATTGAATCCATCAGGAGAGCCCGGCGCAACTGTGAATTTCACGGTGAATGATGGCGACACGCTTGGCAGTGTTTCTCGCCGTTTGGCAGATCAGGACATCATCAAGAGCTCTTCCATTTTTCGTTGGTACGCATCAACGAAGGGCGGTATTGATCTTGTGCCCGGCTACTACACGTTGCGAGCAGGGGACAATGCGGGGTCAATCATCGAGGCTTTGTCCACTCCACCGGCACAAACTTTTGTTTCTGTCACGTTCCCTGAGGGAATGACTGTTGCTCAGATGGGTGATCGTCTCTCATCAAAATTGACGTTTATGTCTTCTGCGGATTTTGCGGCAGCAGCTTCAGACGGGTCGGTGCGATCAGAACTACAACCCAAAGACATCAATTCTTTAGAGGGATTGCTTTTCCCGGATACCTATCAAGTGTCTGGTGATGGTTCCGAATCACGAGTTGTCTCAACGATGGTGTCAATGATGCAACGTGTTGCTCGTCAGGTGGACTTGGCCGCTGGGGCAAAATTGCGTGGGTATACCCCGTATCAAATTTTGATTATCGCGTCCTTGATTGAACGAGAAGCGAAGATTTCAGATGATCGGTCAAAGATTGCTCAGGTCATTTACAACCGTCTTGCAGCCAAGATGCCTCTCGAGATTGATGCCGCAGTGAAGTATGGTCAAGATCCAGCGATGACGTGGACTGAGATGAAGGCCACAGATACTCCGTACAACACGTACATCAATAAAGGTCTTCCACCCACGCCAATTGCGAATCCAGGGAGAGCTTCTATTCAGGCTGCTCTGGCTCCAGCTGGTGCACCACCAAAGTCAGACGAGGCATGCGTCGGTCTTGAAGCCGGTGTGAAGTGTCAATACCTCTTCTATGTGCTCGCGACAGCCGAAGGTGGACACGCTTTCTCTACAACATACGAACAGCATCTTGCCAAAGTTGCGATTGCAAAGGCGGCGGGGCTTCTCCCATGATCACTAACAACTCTCTCTTCGGTGCGGTGGTTGGTACTCCCATCTCGCAGTCATTGTCTCCGACCATTTACCGTGCAGCGTTCGCATCACAATCTTTCACGGGCGAGTACGAAGCGATTGAGGCTGATGAATCCAGCATCAAAGATGTACTGGATCAACTTCGAAGTCGGGGTGTGCAGGGATTGTCTGTCACCATGCCATTGAAGGAAGCCATCATCCCTTACCTTGATGTCATCGATGACGATGCACGTCTCTTGAATGCTGTGAACTGTGTCGATTTCACGAACGGTGTGGCAACAGGGCACAACACAGACGGCGATGGATGTTGTGATGCTCTTGAACAGCAGGGCGGCGCACTATTGGGTGGCACTCATGCTGTTGTGCTGGGGGCTGGCGGTACCGCACGTTCCGTTGCATTGGCTCTCGGTCGTCGTGGCGCTCGAGTGGCAATCATCAATAGAACAGTGGAGAAGGCAGAAGAGTTGGTCAGGACTCTTGCACCTGCAGCACAAGAGGCCGGCGGTGACATTGTGATGGGAACAGTTGAGGAGATTGGTCGGGCAGGTGTCCTCGTCAACACCACTTCAGTGGGAATGAATTCGGATGAACTGCCCCTGCCCGCAAACATTCTCCGTCGCAACATCGTGGTTCTTGACGCCGTGTATTCGCCGATGGAGACAGCCCTGCTGAAGGCCGCTCGACAGGCGGGTGACAAGACAGTTGATGGCTTATGGATGCTGATTCAGCAGGCTCGACGCCAATGTATGCATCAATTTGGGTGGATTCCCGATGCTGAACCCATGCGAGAGGCTGCAGAACGGGAACTTGCTGCTCGTCACAAGTAGTCTGAAATGGTGCTTAGGTACCTCACAGCTGGCGAATCACACGGAAAAGCTCTCACGGTCATCGTTGAAGGCCTTCCTGCGGGCATGCCGATTCTCGCTGAGGACATAGAAAAAGACCTTGCTCGTCGTCGTCTCGGATATGGACGAGGTCCTCGTCAGCGTTTTGAGAAAGATGTCATCACTTTGGTGGGCGGAGTACGCCACGGACGCACGCTTGGTTCACCGGTCGCAATTGAAATCCAAAACTCTGAATGGTTCCGCAGTGATAAGTGGCATGCAGAGATGTCTCCAGAGCCTGGTGCAACGCAAACTCCGTTGACGCAGCCGCGACCTGGACATGCAGATCTCGTCGGAATGCAGAAGTACGGCTTCTCGGATGCGCGTGATGTTCTCGAGAGGGCAAGTGCACGTGAGACAGCTGCTCGGGTTGCAGCTGGTGGATTAGCAAAGCAGTTGTTGCGGCATATTGGTGTTGAGATCTTGAGCCATGTTGTTCAGATGGGTAGTGCAAAAGCACAGAATTCATCGCTTCCCACATTCGCCGATCTTGATTCCATCGATGAGTCGGAAGTTCGTTGTTTCGACAAGAGCGCTGAAGAGGCGATGATTACCGCTATCAAGGACGCAGCGCGCGAGGGCGACTCTCTTGGAGGCATTGTTGAAGTGATTGCATACGGAGTGCCTATTGGTCTCGGCAGTCATGTTCATTGGGATCGCAAGATTGATGCGATGTTGGCACAGGCTGTCATGAGCATTCAGGCTGTTAAAGGTGTCGAGATTGGTGACGGGTTTGAAACCGCTGGACTACGTGGAAGCCAGTCACATGACCCCATCTTGTGGGATGCAGCCAACAAGAAATATGTTCGCGAAGGACATCGGTCTGGCGGCACTGAAGGTGGCATCACGACTGGTGAACCTCTGATAGTTCGTGCAGCAATGAAGCCACTTGCAACTCTGAATAAGCCCACTCTCAAGACGGTCGACACCGTCACGAAAGAAGAGACAGTGAGCTTTAAAGAGCGCACCGACGTCACTGCGGTTCCCGCCTTGGGTGTGGTCGCAGAGACAATGGTGGCTTTAGTGCTTGCAGCAGAAGCTCAACGCAAGTTTGGTGGCGACTCTCTGGCGGAATTCGTTCGCAATGCTGCCTCGTTTGAGGCGACACTGGAGTCGTGACTCACGAACGCCTCACCATTGTCCTGGTGGGGCTGATGGGCACAGGGAAGTCCACTGTGGCGCGTACCTTGGCAACGCATTTTGGTCTCGAATGTCTCGATACGGACAAACTTGTTGAAGCCCGAGCAGGAAAGCCCGTTCGCCAGATTTTTGCCGATGACGGTGAGGATGTTTTCCGCGACATTGAATCCGATGTGTTGGCAGTCTGCTTGCGAACTCCTCACGGGGCAGTGATTGCAGGTGCTGGTGGTGTTGTTGTTCGTGAAGAGAACCGGGAACTGTTGAATACAGCACGACGTGATGCCGGGACAATCGTTGTGTGGCTACATGCTCAACCCGAGGTGCTCTCTGTTCGAACAGCGAAAGGGTCGCATCGGCCACTTCTTGATGATGACCGCGAAGGAACATTGGTCCGCATGTCGCAGGAACGGGCCCCGATGTATTCGGCAGTCGCTGACATTGTCGTTGATGTCTCGGACAGATCTCAGGAATCAGTATGTGCTTTGCTCATTGATGCAATCGACGAAGCAATTAAATATGGAGATACATCAAATGAGTGAGATGAATCGCGTGACTGTCGATCTCGGTGATCGTACGTATTCGGTTGTAGTTGGTCACGGAGCGATTCGTGAGACTGCTTCATTGCTTCCTACGACTGCAAAACGAGTCGCCGTTGTCACGCAGTCCGGTATTCCCTCATCGCTTGTTCCTCAGTTTCCTAACCATCAGGTGACAGTGCATGAGATCGGTGTTGGCGAGGAACACAAATCGTTGACCACAATCGCATTGTTGTGTAGTGCATTCGCTCAAGCTGGCCTTACTCGCAATGATGTTGTAGTTGGTGTGGGCGGTGGCATGGTCACCGACATCGCAGGTTTTGCTGCAGCGTCGTACCACCGAGGTATTCCTGTTGTTCATGTCGCTACATCTCTGCTGGCAATGATTGATGCTGCTGTGGGAGGGAAAACAGGGGTCAACATTCCCGAGGGCAAGAATCTTGTTGGCGCATACTGGCAGCCCCACGGCGTGGTCTGCGATCTTGATGCACTCGAGTCACTGCCGCCGCGTGAAATGAGGTGTGGGCTGGGCGAGATGGCCAAGTATCACTTCATCGCGAGAGAGAACCTTGATGAGTTGCCTTTCGCTCTGAGAATTGCTCGAAGTATCGAGATTAAGTCCGAGATTGTTGCTGCTGATGAACGTGAGGGGGGAGTACGAGCTCTCTTGAACTACGGCCATACCTTGGCGCATGCGATTGAAATTGAGACCAGCTTTGAGATGGCTCATGGTGAAGCAGTTGCACTTGGATTGTTATTCGCTGCTCATCTAGGCGAAGTGATGGGCCGAATCACATCCGACAGAGTGGACGAGCATTATCGCGTTGTGAACGAGGTCTATGGCATCAATCTTGCGATGCCTGAGGGGCTTGTGGCTGATCGTCTCATCGGTGCCATGGGGCGAGACAAGAAAGCATTGGAATCAATCACCTTTGTCTTGGATTCCGCCACAGGTCTTGAGATTGTTCCAGGTGTTCGTGAGGCCGATATCCGAACAGCGTTGACAGAGTTTGTGAGCCGATTGAGCCCACAGGCTTAATCGCTGCGTCGAGCGAAGCCGTCGGAGTACCGTGGGGGCATGACGTTGTCTTCCATCTTGGTTCTTCATGGACCGAACCTCAATTTGCTCGGAACACGAGAGCCTGAGATTTATGGCTCTGCAACGTTGAGCGACCACGTCGACACAGTGAAGGCCGAGGCCTCGCTTCATGGCATTGCGGTGGCAGATCTGCAGTCACCTTCAGAGTCCGAACTTGTCTCGGCCATTCAACAGGCCAAGGGTGCCCACGACGCCATCATTATCAACGCAGGCGCATTGACGCATTACTCATGGGCGCTCCATGATGCGTTGCGTTCATTTCCTGGGAAGATTGTTGAAGTTCACTTGTCGAACCCCGGCGCTCGAGAAGATTTTCGTCATGTCAGCGTTCTGTCTTCGGTCGTCGACGGGACCATCTCCGGTTTTGGTGGCACGGGGTACGCGTTAGCCGTGCAAGCTCTTGTTCGACTCTCCTAATTGACATGAAAATCTCTTCTCGCCTGGAGCGTTTGACGGCGTTAGAAGGTGTTGAGAATTCACTCATTCTTCGTCCAGAAGATGTGCGATGGCTGACGGGATTCACTGGCGGGACTTCATTTGTCCTGGTCAATCGGTCAGCTCTTTCAGCAGTTTTGTTTGTGGATGGCCGGTACTACGAGCGTGCCTTGTCGGAGATTGAGACTGCTGGGACGAACATTGATGTTCGTTTGTTGAAGAGTGGTGAATCAATGTCTTCTGCAATTGCGAGCGTTGCCCATTCGAAAGAAGTCGGCGTCGATCTTGATCACATCACGGCTTCGCGGTTTCAAGCTCTGACATCGCAATTGTCTGTGGTACCCGAACCGACAGCGCTGAATGATCTACGACGCGTGAAAGATGAGTGGGAAATTGAACTCATGGCTCGCGCTGCAAAGATTGCCGATGATGCTCTGGCGTTGGTTCTTGCCGATGGACTTGTCGGACGAACTGAAAAACAAGTGCGTAATCGGATTGATTCAACAATGCGCGAAAACGGAGCTGACGATGTTTCGTTCGCGACCATCGTCGCAACTGGTCCAAATGGGGCACGGCCGCATCATGAACCGTCCGAGACACAAATTGAATCTGGACACGGTGTCGTCATTGACTTCGGTGCAGAGGTGGATGGCTATCGCAGCGATATGACGCGCACCATTCAAATTGGCAACTGGTCATCTGAGTACCGACATATGTATGACACGGTGCGAGAGGCGCAACACGCTGGTGTCAATGCTGTGCGAGAAGGTGTGGCTGGGTCCCACGTTGATGGGGTTGTTCGTGCTGTCTTTGACCGTGAGGGACTTGAACATGAGTACGTTCACGGAACTGGTCACGGAATTGGGCTCTATATCCATGAAGAACCCATCCTTTCCCCACGGTGTGAGACTGTGCTTCAGTCGAATGAGGTGGTGACGGTAGAACCTGGGCTCTATCGTGGAGGGGTAGGCGGCGTCAGGATCGAGGATCAAGTCGTCGTCACCGGCACAGGATGCCGAATTCTTACTCTCAGTCCCAAGGAACTCTCATGCCCGCGATCACCACAAACGATCTGAAGAACGGAATCACCCTCGAGCTTGAAAATGGCCTCTTTACGGTCGTTGAATTCCAGCACGTGAAACCAGGCAAGGGTGGAGCATTCGTTCGCACCAAGTTGCGCAATCTCCGAAACGGCAATGTCTTTGAAAAGACTTTCAATGCCGGAATCCGCGTTGAGCAGGCAATCCTTGACAAGCGTGACATGCAGTTCCTCTACAAAGACGGCGGCGAGTTCGTCTTCATGGATACCGAAACGTACGACCAGACAAATATTGCGCCAGTTGCTCTTGGTGAGGCCGCTGACTATCTCATCGAACAAGCAATGGCGATTATCGCGTATCACAATGGCGACATTGTGACTGTTGAAATTCCAGCCTCTGTTGAGCTCGTGATTGCTGATACTGAGCCAGGTGTTCAGGGCGACAGAGTTTCTGGTGCAAAAAAACCAGCCACCCTTGAGACCGGCAAGGTCATCCAAGTTCCTCTGTTTGTGAACGTGGGCGACAAGGTCAAGGTCGATACTCGCTCCGGCGATTACATCACCCGCGTCTGATGCCGAATGACTCGGAGTCAATCCGCCCAAATGACGAACGTACCGATGCTCGAGAACAAGCAGTAATTCTTCTCTATGAGGCTGAACAGCGTTCAGCATCTGCGATTGATTTGATGGCAGAACGTGGTGTTGCTTCCGAAGATCTCGCTCGCACATTGCTTGAAGGGGTGGAAGCCTCTCGCGAAGCGATTGATGCATCCATCGAGTCCAATGCTCGTGGGTGGGCATTAGATCGTATGCCAGCTCTTGACCGAGCCATCTTGCGTCTTGCTATCTATGAATTGATGTCTCGGCCGGAAGTGCCCATTGCGGTCGTAATCGATGAGGCAGTGGAACTTGCAAAGCGATTCTCGACAGATGATTCGGGACGTTTTGTGAATGGCGTTCTCGCCGCTGTGGCGAAACAAACTCGTTCCGCTGAGTAATGATGGAGCGGTGAGTTTCGAGCACCGATTACTTTCAACAGCGTCTCTGCGCGCTAGGTGTCGGTCGGTTTCGTTGTGGGGCTGGATCGTTGCGCTTCTCGCCGTTTCTCACGCCGTCTGGATGATTTGGATCGCCTATGACCTGCATTACGGATTAGGGACCTTTTCTTACGATGTAGGCCTGTACGACCAGGGCGTATGGCTGATGTCGCGAGGTCATGAACCGTACGTGACTTTTATGGGCCGAAATCTTCTTGGTGATCACGCGTCGCTCATCATGCTGTTTCTCATTCCCGTGTACTGGGTTGCGCCTGGGGTGATGACTCTTCTCGTTGTGCAAGCGATTGCTGTCGCAGCTGGCACTGTGCCGATTTACCTCTTGGCCAAGCGATTGTTGAACAGCGGGGCAATGGCCTGTGGCGCAGCAGTGATGTGGCTGGCTAACCCCGCGCTCAATGGTGGGGCGATGGAGAACTTTCATCCAGACACATTCCTTGCTCTCTTCATTCCGATGACCTTGTATGCAGCGTTTACTCAAAAATGGAGACTCTTTGCAGTAAGTGTTCTTCTTGCTGTTTCGGTCAAGGAAGATGTGTTGCTTGTGATGGTTCCTATTGGGCTCTTCGTGGCTTGGAAGTTTGACCGACGACGCGGGCTTCTCACTGCGCTCGTTTCCCTTGTTGTAACCATTCTCGGGATGTTTGTGATGATGAGGCATCTCATTGGTGTCCCGACACGGAATGGATGGCGAATTCCATTTGGAGGAGTAGGCGGACTCATCAAGGAGACCTTCACGAATCCAACAAATGTGATGAAACACTTAACGTCCGAAGACCGACCGATGTATCTCTTCAAGATGGCGGCGCCGTTTGCCGGAGTCTTCTTTGCGGCGCCTTCAGTTGCACTTCTCGCAGTGCCGGTCTTGGCATCGAATGTGGTGAGCACATTCTGGTATCAACATCAGATTGAGTATCACTACTCAATTGTGATTGTCCCAGTGCTTCTTGTGGCGACAGTTGTGGCTATCGCTCGGTTTGGTGAGCAGTGGCGGCGGACAGCAATGGCGCTAACGGTCTCATGTTCACTCATCACAGGTGTGGCGTGGGGAATTCATCCGTTGGCGACACACCCTCGCGCTGCGCTCACGGCTGGGTCACCATTTGCGCAGTCTGGTCTTGAGATCATCAAGAGCATTCCAGATGATGCAGTCGTATCTGCCTACGACCCACTTACTGCCCATCTAGGTCACCGAAAACAGATTTACTTCTTCCCGAATCCTTTCAAGGCGTTGTACTACGGGGTGGATGATTCGTTGTCTGGTAAGGCCTTGCCTGCTGCCAAAGACGTGGAGTACGTGGTTCTCCCTCGAGCCTTGGGTGAAGAGTTGGCCTGGGTGTGGGCGGGACTGCGTCCACAATTCAAGGAAATTGATAGCAACCAGTTCTGGCAATTGTTTCAGCGGGTTCAGCCTTAGGTCGGTGTACCGAACTTGTGTATAGTGGTCTTATCCGTCAAACGGGTCCTGTGAGGCTCGAACGGAAGGAAAACATGCTTCAATTTCTTTTCATGTACGCACGCCCCTCGCGAGGGGCGTTTTTCATGCCCCAACTTCAGGCAGTGAACGCGCAGTGAGTATTTCCGAGAAGTCCGGAACCGAGATTCTCGGTGCAGATGATGTGTCTCGAGCGATCACCCGTATCGCTCATGAGATCGTTGAGCGCAATCCTGACCTTTCGCCAGTCGTCATCGTCGGTATGCAAACCGGTGGTGTCTGGATTGCTCAACGACTTCGTGACACGGTGAATCGCATCGCTGCAACTGTTGAGGTTCCTCTCGGTGCGGTCGATATCTCTATGTACCGCGATGATTTCAGTCTTCGCCCTGTGGTTTTGTCTGCACCAACGGACATTCCGCTCGATCTCACTGGTCGGACCGTGGTTCTTGTCGACGATGTACTTTTCACTGGTCGAACTGTGCGGGCTGCCCTCGAGGCTTTGAACGACCATGGTCGACCACGAGCCGTCCAGTTGGCAGTGATGGTGGACCGTGGCCATCGTGAGTTGCCCATCCGGCCTGACTACGTCGGAAAGAACATCCCGACGCATTTCTCGGACGAAGTATCGGTGGGGCCAGAGGGTGTCTTTGTTTCGGCGGTACAGCAGTGAAGCACCTACTTTCTTCGCACGACCTAAGTCTCGATGACATTGTCGGAATTCTTGATGTCGCCGACCATATGGCCGAGATCAATTCCCGCTCTCTTCCCAAAGTGCCCGCGCTGCGTGGAAAAACAATCGCCAGTGTGTTCTTTGAAGATTCCACCAGAACGCGTTTGAGTTTTGAGACAGCTGCAAAAAGATTGTCTGCCGATGTCATGACATTTATGGCGTCGAGTTCAAGTCTCAACAAAGGCGAGAGCCTGCGAGACACCATTGAGACATTGTCCGCAATGGGTGTTGACGCGATGGTGATTCGACATAAGTCAAGTGGCGTTCCGCTCACAATGACTCAGTGGACAGACGCAGCGGTCATCAATGCCGGTGATGGCTGGCATCAGCATCCCACTCAAGGTCTTCTTGATGCCTACACGGTGACGCGAGAATTTGGAACAAAGGATTCCCTTGCTGGACGTTCCATCGCCATTGTGGGCGACATTAAGCACTCACGTGTTGCGAGAAGCAACATTGATATCTTCCGTCGACTGGGTGCGCATGTCATCGTGGTGGCTCCACCAGCTCTGCTCCCAAAGAACATTGAGTCGTGGGGCGTCGAAGTGCGAGCCAACATCGACGATGTTGTTGGCCAAGTTGATGCTTTGTACATGTTGCGCATGCAACTCGAGCGAATGGATTCTTCGATTGTGCCCAAGCTTCCTGAGTACTGCGCACTGTATTCATTGACCCCTGAACGAGCTGTGCGCATGGGGAGTGGAGCAATCCTGATGCATCCAGGGCCAATTAATCGGGGTGTTGAACTCATTGTTGATCCTGCAGACGTCCCCGGATCGCGAATTCTGAAGCAAGTGACGAATGGTGTCAACGTGCGTATGGCGGTGTTGTTCACGCTTCTTGGCAGTGGTGCAACAACAGTGCTGCAACAAGGGGCAGAGTCATGAGCGCATCAATCGTCATTCGCGGAGCCACAGTGGTGAACCCAGATTCAATTGCGGTGGCCGATGTGCTCATTGTCGACGGAGTGATTGCCGCAGTTGGCGGATCACAACAAGGCGATATTGAACTTGATGGCACTGGCTGCTTCTTGTCTTCCGGATTTGTAGACCTGCACACGCATCTGCGCGAACCCGGTAAAGAAGAAGCAGAAACCATTGAGTCAGGAAGTCGTGCAGCAGCACTCGGTGGTTACACCGCAGTTGTTGCGATGCCGAACACAGACCCTGCGCAAGACAATGTCGAAACAGTTCGCTTCGTTCGTGCGCAAGGAGTCGCAGCTGGTCTATGCGAGGTTGTGCCAAGTGGCTGCATCACAATCGGCCGTCTTGGAAAACAACTAGTGCCCTATGCGCGGTTGGCCGAAGAGGGCGTCACTCTATTCACGGATGACGGAACTGGAGTACAAGATGCTCAGTTGATGCAGCGAGCCCTCATGCTCGGAAAACAACTGGGCATCACGATGGCTCAACATTGTGAAGTCGCATCACTCACGACTGGCGCAGTGATGCATGACGGCGAATGTTGCTCAAGCATGGGCGTACCGGGCTGGCCATCAATCGCAGAAGAACAGATGGTCCGCCGCGATATCGACCTTGTTCGCACGACAGGCGCCAAGATGCACTTCTTGCATCTGTCGACAGCAGGAAGCGTGGAGTTGGTCCGAGCCGCAAAAGCAGAAGGCCTACCCGTCACCGCCGAGGTGACCCCACATCACTTGGCCCTTCAAGATGAACTGCTTCGTGGTTTTGATCCGGTGTTTAAAGTCAACCCACCATTGCGCACAGCAGCAGATATTGAAGCGCTGAAATCAGGACTTGCTGACGGCACCATTGATGCAGTCGCTACCGACCACGCACCTCATGCTGGTCACACAAAAGAACAGCCTCTCGACACTGCGCCTCCAGGCATGCTGGGTCTTGAAACCGCACTTGGTGTTCTGAACACCGCAGTTGCTGTGTCTCCCCAGCAAATCGCATCTCTGATGTCGTGGGCCCCCGCGCGTATTGCGGAAGTTTCGCAGCGACATGGTCGCCCCATCGCAGTTGGTGAACCCGCAAACATCGCCATATGGGACACCACCACAGTGTGGACAGTCTCACGTGATCATCTCTCAAGTAAAAGCCGCAATACGCCGTTTCACGGCATGGATTTGCGTGGCCGCGTACGCCACACAATTTTCAATGGCGAACTCGTTGTACGCGATGGAAAGGCACTGAAGTGAGTTCAGCAATCACAGAAATAGCACTTGTTCTTGAAGACGGTTCCGTCTTTGAGGGGGAAGCGATCGGGTATGTGCCTGACAATGGCATCGCCGTCGGAGAAGTTGTGTTCAACACAACTCTGACGGGATATCAGGAAGTGATCACTGACCCTTCATATGCAGGTCAAATCATTACGTTCACGACATCGCACATCGGCAACTACGGCACAACACATCTTGATGCTGAGTCGCGCGGAACTTTTGCCCGCGGTGTCATTGTCCGCGATATGGCGCGACGTGAGAGCAACTGGCGAAGCGAACAGAGCTTGGATGCAATGTTGAAGGCCCAATCGCTTCCCGGAATCGCTGGTATCGATACACGTCGCCTCACAAGAATTCTTCGTGATTCGGGCTCATTGCGCGGTGCCTTTGGTACTGCTGATCAGGCCAGCTTGCTTGCTGCTGCTCGTTCCGACCAGGGAACTGCTGGCATCGACTTAGTGAGCCAAGTGACCACACCGTCGGCGTACCAATATGGCAACGGAAAGTTCTCAGTTGTTGCATATGACTTCGGTATCAAGAGCACAATCTTGACCTGCCTTGCTGAGATTGCAACCGTCACAGTTGTTCCTGCGTCAACAACTGCCGAAGAAATCCTTGCAATGTCTCCGAACGGTGTCTTTCTCTCAAACGGTCCTGGTGACCCCGAGATGGTGGGCGGGGCCACGGATGCCATTCGTTCGATAGTCGAAGCAGGCACTCCGACATTCGGTATTTGCTTGGGTCATCAGTTGTTGTCTCGCGCCTTTGGTGGACACACGTTCAAGTTGCCTTTCGGGCATCATGGCGGAAACCACCCAGTCCGCAACCTTGCGACTGGCGCTGTCGAAATCACGAGCCAAAACCACAACTTCTGCGTTGACCCAGACTCGCTTGCATCTGTCGCTGACATCACTCATCTCAACCTCAACGACAACACAAATGAGGGAATGCGCCTGAAGGCACATCGTGCTTTCAGCGTGCAGTATCACCCTGAAGCGGGCCCTGGCCCGCATGACAGTCGTTATCTCTTTACACAATTCGCCGAAATGATGGAGGGCAACTGATGCCACGCCGTAATGACATCCACAACATCTTGATTATCGGCTCTGGACCGATTGTGATCGGGCAAGCCTGCGAGTTTGACTATTCGGGTACACAGGCTTGCCGCGTGTTGAAGGCGGAGGGATACCGCGTTGTCCTCGCCAACTCCAACCCCGCGACCATCATGACCGATCCGGATTTCGCCGATCGCACGTACATCGAACCGCTCACACCTGAAATCCTGGCGAAGATCATCGAACGTGAAAAGCCCGACGCAGTTCTTCCGACTCTTGGCGGTCAAACTGGTCTCAACCTCGCAATGGCGTTGTATGAGAAGGGTCTTGTTGGAGTGCCCGGCACGCCTGAATTGATTGGCGCAAATGCTGAAGCGATTGCAACAGCGGAAGATCGTGACAAGTTCAAGCAAGCGATGATTGAGATTGGTCTCAACGTTCCACGTAGCGGCATTGCTCACAACATGGAAGAGTCGCTGAAAGTGCTCGAGGAGATTGGTCTTCCCGTCATCATCCGTCCGGCGTACATCTTGGGCGGTCGCGGTACTGGTATCGCAAACACCATGGAAGAGTTCCTAAAGATTGTCGTTGACGGTCTTGATGCAAGCCCTATTCGTGAAATCTTGATTGAGACTTCCATTGTCGGATGGAAGGAATACGAACTTGAAGTGATGCGTGACAAGGCCGACAACTGCGTCATCATCTGCAGTATCGAGAACTTTGATCCGATGGGTGTCCACACCGGTGACTCCATCACGGTTGCTCCTGCTCAAACCCTTTCCGATGTCGAATACCAAAAGATGCGCGATGCAGCACTTGCGTGTATTCGTCGAGTTGGTGTTGAAACGGGTGGATCCAACGTTCAGTTCGCACTGAACCCTGCCAATGGCGACATGGTGGTCATTGAGATGAACCCCCGCGTGTCTCGCTCCTCGGCACTTGCTTCAAAGGCAACTGGTTTCCCCATTGCAAAGATTGCCGCCAAGTTGGCAGTCGGGTACACGCTCGATGAAATCCCTAATGACATCACGCGGGCAACACCTGCAAGCTTCGAGCCCACCATCGATTACGTGGTCACGAAAATTCCTCGTTGGGCTTTTGAAAAGCTTCCTGGCACGTCGGGAGTTCTTGGCACCCAAATGCAAAGTGTTGGCGAGGCAATGTCCATCGGGCGTACTTTCCCCGAGAGTTTGCAGAAGGGTCTTCGTTCCCTAGAACAAGGTCGACATGGTCTTAACTGTGATCCGGGCGAGTCCTTGTACGACTCATTGGATGACGCAGCATTGCTTGCCAAAGCTGCAGTCGCGACACCTGAGCGAATCTTCCAAGTAGGGGAGGCGCTTCGTCGCGGTATGGGCGTTGATCGAGTACATGACGCAACGAAGATTGACGTCTGGTTCCTCGACCAGATGCAGATCATCGTTGATGAACGTCATGCAATGGCCGACTTGGCTCTCAAGGAAGTGACGCGTAGTCAAATGCGTCGTGCAAAGCGTCTTGGATTCTCTGATGCTCAGATGGCGTACCTCTGGAAGACCGACGAGATGGCAGTGCGTACGCATCGTGAATCACTCGGAGTGATCCCGACGTACAAGACAGTCGACACGTGCAGTGCCGAGTTCGCGGCTCAGACTCCGTATCACTATTCAACCTATGAAGATGAAACAGAGGTCCGTCACTCTGATCGTCCACGCGTCATCATTCTTGGTTCAGGTCCAAACCGTATTGGTCAGGGCATTGAGTTCGACTACTGCTGTGTGCACTCAAGTTTCGCCCTTCGCGACGCCGGATTCGAAACCGTCATGGTTAATTGCAACCCTGAAACAGTGTCCACTGACTACGACACCTCGGATCGTCTGTACTTCGAACCACTGACCCGAGAAGATGTTCTCAATGTCATCGCCGCTGAAACAATTGCTTCAGGTGGAGTGGCACCGAAGGTCATCGTCAGTCTCGGCGGACAGACTCCGCTGAAATTGTCAGGCCTCATCGACCCAGCTCTCATTGCCGGAACATCGCCTCACTCCATCGACCTTGCGGAAGACCGCGAGAAGTGGAACCAGCTGTGCAATGAACTTTCTATTCCGCAGCCTCCAGGTGGCACCGCCGTCACGGTTGACGAAGCAAAAGTCATTGCAACGCGTGTTGGATTCCCTGTGTTGGTTCGTCCTAGTTACGTACTGGGTGGACGCGCGATGCAAATCGTTCATGACCTTGATGCCTTGCAACGTGCAATGGAGCAAATGGCCAGCGATGGAAGTTTGGGTAAGGAAGGCGGACTCTCTGCGGAACGTCCTGTTCTGATTGATCGTTTCCTCGAAGATGCGACGGAAGTTGATGTGGACGCAATTCGTGACCACACCGGCGAGGTGCTCATTGGCGGTGTTATGGAGCACGTGGAAGAAGCAGGTGTTCACTCAGGTGACTCTGCTTGCGCGATTCCTCCTCAGACTTTGCCTGCGTGGGTTGTTGAAGTGATCAGCGAGTACACGAAGTCGATTGCAACAGCCCTTGACGTACGTGGTCTTATCAATGTTCAGTTCGCAGTGTTGGGCACCACCGTGTACGTCATTGAAGCAAACCCACGCGCATCTCGCACAGTCCCGTTTGTTGCGAAAGCAACCGGGGTTCCTCTTGCCAAAGTGGCAAGTCGTGTCATGTTGGGTTCAACTTTGGAAGAACTTCGTGTTGAGGGTCTTCTCACTCCGCCAGTCAGTGGTGGACATGTTTCGGTAAAGGAAGCAGTGCTTCCGTTTAACCGATTCCCTGAAGTTGATACTGCGCTCGGACCAGAGATGCGCTCCACTGGTGAAGTGATGGGTATCGACCGTACATTCGGTCGCGCATTTGTTAAGTCGCAAACAGCGGCCGGAACTGTGCTTCCTACTTCAGGCACAGTGTTCTTGTCATTGAACGATGGTGATAAGCCCGCAGGTCTTGTTGTTGCAAAGAGACTTCGAGATCTCGGTCTTGGTGTCGCGGCGACAACCGGAACAGCTGCCTACCTTGCAAAGTTTGGTTTCCCCGTCGATCGAATTGTCGGCAAATTGTCTGAGATGGAAGGTTCATCGATGGACAATGCCGTTGAGTTGGTGGCACAGGGTGAAATCAGTTTCGTTGTGAATACGCCACATGGTCGAGGTTCTCGTGAAGACGGTGAAGCGATTCGTAAGGCAGCAAATGCAAACCGTGTGTCGTCCGTGACGACAGTTGAAGCAGCGTTAGCTGCAGTGAATGGTTTGTGGGAGCAATATCAATCAGAAATTGAAGTGTGCTCACTGCAGGAGTATCACGGCAGATGAGAAAGTCACGTCGTGCAGTAGATGCTCTTGTGTCGCTCGGTGCAGTGACAGTGGGTGGCGTTTCTCTCAAGATTCCATTCATGACCGCATCAGGTACAGCTGGTCACGACGTTGAACTGAATCACTTCATGCCGATGAACCAATTAGGTGCCACGGTTGTGAAGAGTCTCTTCCATGAACCATGGCTCGGTAACCCTGCGCCACGCGTTCATCTCGCACGTGCGGGAATGTTGAATGCTGTTGGGCTTCAGGGGCCAGGTGTGCAGACATGGTTACGTGAGTCTTTGCCGCTTTTCGAGATGCTCCACGTGACTCCTATTGCGAGCATCTGGGGTCGCACAGTGAAGGAGTACACCGTTGCGGCCGAACAACTGCGCGACGCGGGTAACAAGATTGCTGCAATCGAAGTGAACTTGTCATGTCCGAACCTTGAAGGTCGAAGCGGAATCATCGCCCACGACCCTTCGTTGGCGGGCCAGATCATCTCTGCAGTTAATGCTGTTGCAACAGTCCCTGTGTGGGCGAAGTTGAGTGCGAACACAGATCGCATCGTTGAAGTCGCCACGACGGTGACTGATGCCGGAGCAGATGCCCTCACATTGGTGAACACCATGTTGGGAATGCAGATTGACGTTGAGACTGGTCGACCAACTTTGGGTAATGGCGGTGGGGGTCTGTCGGGGGCAGCGATCCATCCGATTGCGGTCCGGGCTGTTCATGATGTGCGCATTGCTCTTCCCGAATCTCACATCATTGGAGTAGGTGGAATCTCAACGGGAGCAGATGCTGTCGAAATGATGATGGCTGGCGCAAACGCAGTACAAGTTGGCACAGCATCGTTTGCAGACCCTGCGGCAACATGGCGAATTGCTCAAGAGGCAGCTCTCATCGCGAAGAAGCGAGGGGCCACCACTTGGGAGGACATCGTGTCTCTTGTGCATCGTCACAAGTACAATTGACCTATGGAAAGCACGGTCAGCGATTTCGAGATGGTGAAAAGCCTTCGAAATGCCCGTGTGAATGCTGTCGAAAAAGCTCAAAAAGGCCAATTGGCTGAGGTTCTGTCCGTAGATGCCGAATCTTTCGAGGCTCAGACATATGTCGTCAAACTCCTTGATGTGCACCCTGCTCTCGGCAAAGTTGCTGGTCGCCGCTTGTTGGCAGATCTCGGGGTTGTCCCATTCACCCGGGTGGGGCAATTGACGATTGAACAGTGCCACGGCATCTTGGTCGCGGTGGGGGAAGCCCAATGACCGCGCCAATCA